>Ga0153940_1000460_pt1 | contig 21341 bp, 26 predicted proteins | sample TSNJ024MetaG_FD_104736 | JGI IMG/M metagenome (GOLD analysis project Ga0153940, IMG submission 104736) | Attine ant fungus gardens microbial communities from New Jersey, USA - TSNJ024 MetaG | ecosystem: Host-associated > Fungi > Mycelium > Unclassified | place: USA: New Jersey, Brendan T. Byrne...
AATAACCATACCAACGTATCTACCGACAAGCGCGTAACTTGCATTGTGCTGAAAAAGCTCGGCGCGTCCCTGCGGAAAATCGCCATGCACGTTACCAATGAATTGACATTGACGGTTGTGGACGATAATTTTCAGCGCGGCATTTTTACATGGTGCTACTATGACGAGTTTCACATTTTGCTCCGTGACGCGCTGACCGCAAGCTATTTTGTGGCGATATGGAAAATGTTACGCAAAAAAGCGTGCGTCCCAAGTGCTTTGACCCAAAACGTAAAAGACCTTTTGGCTTCAAAAGAGATAGAAAATATCCTTGAAAACAGCGAGTTTATGGTAATGCTCTCACAGGCGGCGGGTGACAGGGAAATCCTCGCCCGACAGCTCGGCATATCGTCACATCAATTAAGCTACGTTACACACAGCGGGTCGGGTGAGGGATTACTATTCTATGGCGACACGACAATCCCATTTGTAGACCGTTTCCCCAAAAATACCGAAATATACCGCTTGCTAACCACTCGCCCGGAGGACTTGAAAAATGGCAGTTAATCCGGGCATTGCGACTTCGGGTCAACTTGACCCGAAGTTGGAAACAGACGTTATTTACAACATGGACTGTCTGGATGCCCTGCGCTCCCTGTCCGATAACGCCCTGCATTGCTGTGTTACCTCGCCGCCCTACTACGGCTTGCGGGACTATGGCATGGACGGGCAAATCGGGCGTGAGGAAACCCCGGAGCGGTACATAGAACGGCTGACCGCCGTATTCCGTGAACTGTTCCGGGTACTGCGCCCGGACGGTACGTTTTGGCTGAACATTTCAGACACCTACTGCGGCACAGGGAATAAAAGCGGGTACGCCGACCCGAAATACCCGGAGGGCAGGACGGGGCAAGGCGTATCAATCGCCCAAAAGGTACAGGGCTGTAAGCCGAAGGACTTAATCGGCATACCGTGGCTTTTGGCGTTCGCCCTCCGCGCCGACGGGTGGTATTTACGCAACGACATTATATGGGAAAAGGCAAACCCCATGCCCGAAAGCGTCCGCGACAGGTGCGCCCGTTCCTACGAGCATATTTTTCTGCTGACAAAATCAAAGAAATATTACTTTGATTATCTGGCGATAGCAGAACCGATAGCGGCGAACACGGCGGCGCGGCTCAAATCCGGGCGCGGCGCGTTCCACAAGTACGCAGACGAAGTACCAGGGCAAGGGAGCGTACAGGCGATAAACAGACCGAGGGCGGCGGGGGCGTACAACGAGTTTAATATATCGCCCCTGCGGAATAAGCGGGACATATGGCGCATTAACACCGTCCCGTATTCCGGGGCGCACTTCGCGGCGTTCCCGCCGAAGTTAGCGGAAACGTGCATACTGGCGGGTTGCCCCGAAAACGGGATAGTCATTGACCCGTTTTTCGGGAGCGGCACAACGGGGCTTGCGGCGAAGCGGCTGAACCGCCGTTATATCGGCGCGGAGCTTAACCCCGAATACTGCTTGCTTGCCCGCGAACGGATAGGGGGCTGAATGGTATGGAAAAGAAACCGAAGCCCGCCCCTGCGGGTAAAAAAAGCAAGTTTCGACAGGACAGCAAAACGGCGAAGCCTTCCGACAAACTGCGGCGCGACCCGCCCCCCGGCACTTCGGGTCAAGTTGACCCGAAGTCAAAGGGTAAAAAACCGCCTTTGACGACAGAAGAAAAAGAAGCGTTGAGGAAGAAAAAGGCGGCGGCGCGTGAGGACAGACAGCTTGACAAATCCAAGCTACGCGCCGACAAAAGCGGCGTAAAGTTAGAAAACGCCCGTGAAAAACTGGCAAATCAGAAGCCGCAGAAGCCGCCCGGTATTGGGAAAAAACTGTCACAGGCGGCGGGTTACGAGGTCGCGTCGAAGCTCCACGGCAAGATTCGAGAGGTCGAGCGTGATAATGTCGGCGTTGAAGCGGCGCACAGAGCCGAGATAATCGGAGAACACGCAGGGCGCTTCGCCGTCCGTCATGTCAAGCGGCGCATACGCACCCGCCCCGCGCGGCGCGTGAAAAAAGCGGAAAGCAAAAATATCAAGGCAAACGCGGATTTCCGTTTTCGTGAAATGGCAAAGGAAAACCCGGAGCTGAAGAAAAACGCGCTCAAACGCCATTTGCACAAAAAACGTATTCAAAGGCAATTCCAAAAACAAGCGAACGAAGCCGCGAAAAAAACCGCAAAAAAGGCGGGTAAGGAAACGGCTTCCGTTACCGCAAAAATCGGACGCGCCGCCGTGAACTTCGTAAAAAAGAACCCAAAGGCTGCGGCGATTTTGGCGATGTGCCTGTTGCTTGTCGTTATCGTGCAATCCTGTACTGGCATGGTATTGACCCTGTTTAGCGGTTTGGGCGGCGCGGTGGGCGCAAGCACATATCCGTCCGAGGACGCGGAAATGCTTGCGGCGGAAGCCGCCTATGCCGGAATGGAAGCCGATTTACAGTATGAGCTTGATAACTATGCTAATCTTCATCAAGGTTACGACGAATACCATTTTGACCTTGACGAGATAGGGCATGACCCATATGTGCTGATTTCCATATTAAGCGCGTTTCAAGATGGGGCATGGACGCTTGCCGATGTGCAGGGTATGCTGACAACGCTTTTTGAACGTCAATATATTCTGACGGAAACGGTTGTTGTGGAAGTGCGATACCGCACGGAAACATCAACCTACACTGACCCGGAAACGGGCGAAAGCTACACGGAGAGCTACGAAGTAGCCTACAACTATTATATCTGCACGGTTACTTTGGAAAACTTTAACCTCTCCCATTTGCCGATTTACATTATGAGCGAGGAACAGCTTTCCCGGTACGCGCTGTATATGGCAACGCTCGGCAACCGCCCCGACCTGTTCCCCGTTTACCTCTATCCGGGTGCGTCCACTTACAAGGAGTACACGCCCTATGACATCCCGCCCGAATACCTCACGGACGAAACCTTTGCCGCGATAATAACGGAAGCGGAGAAATATTTAGGATTCCCCTATGTATGGGGAGGGTACTGCCCCGCAACGTCCTTCGACTGTTCGGGCTTTGTTTCGTGGGTACTCAATCACAGCGGTTGGAACGTCGGACGGCTCGGAGCGCAGGGGCTATATAACATCTGCACCCCTGTTTCGGCGGCGAACGCGAAACCCGGCGACCTTGTGTTTTTCGTGGGTACTTACGACACCCCCGGCGTTTCCCACGTTGGGATATATGTCGGTGACGGAATGATGATACATTGCGGCGACCCAATCAGTTACACATCTATCAATACAAGCTATTGGCAAAGTCACTTTTTTGCCTTTGGCAGACCATAAACAGGAGGTTTTTTATCAATATGGCAATAAAACGAACGGCAAAGGTACAAGCCGAGATTGACAGGACGCGGGAGCGGCTTATGGAACAGCAAGCCCGGTTAAAGGAACTGGAAACCAAGCGCACCGAGCTTGAAAATATGGAGATTGTGGATATTGTGCGCGGGTTGAGCATACCCCTTGACGACCTCTCCGCTATTCTGCAATCCCTCAAAGGCGGGGCGATTCCCGCCCTCTCAACTTCGGGTCAACTTGACCCGAAGTCAGCGAAGCCCAAAATAATCACGCCCGAAAACGGCGATACCGACAAGGAGGATAACGAAGAATGAAAAAGAAAATATGCGTAATTGCGGCGGCTCTGTCCGCGCTTTCCCTGTTAGCGGTACTGGGGATAAAAATTAAAAGGAGGGCAATGTGAAAATGAAATATCGTTTGATTGCGGCGGCGTTAGCCGCTTTTTTCATGCTCCCGCTTTTGGGCGTGACGGCGTATGCCGGAGGCGGCGACCCAGAGGACTTGACGGAGATTGAGGTTTTCGCGGAGGACGCGCCCGAAACTCCCGACATAGACACGGACGAAACGCCGCCCGACCTTGGCACGGAAACCCCCGGCGCGGCGGAGCTTCCCGCGCTCCCGCCCGGTACAGGGACAATCATTGACTACAACACCGACCCGGACGGCAGATTATTCTATACGATTATGACGCCCGATGAACACGTTTTTTATCTTATCATTGATAAAAACAGCAATACGGATAATGTGTATTTTCTCAATGCCGTGACGATTGCCGACCTTGCGGCACTTGCGGAAATACCCGCGACTACGCAGGTCGGCACGGTCACGACCCCGCCGACCACAACGGAAAACCCGGAACAGCCCGTTGAAACGCCGACCCCGACTGAACAGGAACAGCCGCAGGGCGGCGGCAATATGGGTATGTATATCTTTATCATTGTTATCGCCGTTGCCGGCGGCGGCGCGGGCTGGTACTTCAAGATATACCGACCCAAACAGCAGGGCGCGGCAAGCGGCGAAGAATACGACCCGTCTGTGGACGAAACTGAAAACGACTATACCGACGATTGGGGCGAAGATTCGGACGATGGCGACGATTCGCCGCCGTGGGACGAGGACGAGGGGGAAAGTGAGGACAACGAATGAACTTCACCGACAGCCCCTTTGAAAGAATGATGAAACAAAAGCCCTATGTCCCCCACAAAGACAGATACCCCGAAGCGCGGGACGCGAAGCAACCGAGCGGCGGCCGACGGGGTGGGGATAATTCACAGCGGAGGACTTCGGGTCAAGTTGACCCGAAGTTGAAGCCATGACGGAGGTTGTACAGCGTGAGCTGACCCGCGCCGAGCGCGCCGCGATCCGAAAGCTCGTCAAGGATTTATGCGCGAATTACGACAGCGAATACGGTTGTCTGCCCCTTGACTGCGATTGCTATATGCTCGGCAAGTGGTGGACGGGCGCATACTGCAAATATTTCCGCAACGCCGTATTGCCGACCGACCCCGCGCTTGAAGCCGCCTTAACGGGCGGCGCGGCGGTGGAAATGCGCCCCTGCGCCCTGTGCGGCGGGGAGTTTACCGCAAGCGGCAGAAAAGCCTATTGCTCGGACGCCTGCGCGGTGAAAGCGCAACGTCGGCAGCAGCGGGAATACATGAGGAAAAAACGGGACGAGAGTTGAAAAGTAGCCGCTAAAAAACCGCTTGATTACAGGCGTTTCAGACCTCAAAACCGGGCGGGTAATACAATATCATTACCCGCCCCCGTTTTGAGAGTCTATTTTTCAACATTTACAGAAAGGTAGGATTAACATATGGACGATAAAAACCAAAAAGAAACGGTACACGGCTATGAGATACAACGCGCCGTTACCTTTGAGAATAACCGGGGCTTTGCCCTTGCCGAAAACCCTAACGCTCCCGACCCGTTCGTGACCTGGCAGTTTACCGAGAACGACAACGGGGCGCGTGATTACTATTGGGGGCATTATGCTTCAAATAAAGATACGGCAACGCGGGACTATGAAAACCGTATTACCGGGTATTTCAAGGATTACGGCATATCCGAAAAGGACGCATACAAGTATTACTCGACACAGCGACCCGTTGATATTGGCACATTCCCGAAAACGGAAAATGGACCCGTCCGCTTGGAAAACTTCGATAAGCGGGAGGATGTGGAGCAGGGGCAATTCAAGGCTTGGGGCTATCTTGTGTATGACGCGCCCCTGACGGCAAAGCAAATATATGATTACGAATTGCGCCCCGCCCCCGGCAACTTCGATTTTGTGATAGCGAAGAACAAACAGGCGCAGACCGCCCCGAAGCCGATTATGGAGCAGTTAGCCGAAGCCGCGAAAAATGCCCCGCGCGGCGAAGCTCCAACGGCAGATAAAAAACATAACCGTGAAGAAAGGTAGGATTATATTATGAGCGAAAAAGAAAACCCGAATAAAAACGCAGAGCTGTCTATGGAACAGAACGCGAATATGATTGACGGCATTATCAACAATTTGCCGCCCGCGCCCGTTCCCGACCCGGAGGACAGACCGCTTGACCGCGTGAAGCCGCCCACCGAGAAGAAGCGGAGCAGGGAGCTTGAACGGTGAGCAATCCGTCACGGACGGGGAACAAACCCAAACGCGCCCGCGATATTCGTATTGACCTGCATATATCACATGAGGAATATGATTTGATACAGGAGCGCATGACCGAAGCGGGGACTGCAAACATGAGCGCGTTTATCCGCAAAATGGCTTTGAATGGGTACGTCCTTCATGTTGACCTGTCCCCCGTCAAGGAGCTTGTTTCCCTGCAACGGCGGTGTTCAAACAACCTCAATCAGATTGCCGTAAATGTGAACACATACGGCGGCATATATCCGCAGGAATTAACGGCGTTACAGCGCGACTATGCCGCGCTGTGGAATCCGTTGTCGGATTTGATAAAACAGCTTGCGGATATAGTGAAGATGTGAAGCGCGGGGAGCGTCGGGAATGAGCCGATTGCTCCCCGCCTTTTTCACGGTCTGCCGACTTCGGGTCAACTTGACCCGAAGCGCCGGGTCAAGATTCGCAAGCTCACAAAATCGGCGTTTCCTTTTTGTCCCGAAAACCCGCACATGATATAATATATACATAGGATATACCTATATTTTATTACAAAAAGGGAGGGTTATTTTATGCGTATCATCTTGAAAATACTCGCCGCGCCGTTCGTGGTGGTGCTGACCGTATCATGGGCATTATTGATTTTCGTGTTCTGTTGGGCTGAAACACTTTTACAGTATGTTTCGGGCATTGCGGGGCTGATTGCGCTTGTGCTGTTCATCATGGGGCAGACAACGGGCGGGATTGTGTTCGCGGTCATTGCGTTCCTCATTTCCCCGGTGGGACTTCCCGCGATTGCGAAATGGCTGATTGACAGGCTCGACGATATGAACGACGCTTTGAAAAACTTTATCACGACATAACGACTTCGGGTCAACTTGACCCGAAGTGCGAAAGGGGGTCAAGCTGTGGCGACCACATACATCAAGCCGTACAAGACGGCGAAAGGTTTATCCGCCGTACAGACAATGCGGGAGCGTTTCGATTACGGGCTTGACCCGAAGAAATGCGCGGCGGTCTGCTCGTACCTCTGCGAACCCGAAACGGCACACGCCGAGTTTATGCTTGTTAAAAATCAATACGAAGCGGTGACGGGGCGGGGCGCGGAAAAGGGACACTTGTTTTTTCAGATACGTCAAGCGTTCCCGCCCGGTGAAATATCCGTTGAAGAAGCGCAGAAAATCGGCTATGAAACGGCTATGCGCTGGACGAAAGGGAAATATCAATTTTTCGTCTGCACCCACAACGACAAGGGGCATTTGCATAATCACATTTATTACAACGCAACCGCAGAGGACAGCACCCGCAAGTTTCATAACTTTATCGGCTCGTCTTTTCACGTTCGGCGGCTGTCCGACCGCGTATGCTTGGAGCGTAACCTGTCCGTTATCGTCAATCCGAAACAGCACAGCAAGGGTCAATTCAAGCACTATGGCGAATGGCTCGGCGGTGAAAAGCCGCTCACCTTTCAAGAGCGGTTAAAGGCGGCGATTGACAATGCCCTGTTTGATAAGCCGCAGGATTTTGAAGCCTTCCTCGCGGCAATGGCGGCGGCGGGGTTTGAGCATAAATGGGGGCGCGGCGGCGTGTTGTCGTTTCGCGCTCCCGATTACGGACAGGAACGGTTTACCCGTCTGCGCCCGTCCACGCTTGGGGATGGCTACGACATAGAGGACATACGCGCCGTTATTGAGGGACGCGCACCGCTCCACGAAAGACGGGCAACGTCCGCGCCCCGCAAGGTCAATCTGATAATCGACATACAGGAAAAAATGAAGCAGGGCAAGGGCGCGGCATATGCGAAATGGGCGACTGTGTATAATCTAAAGCAGATGGCGGCGGCATTACAATATTTACAGGAAAACAATCTGCTCGTATATGAGGACTTGGCGGCAAAAGCGGAAACGGCGGCGGCGCGTATGCACAGCGCGGGGGACACCTTACAGCAGACCGAAACGGCTATGAAACGCAACGCCGAATTGAAAAAGGCGATTGCGGATTATGCCCGGACGCGCCCGGTATTTGAGGAATACAAAGCAAAGAAGTACAGTAATAAATATCTCGCGGAGCATGAAGCGGATATAGCGGTTTACAGGGCGGCACAGGCTACCATGAAAGAATTGCTAAACGGCGAACGGCTCCCGAAAATGGACGCCCTCAAAGCCGAATGGCAGACCTTGACGGCGGCTAAAAAATCCGGTTACACTGAATACCGCGCCGCCCAAAAGGATATGCGGGAGGTCATAGCGGTCAAAGCGAATATAGACCACTTGCTCGGTATAACGGGCAGGGAGATTAACAAGGAAACGGAGCGATAGCGGAATGACGCGACTACAACAAGCGAAGCGCAAACTTCGGGTCAAGTTGACCCGAAGTGGCGGGTTTGGGGTGCTAACCCCAACAAGCATTTTTCAAGTGTGTACGGACACTTGAATTGCTTGCCATTTAGTGGGAGTCGCCAGTCGGAGCATATATCCTACATAATGGCTTTTTGGTTAGTAGACCATATGTACACATATTTTTACCCTTGACAATACGAAGCGCTTGGCGTATAATAAATATGAAAAGTATGAAAATCATACAAATATACAAGGAGGTAACACAATGAGCTTGCCAAAAGGAAAATACATCTTTGGAACCGTAAAAGTTGGAGAGAGAGGGCAAATCGTAATTCCCAAAGAAGCAAGAGAAATATTCAATATTCAACCCGGTGACACTTTGTTAGTATTGGGGGACAAAGAAAGCGGTATTGCAATTAGCAAGGCTGATGTAATGAAAGAAGTAGCATTAAAAATTCTTAATGGCTTCAAAAAGGTAGACCACTTTGACGAGGACGGCAACGGTATATGAAGCTGTTAAAATTCAAGCCTGATAAAACAACCGTGACCGCATTTGCTATAGGGATTGCAATTATCGTTTTAAGTTTTGCGATGACGTTGTTTGACGGTTCTGAAATAGAAACGGTTATGCACATAGTATTCCGCGACTTTCTGATGATATTTGTCATGGGGTTCTGTCTGCCCATCCTCTATGTTCGGAGAAATGAACCGACAAAATATGAAGTCCTTGGGTTTACAAAGCGTAAACTAAAAATTAGTTTGATTTTGAATGTTCTTTTTTCAGTGTTACTATTAGCCCAGTTTGTTTTCTCGGCAGACGCACCGATTAGCATAAGCATTAACATAATATTTGCGATAACTTACATTTTCGTTGCGGGCATTTTTGAAATGATATGTATATATGGCTTTATACGCCATTATTTAGAAAGAGCGTTTGGGATTATCCCTGCCATTCTATTAACGGCGTTGATTTATAGTTTTCACCATGCGGGTTTCCAACCGGAGTTTTTAGAATTGTTCTTTGTTGGTATCTTGTATTGTTCGGTGTTTTATATAACCCGAAACATCTTTATTATATTCCCGTTTTTTTGGGGAGTGGGCGCGGTTTGGGATGTACTCGTTGATTCTACCGCAGGGCAATCAATTCAAAACGTGACTTCTTTCATTGTCGCTGTTGGACTATTAATTGCCATGCTTCTATTCGTTTTGGTGAAAGGAAAAGATTATGGACGCAAAAACAAAATCAAAGAATAGCTTTAATCAACAAGCCGCTATTTATGACGCCAGCGGTTATAGCAAATATCCGAGAGAGTGTTATCCTTTTGTATTGGAGGCAGTTAAAGGTATTGAGTTTAATAAGATTTTAGATTTAGGCTGTGGAACAGGGGTAATCCTTGAACATATCAAACAAGCCTATAATTCAGTTGAATTGTATGGTTTGGACTTATCTGAAAATATGATAGTTCAAGCAAAGCAACGTTTAGGTTCAAACGCATTACTTTCAATAGGGGATGCTGAAAATCTGCCCTATGATGATAATAGTTTTGATTTAGTTTGTTGTGTCGAAAGTTTTCATCATTACCCTAATCCAGCAAAAGCTCTTTCGGAAATAAAGCGCGTTCTAAAAGAAAATGGAACATTTTTACTTTGCGATACTTGGACTAAATCACCGGCACGACAAGTAATGAACTTTTTTATTAGATTCAGTAGTGATGGGGATGTACACATTTATTCCAAACGTGAAATTATTGATTTATTGACAACGACGGGCTTTAGTTCGGTTTCTTGGACGCAAATAACTAATCACGCATATCTTTGTATAAGTCATGCCTAAACTGATTCACTTCGGGTCAACTTGACCCGAAGTTGCCCAATAGTAAACCTCATGTGACAGAAGGAATCCGACTTTGAAAGGAGGGCGGGTTAGTATGACAGAAAATTGGATTATGGTAGTCGGCTATGACCGCCCTCATTTTGAAGCGGCGCGTAACGATTGGCTGAAATACAACGTATATCTTCATTCAGTGGAAACAGCCGCCGAAGCTATCAATCAATTTCATACCAGGCAATATTTGGCTGTAATCACTTCATATAATGTGCCAAACAATACGCCGCTTATTGACTTTATGAGCGGAATGAATCAAATCCCGCTCGTGATTTTATCGCAGAACGACAGCGGCACCAAGTTTGCCGAAAGCATTATACGCGGAGCAGATACGTTTATCATTGACCCGGACAAGCTGATTGAAAGCATAAAAGAAAACAAAGACATCATTGACCGCCTTGCAAAAATGCCGACGGACAGCAGAAAGGCGCTCGGTATTTTAACGCACCGGGACATCTTTATGGTAGTGGATTACCGTACAGTATTTGTGCATGGCGATGAAGTTATCCTATCAAAGAGTGAGTTTGAAATCCTCCGACTACTTTTGTCACAGGTCGGCAGAGTATTTACATACGAACAGATTTACCTACACGCTTACGGCGATGATATAGCGGTTGAGATAACCATTAACTCCGTTCGCTGTCATATTTCCCGCATACGGCAACGGCTCCGCAAAAGCATTGAACCGATTGATTATGACTATATAGATTCTGTTCGCAGTATCGGATATAGAATAGCAGTATAGTATACGCCCGTTTACAGAAACGACCCGACATGATTGGGTCGTTTTTTTATGTCCCTAAAAGTGATTACAACTTGACATGAAACTGCGCGGATTCTGACATGAACTTGACTAAAACTTGAAATGATTGCCAGATAAGATTCCCTCAAATAAACCGAAATAGAGGGAATTAACCGCTCAATGCCGCGCTTGTTCCCTCTCAAAAGAGGGGAACAACGTGCGCTGTCGCGGGGCTTTCAGAGTAAATCACATATCACATCGAAGCACAAAGCGAAGCGCCGCAACCCAAAACCGGGCTGCGGTTTTTATTTCCCTGCTTTCGGACAAGCTCCCCGCACTTCGGGTCAAGTTGACCCGAAGTCACGGCGGCAGACCGCGTTGCCGTTCGCCGCCGCTCTCCATTCGATTCACGCAATCCACAAAAATCGAATGGAGGAAATGTTTAATGGCAACTATCAATTTGCGGGATTTTTACCCGTGGTACACGCATGACGAGTTTATGGAAGTTTCCGACGAGATAGCGGCGGAGCTTTTCGCAGACAGGCGGCGCGAAAGGGCATATCAGCGGCGCACATTCTACAATAAGGCGCATTACTCCCTTGACGTTGAGGACGGCATAGAAGCGGCGGCGGTGACTTGTCACTCCGACAACCCGGAAGCGGTTTTTGAAATGATGGACAGGCATTGCCGCCTGTGCTGCGCCCTCAACTCCCTGCCCGAAATACAGGGGCGCAGGGTCGAAGCGCATTTCTTGCTCGGCATGAGCCGAAAAGAAATAGCCGAAGCCGAGGGAGTGAGCGAAAGCTCGGTAAACGAGAGCATTGACCGGGGGCTTCGGACAATGAAAAAAGTTTTTTGAAATATTTTTCAAAATTACCCTGCGAAACGCCCTTAATTTCTCTTGGTTAATGAGGGGAGATATTTTCCCCTCTTAACATAGACGGGGTGAGGAATGAACAAGCCGGGATATTTACTGTCTTATGACAGCCCAAACGAGTACGGCTTGTTTTCCTCCGGGGCTTCGCAGAGCAGAAGCACAGGCAAGGCAAAGGGGCGGCGCGTCAGCGTTGCCCCTTTTGCCGTCCCCCGGCGCACGAAACGGAGGGTTAAATACTCTATGCTTGCACAGGCGCGAATTGATGAAATGAAAAATATTGATATTCGGACGGTAGACAGGGACGCCCTGCCCGATATGAGCAATTTCAAGTTTGACAACACCCTTTCACAAGAAGAACGGGCAAAGCGGATTTATGAAGCGTCAAGCAATCCGTATTTATTCCGGCTCGGTGACACGGTGGTTAAAGTGGAGTTTGCCGAAAACGGCTTGCCCCTGCAAGACTTGATGGGTGCGTTGCTTCTTCGGAAGAAAAGCGGATTGTAAAAGGAACTTCGGGTCAAGTTGACCCGAAGCAGACGGCGAAAAACGGCGCGGGACAAGATTTGCCCGCTCCGTTTTTTGCCGTATCTGATTTGAAAAAACGGCGTAAAAATGCTATAATATAGGTGTAATGAGATAGCGGAAGGAGGACAAATGGCACGAACAGCTAACCGGGGAATGGAAGTTTCCACCCTGTCAAAAACACAGAAATGGAACCTGGCAAAGTATATCAGACTTTCCAAAGAGGATTTGCGGAAAGGTGAAACGGACAGGGACAACAGTTACAGCGTCAAGAACCAATCGCAGTTGTTGGACGAGTTTCAGCTAACCTATGCCGACGAGTTTATGAGCGGCGAAACGTATATTGATGATGGCTGTACGGGAACGGACACAAACCGCGAGGACTTTCAAAGGCTATTAGCCGACATTCACGCGAAGAAAATAAACTGCGTTATCGTTAAGGATTTGTCCCGCCTTGCGCGTAACTACACGGACGCGGGAAGTCTGATTGAAAATCTGTTTGTTCAGATGAATGTAAGGTTTATCAGTTTGGGTGACAATATCGACAGTCACAAGAACCCCGACAGCATAACCAGTATGATTGTACCGATAACAAACGTATTCAACGAAAACTACTGCGCCCAGACCTCAAAGAAGATAAGGCAGGTATTTGACTACAAGCGGCGCAAGGGTGAATACATTGGAGCGTTCGCCCCCTACGGTTACGCGAAAGACCCGGAAGATACCCACTCGCTTATTGTTGACGAGGAAGCCGCCGGGGTGGTAAAGCAGATATTTGAGCTGTTCCTCGGCGGTATGGCAAAAAACGCGATAGCGGTATATCTCAACGACCGCGGCGTTATATCGCCCTCCGACTACAAGCGGCAAAACGGGCTGAAATACAAAAACGCCGCCATAACCGAAACAAGACCGTTATGGACGGGTGTGGGGATTGACGTTATACTGCGGAACCGTATTTATACCGGGGATATGGTACAGGGGAAAACCCGCATGAAAAGCTACAAGATACACATACAGGAAAAGCTGTCCGAAGATGAATGGTTTATTGTGGAGAATACGCACGAAGCTATAATAAGCCGTGAGGACTTCGACAGAGCGCAACAGCTTTTAATGCGGGACACGCGCACAGCACCCAAACAAAAACAGCTTTATCTGTTCAGCGGTTTTCTGAAATGCCCCGACTGCGGACGGGCAATGGTACGGAGTGAGGTCAAAGGGAATGTATATTACCGTTGCTCCACATATTCAAGCCGTTCCAAGAACGCTTGCACAGCCCACGCGATAAAGCACCACAGGTTAGAAACGGCGGTTTTATACGCCATACAGCGACAGGTACACCTTGCCGTTTCGTATTCGGGGCTTGTCACCATGATAAACACAGCGCCCGGACGGAAAAGCCAAGCGGCGCGGCTCAACACCGACATACTCGCCAAAGAAAGAGAGCTTTCCAAAGTCATGCGGTATAAACAATCGTTATATGAGGACTGGAAAGACGGAGTAATCACCCGCGAGGATTTTATGAATATGAGCGCGGACTACGAAGCACAGGCGGGACGGATTAAGACGGCTGTATCTAACCTCAAAGCGGAATTATCCAAAACGGAAAACGGCGTTGACGCTGAAAACCCATTCCTTGCAACTTTCCGCAAGCATGAGAACATAGACGCGCTGACGCGGGAAGTGTTGATTGAGCTTGTAGACCAGATAAAGGTATATGAGGGCGGCGATATTGTTGTTAGTTTCAAGTACAAAGACGATATGCGCCACGTTTGGGAATACATTGAAGTCAACACCGAGGAAAAGCGAAAGGCGGGATAACCGCCCCCGCATTTACTCTCATTGTTTGCAAGTTATCTTAAATTAGGCGGCTCAATCTCTCCTCTGATATAATCATCCCGTTTGACTTCTTCCATGGACGGCTCTTCTTCCATGGATGTCTCTTCTTCCATGGACATCTCTTCTTCCATGGATGTCTCTTCTTCCATGGACGTCTCTTCTTCCATGGAATGCTCTTCCTCCATGGATGGCTTTTCTTTCTTCTTTCTGGTAAATTTTTCAAAATATGTAAAAGAGATTTTGGCGCCTTTTCCGCCTTCCATCCTATAACGGAAATAGGCATTAAACAGCGTCTCTCCATCAAACCACAGAGTCAGGCTTTGTCCGGGCCGGACGGTGACAGATTCCGCTTCCTTCATCACAGGTTCTCCCAACTCCCTTGTAAGCGTACCCGGCACCTCTACAAGCAGCGGAATAGGGCGTTCCTCCATCATAAAGGTCTTCAGGATACCGAACATCATTTCAAACCCGCTTCCCACAGGCTCCAGTCCGTCTCCGGCACGCCACGTACTATCATCGAAATCTGGCTTTTTCCAGTCTGCAAGAGATTTGTTAAAGTCAATTTTTTCTGTCAATGCCCCCATATTCCCGTTGATTACCGGTTCCTTCAGCAGGAAAAAGCTGTTGTCCAACCACACCCTCCAGTCAGCCTTGCCCGTGGTCACTACAGCAATCTCATTTCCTTCTGCATCCTTTACCGCGCCCTCCATTGCAAGTCTGTGACCGGCCGGTACCGTCTCCACACTGTTAAGGGGGGCTCTGGTATCTCCCGGTCCGCTTTTGACATACATGCTGTCGCAAAGCAATACCTGTACTGCCAGTACATTTTTACCGGCTTTTAAATATTTACGCAGGGAAACCGTCTCATAATATTGTCTCTCCCGATTGCTGCGGCAGGGACCGGACAGTACCGGCTTCTCATTGATCCACAGCCGGTAACGGGAATTGGCTGATATGTCCGCAACCAGCTCCACCGGATTGTCCAGGTTAAGACACAAACGATAATAAGCGAATCGTCCGTTCATATCGCCATGATAGATTTTCTTTTCTTCAATTTCCTCTCTGGGAACCCCCAGCCATAATGCATCTTTCCACATAATCTGTCTCCTTTTCAAATCACTGCTGCTTCACCGTGTAACCAGAAATGACAACCTCAAATCCGGATATTCATGTTGAACCTTATAATAACCTTCAAACCGCCCAACTCACTGCGTTCCAGCAATATGCCGCTGTCACCGCCGTAAGCCAGCTTCAGACGACGTTCAATATTGGACAATGCATGACCGGCTGCATGTCCCTTGTAATCCCTGATATGTTCCCGCATCCGTTCCAGATTCTCCTGACTGCCGCCGCTGCCGCTGTCCTCAATCATAATGGATAATATGGAATCCTCCACATGACAGCATACAGATATTCTGCCGTCCCGTACCACATCCTTCATGCCATAGTTGTAGGCGTTTTCCACAATTGGCTGCAATATCAGCTTTGGTACACGATAGCTTCGTGCATTCTCCGGCAAAGGTTCCTTTGTCACCGTAATTTTATCACCAAACCTCATCTGCTGTATGTTTATATAATTTTCCATATGCTCTGCTTCTTTGTAAAGCTCTATATTCTGGTCTACCTCTTTATTCAGAAAACGATAATACCTGGCCAGAGAGGTCACAAACTGGTCAATTTGCTCATAGGATTCATTTTTTGCCATAATGCGGATCAGGTAAAAGCTGTTATATAAAAAATGCGGATTAATCTGAGACTGCAGCTGCATCAGCTCCGCATTCTGCAGAAGCTGTCCCTGCTCCTTCACATTCTCCAAAAGCTCCTGAATTCGATCCACCGTCTTATTAAAGAAAGTATAAATATACTGGAATTCATCCTGTACCTTATGGAAAATCCGCATATCAAGATTCCCGTCCTGTACCTCACCAAAAGCCGTCATCAGCTTTTTCAGAGGTTTTTGTACATCATTGTTGGTCTGATGCAGTGTATATAGAAACAATCCGCTGATAACCATAAGTACCAGACCCATAAGCAGCAGCCCCGCCAACATGGAATTATCAATTCCGGCACCGTTACGGTATACCACAAGAGTGATGCCATATTTGGGCAGATTCTCCGACATCAGCAAATAACCCGTCCCATCAAAGCGAACCGTATCCTGAAAGCTTGCCCGGCTCCCCTGCTCTGTCCATGCATTATACCAGCTGTTCTTCAGTCCTTCGCTCTCCTCCTCCCTTCCGGTAACCATGAGAAGCTCATTCCCGTTATCCATCACAAAGAAAGCACCGCTCTCTTCGTTGCTGCTGAAATAATCCAGAATACCCTGCAGATAGTCCTCCGACAAGGTAATGCAGATACTAAAATCCGGTACATATTTTTCATCCAGAACATAGGTCAGGGGATACAAAATTTCCATCTGTACCCGCCCTTCCTCATAAACAAGATATCGGCTGGTAGTGCCGCTTTTTCTCTCCCTGCGTGTATATTGTTTTTTACTGTAATTATTTGTAGAACTGAGTTCCACCTCCAGCCCAGGCAACATCACTGCAACGTTTCCGATACTGTTATTCATGGATTGCATATTTATCATACTGGTAATCAGACCGCGCATTGTCTGAGAACGTTCATATTCAGCCATTGTCAGATCATTGGCCAGAGATAAAATTCTGGTGTCGGAAGCCATGCTTTTCTCCTGATTATAGATAATATCCAACTGCTGTTCCAAATCCGACACATTGAATAATACCGCGTTATGCATGGAAGCGATTTCTGCGCTGCGCTGTTGACTTGCGTAACTAACCGATATGGCAATTGTACTGAGATAAACCACCAATATGGTAGCTCCAAAAAGAATATACAGTTTCTTAAAAACACTTACAGTTCCATTCTTATCCATATTGTACCTCATAAAATCACTCAGATGAAAACGCCGCGTGATATCCCCGGTAAACCGCAGCGGTTATGGCAGAAACCCTCTCGGCATCTCCAATCACTGCCACATATGATACGGTATTTTGAAGCACATCCACTGCCGTTCCTTCATATATAAATACTATCATGTGTCTGCAGCTAAAAAAAGATGAAGATATTGATATTATGCCTGTAACATTGGTAAAATATAGACCTGAATAGAATTCAAATTAAGCATTACTGACACATTGTCCTCTGGAAATGAAAGTATTATTAACACCTGCGCTTACCAAAATGCTTTCAGGCTTTAAGTGAGCTAAACAGGAATACTCTTCTTTTACAACACCCCCATTAACCGCTACCCATGTTTCTAAGGTTCTACCCAATCTGATGATTTTTAAATGCCCGATAGGCAAACGGCAAAATAATACCTGTGGTAAGTACTGCAAATAATGGCATAAAAACACAGGGCATTATTGTCATTCCAAACACTTCATAGGTTGTATACTCTATTAAAACCGCCCAATCAGACATCATATTACCAGGCAGAAGCCTGTACAGGTTCATAAGTACTGTATTTGATGGTACACGAAACATCATTGGCACAAAAATCAATAAACTGATTAGGATAATCACGCCGAACGGTGACTTAAATATTGAGGACAGCAGCAAAGTCAACGTACAGACAAGAATTGCCGCAAATAAAATACATATGGAATAAACAGCCGCAGCCTGCCACATTGTAAAAGGATAGATACAGAATGGAGCCCATAACTGCACCGGCGCATTTCCCCCGTCAAAACCATAGATTCCACAACATACGAGATAAGTCAAAGCGATCATGATCAAATAAAGCACCGCACAGAACGAAACCCCTGTGAATAACTTTGCTGTAATTATTTTATTCTTGCCAAACTTTGAAGATAATATTAATTGATCCGCTCCTGTTCCATATTCGCCTGCAAACATTGGCGCAAGGCAGACAGCTACTGCAAAAGCGCCAAAAATTCCTGTGGAAGACATTATCGTAAAGAACCTCCAATAGGCATCCGAATAAGAATATACAAAAGGTATTTCTATTTCACTGTCAAGCTGAATCAGCTTATCTTTTGACTTACTGCTGATATGCAATGTGTCAATCCAGTTTAACACTTCACCATGACGGATTTGGTAAAAGCTTTGCATTTCATCCTCAGTTAAAGTTATAATTTGCCGGGCTCTGTTGCCATATGCGGTATATACAGTATTTAAAATGTAATAAACGCCACTGTACGGTCTGGCATGCTCCTGATATTCCGGAATGCTATAAAGTTCATTGCCCTCAGCAGACGGAACTTTCGAGTAGGCTTCCTTTACTTCCCTTACGAGGGTTTCATCAATATAGCGCCCGGACAAGACTCTTGCATATTCCCGGTCCTTTATCATAGCCTGATAATATGTTTCAACAGGCTCGCCGTCAATATATACATTACCGATTAATATTAACACTGGACAGACAACTGTAAGAACTGCGATAATAACAAGTGTAATAATGGATCCTTTCCTTTTGAAAATCTTCTTGTATTCAAAACCAACCAAATCAAAAAAACTACGCATAGTCTTCCACCTCGCTGAAATAATATAAATACAAATCCTCCAATGTGGCTTGTACGGGAACCGCACTTTCACAAGGGATTTTATCCGCCGCAAGCCTTAAAAAAATTGTGCCGTTTTCCTGCCGGACATTAATAACCGGATACATACCCATTAATTCTTTTGCGGTTACATTGTCAACAGTACACTCGTAAATTTTATTATCAATTACCTTGATGATCTCGCCTATGCTTCCTCTGTGAATAATCTGCCCCTCCTTCATAATCAGCACAACATTTGCAATGCTTTCGATATCTGATACAATGTGAGTAGACAGTAATACAATCTTCTCCCCGCCCAGCTGCGATATGAGGTTACGGAAACGTATACGCTCTTTTGGGTCAAGCCCTGCCGTCGGTTCGTCAAGTATGAGGATTTGCGGGTTGTTCAGCAATGCCTGGGCGATTCCAAGGCGCTGCTTCATACCGCCTGAAAAAGTCTTTATTTTCTTTTTAGCCATGTTGCTCAAAGACACAATTTCTAAAAGCTCTGCAGACTTTTCCTTTGCACGCTGCTTTGTTAATCCTTTCAGGCTTGCCATATAATAAAGAAATTCTCTCGCGGTAAACTCAGGATAATACCCAAAGTCCTGGGGCAGATAACCCAACGCATCGCGGTATCCCTCGTCGCTTACATCTATACCGTTAAATTTTACCTCACCTCCCGTGGGCTTCAGTACGCCGCACAACATACGCATGAGAGTGGTCTTTCCCGCTCCATTTGCTCCAAGTAATCCGTAAACGCCTTTTGTAAGCGTTAAAGAAATTCTGTCGGCGGCAATTTTACTTTGATATTGCTTCGTCAGCCGGTCTATAACAAGTTCCATTGAAGTTCCTCCGTTTTCCTTATTAATTTCACTGATTCACGAACTGCCCATATCATTAAGATGATAAGAACCAGGCAAGGTACTGACAAACTTTTATCCGAATAAACCATATGATATTGATTGAAAAAAAGCACATTCACCATACCGATGAAACACGAGATACCGCCGCAGATATATGTGGTTTCCCTTGCATGCAGGCGGTTAAGTACGAAAAGCGACAACGAGCAGGTCAGCATAAACGGGACAAGCAAATATACTCCCAGACGGAATACACCAAAACCAGCTTCGCTAAGCAGCAATAAAATAATCATTCCGATCACCACCATATTAAAGCAGCTCAAAATACCAAGCCGCACCAGCACAATACCTGCAAAATTATGCTTACAACTCATCTCAAGCTCTGCCATATTGTAAGATGCGCTTCGTGCAATTTCTGTGACCATCGATAACGATACAAATGGAAGAACCGACGAAACAATCCAGATCAAATTTAAACTACTTACATCTGTTAAAAAACGCAAACTGATCAATACTGTCATTACCAACAAACACGATATAATCCATACTCTTTTTCGTATATATCCTATTTGCACTAAGATGAAATCAAAACCCCTTGCTTTGGGATAATTTATTGACTGCAAAAATTCAGTTTTTCTTGTAGGTGCAGGTATATCAAAAACTGCATTTAACTGTGCTTTCATTCTTTTATTCACGAAAAATCCTCCTCTCTTAATATTGATTTTAAATGACTCAATGCATTATTAACTCTCCGGTAAACTGCAAAACGCGATAATCCTGTAATTATGCTTATTTCCAATACAGACAAATCATTTATAAATCGCAAAAGTATTATTTCCTGTAAATCCTGAGGCAGGGCATCTACAGCTTGCTTTAATGCCATATACGTCTCCACGTCATAAAAGTCATTTTTTTCTGAAATATCATCTGCTGATTCATCCAAAGATAATATATCTGTTTTTTTGTAAGAATCCACACATAAATTTCTGGCAATCGTATAAAGATAAGCAAGCGGCTTCCCCCTGCTTATATATGAGCTCTGACTAAAAAATCTAAGGAACGTTTCCTGTGTCAAATCTTCCGCAAGCTGTGTATTTTTTACTTTAAAATAACAATATTTATAAATTTTGTCGTATTGATCTTTCACTTCTAAAGACACTGAAAAACCTCCTTTCATTATGTTTAACTGATCAGCAGAGCCAAATGTGCGGGTAAAATAAAAACCCCCTAACACAGTTACTGCATAAAGTGGTTTATATCAATTCCTATTCTTAATACGTACTATACCTTTCCATTACTCCGCTATTTCCCGATTTGTTCCTCTTTTTCCCATTTTTCAATATTTGCATATAATTCGTTCAAGGAACGTTTCAGCGTACTGCCTTCACGCATACTCTTTACTTCTTTACAAGACTGTATGACCGACTCTGTAATTGTACAAGGTCTTGTTTGATTCATATCTGAACTCATTGACTTTTCCTCCATATAACCTGTCTGTTATTATAATCGTTTTTACCTCAATCAACAAGGTTTTCTTTCTAAATTTTACTCGTCTAAGCTGCCATAACAATTCAGCTTTATACTGCTGTTTAGTGTACTGGTGGGGGATTGAAAAATCCGGACGAGTAAGGGTACAGGTCTGGTTTTCCGGCAGCGAAGGAGACAAGGCACAGGGGCAGGGATACGGGACAAAACCGAAGGGCGTACAGCAGCTTTTTCAGTGCGGAAGATTGCGCCCAGTATCTCTAAATAGCATTTTTTTCGGTTGCTTTTGTCTGTCGTTACTTCCGGTTCGGGGCGACACGTA
>Ga0153940_1000461_pt1 | contig 21272 bp, 15 predicted proteins | sample TSNJ024MetaG_FD_104736 | JGI IMG/M metagenome (GOLD analysis project Ga0153940, IMG submission 104736) | Attine ant fungus gardens microbial communities from New Jersey, USA - TSNJ024 MetaG | ecosystem: Host-associated > Fungi > Mycelium > Unclassified | place: USA: New Jersey, Brendan T. Byrne...
AGGAAATGCAACGCAAAACGCAGAAAATAGCACAGTTGCCAAATCGTTACCTCTATTGCTGAAAAATTCCGATTACAGGCTTTTATTCAATAACTTATCCCCAAAAGATAGTTTTATAAAATATAAACAGTGCAAATATCTTATATTTATTCTGTGTATTTTAACCAAATAGGGAGTATAAAACTTGATTTTACGAGTAAAATACTTATGACTTCTATTTATTTTTGTATTTTTGGTAATTATACAATTTGACATTCATGATATAGAATATGGAAACAACTTTTGAAACAAAGAAAAACGATTATGGATATAATACTAAACGTTTAAGGGAAATACTCGGAGTAAAGCAAGAGGAATTAGCTGAACGTATGGGAGTATCTCAACAGACTGTTTCCAGATTCGAGCAAACACCCCAATTAGATGATGAAACTTTAGATAAAATTGCTGCTGCTCTTAATATTTCTGTGGATGCAATAAAGAATTTTAGTGAAGAGGGAACTTTTAATATTATTGCAAATACATTTACCGATTTTAAAGATAATGCTGTTGCATCTGCAATGAACTATTACCCAACATTTAATGCAATGGATAAAATTGTTGAGCTATTTGAACGTTTACTTAAAGCTGAACAAGAAAAAGTGCAACTACTACAGGAAGTATTGAAAGACAAAAAATAAAATCAAAATCAATATATTAAGATACCCTTTGATTTTTCAGAGGGTATTTTCATTTATATAGGATACCATGAAAAACACACCTTAAAAATATTAACATTCTCTTTCGGATTTACCCTTAAAAAAACGAAAAACTCCCAGCATTCATCCTTTATGGGAGTAATATTGGGAGTAAGCTTTGTAAATCGTTGATTATCAAATGATTTTGCGGAAGCGGGGGGATTCGAACCCCCGGTACAGTTACCCGTACGTCAGTTTAGCAAACTGGTGGTTTCAGCCACTCACCCACACTTCCTGAAATCGCAAAAAGCATCATTTTGCTCAATTGCGATGCAAATATAATTGTTTGTTTTGATTATACAAACAAGTTTCCTATTTAAATAGCTTTTTCTTTTACCAAATATTCAGCTATCTGTACGGCATTCAGTGCTGCGCCCTTCTTTATCTGATCGGCCACCACCCAGAATGTCAGCCCGTTCGGGTTAGCTATATCTTCACGGATTCTTCCTACATACACAGGGTCCTTACCTGCGACAAACAAAGGCATTGGATATTCTTTTTCTGAAGGATTGTCCTGTACGATCACACCTTCCGCCTTAGAGAATGCTTCACGGGCTTCGCCGGGTGAAACCGGACGCTCTGTCTCTACCCAGATAACTTCCGAATGAGAACGTAAAACCGGCACGCGGATACATGTTGCGCTGACTTCAATATCGGAATGCATTATCTTACGTGTCTCATTATACATCTTCAATTCTTCTTTTGTATAACCGTTATCTGTAAATACATCTATCTGCGGAATCAGGTTATATGCCAGCTGGTAGACAAATTTCTCAACTGTAACATCCGTATTGTACGCTATTTGTTTAAACTGATTGATAAGCTCATCCATAGCAGCGGCTCCTGCTCCCGATGCGGCCTGATATGTAGCTACATGAGCACGTTTAATATGAGAGATTTTCTCTATCACATTCATCGCTACCACCATCTGTATCGTAGAACAATTAGGATTGGCAATAATACCTTTCGGACGCACCTTCGCATCCTCTCCGTTTACCTCAGGTACTACAAGCGGCACATCTTTATCCATGCGGAATGCACTCGAATTATCTATCATTATCGCCCCGTGCTTGGTAATCGTAGAAGCAAACTCAACGGAGACACTACCTCCGGCCGAAACGAAAGCTATATCTATATCTTTGAAATCATCGTTATGCTCCAGTTGTTTGACTGTATACTGTTTATCGCGAAAGGTATAAGTAGTTCCCGCACTTCTGGCAGAACCAAACAATACTAGTTCCTCAATAGGAAAGTTACGCTCATCAAGAACTCTAAGAAATTCCTGACCTACAGCACCACTTGTGCCAACAATAGCAATTCTCATTTTTTTATCAGATGAATTATTTATAATAAATAAGGGTACAAAGATAACTAATTAGTTATTAATTATGGGTTTTGATTTCTTAGTTTTTATTATGGAAGTATAAAAGCCGGATTATAACGGCTTCGTTCTAAAATTTCGGATTGCCCACTCCGATATCTCTTTTATATATGGAACCATTTCGTGACCGATAGAAGACAGCTCATATTTAACTCTCGGGGGAACTTCCGGATAAACCCTCCTTGTTATAAATCCGTCGTCTTCCAATGCCCTCAGAGTAGAAGATAATTCTATAAAAATTTCGGATTCGAGGTCGGGGAAGACAAAACACCAATGTTTATAACTTCACTCTGGACATAATCTGCCATCCATCAAGAAAAACCGTCCATTGGTCATATTAATTTACCGGGAGTCGCGTATGTCGTTAGTTTTGTATCGAATTTTAATCTCATAAACTATATCATTATGCGCAGATACGACATCGACAGCCTCAGGGTAATTGCTTTCGGGCTACTTATTTTCTACCATGTAGGGATGTTCTTCGTTCCCTGGTGGTTTCATATCAAAAACCCCGTTACCTACGAAGGGTTGACTTATCCGATGCTATTTCTCAACCAATGGCGGCTTCCCCTGCTTTTTGTTATTTCGGGAATGGGTACATATTATGCCCTGACCAGAAGAAGCGGATTCCAATTTACCAAAGAGCGTACAAAAAGGCTGTTTGTTCCTCTGATCGTAGGTATGGTATTCATCATCCCTCCTCAGGTCTATTTCGAGAGACTGGATAAAGGACAATTTGCCGGAAGTTATTTCTTCGATTACTGGCCCAGAGTTGCATTAAGCGGGGTATATCCCGAAGGAAATATTTCGTGGCATCATCTCTGGTTTATCCTTTACCTGTTCATATTCTCGATCGTACTGATTCCCGTATTCCTATATCTGCAAAAACATCCGGAAGCATGGATAATCAGGAAAATCAAATCCATAAGCCTAAAATATGCGGGACTCTACATATTCATAGTACCTCTTTTTTTATGGCAGATATTATTAGCACCCTATTATCCGCAAACAAACGGACTGATAAACGACTGGTATAATCTGATAAATTACGGCACTCTCTTTTTCTTCGGATATTTACTTATAGCCCTGAAGGATGCATTCTGGACATCAGTCACTCAGAACAGGCAGAAATATCTGGTAAGTGGTATTATTTCATTCCCGTTGCTTATGTGCCTATGGTACGTTATAGGTGATTTTGCCGGAAAAGAATATATTACCGCCCTGATCCGGGTATTCAACAGTTGGTCATGGATTCTTACTTTGTTTGCTTATTCAGCTATATACCTCAACAAACCAAGCAAAATATTATCATATGCCAATGAGGCTGTATATCCGTTCTTTATCCTGCATCAAACCGTCATGATAGGTTTATGCTATTATCTGAAAGATATAGAGATAGGCTTCTTCCCTAAATTCTCTATCTTATCAATCGGCACATTCGGTATCTCATGGATTATCTACGAATTCGGGATAAGACGTTATCCATTGATAAGGCCCTTATTTGGAATGAAACCTAAAGCGAAAAATCCATAACTTTGTATTATATTGCACAATCTATATAGTGTAGACGATGAATTCAATTTTACGCCGGATTTTCCCTTTCTTATATGGCATAGTCATGTTTGCTGCTGTAAGGATAATTACTGACATTCCTAAGGATGAAAGTCTGTGGGGAGACCAGCGTAGTACACATATCTTTTCGCAACTCTCTTCCATAATATCCTGTTACCTGTTCGATCTTATCTGCCGATTTTATTTTAAGAAGAAAAAGAAGCCTGCACAAGACAGCCTGTCAATCCTCAAAGAATATGGTGTTGTTTACATATGCATGTTTATATTCCTCAATTTGCATATGTATATTTGGTCGCATCTGGGGTTCGTATTTCTGGGAAACGGACTGGCAGACTATGCTATCGCAAACGTGATTTATATACCCTTCTTCCTTATTTACTATGCTATAATAAGAAGTGATGTAACGTACAAATATCAACGGGAACAGGAGTCACAACTGGAAAAGGTAAAAACAATGCAACTGGAAACCGAACTGAAATTCCTGAAAGCACAGTACCATCCCCACTTTCTGTTCAACGCCCTGAATACTGTATATTTTCAGGTTCACGACGAAAACAACACGGCAAAACAAACCATAGAGCTTCTATCCGACTTGTTGCGATATCAATTATACGACAAGAACCAAAAAGTGGATATAAGCCACGAAATCGAATACCTTGATTCGTACATCAGGTTTCAGCGTCTGCGAATGAGCGACAGGCTGGTGTTGAAATACTATTTCGACCCGTTGCTAAGCACTCAGAAGATACACCCCCTACTCTTTCAGCCACTTTTGGAAAATGCATTCAAACATGTCGGAGGAGAATACCGGATATCTATCAATTTACTGCTATCCGAAAATAAAATATCGCTTACTGTAAAAAACTCCGTAGCTTCTGTCACAGTACCAAACAATAGACAGAGAAAAGGAATCGGCATAGAAAACCTTAAAAGGAGGCTTGAAATACTCTATCCCGGCAAATTTAGTCTGGATATAACAAATCTGGATAACGTCTTTTCGGTTACGCTGGTTATTATTCCGGATTAACTCTGACAAAATATTAAAAAAGCAATGAACTCTATACTGCGCTGGATATCACCCTTCTTACTGGCACTTGTCACTACGACAGGAATCCGTCTGATTTCTGACATCTCTACATCCAGCCCGTTCTGGAACAGAGCCGCGGCAATCAATCTAAAGGATTTCATCATCTCAATTATAGGTTGCTACCTTCTCGATTTTGGTCTCAGGTACCATATCAGCCGTAAGAACAACGATATACAAAAAGGCCGTCAATCATTCTTAGACTATGCCTGGATTGGCCTGTTGATTTTCATTGGTACGAATATTTCTTTAGTTGTAGCACACTACTTTATCGAATACCCGAATTATCTCGTCGACTTTATTATCGCCTATGTCGTGGTTATTCCAATCGGGTTATTCTACTATGCTATGATTCGAAATACTCAAATCCACAAAAGCTACAATGAGCAGGCTCTGCAGCTGGAAAAACTCAGGAATAAACAATTGGAAGCCGAACTCGATTTTCTGAAAGCCCAATACCATCCTCATTTCCTGTTCAATGCGCTAAACACAGTCTATTTCCAGATCGACGAAGAACAGGAAGCCGCCAAGAGAACTACCGAACTATTATCCGATCTGCTTCGTTATCAGCTATACGGCGTCAAACATAAAGTAACCATGCAGCAAGAGATAGAATATCTGGAAACATATATCAAATTCCAGCAACTCCGCACAAATGAGCGTTTGGTCATTAAGACCGATTTCGACCCTCAACTGAATACACAAAAAATTCAGCCCCTGCTTTTCCAGCCATTAATAGAAAATGCATTCAAGTATATAGGCGGAGAATACCATCTGAATATCAGCCTCAAACCCGAAGGGAATCAAATCATATTCCGGATAGAAAACTCAACACCTCAGCCTATGCCCGATAGCAGGAAAGACAAAGGTATAGGCATCAATAACCTGCAAAGAAGGCTCGAACTCTTATACCCTGATAAACATAGTCTCAGAACAGAACAGAAAGACAATTCTTTCTTTGCCGAATTAATAATTGAAACCAACTGACATGGAAATAAAATGTATCATTACAGACGACGAACCAATAGCCAGAAAAGGTTTGCGCAGCTATATAGAGAAGATAGACTTTCTCACATTAACCGGAGAATGCGAAGATGCTATCCAACTGAATACAATGCTGAAAACAGCACAGTCCGATCTGCTGTTTCTCGACATCGAAATGCCGCATATATCGGGTATCGAATTACTATCCAGCATTCACAATCCGCCTAAAGTAATTATTATCTCAGCCTACGAACAGTATGCTCTTAAAGGCTACGAACTGGATGTGGTCGATTATCTCTTAAAGCCTGTATCTTTCGAGCGTTTTCTGAAAGCAGTGAATAAAGCTCACGATTTGCTGGAGAAAGAGACGAAAAATACCGGAGAGAAATACGTCTTTGTCAAAAGCGATAAACAACTGAAGAAAATCCTGCTGAAAGAAATTCTGTTTATAGAAAGCATGGAGAATTATATAATTATATATACTATATCTTCTAAAGAAATTGTCTATACTACCCTCAAACATATGCTGGATTCCCTACCCGGCGAAAATTTCTTACAGGTTCACAGGTCTTATATTGCAAATATCGAGCACATAAAGTCTATTGAAGGGAATCTGCTGAATATTGGCACTCACAAAATACCTGTTGCCCGCAACCTAAGAGATAAAGTTTTTAATATAATACTGAATAACAGATTAATTTCGAAACCGTAAAAATAAAAAAGTTACAAAAGTTACACTTTTGCAGATATTTTTCTTTATCACTTTCCCCTCCCTCTTGTAAGGGCAATCCCTTACGATTGCCTGCTTTTTCACGCAAACTCACTTGTCTTGAAAATGTTAAAACCTGACACATCTGACAACTTTTACGCACTTTTATTCCTGTCAATTTTTATTTTCACATTTCAGGTGACCAAAAAGATACGCCACTACATAAATCAAAAACTTGACAAACTTGACACATTTATTCAATTGGCATATTTCTAATTGGTATATTAAATTAAATCTGTCAAAGAACTATTAGCTAACCGCCAAAAGCTATCAGCTATACTATAGATAAAGTAATGAGAAAATACTAACAGAATATATCTGTCCCTGAAAATAAAATTTATCATTTTTTCAAGGTTGTATATCATTTTGTGCAATTCACAGGATTAGTTAAAACTTAAATTTGTATCATGAAAATTAATCTGAAATCATGAGCAACACGTACAATTTTCTCGCATTCGATATTGGTGCCACCAGCGGGCGCAGTATTATCGGCACATTATGTAACGGCAAAGTAGAACTGAAAGAACTTACGCGCTTTCCGAACAAGATAATACACATCCATGATAAATATTACTGGGATGTATTTGCCCTGTATGAAGCATTGAAGGATGGCATGCGTGCCGCCTCGTCCCAAAATATAAGAATAGATGCTATCGGTATCGACACATGGGGCGTAGACTTCGTATATCTGGGCGAAGACGGTTCCGTTCTGGGCACAGCACGTTCATACCGTGATCCTTATACGGTAGGCATACCCGACGAGTATTTCAAAATCATACCCCGCAAGGAAGTATATGAACTGACAGGCATTCAAATTATGAATTTCAATAGCCTGTTCCAGTTATATGCTGCTAAAAGAGAAGGCTCATCCGCGCTAAAAACTGCCAAGGAAATATTATTCATGCCCGATGCGTTATCCTATCTGCTCACAGGGAAAAAAGTATGTGAGTACACCATTGCATCCACTGCACAGCTGTTAAACCCTACGACGAAAAAGATTGAAAATAAATTACTGGAAGCAATAGACCTCAGTCCTTCTATTATTCCTCCGGTTGTTATGCCGGGACAGATAATCGGTAATCTGAACAGTATTTTAGCGAACGAATGCGGAATAACCGATGCGCCTGTCATTGCCATTGCGGGACACGATACGGGCTCGGCCGTAGTATCCGTACCTGCCGAAAATGAAAATTTCGCATACCTGAGTTCAGGCACATGGTCGCTGATGGGTATCGAAGTCAATGACCCTATCGTGACCGGAGATTCGTTCGCGATGAACTTCACCAACGAAGGAGGTGTAGACGGCACAGTACGTTTTCTCAAAAATATTACCGGCATGTGGCTTCTGGAGCAATGCCGTAAAGAATGGGAGATAGCCGGCAAGCAATACACTTATCCTGAAATTGTAGCCCTATCCGGTTCTGTAAATGGTTTTCAATCATTGGTAGACCCTGACCATCCGTCATTTGCCAATCCCGAGTGCATGACAAAGGCAATAGTTGACTTCTGTAAGAAAACGAACCAGAAATCACCCCAAAGCGACGCGGAATTTATCCGTTGCATCTTCGACAGTCTGGCCCTTAAATATAAATATGTATTGGGTTGCCTGCAAAAGGTAGCGCCTTTCCCAATAGAGAAACTGCATGTGATTGGCGGCGGTTCGCAAAACAAATTGCTGAACCAGATGACAGCCAATGCAATCGGTATGCCCGTAGTAGCAGGTCCCGGGGAAGCCACGGCAATAGGAAATATAATGATGCAGGCAAAAGGACTTGGGCTGGTCGGTTCTTTACAGGAGATAAGAGACGTTATCCGCAGCAGTGTGAGCCCCGAAACCTTCTATCCGCATGATACCGGACAGTGGGATGACAAATATCAATACTTCCTCACCATCCTGGCCCCCTGAATCCCCCGGAGGAGGACTTTGGCAAAGCCTCGAAGAATCTTGAAATCTTGAAACATGAAATTTTGAAATCTTTAAATAATATAATCATGAAAAAAAATGAACTGGTACAAAAATCGTACGAAATAGCAAAAGAACGTTATGCGGCAATCGGAGTAGATGTAGACGCCACACTCGAAAAACTGCAAAAGATACAAATATCCATCCACTGCTGGCAGGCGGATGATGTCACAGGATTTGAAAACCTGGGCAATCTCGGTGGTGGTGGGATTCAGGCTACGGGAAACTATCCGGGAAAAGCCCGCAACATCGACGAACTGCGTGCCGATATTGAAAAAGTGCAGACTCTGGTAGGCGGCAAACACCGTCTCAACCTGCACGAAATATATGGCGATTTCGAAGGGAAGGTCGTAGACCGTGACGAAGTTGAGCCTTCTCATTTTACAAGCTGGATGCAATGGGCGAAAGAGAAAGACCTGAAACTGGACTTCAATTCTACATCATTCGGACATCCCAAGAGTGGCGACCTCACTCTGGCCAATCCCGACAAATCTATCCGCGATTTCTGGATCGAGCATACTAAACGTTGCCGTGCCATTTCGGAAGAAATGGGTAAATTCCAGAACGATCCGTGTATTATGAACATCTGGGTACACGACGGATCGAAAGATGTAACTGTAAACCGTTATCTGTACCGTTCATTACTGGAAAACTCTTTAGACCAGATATTTGCGAAAGAGTATAAAAATATGAAAGACTGTATAGAGTCTAAATTATTCGGTATCGCTCTCGAAAGTTATACAGTCGGTTCACATGACTTCTATTTGGGCTATGGGGCTAAAAAACAAAAAATGGTTACACTGGATATGGGACACTTCCATCTGACAGAGAGTGTAGCCGACAAAATTTCATCTTTACTTCTCTTCACTCCTGAAATCATGTTACATGTCAGCCGCGCTGTTCGCTGGGATTCTGACCATGTTGTATTACTTAATGATGAGACTATCGACCTAGCAAAAGAAATCGTACGTGCCGATGCACTGGACAAAGTGCATATCGGACTGGATTTCTTCGATGCTTCTATCAATCGTATCGGTGCCTATGCAATCGGTATCCGCTCTACTCAGAAAGCATTCCTGCAAGGATTACTTGAGCCGATCGCCAAACTTCGCGAGTACGAAGCCAACGGACAATACTTTGAACGTCTCGCATTGCTCGAAGAAGCTAAGGGCTTGCCTTGGAATGCCGTATGGGATTACTTCTGCCTGAAAAACAATATTGCTGTCGGCGAAGATTATATCGGCGAAATACAGCAGTATGAAAAGGACGTAACATCGAAACGTTAAACACCCCTCCCGACCTCCCCAAAAGGGAGGAGTAAGAATGTTAAATGAATAATAATTAATTAAAACAAATACTCTCACCCCCCTCTTTTGGAGGGGGCAAGGAGGAGGTGGAATATATATGAATACAATCATAGGATTAATAATAATTGCAATAGGGAGCCTCGGGCAATCCAGTTCCTATGTACCGATCAATAAAGTAAAAAATTGGTCGTGGGAATGCTTTTGGCTTATACAAGGAATTTTTGCTTGGTTGATTTTTCCTTTAATAGGAGCATTATTGGCTGTTCCCTCCGGTTTCTCGCTTACCGAACTATTGTTTTCCGGAGGGGACGCCATACTGAAACCAATAGGATATGGCATTCTCTGGGGAATAGGGGGACTTACGTTCGGCCTTAGTATGCGTTATCTGGGTATTGCTTTGGGGCAATCGCTGGCACTGGGCACTTGCTCGGCTTTCGGGACATTGATTCCGGCTCTGCTGAAAGGAGAGAACCTTTTTGAAGGCAACGGGCTTATTCTCCTTATCGGAGTATCGATAGCCATTGCCGGCATTGCGATAATCGGATATGCCGGAGCATTGAAATCGCGCAATATGTCGGAGGAGGAAAAGAAAAAGGCGGTAAAAGATTTTGCATTAAAAAAAGGTATCCTTATTGCACTTCTCGCAGGAGTAATGAGTGCCTGCTTCAACCTCGGGCTGGAAGCCGGAGCACCGATCAAGGCTCAATTACTGGGAGCCGGAGCAAGCAGCCTGCTGGCTCTTAACCCGGTTATATTACTTGTTACCACGGGCGGTTTCATCACAAATGCGGTCTATTGCCTTTATCAGAATTATAAGAATAAATCGTTTAAGGATTACACGTCCATCACAGGTGCGAACTGGATAAATAACCTTATGTTCTGCGCCTTGGCCGGATTGCTTTGGTATTCTCAGTTTTTCGGATTGGGTATCGGTCAGAGTTTCTTTGAGCCGGGTAGTGTAATGATGGCATTCTCGTGGAGTATCCTGATGTCGCTGAACGTACTGTTCAGTAACCTGTGGGGTATTATACTGAAAGAATGGAAAGGTTCGGGACAGAAGACGATCACTATACTGGTTATAGGGTTGCTTGTATTGATAATTTCTATAATTTTACCTCAGATATTGAAATAAACAGCATCAAAGATCACAGGTATGAAAATTATAAAGTTTTTATATTTAATTGCCGGAGCATTTTTAATATGTTTCTTTCTGACAAGCTGTTTGTCTTCTGAAAATGAAGAAAATTCCGTTGTAAGTTTTTCAGAAATAGAAAAAAACTTTAAAGATATACCCGGGGAGGTGCAAACCTCTGTATATTGGTACTGGATATCGGACAACATCTCAAAAGAGGGTGTTATAAAAGATCTTGAAGCCATGAAGAAGGTCGGCATCAACAGAGCTTTTATTGGAAATATAGGATTAGGTCCTAATGATATTCCCTACGGGAATGTAAAACTGCTCTCCGACGAGTGGTGGGACATAATGCACACTGCACTGAAAAAGGCTACAGAATTAGATATAGAAATAGGAATATTCAATGGCCCGGGCTGGAGCCAGTCGGGAGGCCCTTGGGTAACACCCGGTCAGTCGATGCGCTATCTTGCCGTATCGGAACTGTCCGTTACAGGCCCGCTTGCATTAAGCACAAAACTGGAAAAGCCGGATGGCGATTTTCAGGATGTAAAAGTTTTGGCTTTTCCTTACGACAAATCACTTCTGCCGTTGAACTCTGCGATTGCTAAAATAAAATCGACGCCTCAGATCAAAGATATATCCTATATTGCAGACGGAAATCCTGATACGGGGATCAATTTGGAATCGTTCGGAACCGTTACAGTAGATTTTGAAAATCCGGAACCTTATGTATTAAGGTCTATATCGGTTTTGCCCACCCGGCATCCCATAAACGCGGATATTGAATTACTCGTAAAAGACAGTAACGGGCAATACAACGCAGTCCGAAAATTCAATATCAACCGCACGAATGCAAGCGTACAGGTCGGATTCAACCCATATGGCCCGGTGGTAATAGCCGTTCCGGAAACAGAGAGTAAAGATTTCAGGGTAATATTTACAAACGCGAACCAAAACTGTGGCATAGCGGAACTTTCGTTATCTGCCGAAACATTAGAGGAACGCTATGTAGAAAAAACGTTAGGTAAAATGTTCCAAAGCCCGCTTCCGTACTGGCATGAATATATGTGGGACAAACAACCCGAAACCGGCAACAAATTGTCTCTTGTCGATCCGGCTAAAATCATTGATATTACCGGGTATATGGATAAAGATGGTAATCTGGAGTGGAAAGTTCCGGAAGGCGACTGGAAAATCATCCGTTCGGGAATGGTTCCGACGGGTACCCGCAATTCCCCTGCATCGGCTGAAGGTGAAGGCCTGGAAATTGACAAAATGAGTAAAAAGGATGTTGCGGCTCATTTCGACGCATTCATGGGTGAGATAATACGCCGCATTCCTGCCGAAGACAGGGAGACCTGGAAAGTTATAGTGCAGGATAGTTATGAAGTAGGAGGGCAGAACTGGACCGACGGTTTTATTGAAGACTTCAAAAAGAGATATAATTATGATCCCGTTCCTTTTATTCCTGCATTCAGCGGCTATGTAGTCGGCAGCCGCGACATCACAGATCGTTTCCTGTGGGATTTAAGACGGCTTGTGGCAGATAAAGTAGCCTATGACTTTGTGGGAGGATTCCGTGAAGCAGGTAGCAAACATGGCTTAAAAACATGGCTCGAAAATTATGGTCATTGGGGATTTCCCGGTGAATTTTTGCAGTATGGCGGCCAGTCGGACGAGATAGGAGGCGAATTCTGGAGCGAAGGCACCCTTGGCGATATAGAAAACAAGGCGGCTTCTTCCTGTGGACATATTTATGGCAAAAAGAAAATCTTCGCGGAATCTTTTACTGCGGGAGGCGCCCATTTTGCCCGTTATCCGGAGTTGCTGAAACAGCGTGGCGACCGTTTTTTTACAGAAGGTATAAATAGTACACTGTTGCATGTGTATGTTCATCAGCCTTACGAGGATAAAAACCCGGGTATGAACGCATGGTTTGGAAATGAATTTAACCGTAAGAATACATGGTTCTATGATATGGATATATTTCTCCGGTACCTGAAACGGTGCAATTATATGTTACAGCAGGGCACTTATGTCGCCGATGTGGCTTATTTTATAGGTGAAGACGCCCCTAAAATGACCGGAGTCTGTGATCCTGCCTTGCCGAAAGGTTATTCTTTTGACTATATAAACGCGGAAGTTTTAATGACACGGACTAAGGTAAAAGACGGCTATATCGTATTACCGGACGGGATGAAATATAAAGTACTCGTTTTGCCCCGGCAGGAAACTATGCGACCTGAACTCTTAAAGAGAATATCCCAACTGGTGAATGACGGCGCAGTAGTTTTAGGCCCTGCACCAACACGATCTCCAAGCTACGAGAATTATCCTGCGGCGGACAATGAAGTGAAACAGCTTGCTGCTTCTCTATGGAAAGGCGTAGATGGAATAAATACCAGATATGCAAAAACAGGAAAAGGTATGATCGCCTCCGGTATGGAGATGCAGGAGTTATTTGATATGCTGAAAATAATTCCGGATTTTAAAACCGGACAGGATGATCCTGTGCTGTTTATCCATCGTACACAAAAGGACGGAGATATGTACTTTCTATCAAATCAGTCGGGACAAACAATCTCCATAAATCCTGAATTCCGGATAGAAGGAAAAATACCGGAATTGTGGGACCCTTTGACGGCTACTGTCCGGAAACTGAAAGCATATACAGTAAAAGACGGCAAAACCATATTACCCCTTAAACTGGAACCTACCGAAAGCGCTTTCATTATATTCCGTGAACCTTCGAAGGAATCACCGGGAGGAGACGTGAATATAAATTATCCGGCGCCGGAACCCGTACAGCCTGTTGTTTCCCCGTGGACTGTTACTTTCGACTCAAAAATGAGAGGCCCTGTAAAACCTGTGGTAATGAATACGCTCCAGGATTGGACGCTATCAGATAATGACAGTATAAAATATTACTCGGGAACAGCCGTCTATAAGAATAATGTGACATTGGCAAACATTTCAAAAGACAAATCCTATTATCTCGATTTAGGTAAAACAATGGTAATGGCTAAAGTCTCCGTAAACGGCAAGTATGCAGGTGGAGTATGGACAGCGCCGTGGCGGGTAGAAATCAGCAATTATATAAATGAAGGAGAAAATAGTATAGAAATATCAGTTGTCAATAACTGGGTAAACCGTCTGACCGGGGACAGTATGCTTCCGGAAGATCAGCGTCAGACCTGGTGCCCTGTCAATCCGTATAATAAAGACAGTGGATTACAATCATCCGGTCTGCTGGGTCCCGTATCTGTCTATACTATCTCTTATTGAAAAGATAATTACAGAAATTATAATATTATAGAAATGAAATCAATATTAGAAAATCGCCCCGAACTCGCCAAACGGGTAAATGAAGTTGCCGAAGTAGCCGGCTACCTGTGGCAAAAAGGATGGGCTGAACGTAACGGTGGAAATATCACGATCAATATTACCGATGTGGTAGACGATGAAATACGGAATATGAAGTCCATAAGCGAAGTGATGCAGATAGGAAAACCCCTTCCGCATCTCAAAGGCTGCTATTTCTTCTGCAAAGGTACAAACAGGCGCATGCGCGACCTTGCTCGCTGGCCGATGGAAAATGCATCCGTTATACGGATTCTCGACGATTGTGCGAGCTATGTGATAATAGCGGATAATCCGGTGAAGCCGACCTCTGAGCTTCCGTCACATTTATCGATGCACAATTACCAGATAGGAATAGGCTCAGGTTATAAAGCGGCGTTACACACGCATCCTATCGACCTGATAGCAATGACTCATAACCCTGCTTTCCTCGAAAAAGACAAGCTTACATACCTGCTTTGGAGTATGATTCCCGAAACACGGGCGTTCTGTCCGAAAGGCCTGGGTATCATTCCGTACAAAATGCCAAGCTCGATGGAACTGGCAGATGCCACGGTGGAAATGCTAAAAGACTACGATGTGGTGATGTGGGAAAAGCACGGGGTCTGTTCTGTCAGTGAAAACATTATGGAGGCTTTCGATATGGTGGATACCTTATCCAAATCCGCGCAGATTTACCTGACAGCCAAATCGATGGGATTTGAGCCGGAAGGTACTTCGATGAAGGATATGGAAGCGTTGAAAGTCGCGTTCAACCTGCCAAAGTAAAGAATTCAATGCATGTATAATAAGAAAAGTGCCTTTTTGAGGCACTTTTCTTATTATATAAAGGCAAGAATTACAATGTAATTTTCAGCGACGCCCCCCAGCGCATCGGCTTTCCTTTTTGTGCAAAATAGTCGCCCATAGATTCGAACAGGAATGTATTATAATCCCTGTCGAGGATATTCTTCCCCCACAATTCGAGTGTAAATATACTCTTATCCAACGCCAGATGAGCGTTCAACGTACCGTAGAAGCCCTGCGACATCTCATTGTCCTCAGCCCAGTACACCTTGCCTACTCCTGCAAAGTTGGTATCGAATGTGATCTTGTCAAGGATCGTATTATGTTTGAAATCGTAAGAAATACTGCCGCCTATGCTAAATGTGGAACCCGGAGCAAAAGGAATATGATTTCCTGTATAATCGTGGATAACAGTCCCTTCCTTATCTCTTACTTTATAATCTTTGAATGTGGCATCGGCTAATCCGTAGCTTGCATAAAGATAAAAACCATTGCACGGGCGGGCTTTTATTCCTACTTCTAGTCCCTTGCTTTCTGCCTTACCTGCATTGCTTACCATACGTCCGCCCCCGGTCTTTATAAACTGGGTGATCTGCACATCGCGTACATCCATATAATACAGGGCAATGTTGGCGGATAAAGTATTACTGATTATATCGGCCTGTCCTCCCAATTCGTAATTCCAGCTATATTCAGGGTCATATGAAATACGCTCATTTATCGGAGTATTATCTTCCGAAGGCTGGCTTCCCGGCATGCTGTTTTTCATCTTCGCCTCAAGTGCCTCTTGTAGCAAATCTGCAAATATCTGAATATTGTGCCCGCCTGCTTTATAGCCTCTGGAGGCCGATGCATACACATATGAATCGGGGTTGAACTGGTATTTCAGCACTCCTTTCGGCAGCAATTCCAGATAATCGGAAGAGGAACTTCCTACTACTGCTGTATCAACCCTGTGCGACATAACAGGCCGGCCCGGCCCTGTATTTATATCAAATCCGGCAGAAGTATAGGCATTATAATCCAGTTTTGTCTTTTCATAATCGAGGCGTAACCCCAACGTGGCAGAAAAACCTTTAAGTCCGAACAGGTTATTGAATGTCGATTGATGAAAAGCGGCCAATCCGTAAATAGGGCGCTTGTACTCACCATTCAGATCAATTTGATTATCGGTAAAAGTAATGGGTGCCCCCGCGTTTGTCAGGGGGTCTTGCAGAAAACGCTTTATCCCGTCTTTCATCATATAGACGGGAGGTGTATTGTGCAGGTAATCGTAAAAACCATATCCGCCGAACGACCACTGATAATCGGAAGCACTCACCGATTTTACAGTGACTTCCTGACTCAATGAATTCTGGCGCTGACACTGGTTTATCTGAAAAAGGGACAAAGGTGTATAATCCTGATCCATATTCATTTCATCATTCAGGTATTGATATCCGGTTGTGGAATTTATCTCGTAGTTGTTGCCCGTATATTTCAGAGCCAGTCCGTTTGTCACAAGCCTTCGCTTGTAATAGCCTTCCGAATCATAATTTATATCCCCTGTGGCTACATTCGCATAAGGAAAAGCCCCCTGATCTACATAATCGAAGCTCAAACTGTAATTCAATGAAAGACGTGAGGTTATATCCCAAACAAACTTAGCGCGGCCTCCTGCATTTTTAAGGTCATCAGCCTTCTTGCCCGTATATAGATTCGTGAAATACCCGTTATCCTGTCTGTAATATGCTCCGGCAGAGAATCTCATTTTACTGTTTAGTCTCTGATAATGGGATGCATTAGCAGTAAACAGTCCATAATTTCCACCTCCTATCTTAACACTTGTACCTTCATACGTCAACGGTGAATAGGTATAAATATTCATAATACCCCCCATTGCATTACGTCCGTATAGTGTGCCCTGTGTACCTCTGAGGACTTCGACACGCTGGATATCAAATAATTCGGTATCGAAAGAGGTTGTATTGAAGTAAGGAATATTATCCACATACATGCTCACTGTCTGGTCACCGGACCGTGCGCCTATTCCCCGTATATAAACCGGTGCTGTCATTTTGGAACCGTAATCGGCAGCGAAATAGTTAGGTACAATGGCACTCAGGTCTTTTAAGGAATGTACCTGCAAAGCATCGAGATTCTTTGGTGAGAAAACCGAAACTGCCGCCGGCAAAGATTTCAGGCTGTTGGTTTCCTTTGTTGTAGAAAGTATAACTATGTCATTTTTCAACTCTGTATACAATGTATCTTTTGGCAATTCATCTTTTGCAAAAACAGGAATTACAGATACAAACAGCAACATTATCAACAATGTATTTTTCATATAGGAATATCGTCTCATAAATAATATTTATTGGAATGCACAAAGTAATATATTCTCTTTATTTTCAACAATCACTAGATGTAGTGATTTGATGCAACATCAATAAAAAATCCCGGTTGCTCACCTACTCTTTTTGCATATTTTTTTTGAAAAACAAATAGTCCCCAGTATAAATAAATTCATGAATTTTCTACATCTTTGTTTACACAATATATAATAGAGTTTTTGTCGATCCATTTATTTAACGATTCTCAAAACATTTTATCTGAAAACGGGTTATTATCTCATACAAGAAAACATTATGAAAAATATATTACTTAGCGACAAACTTATCGCTGCTATAAAAGACTATATGCCCGAGAACCAAAAAGCAGTTCCGTTCCTGATGGATATGCTGGATATAAGCAGAGAATCTGCTTATCGCAGAGTTAGAGGAGACATACCTCTTACACTGGAGGAAGCTGCAAGAATATCTGCTAAACTTGGGTTGTCTCTCGATGAATTAGTAGGACAGAGCAGTAAAAAACGTGCCTTTTTTGATTTGAATGTAAGCAAGAATCTGGAAGCCACAGAATCTTATTCGCAGATAATAAACAATATTAACAGTATTTATGAGAAGATACGGAAAGCAAAATCGTCTGAAGTGATTATTGCAAATAACAGAGTATCCATTGTTCTGACAGCGAATTATGAATATATCAAAAAATTCAGATATTTCAAATGGGTGCATCAAACTCATAATGTGCCTCTCAATTTCTACTTTTCGGAATTAAAAGTCCCATCCCAACTGAATGCAGACTACAAAAAATATGCATACAATTATCTGAGGTTAAAGAATATAATCTTAATCATAGATAAAAATGTATTTTCATCTTTAATAGACGAAATGTTATATTATTATAGAAGGAACCTTGTAGACAAAGAGGAATTGAAAGCAATGCAGGAAGAGTTGCGACAAATAGTCAACGAACTGGAGCAGATATTACAAACCGGGACAAACAAGACAGGCGTAAATATGCTTATATATCTATCAGCACTAAACATCGAATCTAATTATTCTTATCTTGAATACGACGGGAACGTATGCTCACAGTTCTGGGTGTATACAGTAAACCCCATAATGGTATTCAATCATGAAGCCTGTGCTATCCAGAAAAAATGGCTAGAATCGTTAATGAAATATTCCACTCTGATAACAAAGTCCAACGAACTCCTACAGGCCGAATTTCTGAATACCCAAAGAGAGCATATAGAGGCTATGATCTCTGATTGAAAAAGGTTACAAGGAGAACAATATAATAGGAAAATACTATCTCGGAACAAAACTTTTGCGACTTCTCAAATTCCAGATTAACAGGCTTAATAGGGATAACTTTAACAAAAACATTCTTTTGCAGATATCACATAATTTTAGTATTATTGCAATCTATTTGTCATCATCATACTTATCTGTTTATGTATTTAAAGAATATATTTGCCGGTATGCATCATTTTGCAAATAAGTGCCCGAAAATTAACGATTAACATTTAATACCTGTGCTTAGGCCGGTTTCGGTTTTTATAGCATTATTTCACCTTTGTATAAAAAAATAGGAATAAACCAATGTCATATCCTTAGATATGCAAAACCTATGGAACAAAATATTTCAAGAAACAAAAATAAGGTAAATGAAAAGGACATACATTTTTTTTAGCTTAATCATCAGCATCTGCGCTTTTAGCAACTGCAATAAAAAGGAAGTATCAAACACCCTCTCGAATCAGGAGAGAGCGCAAATCACACTGGACTCTCTCTACCGGAACTATTCGGCTCCCAATACCAGCCTGTTACGGGAAAATTATCCGTTCGACGAAGCATACACTGCCACGTATCTGGCTTCATCAGAACAGGCCAATACACCCAATCAATATTCTTATCTGTGGCCCTATTCGGGAACATTCTCGGCTGTGAATGCACTATTTGAAGCCACAAAGGATAAAAAATATCAGCAGATACTGGACAAAAAAGTGCTTCCGGGACTGGAAGAGTATTTCGATTTGAAACGGAATCCTCCGGGATATGCTTCATATATAAACACAGCTCCGCAGTCCGATCGCTTCTATGATGATAATGTATGGTTGGGTATCGACTTTACAGACACTTACATGATGACCAACGAGCCGAAATACCTTGACAAGGCAAAACTGATCTGGACTTTTGTTGCCAGTGGTATCGACGATAAACTGGACGGCGGCATTTATTGGTGCGAACAGAAAAAAGAATCTAAAAATACCTGTTCGAATGCCCCGGGTTCTGTCTTTGCATTAAAGCTCTTTGAAGCCACAAAAGACAGCACATATTTCCACTTGGGAAAAGACTTGTATGACTGGACAAAAAAACATTTACAGGATACATCTGACTATCTTTACTATGACAATGTAAGACTGGATGGAAAAATAGGCGAAGCCAAATATGCCTACAACAGCGGACAAATGATGCAATCTGCGGCACTCTTATACAAGTTAACAAAGGATGAAGCCTACCTCTCCGAAGCTAAGAATATAGCCGGGTCGTGCTACAATCACTTCTTTGCTGACTTCACTGCACCAAGCGGCGAACAATTCAAATTACTAAAAAAAGGTGATGTGTGGTTTATAGCCGTTATGCTAAGAGGTTTTATAGAACTATATAATCTGGATAACAACAAGACCTATATAGATGCCTTCGGCAAGAATCTGGACTATGCATGGACACACACCCGCGATGATAACGGACTTTTTAATACAGACTGGAGCGGAAAAAAGAAGGATGACAAGAAATGGTTGTTGACACAGGCGGCCATGGTTGAAATGTATGCACGAATAGGAGCTATAAAATAATTAAGAATGAAGAGTGGTGTGAGTGGCATGTAACTTATAATTCTTAATTTATGACTTATAACTCAATAACACCCCTTATAATTTAACGACCAGAATGAAAAAGATTTTACTCACAGTTTTATTCATGAATTGTTTTGCATTGTGTATTCATGCACAGAAACAAACAGAACTAACCTCTCCGAACGGAGAGCTCAAAGTTTCTTTTAATATATCCGATAAGATATATTATGATGTTTCTTATAACAATGATGTATTATTAAAAAATAATTATCTGCAACTAAACCTGAGAAACGAAATACTGGGACAGAATCCCAAACTATCGAATCAGAAGCGGTCGCAGGTAAAATCGGAAAGCAAACCTGTTGTTCCATTGAAATTTTCAACGGTAAAGGATGAGTATAACCAGCTCCTGCTCACATTCAAGGGTGATTACTCAGTTGAATTCCGTGCATACAATGATGGGATCGCTTACCGTTTTATCACAAATAAGAAAACAGAAGTAGAAGTATTAGGTGAAGATTTCGTTGTGAATTTCCCTGCCGGCTACCTGCTGCATCTGCAACAACCGGGCAGTTTCAAAACTGCATATGAAGAACCCTATACACACATCGAAAGCCAAGAATGGAAAGCCACGGATAAGATGTCTGTTCTTCCGGTATTGATAGATACAAAAAAACAATACAAAATACTTATCTCGGAGTCTGATCTGACCGACTATCCATGCCTGTTTCTTAAAGGCACAGGCACTAACGGTATGCAATCGGTATTTCCCAAAGTCCCCCTCGAATTTGGTGACGATGGAGACCGCAGTGTAAAGCTGCTAAAAGAAGCTGATTATATAGCCAAGACGTCTGGAAAAAGAAATTACCCGTGGCGTTATTTTGTGATAACAAAAGACGATAAGCAACTGATAGAAAACACCATGACATATAATCTTGCTACCAAAAGTCAGTTGCAAGACATATCGTGGATTAAGCCGGGACAGGTAAGCTGGGAATGGTGGAACGATGCGTCG
>Ga0153940_1000462_pt1 | contig 21247 bp, 19 predicted proteins | sample TSNJ024MetaG_FD_104736 | JGI IMG/M metagenome (GOLD analysis project Ga0153940, IMG submission 104736) | Attine ant fungus gardens microbial communities from New Jersey, USA - TSNJ024 MetaG | ecosystem: Host-associated > Fungi > Mycelium > Unclassified | place: USA: New Jersey, Brendan T. Byrne...
AGATTTTTTCTACAACCTGCAAGGCGGCATAAACACAAGCCGCACAAAGATTGCTCTCGGTTCAGACGTTAAAAAGCTGTACTGGGACGATGCTTCCAATGTCGAAATATTGAAAAACCAAGGTATTTGCAGACAAAAAGGCAACGTACTTTTGTTCAAACTCAAAGACGAGGAAAAAATCGTCGGTATGTTTGAATACCCCAAAAACAGCACAGAGTTTGTCTTTGTGACCGAGAGCGGCAAAATTTACAAGTATGCAAACACTTTTTCAACTCCACAGTTGATATGTTCACTAGATAATACCGTTTCCGCCGTTTCATTTGCATACTTTCTTGACGGCATCGTCATTTGTACCGATACGAACGGCGGAATTTTCTTTGAGACACCGAAAAGCACCGAAGCCAAAAGCCTCAAACTTAAAAAAGCAAACGCCAAGGACGTTTGCTCCATATCGCTTTGCGTTTACGCAAGCAGGATATGGATAGGCGACGGCGCAGTCTTATATTTCAGTGCTCTGGGCAGGTTTGACGATTGGGAATCTTCCGAAGACGCGGGCTACATTGAAAAATTTCACTGCAGCACCTCTAAGATACTTGCTCTCAAAGAGTATATTGCCTGTCTTGCTATCTACAAAGAAGACGGCGTCTGGCTTTTGAACGGCACAGACCCCGATACATTCGCCATTGCAAGGTTTGCGGATAAAGGAGTTTTTTCGCAAAACGCGGTATTAACCTACAACAATAAACAGTATTTCGTAAACAGGGGCGGTGTTTTCACGCTTGAACAAGCAGGAGACCTTTCCCAGATAAGCCTCGGGGCGAACATAGCCGCACCGATTCAAGAATACTTTGAAAAAATTGACTACTTTAAACTCCAAAATACTATTCTTCTGTCGGAAGAGACCAAAAATAAAATTTGGCTCTTCCTTCCCTTTTCAGGCTACACAAGCGTTAACAACATTTTAATCTATGATTGCTATTGCGGGGCTTGGCTTAAGAGGGTGATACCGTATGAAATCAGCTGCGCCGCAAACGTTTTCGACAAAGTGTACACGGCGAGCGCGGAGGGCGAAGTTTTCGTTGAGAACACGGGAAACACTTTTAACGGAAAAGCAATCAAGTTCAATGTTTCGACCCCGTTCTTCCATCTTGGGCAGCCCTCGACACGCAAAATCATTGAAGACATGAATTTTATTTTTGACGAGAGCCACGAAAACCGTTTTAAATTCGCTGTTTCCAAGGACTATGTGTCCTCTGAAAGTTTTGACATTGAGCAGGTGGACACCATTCAGCCTGATTGCCTTGTGTGGCAAGCACTCGACGAAGAGGACTACTTCAAAAGCTTGTGGGGAGACGACAAGCACTCCTTTAACTGGGCTGACCCCATCGAAGAAGCCTACAAAACGGAGATTTTCGACTCAAACACTTCCGTGCAGCTCCACATCTCCGGAGAGGAAATCGGGGACGACTTTGCCCTTGTGGGGATTGAGTTTAAGGAGATTATTCCTGACGAGTGACGCGTATATTTATGACGCCATTGAGATAAGAATGGCGAAAGGCACTACCATAAAGGTTAAACCGCCATAGAAGAACACGTAAAACAAGTCACGGCGCTTGATTTTTTCATAAGGAAAGCCAAAAGCACATTCATTAAAGGGTCTGAACCTTTGACACCAGAAGACGAGTATTACAATGCTCATGTAAATGAGAAAAAGGCTGACAGTGTGCCTTAGGAAGTTGTGGGTCGCGATGTTGTAGCTAAGCGCGCCGTGCGCGTGGTTTGCGGCGGAGTATACAAAATAAAACAGCTCAATCAGGGCGTTTATCCAACCAAACAACGCGAGAAAATTCAACAACGAACTACTATAAAACTTGTCCACAAGAAAATTATACCATTTTTTTTGAGGCTGTGTCAACGATAATTAAGATGACGAGGGGTAAAAAACAATCCGCGAAAGTCTTTAGGCGGCGGGTCACGGGGCAGCATCGTGAGCGAAACCGAAAGGCCGCCCCCGCAAACCGTATAAAAACTCCCCCGCGGGGAATCATGGTAATTAAACGGCCGCAGGGAATGAGTAAATTCGGCTCCTGTGGGCTTCGGGCTTACGCATTTAGTAAGGAATAACGATGAGTGAAAAAAAAGACCACGAGGCGCTTTTGAGCCTGAACCTGCCTTCGCAGAAGGCTATAAACGAAGAAATCGAGGAGCGCATCAAAAAACTGAAAGCCCCGGGCAAAAAGGCTAAAGGGGCTGATATAACGGACATTAAGAAGGCGGGCGAACAGGAGATTTTTTCTAAAAACGCCTGTTGGACTATGACCAACCTCAAAACCCTTCAGGAGTTTGAAATCACGGGCGTGAACGCCGATTTTAACCTTCAGGGAATGCCGCATATCAGGGAAATGCTTGTGAGCGGAGAGATTGACGGGTTTTTGAGGGGGGACTGTTACGTGAAATTTAAACACGTGAGACATGCGTAAGCTAGGGGCTCGCAGGGTGCGAGCGGCGAGCTCGTAACCGCAGAGCTCATTAATAGCCGCCGTTGCGAGCGGCCGTCGAACGTTAGTGAGACAGCGAGTGGAGCAATCTTTGATTGCACAGGCGGAGTGCCTAAAAAGAATAAGTAATGGTTGTAAATTATCGCTTTTTAAGGAGAAATTTATTTATGAAAAAACGAACGAGCCAAAGCAGAAAGCTTGCTTTCAAATTTGCGAGTGAGAGCTTCAAAAGACCGGAGGTCTTATGAAAAAAAAACGAACGAGCCAAAGCAGAAAGCTTGCTTTCAAATTTGCGAGTGAGAGCTTCAAAAGACCGGAGGTCTTATGAACTATTTTGAAATATTCAACAAAGTTATGCTGGAGCTCAACTACAGACCCGTTGTGCTCTTTGAAAACATCTTTAAAACAGAGCACCTGCGCATTTTGGAGAACATAAACCGCGTAAACGTCGATGTTTGCACGGCCTTCAACTGGTCTTTCCTCGAAAAAAAGACGCTTATAAAGCTTGAGGCCGACGCATCCGAGGCCGAGCAGGGCATAGCGGGGCAGATAACAAAGGTCTATGACGGGAAAAACAGACTTACCTTCATACCCGACTACGAAAGCTTTTATCAAGGTTCGCCCCCTCAAAACTCTTACGGTTACTTCAACGACAAGATTCTTTTCGGCAAAGCCGCACACCCGCGCGAGTTAACGGTGTATTATAACTCTTCACAGCTTGCACTGGACGTCGGGGGCAGCGCGAAGAATTCCATGGACGAAAAAGAAGACCGCTCAATCATCCCAATGCCTTACGCAGAGCAGATTCTCGTTTACGGGACGTGCATGAAGACCAAGGCAAACCCCGCATACCCCAAGTTTGGCTTTTGGAACACGCTTTACACCATGTCGCTTGTGAATCTGCGCGCAAAGTGCAGTCCCACGAGCGAAGACGCCCCAACTATTGTGTTGAATACGTGAGACAGACGCGAGGCTCATAGGGCAGCTGCGTTGAGCAGGTGACCGAGAGCCGAACAATTGATGGCGAGAAGTGAGTGGAAAGTGGTGTTTACACCAACTTTCGCCACGAACGCCGAGCCAAAAGACCGCAGGTCTTATAGGCGACGTTGCGAGCGGCCGTCGAACGCTAGTGAGACAGCGAGCGCACAAAACTCTGAAAGAGTTTTGCCAGGAGCCGAATGCGTGAGACATGCGTAAGCCAGGGGCTCAAAAAGCACAGCGTTTTTACATCAAACAAGGTGAAACTTGCGAACCGTAATTTAACGGATGCGGCCAATCTTAACGCTTTGCAGGCAAAGCAAAATCCCCGCAACGGAGCACACCCGCAGTATCACAAAAGTGCCCGCAACCGCGCGGACACCTGTGTCAAAATAAAATTCGGTTAAGCCTTATCCTAAAGTCCCTTTAGGCATCACCATAAAGAGCAAAAACATGTGTCTCACAAAGATTACAACGAAAATACAGAAAATAATCAACGTCAAAAACTTTTGCATGTCAGCAAAAACAACGTTTTTCTTGTCTTTTTTGAGGTCCTGCATCACTTCAAACTCTTTTTTGTAAGGCTGAATGGGGAGCATTTCCTCAATAAAATCAATAACTTTCGAGTATTTAACCTTGATTAGGAATTGATAAGAGTCAATGTTGAGCCACCACATAAGCGTTACAGTCAACCCGACAAGCGTAACCGTAAGTATAGCACCGTTTGAAGAGAAAAACATAATTAAAAGATAAGTAATAGCAAGCAAACTAAGGCTTAAAACAGTGTAAAACCTGTTCGTGGCAAAGTTTCTGTCGATAAATTTTTCCTTGGCGTCGATGTAGCTTTTATACTGCTCCGTTATCATACAGGCTTTTTCTTTCTCGTCCATCAATTTCTCCTTTTTATTAAATAAACCGTTTATTTCCGTTTGGCGGGCTGTCTCCCGAGCCTCCGGCACGCTGCCTGCGGGAGGGCTTACGCTTTTACCGCCTGTGCAATCAGAGATTACCCCCTTCGCTCGAGCGTGGGGTCCCTACTCATTAAACACTCGTGCGGCCGCTCGTCTTCTTGCCGAACTTTGTGAGGCTTAGAAGAGAGGGTGTCGCTTGCGGCGACGCAGCCGTTCAGGACTTTTACCCATTGCTAACGCGATTATACAATATTTTTTCAATATAGGCAATTATAAAAAATGTACAAATTCAGAAAGTTGAATCTCGACCCCCAAAAGCTTGACGCAGAGGCTATCGGGCACTATGTAGAGATTGTAAAATTAATAACAATATATCGTCACAATTTGTTTGACGACTTTGTAAAAACTCCCTTGAGCGAGCACGTTTTGTCGCTTGTACAAAGGACTTTCCCCTATTTTTGGGTCATACTCACGAAGGCGGACGGACGTTTTTGCGGATTCATCTATTTGTATGATTTTGTGGGGGACGAAAAGTGCGCCCACAGCGCCTGCGTCACGGTTTGCCTGAAAAAATCCTTCTGGGGCAGGGCCGCGAGAGACATCGGCCGCGCCTTTACGGGTTTTTGTTTCGCGAAAATGGGGCTGAAAAAGCTTCGGGCGGAGTGTTTCGCCTCTAACACATTGACGGGCAAGGTTCTTTGCGATTTGAAGTTCAAAAAAGAGGGCGTTTTGAAGGGGGAAACGCTCGTAAACGGGCGGAGCGAAGACCTTGTGCTGTGGGGAATGCGTAAGCCGGTGCCAGGGTGGCAGCGCTGTGAAGCGGTGACACACAGCACTACGATGGCGACGTAGGACTGCAGGGCAGTATGCCCGAAGCCCACAGGAGCCAAACAGCGATAGCTAGGGGTGAACCCTACGCGCATCCCTCACCGCCACAAACTTTGTAAATCATCTATTAAACATTTGCCACACTGAAAAACCCCTTATATAATAACAAAGGGTATGCCCTAATCTCCTGTCTTCTCTGAACAGACGAAAAATCTGAAAAGCAAAGAAGGGGGGTGATAAAAGTTGATTATCAGAATAACTGAAAGAGCGCTAGCAATAATCATTTTACTGATACTACTAGCACTCAAATTCAACTAACGGGCATTTAATGAGAGCGGCTTCAACGCTCTCGCCCACAACAAACAAGGCGAGGTTATACCGAGCCATAGTTTGATGGGTGCAACCAGCCTTAACGCTTTGCAAACAAAGTGAGCAATAGCGGTAAGTGCGTGTTTGCCATTTATATTATACCAAAATGCACGAAAAATACAAGGGTGCTCCAAAATTCTGTCACCCCTGCGAGCGCCTATGAGACCTGCGGTCTTTTGGCTCACGCATAGCTCCTGTCAAAACTCTGAAAGAGTTTTGTGCGCTCCTCCGCTTCGGTCTCCTCAGCTCTGTCGCAACGTCGCCATCGTAGTGCTGCGTGTCACCGGCTGTCTTGGAATACGAAGTGCTCGGAAAATTCAACATTTCCCTCGCTCAGGAGCTTTGCTTTGCATCAGCTCCCTTCGATTCCGCTCACAGCGCCGTCACATTCGCACCGGTTCACACCTTTACCGCCTGTCAAATCAAAGATTTGTGCATTTCTTACGGCCGCTCCACGGCCTGCAGTCATAACGGCGGTCATAAGACCTACAGTCTTTTGGCTCGGCGTTCGCGGCGAAAGTTGGTGTAAACACCACTTTCCACTCACTTCTCGCCATTAATGAGCTCTGCAGCCACCGGCTTTCTTGGAATACGAAGCGCTCGGAAAATTCAACATTTCCCTTGCTCAGGAGCTTTGCTTTGCATCAGCTCCCTTCGATTCCGCTCACCGCCGCTGTCTTTCGAGCCCCTAGCTATCGCTATTGGCTCCTGTCAAAACTCTGAAAGAGTTTTGTGCGCTCCTCCGCTTCGGTCTCCTCAGCTCTGTCGCAACGTCGCCTATCAATACGTACGGTCTTGCGGTCTTGCCAAGCAAGCCCTGCAGACCTACTTCTGGTTCACACCTTTAGAAAGGAAAATAAACAAAATGACAAACGAAAAATCTTACCCGGGCTTTTTAGCCCAAGCATGGAGCGGTAAAATCAACACAGGACTTGACGCAAGCTGCGTTATGCTCCAGTGCGTAAACCGCGATTACCAGGCGGACGCCGACAAAGGCGTCGAAGCCATAAACATCATCGCCCCGAAAAAGGTCAAGGCGTCAAACTATGCAGGCACAATCAGCAGTTACGAGACGGTCGACACCGAAGGGCAGAAGTTAAAGCTCGACCAGAGCGTGTATTTCGGCTTTCAAGTGCCCGACATCGAGGAAGCGCAGTCAAACACAAGCATCATAGACACCCTGACCGCGCAGGCGAAAAAATCCATCGAAGAATCAATCGACGCCTACCTTTTCGGCCACTACACAGAGGCCGCAGCCGCCAATGTCACAGGCAGCGCGGAAGACCCTGTTTTGCTTGACAGCGCAAGCGTTTACGCCAAATTTGTCGCGCTTGCCAAAAAGTTAAAACTCTCGGGCGCTATGACCTCGAGCGATAAGGGATGGGTAGTCGTTCACCCTGACGTAGAGGAGCTTTTGCTGCTTTCCGACGAATTCAGCGCGCCGTCCGCCACGGGCGACAATACCCTCTCTACAGGCTCTATAGGCAGGATTGCAGGCCTTGACGTCTTTGTCAGCAGCAATGTGGGCAAGGTTTCGGACAAATACGTAGTGCTTGCGGGTACGCAAAGGGCTATCACGTATGCGTCACAGCTTACGAAGATAGAGACAATCCGCTCGCAGTCGTCGTTTAACTCGATTGTCCGCGGCCTTTATACCTTCGGTGCGCTGACCATGAACCCCGAGGCAATGGCCGTCATGACTTGTAGAACCGCGTAAGCCGGTGCTAGAGTGACGGCGCTGTGAGCGGAATCGAAGGGAGCTGATGCAAAGCAAAGCTCCTGAGCGAGGGAAATGTTGAATTTTCCGAGCGCTTCGTATTCCAAGACAGGCGGTGCCACGCAGCACTACGATAGCGACAGCTCTTCTTGTTTTCGAGGGTGAAACCCGAGAATTACAAGGGAGGGTACCCGGACGGGTGCGTAGGATGTTGAGACGGCAGTCGAAACACCCACAGGAGCTGACATCCGTTTAGGGCAGGGGTGAGCCTGAACGGCTGCGTCGTCGCAAGCGACACCCTCCCTTGTACGGCTCCTATGTCGCCTACAAGAAGAGCTGCAGCAGGCGTAAAGGGTGAACTCATTGATGGCCGCCGTTACGACCGCAGGGAGTAGGGACCCCACGCGGCCAAGGAGTAGGCGACATAGGAGCCGTACTTACGATAAACAAGAAATCTGTGATTTCGTAGTTTAACGGATGCAATCTGCCGAAAGCCTTTGAGTAAAGCGAATTAGGCTTACGCGCATATTTGCCTTTGTAGCTGCTTTAGCGGCGTAGCGAAGGGGGTAATCTTTGATTTGCCAGGCGGACTGCGTAAGCCGGTGCGTCAGCGGAATCGAAGAGAAACCAAAACCTCTTGCTTGCACATTTCCCGCGTCATGCGCTATAATACAGCAGACAAGTACAGCTTACCTGTCTGACGAGAACAACAAAACTGAATAATACGGGCCACCCGCAATCCTCGCACCTTCAGCACAACATTTTTGGATGTTAGTCAGCTGAAAGGAGGTGAGAAACACATGATGATTACTGAAAAAGCGCTATTGCTTATCATTTTGATAATCATAGCGCTTAAATTTTCACATTAGGGTGTTAAAAGGGTTGTTAGCGCAACCCTGCCCATTTACATTATACCAAAATGCACGAAAAATACAAGGGGCGGAGCCGTTGAGGCTTCGGACACACTACCGTCACCCATTTCCCACACTTTGTCAAGAGCTGCCCCACATTCGGGCACAAAAACAGTTTACACAATTACGGAGAAAAACTATGCAAAATATAATTACAAACGCGCCCCCTGCGGCTACAGGGCAGGGGGCGGCCGATATAAACCAGGCTCAAGGGCTCGGCGCGCTGAACCCGTCGCCGCAGGCCAACCTTTCAGAGCGCGAAAAGGGCCTTATCGAATACTGCAAAAACATCGACAATCTCGTGGATTTCGGGATTATACAACCTCAAGAAGGACAAGCGATGAAAATAAATCTGATGAAAGAACTGTCACAACAGCCCGAGGTTTCTACGGGTAATGAGGCACAAAGCCTTGTACAGAGCGGTTTTATGCAGTTTTTGAAAGAGCAGCCGAAGTTCTTTGAAAACAGGGACAATTTGAAGCAATACCTTGAAATTGTCGGCGTAGAGCTTGATAAAGATGATTTCGCGAAGATTGCGCAGTTGGTCGAAGACCTCGAGAATGCTGCGGTGTCGCGCTTTGCGGATAAATCGCTTCACGGAGAGGCGCTAAAGGAGTTTAACGAGCAGGCGAAAGAGCGCCTCAAGACGCTGTCATCCAGCGTCGCGGGCGGCAGACTCGAGGCTCAAAAGTACTTTACTCCGGAGGAAATCGGCAAAATGTCGCCGCAGGAGTTCAGGCGAAACGAGCATATTATTAACGAGCAGATGAAAAAAGGCCGATTTTAAAACGCGATAGCTAGGGGCTCGAAAGACAGCGGCGGTCAGCCGGTGGCTGCAGAGCTCATTAATGGCGAGAAGTGAGTGGAAAGTGGTGTTTACACCAACTTTCGCCGCGAACGCCGAGCCAAAAGACTGTAGGTCTTATGACCGCCGTTACGACCGCAGGGAGTGAACAAATCTTTGATTTGCCAGGCGGTGAATGCGTGAGCCAGAAGTAGGTCTTTAGGGCTTGCGTCGTCGCAAGCGACACCCTCCCTTGTAATTCTCGGGCATAGCCCTCGAAAACAAGAAGAGCTGAAGCAAGACCGTAAGACCGTACGTATTGATAGGCGACGTAAGAGTTTGCTCGCAAACTCCACAGGAGCTGAATGCGTGAGCCAGACGTAGGACTGCAGTGCAGTATGCCCGAAGCTCACAGGAGCCAAAGAGGCAGTCAGGAGAAGAACTAAACCATAACTACTGTTTGGCTTTTTTAGTTTTGGATTCGGCTCCTACTGATGTCAAAGATTTGCATGCGAGTGTAACGGCTACAGCCAAGAATACCGCAGTTGCTATATGTATAGGCTCAATCATTTTAGCTCCTTTTTATTGAAATGAAGATGCATATCAAGTTTTTTGTCAGTACTGTATAAAGACCTTAGAAGTATAATTATGAAGTAGCGCGACCGAGCAGAGAGTGAAAGTCGAGGCGTTGAGCCTTGACTGTAACTCGTTTATCGCGAGGGAGAAAGAACCACCCCAGTATTACGTATAAAGTTTTAACGCTGCTGTTTTGCATAAACGACAAACCCACAACCCCGCCGACTAAAACAGTCAACACGGCCATGAGGGATTGGCGCAGGGATATCAGACTGTCGACTTTCATTTTTGTGTACTCTAATTCTTTATTCATCCTGTAATTATACACCTTGTGCATGGGCGGGGCAACAGTCATTTAAAGTAAAAAGCGAAAAGATTAATTTACATAACATATATTATCAATATAGAACTATTCGTAAGTTTTGAAGTCTGAAAGAACAATTTGAGAGGTAAAATGTTTCCAGACATTTTCAAAAATCACGTTATTTTCAATAAAATGATATATGCCATATATCAAAATATAAAGGGTAAGGTTGTGTTAACAACTCTTTCCGAAGTACCAAGAGGGCTTACGCATGGCTCCTGTGGGCTTCGGGCATACTGCCCTGCAGTCCTGCGTCGCCTATAAGACCTGCGGTCTTTTGGCTCGGCATTCGTGGCGAAAGTTGGTGTAAACACCACTTTCCACTCACTTCTCGCCATCAATTGTTCGGCTCTCGGTCAGCCGCTGACCGCCGCTGCCCTATGAGCCTCACCCCTGGCTATCGCATGGCTCCTGTGGAGTTTGCAAGCAAACTCTTACGTCGCCATCGTAGTGCTGCGTGCCGCCGGCTGTCTTGGAATACGAAGCACTCGGAAAATTCAACATTTCCCTCGCTCAGGAGCTTTGCTTTGCATCAGCTCCCTTCGATTCCGCTCACCGCCGCCGTCTTTCCCCCCATTCCAACGTGACATTTAGTCACCTTGTAACGGGTCCCTGCACCGGCTTACGCGCAAAAAAAATGGAGTTCGAAGACTCCATTTGCATACTAGCCGAAGCATTAACAACATGACTATTGTAGCAAATTCCGCCAAAATTAAAAGGTGTTATTAAGAAACCTTAACAAAACTTCGTACAGACAACAATACAGGACATTTTATGACCCGAAAACACATCACACAACAGCAAAAACGCTTTTTGAACGAATATGCCGACACTTTAAATCTGGAAAAATCCGCGCGCGCGGCGGGATACAGGAGTACAAACGTTCTTTCCCAAGTGAGGGCAATGCTTTTAAAGCCGCCTTTTAAACAGGAATTGGAAAAGATAATCTCCGAGCGCGTTTTCTGCCTCGACATCCCGCGTTCGTACATCGTCAAAAAGTACCTTGAGCTTATAGAATACGCATCTGCGGCCGATGAGGGGGGCATGCAAGACCCTGCGCTCGCGCTTAGAGCGCTTGACGGGCTTTGCAAAAATTTTCCGAGGGAGGAAAACGCGCCTGTAGAAGATGTTTTGTCTATGAGAATCGAGGGGCTGAACCATCAAAAGATATAGAGCACGGCTCCTTTTACGGACAAAGCATGGCCGTTCAAACAACTAGGCGCTGTCTCTCAGCTCTTTTTCCACCGCATCATCAATCAGGGCGTTTATGCTCTTCCCCAGCCTCGCAGCCTTTTTGGCAAGCCTGTAGTGTTTTTCGGAACTTGTACGGTAGGTTATATTGCCCTTAAAATCAGCCAAATTCAAAGGTTCGGGAATCTCAAAACCGCCCTCTAAACTCGTCAAAATGTATGCCCCGAGCGCTTCTTTGAGGTTGCTAAACGCCTCTTCCGGAGTGTCTCCGCACGTCATGTTCTCTTCAAGTTCGTCAATGCTGCCCAAATAGCACTTGTCCGGCTCGCTCCAACTCACACGGTAGCTCCAGGGCAGCTTTAAGTAGTATTCCGTATTTTTTTCAGCCATTTTAGTGTCCCTCCGCTTTTAAAGCCTTTTGTACTTTTTGAATAATGTACGGTTTGACCGGGTTTTGGGTTAATACAACCGTTATCGAATCTCTGTTAATTTTCCTGTAAGTCAGATGTGAGCTCCCGCCTGCAGGCCCCCGGGCGCTGTAACCGAGCGTTGATAATATTTTCCGCACTTCGCTTGGTTTTATGTCAGACTTTCCGCTTAATATCTTTTGAGCTGATTTATCCGATTTACCCATATTGTTATGATATCATTTTTGCTATCATATGTCAAGTATGTTATACGGCGTCAACGCCCTTTGAGCCGCCGCAGCAAATCGTACAAAACACCCCCCTGCGGGGAATAAATGTAGTGATTGGAGCGGCTTTAGCGAATGTAAGTGCGTTTGCTTGTATGAGTGAAGACAAAAGAGCTCGAGATATTTGCTTGGGGGCTCGCGTTAAACGGGCGCAGTACGGCAAAGCCGTCCTTATCGCCCTTCGCTCGCCTCCGCTTTTTGAATCAACAAAAAACGACGAGTTCAAACAGGGACCCCACGCTCGAGCAAGGCGTAGGCGAAGAATGAGCCGTACGCTTGTAAAATAGGCGAAGCCTATTCGTACGAAGGGGGAAAGATGAGCTTAGCTGCTCCTGAACGTAATGACCCTGACCCGCCGGTTTTTGGTTCTTTTTAGACAAAAAGAACAAGGGCTTAAAGATTGAACGATTCAAAGTCACGTTCTTTTTAAGTATTCACCGCCTGTGCAATCAGAGATTGCTTCTCTCGCTGTCTCACTAACGTTCGACGGCCGCTCGTAACGGCGGTCATCAATGAGCTCTGCAGCCACCGGCTAACCGCCGCTGTCTTTCGAGCCCCTAGCTATCGCTATTAGAAAGGAAGATAAATGACTACACAAGAAAAATTCCACGGTCTGCCGCAGAAAATCGGCAAACTTTTCGAAAAATTCAACACCGAAAGAAACTCCCAGCTCGGCGACATAAAAGCGCTTAGGGAGAGAATCTACGGCATAAAAGACCACAAAAACGACACGTGGGGCTCCGACCTGATGCTCCCCGACCTCTACGAACAGTGCCAAACCCTTAAGGCGCACGTGTTAGACAGCATTTACTCAAGCGCCCAATCGCTTTTCGACGTGTCGGCACAAAACGGCGAAACCACGCGCGAGGCAAGCGCGCAGAAGGCCATGCTCGTTGAAAATCTCGAAAAAATGAAAATCGGCGCAAAACTCGAGAAAATGGTCGAAGACCTCATAGAAACAGGCGAATGCACCCTCTTTGTCGGCTGGGAAACGCGCTACAGAAAGCACAGACGCGCCGCGAGCCTCGAAGAGCGTCTCGAAAGCGGCAAAAGCTTTGTGACACAAGACAAATTGGTCTATGACGGCGTAACGGTGAAAACCATTGCCGCACAAGACTTCGTTTTCGACAGCGCCAGAAGCGCCAACTGGGACGGCTGCGCGAAGATTTTCCGCACATATTTGGACATCGAGGACATAAAAGCCGATTCCACAAACGTTTACCTGACACAAGAAGTCGTAGAAGCCCTCAAGCAAAACATTTCACGCTTTGAAAAAGGCGAAGACACAGACGGCATACGTCACGGGCAGGTCGAAATACTTGAATACTGGGGCGACATCGAACTCGACGACGGCCAAGGCGGCACAAGATTTTTGAGGAATCAATTCGTCGTTTGCGCAGGCCGCACAGCCATTTTGCGCTTCGAAGACAACCCTTTCGTAACCGCGCCCTTCATCTACGCGAATCTCATCGAAAACCCCGAAACAAAAAGGGGAATCTCGCCCCTGAAACCTGTCTTGGCGCTCAACACAGTCGCTTCGAGGATATTAAACAATCAGCTCGACGCGTACTCCTTAATTATAAACCCGCCGTATCTTGCTCCCAAAGGGGCTTTTAAGGGTCAGCAAAAGGTAAGTCCCGGCAAAATCGTGGAATACGATTCGTCGCTGCTGCCTCAAAGCCCCACACCGCTTAACTTTAGCTCGGCGCTTTGCGGATGGGATTTTATAAATTATTTTAAGGGCTCAATTGAAAGCACGACGGGCATTTACAGGACAATGGCGGGCGACAACGCAGGCACAGCACGCACCGCAACTGAAATGATGTACAGCGCAAACGGCCAAAACGCGCGCTTGAATATGGTTATAAACGCCGTGAACCGCAAGCTCATCGTCCCCATGGTCGAAAAAGTGGCGGAAACCGTGGCCAATTTTAAATACGGTGAAGAAACAATCATAGTGCGCCTTGACGACAAGCAAGTTCCCGTAACGGTCGATGACACAATACGCGGCGGCGACTACGTTTACAGGTACTCCGACAAAAAAGCGACTTTAGAGCGCAAATTCCGTTCCAGAGAGGTGTCCGAGACCATCGCCGCATTTTCGAAAATCCCCGGATTTTCCGAGAAAATCAACTGGAACGAGTGTTTCAAGTTCGCCCTCGAACAGCTCGGGGTGGAAAATTCGCAGAAATACTTGGAAACATAGAAACAAGCCTCTGCCGGCTTTTGACTTTCTTTAAAGCTTGTAAAAAATGTAAAAAAGAGGAAAGCGGCTGTATGGTGCAAAACTTAAACTAAAACCACAAACTATGAACTATAAATTACTTAAATCTCAAAAAAAATTCCTGGAAATTCCACATAATTACAGCCTCGATGTTTGCATTTATCAGGGCGGTTTTGGTTCGGGAAAAACCTTTGCGGGGTCGCTTCTCGGGGTTTTGCTGTGCCTTAAATACCCCAAAATTATCGGCCTTGTGGGCGCACAGACCTATGCGCTCGTCCGAGACACAACTCTGACAAGCTATTTCGAGCATCTTTCGAACATGGGCTTCAAAGAGGGCAGGGAGTTTTCTTTCAACAAATCCGAAAAAATACTCGAGCTAAAAAACGGCTCCAGAGTTCTGTTTCGGCACTTTGACGAGCCCAACAAACTCAAAAGTCTGAATCTGGGCTTCGCTGAAATCGAAGAAATGTCCGATGTTCCCGAAGAGACCTTCAAAATGCTTCTGGGGCGCATGAGACAGACTGTTCAGGCCGACTGGAAAGACTTTACGTACAGAATATTCGGGCATACAAACCCCGAAAACCGCAGGGGGTGGATATATAACACTTTTGTAAAAATCAAAAGGCCTAATTACAGGCTTATTATAGCGCCTTCAACCGAGAACATCCACTTGCCGAAAGACTTTTGCAAGGATTTGAAGCGGGCATACGACGAAAAGTATTATAAAATGAACGTTTTGGGCGAATTTGAAGAAGGTGATAACGCGCTTGTAGTAAGGGATTTTACGGAAGAGAACATCCGTAAACTCAATTATAACGAGGGTCTTGATTTGCACATTACCTGTGATTTCAACGTAGACCCTATGTGCTGGCTTATCGCGCATAAAGACGACAGCAAAGTGTACTTTATAGACGAATTTGCGCTTGAAAACGCAACCACATCAAGTGCTTGCGACGAGTTCATCCGCCGATACCCTTGCCACAAGGGACGAATCGTCATTAACGGAGACGCGAGCGGCGACAACAGGAGCTGCCAGAGCGAGTATACGAACTATGTCATCATGCGAAACAGGCTTGGCGCGCACGGTTACAGGGATGTAAAGTTCGACATCCGCACTTTCAATCCGCCGATACGCAACAGAATCGCGGCTTTTAACGCCATGGTCAAAAACTCGGAAGGCGAAAGGCGGCTGTTCGTTGACCCGCAGTGCGAAAAACTTTTGTACAACTTTGAGAACTTGAAATATCTGGAAGGCAGCTCCAGACTTGACTTGCCGAGCTATTACCAAATCAAAAGCCTGCCCGGCACGAAATTTCTCGGCCACCCTTTTGACGCCGCAAGTTACCTTGTAGAGTACTATTTCCCGATTGTCTGCGCGGGCAGCGGGTTTGAGGGGGTTTAGGCATCCTGTTTGTCAAATCAAAGATTACCCCATTTGCAGCGAGCAACAGCTCGTCTTGTTTTCGAGGGCTATGCCCGAGAATTACAAGGGAGGGTGCCGTTTTCGGCCAAATTAAAATGGCGTAGCCATTATTCCCCGCGGGGGGCTTGTCGTATGGCTTTGCGTCTGGCTTACGCTTTCGGCTCCTGTGGGTGTCTCAACTACCGTCTCAACATCCTACGTCGCCATCGTAGTGCTGCGTGCCGCCGACTGTCTTGGAATACGAAGCGCTCGGAAAATTCAACATTTCCCTTGCTCAGGAGCTTTGCTTTGCATCAACTCCCTTCGATTCCGCTCGCCGCCGCCGTCTTCCCCCCCCATTCCAACGTGACATTTAGTCACCTTGTAACGGGTCCCTGCACCGGCTTACGCATCCCGCCTGTCAAATCAAAGATTTGTTCACTCCCTACGGCCGCTCCACGGCCTGCGGTCGTAACGGCGGCTATCAATACGTACGGTCTTACGTGCTTGCTCATCGCAAGCCCTAAAGACCTACTTCTGGCCCAAGCACTTAGAAAGGAAAATATGGAAAATTTGAATCTTGTAATCGAGTATGCACCAACGGTTTTGGTGATTTTAATGTTTTTGCTGCACAACAAGTTTTTTGTGACGCCGGAGCAGTTGGAGCGCAGGCACAGGGACATTATAAAGGAGGTGGAAAACCGCTTTGCGCCTTTGATTTCGATGGATGAGCTGAAGCAGCAGTTTAGCGAAGTTAAAGAGAAAATAGACAAAATTTACGAATATTTTATGCGTGACAGGTACTGAAACCGCGGGTTTGTCAAAGGCTTAAAAGTCAATTACAGCAAAGGAAATTGACAAAAATCTTGTAAAATAACCGCTTAATATTTCTTAACAAAAATTTTGATTTCAGGAAATTACTTTAAGAAACCGAAAATGCCTGATTTCTTTGCCAGTAACGCTTTTTGCTCTTCGGTTTGTTTTTTCAGCGCGGAGATTTCTAAATCTTTTTCTATAAGTTTGGCATGGAGTTCGAAGTACTTGTCCTCCCAGTATTTTCTGCTTTCTTTCTCTTCGTTTCTAATAATTTCCAGTTGTTTATACTTGCCTGCTTCGACTGCCAGTTCCTTGAGTTCTGTAATGAGGTGTAAAGTCACAGTATCATTAGGTAAAGGGGTGGTGTGATGCGCTTCGTTGTTTAAAATTTCCGCGTTTATTATTGGAGTTTCCCGGAATGAAGCCGTGGTGTTGATGTATGACTTGGAGGTCTTGTTGCGCTTCGATTTTAGGTTTAATTCGCGAATTTGTTCCGCTTCTTTTGGAGAAATTACAATAACTTTTCCGCCCGGTCCGTCAATTGTTTGAAGTTTTCCTTTGTCAATCCAAGCATATACCGAAGATTGGCTCATAAGAAGCATTTCCTGCGCTTCTTGAATTGTAAGTTTTAAATCTTCCATTTCAATCCTTATTCTATTTCCAGTTAATTCCAATAAATTCTTAGAGTTTATAGTAAATTTTAGTAGTTTGCGGTGTTGCGGCTCTTGACAAATATTATAGCATGGATTAGCATGCATGTAGGTTTATGTAAAAGAATGTGAAGCATGGCTGCTATATTGCGAAGGCAGGGCTTTTGCGTCCGCAGCTGATAGTGCTTTTGCTGAGGAGACAACCGGTGCCGACAGGCGAAAGCGCCTGAGAGTACTACAAAGACAGGATGCCGGGTATTGGAAAAATGCCGACAGGCGAAAGAGGCGTAGAGTACTGCAAAGACAGGGTATCAAAGATGGGTGCCGATTGCTGCAGGGTATCAAAGTATCGGAAAAATGACGGGGGGTGAGAGAGTTTCAAATATGTGTCTGCGCGGCAATTGTGGAAATTGCTGTTGTACGCAGTAAAATGTTCAGTTGACGCCAAGACGGGAGCCGTTTTGAGCAGACACGCCGGAGAAGCGGGAAAGGGACTGATGCAGGGTCGCCAGGCGAAGTACAGCCGCAGCAACGGGCGGAAGCTCCCGAGCGAAGGAAATGTTGAATTTTCCGAGCGCTTCGTATTCCAAGACGCGCGGATACACGGCAAAAAGGCAATAAAAATGTGCCTTTTATAAATAAAAAGCACAAATCAACTACTTTTTAAGTATAGCATTATTTCAAAATAGTGCAATATGTTATTTTGTTGCGGGTTATTATTTTATTTTGCTGTGTTTGTAAGCGGTTTGGGAAATATGCGCTGTGACTGCGGGTGCTGCTGTGCTGCGGTGAAATTTTTCAAGAATTTGTATGAGACACGGGCGAATTCACGCTAAAGAAAAGTATATGGCTGTTGATAATGCTTAACAAGGCCGTGCGGGTGCAAGTCAGGGTAAAAACCCTTAAGAGCAGAGTTTTTGGGCTATTAACAGGCGGAGGGTAAAGAAGCAATGCAGGAAGGTTTACGCCGTTTAATCGGCAGAGGGGCAGGAAAGGTTTATGGTCATAAGGTTTTACGGGCTCTATGGGCAGAAAAAACAGGATGGGAGACCTTAAAAGCAGAATCCAAGGGTGTTTACGAGCCGTTTAATTAAGGAAACAGGGTGGGGAGACCCGTAAGAGTAAAATTAGTAAAGGATTTAAGATGAATAATTACGGAATAACGGGGCAAAACAGCGAGAGTGTGCAGCAAACGCACGCAGTTACGCAGTTTGAGCTTACAAAGGCGCTTTACACATCGGATATACTGGCGAAAAGCGACCTTACTTGTTCGGCAAAGCTTTTTCTATACGCGCTTTGCACGCATTATAACCCCAAGAATAAGACTATGTTTCCTTCTCAGGCTACGGTTGCTAAGAAGCTCGGTATAAGCGAAAAGTCGGCGGAGAGGGCTGTAAAAGAGCTTAAGGGCAAGGGTTTGATAGATTATGAAACCAGAAAAGTCAACCATTACCGCTTTAGCGAGAAGTTTTTCTCGCTGATAAATTTGAATCTCGCTGATATCCTGTCTTTCAAGGCGCAGGGGAAGGGTTCGGACAAAATGTCCGTGGGGGTCCGTCAAAATGTCTGTTGTGATGTCCGTCAAAATGTCGGTCTAACAAATAATACTGAACAAAAAAATAAAAGGGATTTTTCTTTTTTTCAAAAAGGGCGAAGTGCTAAGGCGGCGCTGCAAGACGGGGGGAAGGCTGTGCCGTCCGTTGAGGAGACAAGGGAGCTTTTGAAGGAGCGCGAACGCATAAGGGAAGAGGGTTTTAACCCTTTGGATTATTCTTATGAGGACGCGTACGTGTGGATAAAGTCGATGCCTGCTTTTTGGCTTAAAAAGTCAAAGATAGCAAGGAGTTTGATTGAAAAGTATAAGTTTGAGGATTTTTTGTATACGCTGGATTTTGAGATAGAGAATTTTCGGGAAGAGGCGTGAGCCGAGCCGCCAACAGGCGAAAAAAAGGCGTGAAAAATGACAGGAAATTGTTGGAAAATATTGGAAAGGCCTGCTGTAAACGATTTTGTGAAATGTTTAAAAAAACGCGGCTTGAGAAAACAAGTTTCTGGAATTTTTCGGAAAAAACATGTAAATTTTTGGAATTTTAAAAAAGGTTTTTCAAAACTGATACAAAACTATAAAAAATATGCTTTAGGAATTTGCTCCCGAAAACCCTTATATATCAAAGAAAACCTGTTTTGGGTTAGGTAATTTTACCTAGGTAATTTTACTAATATACAAATTAATAAATCCTGCTATTATCACAATAGAACGGTTAGGGCGGGTTTACGAAAACAAAACCTTAACAGAGTGCAAACCAGTTTAAAATGTGTAAGTCAGTATGAGAGAAAAATGCTTTAAATTCGGTGTTTCACGCAAGACGGAAGCATCAAAATTCTTTAAAAAATTGACAATTTGTTTTGATATTTTTCGAACATTGTACGGCCGCAAAAGTTTATGTGGAGCCGCTGTTCAGGAATCAAAAAGACCAAACACCTTGTGTTTTGTTGATTTTAAAGAAAAGAAAATCGTTTTTCCAAGCCGCTTAAGGGAATGAGGGTTTTTCCCTACAAGAATCCTTATTCCTTTAGTGGGATAACCCGGGGGCAAATTTTGCCAAGCGCGAAACGCGCACTGTGAGGGGCTGTAGGCGAGAACAGGAGCCGAAGTACCGAGAAAAAGCACCAAGAGGGCGCATTTTAACACAAAAATTCCTTTGATTATATTATCACATCGGGTAATTGTTTAGGGTATTGCCTTTTGGGATAATACCCTAAAGACCCAAAGTCTTGTGGGGCTTAGGCCCCATTTTTCTAAAACCGGAAAATTGTTATAACGAAATGAGCGACGTAAAATTTTTTACCGGGTGAATGGGTTACAACGGGGCAGAGCCTCACGGTTAAAGGAGAACATCCGCGCCGCAGTCGGCGTAATTCAGCAGACAAAGCAGGCTTGAAGCCTGACACTTATGACAAATGCTTGTGTAACAAGGCTAAAGGCCGATGTTCCGAGTGAAGTTAACGCTGCAAAGGAAGGGAAATGAAACTTACAACCAGGGAAAATCAAGTCATATCACTGCTTGTAACAGGTTTGGACGACAAAAGCATCGCATCCCAGATGGGGGTTTCGGTCAGAACCGTACACGCGCATCTGGCAAACATTTACACAAAGTTTAAAGTTCAAAACCGCTCGAGCGCTATACTTTTTTGGCTAAACAAAGAAGGACAGAGCTGCGGAAAGCTGCTTCAAGGCACACGCTGCCTGTAGGCGAGTTTGCGAGCCGTACAGAGCTGGGTCCTAGCGGATACTAAGGCGGGAGCCGCAGTACCAAGAGGGCACGCTGCCTGTAGGCGACACAGGAGCCGTACTTACGATAAACAAGAAATCTGTGATTTCGTAGTTTAACGGATGCAATCTGCCGAAAGCCTTTGAGCAAAGTAAATCAGGCTTACGCGCATATTTGCCTTTGCAGCTGCTTTAGCAGCGTAGCGAAGGGGGTAATCTTTGATTGCACAGGCGCAAAAGACGTCAAGCCAGAAGTACCAAGAGGGCACGCCGCCTGTAGGCAAGGTGAAACCGCGCCGTACAAAGCTGGGTCCTAGCGGATACTAAGGCGTCAGCCGCAGTACCAAGAGGGCACGACGCGCATAAAACGCAGGTCGGGACGCTGTAAACGCGGGCACACTCAACCGTTGGGGAGTAATGAAGAGAATAATTTTACACTGGAGCGCGGGCACTTACAAGCCAAACGCGCACGAAAAAGCTTGCTATCACTACCTTATAGACGACAAGGGCAAATGCCACGCGGGCAAATACGCGCCTGAAGACAATCTGGACTGCCGCGACGGCTTATACGCAGCGCACACAGGAGGTCAAAACACAGGCTCTATCGGCGTTTGCATGTGTGGCATGCACGGTTACCGCTCGCCCATCGAAGTTGGCGATTTTCCGTTGACCAAAATCCAAGCGGAGAGTACTTTTAAGATTTGCGCGCTTTTGTGCAGAAAGTACGAAATTCCTATAGACAAAGACCACGTGAAAACGCACAGGGAAGTGGGTTTAGAGCTGCCGCGAAGCTCAAGCGCAGGGAAAATAGACATAACCTACCTGCCCTTTGAGCCAAACCTTTACCCTGACGAGATTAGCGAGTACATAAGAAATAAAGTGCGTTGGTATTACAAACGCTTAGGCTACTGACCCTGAAAACTTTTAAGGAAACAATGAAAGATTTTTTCTACAACCTGCAAGGCGGCATAAACACAAGCCGCACAAAGATTGCTCTCGGTTCAGACGTTAAAAAGCTGTACTGGGACGATGCTTCCAATGTCGAAATATTGAAAAACCAAGG
>Ga0153940_1000465_pt1 | contig 21168 bp, 18 predicted proteins | sample TSNJ024MetaG_FD_104736 | JGI IMG/M metagenome (GOLD analysis project Ga0153940, IMG submission 104736) | Attine ant fungus gardens microbial communities from New Jersey, USA - TSNJ024 MetaG | ecosystem: Host-associated > Fungi > Mycelium > Unclassified | place: USA: New Jersey, Brendan T. Byrne...
CCATGCAAAGAAGGAGCGCACAGACTTAAAAACGATTCTGAAAGCGAAATGCTAACCTATTTGGACGTTGACACAAACAATCTTCCTGATACTGTTTTTTATCCTCATACGAACAAGGTTGGCGTTTTTGTAAAAAGCGAACGCCCCATTTTCTATATGCAAGATTCAAATGTTCCTTATTATGAAGGTGAATAGTTTAAGCATTATCTACATTCGCCCTTGTTTCCAAAGTTGCAAACTGAGGTAATCATACTTAGTTTATATTTCGAGCAAATCGGGGAGAGATTTTGATGAATACGATTTAGTAGTTGCAGCCGCAATGGCATCAGCCGTCTACGGCTTATGCGACAAGATAGATCATAAAAAATGAACAATCACGCATTATAGTGATAATCTTTGTCCCCCTTTGTCACTGATACGGGTTGGGGCAATAGTGAAAAAAGGAAGGAGCGTTTTTATGAACCTGCTTATTCGAGAAGTAACCGATTACGACTACGCTGCCATTTGTGCTCTTATGAACAATGATTTGGAATTGGGGTTAGATATCAAGACAGATGTTTTATCCGCACAAATTGGGCGGATGAATGCAAACGGAAACTATATCATTAAAGTCGCTGCGTATGATAATGAGATCGTCGGTTTTGTAGCAGCATATAAAACGCTCATTCTCGAAATGCCGAATGAATATATGAGAATGATTGGTTTGGTAGTTAAAAAACATCATAGGCGCAAGGGCATTGGAACGCAACTAATGAATACGGTCATCCAGTATGCCGTTCAAAATGATGTTGCTTATATCGCTTTGAATACACTTCCGAGAGCTATTGAAGATCAAGCCTTTTATGAAACGTTAGGGTTTGAAAAAAAATCGGTCTGTTATTCCAAAGCCTTATGCTAATTCGCCTTAGTTTCCGTGAGCGATATTATGACGTATCAATTATTATTTTCTTGGAGGTAGGATATGCTTGAAAAAGTGAATATTAAATCATCTGTAAATGCTGTTGAAAAATTATATGTATACGATAAGGTTGGCAGGTTAAACGGTCATATACTAAGTGTTGTTAATGTTGAAAATCGCACCTTAGATTTTCATATTCATGAGGATTCAGATGAATTGTTTTATGTAATTGAAGGCAGTTTTCATCTTGAAACCGATAAAGGTCTAATAAGAGTTGATGAAGGAGAATTTATTATTGTCCCCAAAGGGGTTAGGCATAGACCGGTAGTAAAATCACTGGCAAAATTTTTAATGATTGAATTGGAAGGCACGCTTAATAAGGAAAACAGTGGAGATTTATACGAAGAATAAATAAGTCGGTTCACCATTAAGGATAAGTTGAATTAATTGAGTTGTCTTTTGGAATAGAAGCCGGAAATATTTGACGTGAATGGAGTAAAATATGGTACTTTTTATTCAGTGCATTGTATTGTGTGTAATTTTCACGTTTTTAATATTACCACCACAATTCAAAAATCCATTGTCACAGATTACTTCCTATCCTCCTGCTATTCGCAATAGGGTAGCTAGTCTGCCTCAATATAAAGATATACTTGCGGTTACTAAGAAAAAGAATATCACACGAAAAATCATTGGAGCTCTTATAGCTGTAGTTGCTTTGGCTTTTCTGGCTTTCTTTTCTGGAAAGACAACTTTTATTCAAGCATTTGCTCATGTATTCATTCTGTTTTTTGTAGTGAATATGTATGACCTTGTTATTCTTGACATTATCGTTTTTGCTCATAGCAAAAAGGTAGTTATTCCCGGTACGGAAGATATGGTAAGGGAATATAAAAATCCCATTCACCATATTAAGGTGGCCTGCAAAGGAACTATAATTGGAATCGTTGCCGCTGCTCTTGCTGCTGGGATAGTCGTAATAATAGATAATTTGGTTCAATAGTAACAGCAAGATTTTAGGACGGTAGCTTCATTAATCTGATTGCTTTACATGATTTTTTTATGCGATTAAGCGCGATATGGTGAAGTAACTGAATCATTTAGGGGGCAACTGCATGAATGCAAAACGACAAGTTTTTAGGAAAAACATTATTTTCTTTTCGTTCCTGTTTTTCCCGTTTACAGTATTTTATTTTTCGCCATTCTTAATTATATGGGCAAGTACGTATGGTATCCTGTGCGGAAGCATGATTTTGTTTGCGATACAATTCCTGTCCTCACTTCTTTTTGGCCGCGCATTTTGCTCATGGGTCTGTCCCGGAGCAGGTATACAACAATGCTGTGTGGTTGTTACTAAAAAGAAAGCCAGAAATGGAAAAGCCCGTTTTGTAAAATACATAATCTTTGTTCCGTGGTTGGCGGCGATTGTTATTCTTTTATTTCGTGCCGGAGGCATCAAAATTATCGATCCGCTGTTTATGACAAATAACGGGATGCCTATGCTGGGCATAGAAGGTTATATTATTTATTTTGGGATTATTCTATTGTTTGTGATTCTTTCCTTAGTGCTGGGAACACGGACATTCTGCCACACATTTTGCTGGATGGCGCCTTTTATGGTTATTGGTACAAAGATAAAAGATAAGCTTGGGTATCCTTCATTACGATTACAAGCAAGGTCCGAAACGTGCACCGGATGCAAACAATGTACAAAGATTTGTCCTATGGGCTTGGATGTAGAACAAATGGTAAAGACAGAAAGCCTTAAAAACAGCGAATGTATTCTATGCGGCGAGTGTGCGGACATATGCCGCTTCAAAGCTATAAAATTAGGTTGGGGTAAAAAATCATAGGATTTATTTCTCCTTAGTTTCCAAAGTTGCTACAGATTAAGGTAATCACTTAGTAAATTTGCAACAATCGAATACATCAATTAGTAAAGAGCCAGACGCTAAGACGCAGAGCCGATAATTTGTGGAAGTATCCACAGTTATCGGCTCTTGTTATTTATAAAGCAAAGCAGATAGAACCCTATTTCAGCTAATAAAAAAAAGCTGCTGAAACGGGGCGATTCTATCTGCTTTTTTCTTTCGGCAAAAAATAAAAAAAGGGGGTGGTGCAGTGATTGCGGTCAATACCGACGAAACAGCAATATTTTTTACTTTACAACTGAATTTGAAAAATATAAATTCGGCATGGCAGCATTGCCCTTTGCCGTTACAACATTACTGACGAAAGGGTGATTACTGCCTGTGTGCCGTCCGCTTGATCAGCGGATAAGGAGTTGAAAATGTTATGGATGATTACATCCACAACATTAAGACGTCCCGATGTATTGGGTACGCTCCGAACGGACACACAGTACATAAGACACAGAGAGCGCCCCGCAAACCATGCGAACGCGGCGGACAAGCCCCCGGACGGGACGGTAAACCGCCGCCTGCCCGACGCTCCGCTCTCTGCGGACTTCTTAATGTTTATTACCGTCTTATGGCGGCCGATTTTGCGAATTATCGTAAAACCGGCCGCCTTTTTGTTTTTTTAAGCGAAGTTATTCTAAGCCGCTCCTTATCCATATACCGCTATACGGGCGGCTTGCCGGTCTTTCTTTCGGAATGGCAGTGCTTCGTCGCAAAGTACCCGTGAGTCCTTCTTTCTTCTGAATTTTTGAAGAAAGGAGGACAAGCCCTATGAAAAAACATAGGAAACAAAGGGTTTATGTAGACGGGCAGAAACATCTTGCTGATGTGCCTGTTGACGATGAATTGTACAAAGCGGACAACCATGCCGAGTACCAGCGCGCGCGGAGCAAGAAAAAGGACACTACGCTTCAAGATGAAATTCTTGCCGACGTAACTGCGGATGTCATGGAAGATTTCGAGGAAAAACAGCTTTTGGAGTGCTTATATAAAGCGCTGCGAAACCTAAACGAAAAAGAGCGTCAGTTAATAAAATATCTTTACTTTGACGGCTTTACCGAGCGGAAAACGGCAAAAATACTGGGTATATCCCAACAAGCGGTCGGGAAGCAAAGGCACAAGATAATCCAAAAACTGCGGAACAGCTTGATCGACTGGCTGTAACCGTAAAACTTCCCTCAACGGTTTTTGACGGAAATTTGTTGATGGAGCGTTAAATAGCGATGAAAAGGGAATCGTAATGATTTACCACGGTTCCCTTTTCCCTTGTGCAATTTGAGGAGGTGTTGCGAGCTTCGCTAAATTGCAAACGGATTAAATAAGAATAGGTAAGGAGATTTTTTCATGGACACAAAATTATCATGTACCATTACAGGACATAAGCCTCAACGGTTCAAATTCAAATACAATGAGCAAGCCCCGTTATGCCAAAAGATTAAGGCGGCGCTTACGGAGCAGATAAAGGCGCTGTATCAGAAAGGCGTAAAGGTTTTTTATGTCGGCTGCGCGGTAGGCGTTGACACATGGGCGGCAGAAATCATAATCGAATTGAAACAGCAAGCTGCTTTTTCCGATATGGAATTGTTCTGCGCGATCCCCTTTCCCGAACAATCCGATACATTCACAGCCGGTCAGAAAAAGCGGTATCAAAACATATTGAACCGTTGCGATAATAAAGAAATTATCAGCAGACACTACTCGCCCGTAGCCTATAAGCGGCTTAACTACCATATGATTGACAATACACAATACCTCATAGCCGTTTACGATCAGGACAGGAGCGAAGGTCGCGGCTTGGGGCAGGCGTTAAATTACGCTGTCAAACAGAATTTGCGAATAACCTTTATTCACCCCGATACAGCCGAGGCAAGCGAGTATAAAGCCGAATAAAAATTTACATCGGGAAGCTAAAAAAGGCGGTCACTTAACCAAGAGTGCCGTCTTTTTTATATTCTCCAAAAATATTTCTCTCATTTTGGTTGTCAAAAGGGCTGCGGATTAGGATTTATATTGAGGACATCTTTCGGCCCTCGCTGCACCTTGAAAATTTCATAAAAAGTGTAATGAGTACAACGCCGGCAGGACGGCGAAACCGAAAGCGATGAGCCGAAACGCGCTTGCGATATAGTTTACGGCTGTTACGCCCTGTGGTGGGGCGGATTGCAACGACTCCTGCCGGCTTTCATTATGGTACTTCTACCTTGAACGCTTCACCGCATTGGGTAGCCCGCTCGGAGAGGGGGAGAACGCACACCCGGTTTTGAGACAGAAACCGGGGCGGCTTCTATGGTCGCCTGCTTTGACTGGCAGGCCGCTTATTGCACTGTTTTTTTTATCCATAGAAATATGGAGCGATAGAAACCATGGGGCGGATTGCGTTTTTGTAATCTGACAGTTATGCAACCAAATCATCCGCCCCATTCTTGTGTCGCTCCACAAAAAGATTTAGGAGATTAACGGAGGGATACGAATATGAGCATTATCAATTATTTAACTGCGGATATACAAAACAAACTTTACGAGGCGGGGCTGTTAAAAAACGGTGAAATGGCGTTGATGGCTGCCGGCAACTGCGCCCTGCTTGAATATTTTACAGGTAAAAGCTACAGCTACCGGGCGGTGAATATCCACGATATGAAATCAAAGTATCTGTTTAACCGGCCGGCCCCTTTAAGTAAAGACAGATACAACCAAATAGCGGAGAAAATACTGCAATCGCCTGCAAACTATCTGCCGGACGGTGCCACGCCCAAAACCCGGAACGAACGGGCAATCAATCTGCTTTCATATATATTCACAGACATATTGCCACAGTACGATATGACTTTCCGGGATAAGCAGTACGAGCTTGCCATGGAGATTTTACAGGGCTTGCAGGATAACAAGCTGATGTTATGCGAGGCCGAGGTAGGCACGGGCAAAACTCACGCTTATATACTGGCAGTGACGGTGTACAACCTGTTCTCCGACAACAAAATGCCCACCGTCATATCCACCTCCACTATCGCCCTGCAAAAAGCCTTGACCGAGGAATACATCCCGCAAATATCCGGTATTCTGATGGAACACAAAATTATAGACAAGCCCCTGTCCTTTGTGGTGCGCAAGGGCAAATCCCATTATGTATGTGACGATAGGCTGAAAACCTACCGTTCATCCGTCCAAAATAATAAGCGCGGCGAGGAACAGGGATTATTGAATATCCTCATTGAGCTGTCGGCAGGGCGCGGGATCGACTTGGACGGCCGCCCTTTGACCCCTTATGTGAAAGACCGCATATGCGTTGCTGATTGCGGCGCCGGCTGCGCCCACAGCGATATATGCCGCTTTATGAGTTTTACTAAGATGTGCCTTGCGGCCCCGTGGGATTTTCAGATTGCCAACCACAATTATGTGCTGGCCGATATGTTAAGCCGTAAAAGCGGAAGAAAGAAGCTGCTGCCCGACGCCGGGATACGGATATTTGATGAGGCCCATAAGCTGCTGGACGCTGCAAGGCAGATGTACGGAGTGACTTTTTCCGAGGGCTTGATCCCCAAACTGGCACAATATGCGGCTCCCGACAAAAAGAACGGCAGCCGCAATACGGCTGAAGCGTTACGGCTTTGTTTTGAACTCATCCGGTACAACCGGGATCTGTTTGGTGAACTAAAAACGGGAGAAACACAGGATACTTCCCAAAACGCAGTACATTTCACAAAAAAATCTATACACTACATTAACGCTCTGATTAGCAATCTCAAACAGCTATCGGAGCTTTTTTATACCTCAGACCCGGCGGCCGTGAAGCGGTATAAGTCTATCCGGCGCGGCTGCGACCGTCTGATTGAAAGTTTGCAGACCTTTCTCAACCATGACGGGCATATCTGCTGGCTGGAAAAAACCGATAGCGGCAGTTACGCCCTGTGCGCCATCCCCAAGGCGCTGAATAAGCAGCTATATACGGATATATGGCGTATGACCCCGCCCTGCGTTCTGACTTCTGGAACAATGTCAGTAGGCGGCGATTTCAGCCATTATAAAGCGCAGAACGGCATAGACCATGTAAACGACAGCCGGGTATTTGAAACTAGCAAGCCGTCACCGTTTGATTACAGGCGTAACGCCCTGCTGTATATCCCGAATCATATGCCTTTCCCCGACAACAAGGACGAGGGCTACATAAGGGCGGTTACGGAGCAGATACGGCTGCTCATTCAGAAAATCCACGGACATACGCTGATACTGTTTACATCCTACCGCCTTATGGAGCGCGTGTACTATAACTTACAGCAGGCAAAGCTCCCGTTTCCCCTGTTCGTGATGAACCGTGGCAGGCTGGACGCCATAACCGCGTTTCGGAAAAGCGGAAACGGCGTGTTATTCGCCAGCGACAGCGCCGGTGAGGGCATTGACCTGGCCGGCGATATTCTGTCCGGCTTGATCGTGGTAAGGCTGCCCTTTCCCGTTCCCGACCCCATCATGGAATATGAACGCTCCCTGTACGGCGATATGGAGGATTATCTGCAAGATGTGATTGTTCCCGCCATGCTTATCAAGCTGCGCCAGTGGATCGGGCGCGGTATCCGGCGCGAAAGCGATACGGCGGTGTTCGCCATACTGGACAGCCGCGCGGGGCTTTATGGGAAGTACCGTGACGATGTGCTGAAGTCCCTGCCCGATATGCCGGTCACGGCCCGGATGGATGATGTGGGGCGGTTCATCCGTGAGAAAAAGGACAGCGCTTATTTTTTATGGTAGTTTTAACCGTAAGAGCTATCGCCATGAAAGCCGGTCTGTTTCAAGTCAGACCGGCTTTTTAAATTACAAAATAACCGTTTAATAAGGAGGTAAACCCATGCAAAATCTACTCGGTAACAGAAGCGGCTATGAAATGGGCGCTGTTAATATAGATGAACTGGCTGATATTCAGGATGTAATAATTGATACTACCCTGCCCAAAGAAGAACGCATACAGTCTTATCTGAAGCAAATCAAAAATCCGTATTGTTACAGGTGCGGCGATATGGTAGTCCGTGTTTCCTTTGCGAATACGGACGCGACCCTTGAGGATCGCATGAAGCAGTATTTATTGTCGGGCAGCCAAACAGCGATAATATAACGCTGTCCTGCTCAATATACAGTGTATACGCAAGTGCCGAACAAAAAATAACTTGGCCTGTCTGGACAAAGTAGACAATGAGTGATATAATTGCTTTTGGATTAACACGGCAATCCTAACATTCATGACAGGCTTTATCGGAAAGAATGTTAGGAGGACGCTATTATGCAGAACACAGAAACAATATGGAATGCTTATGGCTATACTCGTCTTTCCAAGGATGATAAAGAGAAAAACGAGAGCAACAGCATTAAGAACCAGCGGGACTTGATACTCGATTTTGTGAGTAGAAACCCCGCAATTTGCGTTATCGATATACTGGCTGATGATGGTTTCACCGGCGCGAACTTTGACAGGACAGCCTTTAAGGACATGATAAGCCACATAGAACAGGGCAAGGCAAACTGTGTCATTGTCAAGGATTTTTCACGGCTTGGGCGCGACCACATCGGAACGGGAAAGTACATTGAACGCTATTTCATGGAGAAAAAAGTCCGGTTTATCTCTATAACCGACAACTATGACAGTCTGACAGCTGATATGTCCGACAGCAACAACAGCCTAATCGTTCCGTTCAAGAACATAATCAACGAGGCTTTTCTTGAGGATATTTCCACGAAAACAAAATCGCAACTGGAAATCAAGCGGAAAAACGGCGAATTTGTATGTAACTACGCCGTTTACGGCTATTTGAAATCGGACAATAGGAAGCTGGTGGCTGACGATTATGCCGCCGAAATTGTCAAAGGTATTTTTGAGTATAAAATGAACGGCTACAATGAACAGCAGATAGCCGCCATACTAAACGCAAAGGGCGTATTGCCGCCCTCGGAATATAAAAAATCATTGGGGATTGCCTACAATACCCCGTTTGCCGTGAAAGATAAAACCCTATGGTCTGTAAACGCTATAAAAAGGATTTTATCAAACAGGGTGTACATCGGTCACTTGGAACAAGGCAAGCGGACTAAGGCAAGCTACCGGATGACAAAATTCTTTTACAAGCCGCAAGAGGACTGGATTATCCACGAAAACGACCATGAGCCGATTATAGCCACAGCGGACTTTAATCTCGTTCAGGAGCTTATGTCAAAGGACACGCGCATAACGGCCAACAGCGAGCAGCTTCATATGTTTTCCGGCTTTGTTATGTGCGGTGGCTGCGGCCAGCCCATGATTATCAAGACCGTTAAGAAAAACGGCAGGAGCTATGTGTATTTTATATGCTCGACCCATAAAAAATTCGGCTCCTGCAAGAATAACAGCATAAGCGACAAGGCTATCGGGAAATTCGTACTGTTTTCCATCAAACAGCAGATTGCAAGCCTTTTATCGGCGGACGCCATGACCGGCAGCCTTGGAATGGATACGCTTCAAAGCCGCCAACAGCTTGCGATAGAGGGCATGATTGAAAACAACCTCAATATAATCCGTGAAAACAAAGATTATATTGTCAAGTCCTATGAGCATTTTGTGGACGCCGTTATCACGGAAACGGAATACACCATGTTCAAGGCGAATTTCAATAAACAGATTGAAAGCGCCGAGAACGCTATTGCCAATCTGCAAGAACAGAGCGGCAGGCTAAAAGACAGCGCCCACAACAGAACTCTGATGGAGAAATTCATAGAGCATGAGAATATAACCGAATTAAGCCGCAGCATAGTTGTCAACTTGATTGAGTGCATTACCGTGTACGGCAGTAAGGATTTTGAAATCCGTTTCCGCTATTCGGGTGAGTTTGATTGTATTCATGCCGCCCCATTATCCAACCGCCAGCAGACTTCCGAAAGGTCGGTGATATAGGATGGCACGAAAAAGCAGGAAGCTCACGGAGCTTGAAATTCAGGAAAAGAAAGCCGTCGTATATGACACATGGGTATACTCAAGGATTTCAAACGAAAGCGATAAGGCCGAGGATTCAATCGAAAATCAAATTGCAATCGCTAAAGACTATGTCAGCGGAAAGAGCGATTTGTTATTTAGCGGTACATTCACCGATTTAGGATATTCGGGAACAGATTTTGACCGGCCGGACTATGAAAAAATGCTGTCCGGCATACAGAGCGGTGAGGTGCAATGCGTTGTCGTAAAAGACTTATCAAGGCTTGGCCGGACTTATATCGAAGTCGGGGAATTGCTGTTTGATACGTTTCCGGCATACGGAGTCCGCTTCATATCGGTAAACGACCGCTACGACAGCTTTGATGAAAGCGCCGGCAGGCAAAAGCTACTGATACTATTCAAAAATCTTGTAAATCATATGTACAGCAAGGATTTGGGCAAGAAAATCAGATCGTCTTTCGCTGTCAAACAGCAAAAGGGCGAACTGCTCGGCTCCATGCCGCCATACGGTTATCTATTCACGGTCAATGGCAAGAGGAAACACTTGGAGATTGAGCCGGAAGCGGCAAAAATCGTAAAGCAGATTTTCGATTTACGGCTTCAAGGGTTAAGCACAATCAAGATTACTGAGTACCTAAACGCCAATAACATCCCCACCCCCGGCTTACATTACTACCAAATCGGCGTATTGACCCACGAAAAGTACGCCGCAAGCACCGTGTGGCAGAATAACTTTATCGGCAAGCTGCTTATCAACGAGGTATATACGGGCAGTCAAGTACAGGGAAAATATGACCGCAACGGTAAAAAGTACGTTGAGAAGCCTAAAAGTGAGTGGATAATACACAAGGATGCCCACACGGCTATTGTGGACGAAACGCAGTTTGAAGCGGTACAGCGGTTGATTGCCGAGGCAGGCAGGAAATACAAAAAGCAGGGGAACAAGCTGGACGAAAACATTTTTGTGGGTAAGGTTTTCTGTTCAAGGTGCGGCAAAGCGGCGAAACGTGAATACTACCGTGGCAAAAACGGAGTAAAATACCGTTTTCATTGCCGTTATTGCGACGCCGAACTGCGGCGTACAATGGGATTGGAAACTATCAAGCCCGTCGCGCTGGAAAGCATGGAGGCCGTCGTAACCGGAACTATACAGGCGCAGATAAACGTATGCTTAGAGATTGACGGATTGCTGGAAAAAGTATCGCGCTCCACTGTTGTTACCCATAAACGGCATAATCTTATACAAGAACGGGATAAATTCATAAAGGCGGGTAACAGAGCCGAGGAAATGCTTTCGGCGGCATATGCACATCACTTGAACGGAGTCCTTAACGGCGGCGAATTTGAGCTTGCGAGGACAAAATTTGAAAAAGACAAGCAGACTGCGGCGGTCAGCCTTGCGAGGGTTGAGCAGGAATTATCGGGATATGAACTGGACGAAGTACGAAAAAATGACTATCTGGCTAACTTCCGAGCCTTTAAGGGCTTTGGCAAACTTGACAAGGCCATTATGGACGCACTTGTTCTCAGGATTGATATAACGCCGCTCTCAAACGAAATTGTTGTAACGCTCAATTTCAAAGACAGCTTTGATAAATTGGAAAAGCTGATGAAAGAAAGCGGGGTTATGACGAATGTATGCTAACAGCCGTGCCATGGATTATGCAACCCGTACAGCAGATTATATTATTGGCAATTATCTGCGTATTTCAAAAGAGGACGATACCAAAGACGAGAGCAACAGCATAACGAACCAAAGGGCGTTGATAAATAGCTATATTTCATCCCATGCGGAATACAGAAATGCCAAAATCATCGACTATGTTGATGACGGAAAAAGCGGAAGCCATACAGACCGTGAAGCGTATCAGAGGCTTATGCGCGACGTAAAAAACGGCACTGTGAACTGCATTATCGTAAAGGATTTATCAAGAATCGGCAGAAACCTTATCGAAGTTGACGATCTGCTGATGAATTATCTTGTGACTTTCAATACAAGGTTTATCGCAATCAACAACAGCTACGACAGTTTCCTGCACCCTCTGTCAAACCTTGAATTGGCGGTCATTAACCTTGCCAACCAGCATTATAACAAAGATCTTGCCGTAAAGTCCATTACGAGCAAGCATGTCAAAATGAAAAAGGGCGAATATCTTAGCTGTTTCGCCTTGTATGGCTATCAGAAGTCAAAGACCGAAAGAAATAAGCTCGTCGTTGACGAGGAAGCCGCTGGATACGTTCGGATGATGTATTCGCTGGCGATAGACGGAAATTCCGCTACGGAAATAGCGAAAGTCATTAACGCGCAGTGCATCCCTACGCCGAGCGAATACAAGAAGCGGCACGGCATTAGGGGCGGCTGGGTAACGATTGACGAGGATTATCATTTTTGGAACAATACCCTTGTGCGCCGGATATTGCTTGACGAACGCTATACGGGCAAAGGCATTACGAATATGTATAAGGTAAAAGTACCCGGAAAAAAGGTAGTGGAACACCGGCCTAAAGATGAATGGATAATTGTTCCCGACGCACATGAGGCTATTATATCCGAGGGCGAGTTTCAAAAGGCGCTTGCGTGTCTGAACAGGGCGAGGTATAAGGATACGCCAGCCGACCACATCTTTTATAATAAAGTGAAATGCCCCGTATGCGGCCATACCATGAAGAGGTCAGGCAAATACAATCCGCATTTCAAATGCGGAACGAGCCTTTTCACAGACCATTATAATTGTACTCAATGCTCCGTATCGCAAGCGGATATTGAAAAAGCTGTTGTTAAGTCCATAAAGGCTTACTCGGCAGCACTCATTGAAAGAGAGGAATTGAAGCTATCCGCTATACAACAGGCTAACCTATCACGCGCCGAGATTGAGGGCAGGATTAAGGCCGAGGAAAAGTCTATCCGGCTTTTAGAGGATTCCATTACTAAAAACTTCACGGCATTGGTTTCGGGAAAAATGTCACAGGAGACTTTCCTCTCCAAAAAAGAGATCATCAATAACACGATTGCCCGGAAACAATCGGAACGCCAAAGGCTCACCGAATGTCTGCAAGCAATTACTGTGGGGAAAAGTGCGATTGATGAAACCCTTGCAGAGCTGCGGACATTTGAGAAAATCGAAGAACTTGACCGAGATACCGTTGACTTATTGGTCGAAAAAATTATCGTCTATGATGAACAAAAGATAGAGATTGTTTGGGCAGATAAGTATTAACGAGCCTGTTTGAGCGCATCGGGTATAACTATCCGGTGCGCTCACTTATTTTTTGAGAATAATTTGTAAAAAAAGTTAGTTCTTACTTGACACATTCGTACCAATCTGTCGTATTAAGACCAACTCGAATTATCTCAATAATTATTGATATTTGAAATATGCAAGAATGTCGATAAATCAATTTCATGCCTATTCCATTAATGAGACAACCATGATATAATGCTATTTATATCATGGTTGTTCTTTTAAGGAGTAGGTTATGTTTTACAATAGAGCCGGAAGCCATTCTCATCATATAGCAGACGATTTCTCAAGAGAATACGACACCTTTAATCCTACGCCGTTGTGCGAGATTGACTTTATCGAAACAGATGATGAACTGCTTGGGTTACTGTCTAATGCGCAGAGGCTCATCGGGCTGTTGGAGGGCTCCAGCCGGCATATCGAAAATATTAAGAACTTTACCTCTCTCATGTATATAAAAGAGGCTGCTGCCTCTTGCGGTATTGATGATGAATTGAGATTTACCTATCTTGATCTATTTATTGAACCTAAATACAAGCAAGAACGGCTCATACCGATCCAAAATTATCGTAAAGCTTTGGAATATGGTATTGAAGAACTAAGCCGAATACACCTTGCGAACAAAGTTATTTATGCCACCCACAAAATATTGATGGATCATAAGCGAGGAACAGAAACTATTGGTGCGGAAAGAACTGGGAAGATTATCTTCGGTAATTATTACAGGTCTGGAGGGCCGCCTAAATATAACCCTCCGGCACCAGAGGATATAACCCTATGCATGAACGATATCCAAAGGTACATTAAAAGAGTTGACAACATTGATATTCTAATCAAAACGGCACTTCTACACTACCAATTAGAAGCAATACACCCGTTTCAAAGCGGAAACGGTAAAATAGGCCGTATCCTCATTGCTTTATATCTATTTAAGAAAAAAGTACTGGGTCATACGTTGTTGCCAATATCTGAATTTCTAGCAGCCAATAAGGTAGAGTACTTTGACAGAATCAAAGCCGTACATGATTTTGGGAAATACGAACAGTGGATAAAGTTCTTTTTGACGGCGCTTGCTGCAACGGCAGACACTGCGCTCCAGCGTCTGGAGAAAGCGTTGCAACTAAGAGAGAAAAACATCACAACGATTAAAACAAGCAACAAGGATGTAAAGTATCTACTTGACGCATGTCAATATATTGAAAAACATGTTTTTCTGGATACAACGTCTTTGGCCGAAGCTATTGGCGTTTCTTATAATACATCTGCACGGGTAGTTAAGGAACTGGTTGACTTGAATATCTTGAAACTGCTAAAAAATCAGGCAAGAAATAGAGTGTATTTCTATGCAGAGCTTTTAGATGTTATGGAAATTGATTTTCAAGGCATTTGATATTGCTTAAGCTATATGAGTTAATTTAACCTCAGTCCGCCCACAGAGAAGTCAGGATTGCCGCATAGCCATCCGTTTATACAAGTTTCTCTTAAGGTCGAACGCATGGATGGAAGAGACTGCTGAACGGTTCCACCGCTCATTTTTTGCGGTCAAGTGCAATTTTAGCATTAAGGATTGTCGTTGTTTCTGATATATTCATATGTTATAATATTCTGGAGTTATTATAAATAATTGGAGGTGATTTTTTGACAAGAATTTCGTTTATTCATCTTTCAGATATCCACTTTGTGAAATCAAGCAATAACCCTGCTGACATAGACAGAGATTTGCGGGATGCAATAATTACAGATTTAACTGTAAATGCTAATAAAACACTTGAAAATATTTCAGGAATTCTGGTAACGGGTGATATCGCTTTCTCTGGCACTAAAGCAGAATACGAGATTGCAAAAAAGTATCTTAATGAAATATCTGATATTTTCTCGATAAAACCCAGCGATATATATTGCGTTCCTGGAAATCATGATATCGATCAAATAGCTGCAATGGAAAGCCATATTGTCTATCAAGAACAATGTGCAATTGATAGCCATAGCAGTATTGATGCTGCTGATAAAGCTTTTGCCAAATCAATCAATGCACCCCGCTTCAATGACGTCTTATATGAACCAATTCGAGAGTACAATGAATTTGCCAGCCGATTCAATTGTAACATATCTCCAGATCGAATCACTTGGAGTAAAGATTTTGAATTGGATCATGGATTGAAACTGCGTCTCTTTGGTGTCAATTCATGCTATTTGTCAAATAGTAGTGATCATCGGCCCGGTCAGCCTGATCGCCTCATGTATATTGGACAAGCCCAGATTCCACCACGCATAGCGGACACCACTATTTTAATGATGTGCCACCATCCACCGGAATGCTGGAGGTTTAAAGATGATATAATGGATCGAATCAATAAAAGGGCAGATGTGCAATTATATGGGCATATGCATACTCAATCAATAGAATTGAACGAGTATAATGCCGTCTTATTCTCAGGGGCAGCGCATCCCACAAGATCAATAGATTGGATGCCGCGATATAACTGGATTACGATCAGTAGCAGCATTGAAAATGGGGACAGATGTTTAGATATTGAAATTTACCCTAGAATTTTGTCAAAAAGTAGAGATAGCTTCATTATTGATACAGAAAACGCTACAAATGGAAATTGTATACGGCACTCAATAAATATAGATATGAAGCGTAAACTTGATTTAGAAGATGCTGTTTTGGGAATTGCTAGCAACTCAGGTTCAAAGGAGATAGAAGAATACATAGATGACCAAACTTCTAAGCAGCATGTCAAGTATGATGCAGAAATCAATGAACGTGAACTAATATATGGCTTTTACGAATTATCAGTCGTACGCCAAATGGAATTGTTAGGTAAACTTGATTTGTTATCAGAAACTGATAAGGGAAAATCAATCGCAGCGATGCTAACCGATGTTATTGAGCGCTCGAAAGCGCAAGGAAAATTTCATTTATTATGGGATGGTATAAAAGATTATATCTCATCTATGGAGGAAACGAAATGAAACAGTTTTTTTCTGAAAGTTATTCAAAAGTTTGTGTGGATGCAAGTCGTGAGCAATTAGAAATGCGTTGGAAAGCCATTGAAGAGTATTGCGAGAAAGAAGAATTCGATGTTTATCAATTGGTCAAAATGTTTTATCTGCTTGGTGTCGGTGACGTGTTTAATCAAGAATTCTTTTCTGCTTTTCATGATATAGACATATCATTTAATAAAAATAATAAGCGAGAGCTTTCTGTTTTGGCTGGAAATATACTTATCAATTTGATGGAACAATCTGAGTTGAAGCTTGATGTTATCTTTTCAATTCTCGCACTCTCTAAGTACAACATTGATGTTGCATTGCCAGAAATTATTGAAAAAGCGTATAAATCCTTTGGTGAGTTATCTGCAAACACGAGAGAGCGTGCAATTACATATAAAAATGTGCCTACAAAATCTTTGAAAGATTATGCCTTAAGTCTCAAAGACCTTACTGCAATGGGACAAGAACAAATCACCGGTTTAGCTGCCGCAATTAATAGTATTGTTTCAAATACATCTTCATTAGCGCAAAACCAATCCGAGATGAAGAAAGCTATAGAAATCTATCGTGAAGACTCCAATATCCTCGCTTGGTTATTTGGAGATTGGAGCAATGATTTAGGCGTTTCACTAACAAAGAAAATTGCTCAAAAAGATGTTGCGATAATTCTAGCTAAAGAGTTGGCTGACTTGGTTGTTGTTATGCCCGGCCCTTATCCAATAAAGTCATTTTTAAATAAAATGCTTGACTTTTGTAAGGTAGATACAAAGACGTATTCCTTAGTAGATATGGTTGATGCGATAGATACTGATATGCAAAAAAGCATTGTGGAACAATACGATTGTATCGATGATACTCCCGAAAGCACTCCTATACTATTTTCGATTAAAAGCGCAATAGCCGCTAATAAGCCTGGGGTTTGGCAACACATGGTATCAAGTCGCATTGGCTTTGAGATCAATTCTATTCAAAATAGCATCTTGGAGTGGGCGGTTTTGATGTATTTTGAGTGCATGCTAATTAAAAAGCATGAAATGTGAGGGAGAATATGGTTGATAATAACAGTACAACAGAAACAAATAGACTGCCCGAGTTGGAAGTCGAGCGTACAGCTGATGTAGATAATTTAATCAGCGATGATATTGAGACATTAGAGTCCGAAGGTTTAGTAGCGGATAATATAAGAAAAGGATATTTACAACTGCCTTCTGGCCGAGCTCTATCTTTACAAGAGACTTATGATGTAATGGCATTTGAAAACACTGTAATGGTTGTGCTTATTGGCCCTTCTGAATGTGGAAAAACGACTATTGAAACGACATTATATCAGTTGTTTCAGCGGAATAAAGTATGTGGGTTTCTTTTTGCTGGGTCGAAAACAATTCAAGGATATGAAGAACGGTCGTTTTATACAAGAGTAAACTCCAAGCAGGAAGTTGCCACTACGCCAAGAACAAGCCGTGGCTTGCAAGAATTATTTTTGCATTTGAGATTATTTGATGAAAACAAAAAGCAAAGAACCAACTATTTATTTGCCGACTTATCTGGTGAAGAAATTCAGGCGCACCTAGCAGACGTCAATAGTCTCACTCAGAATATGTCTTTTATAAAATTTGCAGATAACTACACTGTGATTCTTGATGGCGAGCGTTTAGCTAATAAGCACCAAAGAAATGGAGTGATTGAGGAAATATCCACAATGATAAGAACAATCTTTGATGCAGGGCTCTACTCATTATCTACTAAAGTACAATTGATAATCAGTAAGTACGATATACTCGAAGCAAAAAATGATTCCAATACCGAACAGTATTTACAAAAAAACATACATGAATTAAAGTTATTAATATCAAAGTATATCAATAATGTATCACTCCATAAAGTTGCCGCAATGCCTAATGCAGGTGCCTTTGATGTTGGATTTGGACTGGATGGCTTATTGTCGGTATGGGAATATGTCCCATCATATGTACATATGGATACCGCATATGCTGTAAATTATCCATTAAAATCAGAGTTTAACAAACTATTCTATAAGTTGGCAGGTGAAGCACATGAATAAGAGATGCTTTATTATGGGGCTTCCCGGAGCAGGTAAAACAACTTTTCTTGCTGCGCTGTGGCATTCAATTAATAATAATTCAATTGAAACTAAACTGAAACTAAACAAGATTGATAGTGGGAAATACCTAGCTCAGCTAAGCCGAAAATGGGTTGATGCTGAACCTTTAGAAAGAACAGTGCCAAACAACGAGCAGAAAGATATTTGCGTTAACTTGATAACGCCGAGCAACAAAACTTTTGATTTGTTTTTTCCGGATTTATCTGGCGAAACATTCCAGAAACAATATGAACAACGCGAAATATCCGAAGAACTTGCTGCATATGTAAAGGCAGCAGATTCAATCCTTTTCTTTATTCATGTTGATGGAGTTAAGCCGCTCGGATTTATTCCTGAACATTTCATCAATTCTTCGGAAAATAATAATGCACAGCGACTAACTCGTGAGCCGCAAAAGCATGATCCGCTGCAAGTTCAAGTAATTGAGTTGTTGCAGTTCATTTTGGATTTGCGTGGATATGAAAATACAAATGTGTGTTTTGTATTTTCTGCATGGGATTTAGTGAAACAGGGAAATAATGGGATGACGCCAGAACAGTTTTTCTTTGATTATATGAACATGTTATGGCAATTCTGCAATTCAAACACAGATATACTCCAATATAGTCTATGGGGCATTAGTGCGCAGGGCGGAAAATTGGAAGAGCGAGAAACTTTGCTAGAAAAGGATTTCCCGATTGAGCGTATAATTGTAGAGGATACTATTGGAAACAAGGGATGGGATATAACACTTCCTTTATATTCGTTGATGGGTGAGATTGAATGACAAATAAACCAATAATAATACAACAAACATTACATGGTTACTCGAATGGACACCATTTACTCGCATCTTCAATTAATTTATCCGATACATCAAAGCGAAAAATGGATATATTAAGTGACCTTTCAGGATCGGATCTGTCAAAAGGTTTTGAATGCTATTACTCTGGCTATTATCTTGAAAATGAACAAGCATTGATTTTTGCAAAAACTTGGTATGCAAGCGAAATGAGCCGTCCCGGTTGTGTGTGGACACACTCATTATTACTTGAGCTTAATGACATAGATTCTTTATCGCACCAACTAAATGATTTGCTATTGCTTTTTGAGAGACCGAATTCCCCAGAGTACATTATTGATTACTCAAAGCAATTAGAAATTAATCCTATTATACATTCACAAGATCAAATGGATGAAAAGAAAATCAAATATTTGCTATGGATAATGTTGGGGCATGAACCTCCAAGTATAGTAATTTCGTATAATTCTGCCGAATATATTAACGAACTGGTATATATTTGGCTGACATGTTATAACGAATTGACCTTTGATTATTCATTCATTACAGGTTCAATGTCTATAAGAAGTGACAATACAAAAATCATTAGCCTTCAGTTTATCCCTAACGAGCTTAGGAATAAGGTATATCATTCTGGCGATGACATATCAATTATGAAAAATATAGATGAAATTCAAAAATTTCCAGCTTGGGTTTCTTTCACTTATGATATTGTCAGAAACAATGAATGGCATTCCTTTTCAGTCTTTAGAGGACTTTTTGGTGTTGAATATAATGAAAATAAGTATCTAACTTCTTTTATTAAGCTATACTCAATTTTGTGCGGAAATAATGATTGTTTGAATATTTACGAGTCTTTAGAAATGATTGATAAAATCTTTTCTACTGATAAAAAAGATATTGGTAATAAGTTTATGCATCTCTATTTTGAAGGTGCTTTTTCCTCATGGGGAACGGATACATCATATACAAATATAATAATTGCAACTTTGAAATTTGAATGGCTGTCCATAAGCGATGATATGCTTAACACATTAATTGACAACGGATTTGTTAAGGATCAGACGGGTGCAAAAAAGATTGTGCAATATCTTGCTAAAATTGAAGATACTCAAATACAAGAACGGTATTTGTTTAAATATGCACACTTGCTAACGGCTGAAATCCTCGAAAAGTTTTCAGATATGGACTATAGTATCTGTAGTGTACTCATAACGATAAATCCTTCTCTTGCAGAGTGTGTGGCTATTTGGAAACAATCACGAGGTTATCAAAAAGAAATTATAGAATCGCTTAAAATATGCAAAAATAGTAGTGCTCTAAATACTAATCTGGCTTATACCATTCTTGATAATAGCATATATGATTTTTCTTCTGAAATATATGTGCTTTTGGGAGAACCGGCAATTGACATATTCTTAGAATATTTACTCCAATTTCGTACTTTGCCACATCAAGATACGCATTCAATGTTTGAGTTGTGTAAATCACGTTCTAGCATAGCAGCATTGACCTTTGAAAAACAGTATCACAATCTCTCAAACAAGCAAACTTTTACATTGTTAAGCATCATGAATCCATATTCGGATAAAATAGCTGCCAAGTCATTGATTAGTGCGTTTAGAATATTAGACACTAAAGACTTGAATGACAATCAAAAGGATGATTTATCCGATTTTTATCTTCCAATGATCCTTAGGAGCAGTCACTCCTTTCCGAATGATATAGTAGCCTTTGCTGTAAATAATGTTCACGAACGGTTGGAAAAACTCACCTATCCTGAAGATAAATGGAGAAAGCTTCAGCCCCTTTTACCTGAAGCTTCTTGGTTAAATCAATGGGACAAATGCAAACGAGTTAGAAAAGCAATAAAGAAAAAAGGATATCACATTAAAAAAATAGATGAATACAACGACAATGAGTTAGATATCCATCTCTTATAATTAATATGTAATAATTGGTGGACGGTGCTGAACACGTAACATTATCTTTATGGGAAGCTTAGTAAATTGCTTTTTATGCTACGTTAAAGGGCTCCAATGACACATTGCAATAGTATAAAAATACCATAGTGGTTGTCAGCATTTTGATTATAAACGTTATTGAAATGCCCCATGTGTTTATACCAAGTCGCGTATGTACAGAATTTGAATAGCAGATTTTCTATATACATGGATACGAGTTCAAGGCATATGTTATTTATAGCATATGCCTTGAATTTATAAGAAAAAAAGTTAGTTCTTACTTGACACATTCGTAG
>Ga0153940_1000468_pt1 | contig 21094 bp, 20 predicted proteins | sample TSNJ024MetaG_FD_104736 | JGI IMG/M metagenome (GOLD analysis project Ga0153940, IMG submission 104736) | Attine ant fungus gardens microbial communities from New Jersey, USA - TSNJ024 MetaG | ecosystem: Host-associated > Fungi > Mycelium > Unclassified | place: USA: New Jersey, Brendan T. Byrne...
ATGGGAGGGTTATTTTTTTGCCGTTTATCATTGGAATTGCCGCGGTTGCACTGCTTGCGGTTGCCGCGCTTTACGCGGGCGTTGCGAGGCTGAGGGAGAACGGGGCTGCGCTCGAGCACGCGACGAGGGAGCTGATCCTGCGCCTTGAGTCGCTCGAGAGCAGGATGGAGCAAGCCGAGCGATCATCGTTCGAGGCGCTCTCCGGCTTAAGAGACGAGCTGCGCGTCTCGGCGCGGGAGGGGCGCGAGGAGGTGTCCCGCAATGTCTGCAACCTCGGCGAGACGCAGTCCAAACACCTGAAAGACATCGCCGGCCTGCAGAAAGAAGGGCTCGAGCTGTTCGCCGGACAGTTGGCGCAGCTCACGCGCAGCAACGAGTCCAAACAGGATTCACTGCTGCGTACCGTGGAAGATCACATGAAAGAGCTTCGCGCGGGCAACGAAGAAAAACTCGAAAAAATGCGCGCGCTCGTGGACGAAAAACTCCACGAGGCCCTCGAGCGCCGTCTGGGCTTGGCGTTTTCAAACGTGTCGGAGTGGCTCGACAAAGTCCACAGGGGTCTTGGCGAGATGAAGAGCCTCGCCTCCGACGTAGGCGACCTCCGCAAGGTGCTGACGAACGTCAAAACGCGCGGAACGTGGGGCGAAATTCAGCTCGGCGCGCTGCTTGAGCAAATTCTAAACCGCGAACAGTACGAGACGGACGTCGCGGTCAAGCCCGACTCGGCCGAGCGCGTCGAATTCGCGGTGCGCCTCCCCGGCGCTAAGGAAGACGGGCCCGTTTGGCTGCCCATCGACTCTAAATTTCCGCAGGAGGATTATCTGCGCATCGTGCAGGCGTCCGAGGGATGCAATCCGGAGGCGATCGCAGAGTCGCGCAAGGCGCTCGAACAGCGGGTGATCGGCGAGGCGAAAAAAATTCGCGACAAATACATCGAACCTCCGCACACGACGGATTTCGGGATTTTATATCTCCCCGTTGAGGGTTTATACTCCGAAATTCTGCGTATCGACGGTCTTTGCGAGCGGCTGATGCGTGATTTTCGGGTTGTGGTCTCCGGCCCGACGACGATCGCGGCGCTTCTGAACAGCCTGCAGCTTGGTTTCCGTACGCTGGCGATCGAAAAGAGGTCGAGCGAAGTCTGGGTGCTGCTGGGGCAGGTGAAGACAGAGTTTTCGAAATTCGGAGGCCTGTTGGACAAAGTGCGCGGCAAGATCGAACAGGCCGGGAAGGAGCTCGAGGGAGCGGGGCGGCGTACTCGCGCGATCGAACGCAAGCTGCGCGATGTGTCCGAGCTGCCGTCCGAAGGCCTGTCCTTGGAATTGCCGACGATGGAGCCGGGCAACGGAGAGGCGGACGGAGACGACGAATGAGGAACGTAGTATGACGATCAAAAAAGAGCGCGTTTGCTGGGTCGTAACCGGTGCGGGGCATTTTTTGCGCGAGGCGGCGGAGATTCTTGAGTCGCTGCCCCGCGCGTGTACCGTCGATCTGTTTTTTACCCGCGCCGCCCGCGAGGTCGCCGCGTGCTACGGACTGCGCGAGCGCCTCGAGCGGGCGGCGGAGCAATCATATTACGAGGGGGATTACAGCGCGGGCCACTCGATCTACTTCTCCTCCGGGCGCTATCGTACGCTGGTGATTGCGCCAGCAACAGCGAACACGACGGCGAAGTGCGCTCTTGGGATCGCGGATTCCCTCGCGTCGAACTTCTTCGCGCAGGCCGGCAAGAGCGGCGTCCCAATCATCATATTGCCGACGGACGCAGAGAGCGAAATTCTTTCCGTCACGCCCTCGGGAAAGACCATCAGCGTTACGCCCCGTCCCGTCGATCTGCTGCGCACGGCGGAGCTGTCCGACGCGCGCGCTTTCCCGGGCGTTTCGGTCGCGCTGTCGGCGAAGAGCCTCGCGCGCCTCTGCGCCTCGTTCACGCCTTGCGCGGAAACCGATAGCCAAGAGCTTTCAGAAACGGAAACGCCGTAGCCGCGCCGATTAACCCCTGCATGGAGTCGCCCAGCAGCTCCACAGGCATGACCGCCGCGCCGTACAGCCATCCCGCCGTCAGCGTGTAACCGGCGATCATAACGCTTAAGCCCGCGGTGATCGCCTTCAGGTCGCGCGCGCCTCCCTTGCCGTCCGAAAGATCCCCGATCAAATAACACTCGAAGCCATGAATGACAAAGCTGAACGGCGCCCAGAGCGCCGCGCCCAGCAAGAGATCCGCTATCGCGGAGGAGACCGCCCCTACAAACGCCCCCTCTTTGCGCCCCAATAAAATCGCGGTCGTGATCATAACCGTTTCACCAAGGTGAAAATAAACATTGCCGCCGGGGCCGGGAATACGGAAAAAACTGATTGCCATCACCGTGAGAGCCGAAAAAACACCAACTCTCGCAATTTGCCTTGTATCGATCTTCAATGTGCGAACCTCCTCGAATTTTCCATATTCTTGACGCGGACGTTAAGTCGGCTATGATTATAGTGATAACTGGCATATGCAAAAGAGCCAGATTATGAATATTTTACAGGGCCAATCGGGGGGCGCGCATGTTTATATACGAGCGTTTATATCGTTATTACCGAACGGAGATCGAGAGCGGAAGGTTAAAGCCAGGAGAAAAGCTGCCCTCGCGGCGGCAGCTCGCCTCGAGAATGAAGATCAGCGCGGGCACGGTTGAGAGCGCCTACTCGCAGCTTTTGGCGGAAGGCTATATCGAGTCAAAAGAAAAGAGCGGCTACTACGTCTGCGCGCTCGAGAGCAACGCCGGTTTTTTTCGAAACAGCCCAAGCGGCGTTAAGCGCCGCGACGACGCGCTTTTCTCCGAAGCGTCCGCGCGAGCCGGCGGTTGCCGCTTTCAGCTCAAGACCAACGCCGTGGCGACCGAGAAATTTCCTTTTTCAACCTGGGCAAAGCTGATGCGCGAGAGCCTGAGCGAGGACGGCATGTCGCTCCTTGCTCCCTCGCACCCGCAGGGGGACGCGTGTCTGAGAGGCGAGATCGTCGAGTATCTGCGAAAATTCCGCGGCATCGAAGCCGACCCCGCGCAGATTGTGCTGGGCGCGGGATCGGAGTTTTTGCTGACGCTGCTCTTTCAGCTGCTTGGGCGCGAGCGAATTTACGCGTTCGAGAACCCCGGTTACCGAAAAATGCAGCGCATCCTGAGCGCGAACGGCGCGCGAATAGCGTCGGTCTCGATGGACTCGCAGGGGATCTTGATTCCCGAGCTCGAAAGCTCGTCAGCCTCGGTTGTCCACGTCACGCCGTCTCATCATTTTCCTCTTGCGATCGTCATGCCTGCGGCCCGCCGCGCGCAGCTTTTACGGTGGGCGTCGGAAGAAGATCGCTATATTATCGAAGATGATTATGACAGCGAGTTTCGTTTTTCAGGGAGGCCGATCCCGGCTCTGCAATGCACAGAAGGGGGAGAGGAAAAAGTTATCTATATCAACACGTTCACCAAGAGCCTGGCGCCGTCCCTGCGCATCGGTTATATGGTGTTGCCTCGGCGTTTGCTGCATGCGAGTGAAGCCTTCCTGTCGTTATACTCCTGCACGGTCCCCGTTTTTGAGCAGCGAACCCTCCGGCGCTTTTTAGCGCGAGGCCATTTTGAACGTCACCTGAATCGGATGAAAATCACCTATCGCTCGCGAAGAGACGCTTTTGCCGCGCGTCTGCGCGCGGGGGGAGGCGAGCGCGTCTCGTTGTTCGGAGAAAACGCGGGCTTGCATCTGCTCGTCTCGGTCCAAAACGGCATGAGCGAGGCGGAATTGGTCGGGCGAGCGGAACAAAAAGGAGTAAGACTGTACGGGCTCTCGGCATTCTACAGCGCGCCGGACGCAAGTATGCCGCCCTCCACGACAGTGCTTGGTTATTCGGGCTATAGCGAAGCTGATTTAAAAGAAGCCGCGGAACTGTTGTGCGCCGCGTGGTTCCGCTAAGGGTGATTTCCTGAACAGGCTGAAATTGTCATGCAAATATAGAAAATATACAAATTGTTCTGTCAATATAATAACCTCTTGAAAAAATCGGCCGAGAGGTTCACACTATGCGGCAGCTACGTACTAACATTGAGGGGGAGCCGCAATGAGTACACTGAGTTGCTACAAGGACGCCGAAAGTTTTGCGAAGCTGCATAAGACGCCGATTCGCAGCACGATCGAATCAGCCTTTTATGGGAACAACGTCGTTCGCGTGCCTGATCTCCGGACTGCGTATGATCTTGCCAAACAAAGCCCGGGGACAGTCGAGCTCGACGCGATGCCGATCTGCAGGGCGGAGGAATTAGGTTTTCGCGAGGGGAGCAACGCGCTTCTTTTCAACGACGGAGCGGTCGTCGGCAGGTGCGCCGCCGCGCGTCGCATTGTGGGATATCCCGGAGTCAGCGTAATCGAGTTGGCGGCAATTCTGCGCGAAGCGGTATACGGCGCGAGAAACCGCGCGATGTACCACGCCGAGGCTATTATCGGGCTCGACGAGGATTTCATGGTGAAGGCGAATATTTTGATTCCGCAGGGTTTTGAGAATAACCTCCTCAGCTGGATGTTCAATTTCCAGTATATCAATGAGGAATACAAAAAAAGATACGCGGCGTCGCGCCCCGTGGGTGACGACGGAGACATCTTCCTTTTCTCTGATCCCGACTGGAAGCACCCGGATTTTCCTCTGGGACTCGCGGCCTTCTCGCCGGAGCAGAACTGCGCGGCGATCCTCGGCATGCGCTATTTCGGCGAGATCAAGAAGGGCACGCTGACCCTCGCGTGGGGGACCGGCGCGCGCAACGGATACGCGGCTTGCCACGGCGGGCTCAAACGCTATCGCTCGGAAAGCGCCTCGCGCTCGTTCGTCATGGCGGTGTTCGGCCTCTCGGGCTCGGGGAAATCTACCATTACTCACGCCAAGCACGACGGCAAGTATGATATCACCGTGCTGCACGACGACGCTCTGGTCGTCAACGTCGAAAAAAAATACGCCATTGCGCTCGAGCCGTCGTACTTTGACAAGGTCCAGGATTATCCCATCGGTTGCGACGACAACCGTTATCTGGTTACCCTGCAAAACTGCGGCGTCGTGCCGGACGAGACCGGCAAACTGATGGTCGTGCCCGAGGACATTCGCAACGGCAACGGGCGCGCGGTCAAGTCGCGTTTTTGGTCGCCCGACCGCCTTGACCGCATCGACGAACCGCTCTCAGCGATCTGCTGGCTTATGAAGGACCCGACGCTGCCCCCCATTCTCCGCCTGACCGACCCTTCGCTGGGCGCGACAATGGGCGCGACGCTCGCGACGAAGCGCACGACCGCCGAACGCCTCGCTCCGGGCATCGACCCCAACCTCCTGGTCATCGAAAGCTACGCGAACCCATTCCGCACCTATCCGCTCTCCATGGACTACGAGCGATTCAAAAAATTGATATCGGACGGTGTTGACTGCTATGTATTGAACACCGGCGAATTTATGGGCAAAAAAATCCCGCCGAAGACGACGCTCTCGCTTATCGAGGCGTTGGTGGATGGTAACGCTGTTTTTGTTCCCTTCGGGGGCATTGACGGCATGGAGACGATTGAGCTGGCGGATTTTCCGATTGACTGGAACAGCGACGTCTACATCACCCAGCTCTACAACCGCATGTTGGACAGGCTGCAATACGTGCGTTCGCGGGAGACGGAAAAAAACGGCATGGACAAGCTCCCCGCCGATGCCATCGAGTGCCTGCGGCGCGCGGCGAAGAAGATATTCAACAAGTCGCGCGATACCGCGAGCATCAAGCCCGTCGCGGACGCCAACATGGAGATCGTTGTGCGGGGCAGAAGAATCGCGCAGCACGCGAAAAGACTGGTGATCGCTTCCAAAACTCACATGGGTTTTGCCAAAAGCGGAGGCTGAATCGCGCAAACAAACGACTCTTTAGGGGTTTTTACCTGTATGAGCGTGCCCCCTTCTCCTAGAATGGGGGCAACGTTTTGCAGCCGAGCGTGAGTATTAAAGATGAGGAGTGATTTCATGAACATGTTTGGCAAAAAAGCCGCGGCCGGGGTTTTCGCCGCGTTGTTTTTACTCGCCATGACCCCATTTGCGGCGCGGGCGACCGAGGCGACAAGCGCCGTGAACAGGCTGGCTGTTGATCTGTACGGGCTTTTCTCGAATGAGGGAGAGAATCTTTGTTTTTCCCCGTACAGCATATCGACAGCCTTCGCGATGGCCTCAGCAGGTGCGAGGGGTGAGACGGCTTTCGAGCTGCGCTGTTCTCTCCGCTACGGCGCGAATATCCACAGCGCGAACCGCGCGCTTGCGCAAAAACTGATGAGGAAGCCCGAAGAAGCGGGCGAGCTCGAGATCGCCAACTCCATCTGGCCCGCGGCGGGCAGCAAACTGCAGAAGCGGTTTGAGAACATCATCAGCGGGGATTACTTCTCCGAAATCCGCCCTCAGGATTACGCGCGGCAGCCCGAACGCGCGCGGGCCGCGATTAACGACTGGGTGGCGGAGAAAACAAGAGACCGCATCAAGGATATCCTGACGCCGGGAAGCGTCCGCGCCAACACGAAGATGGTGCTGGTCAACGCCGTTTATTTCAAAGCGCCCTGGCTCCATCCGTTCGGCGAGTATAAAACGCAGGACGCTGATTTTTACGTGTCGGCGGCGGAGAAGCGCGGCGTGCGAATGATGAACATCATCGATCAATTTGAATACGCCGATTTCGGCGACGCGCAGGTGTTAAAGCTTCCGTACCGGCAGGACGAGTTTTCGATGCTGCTGATCCTGCCGCGCGACAAGAACGGCTTGAAGGCGCTCGAAAGTAAGTTAACGCTCGGGGCGGTCGAACGCTACAAGAAGGGCCTTGAGGGCAAACGCGTCAGTGTTTTCCTGCCGCGGTTCAAAGTGGAGCAGACGTTCGATCTCATACCCGCGCTGGCGAGCCTTGGGGTCAAGGCGGCGTTCTCTCCGATGACTGCGGATTTCTCCGGTATGAACGGCAAGCGCGACCTCTTTATAAGCGCCGCGGTTCACAAAGCCTTTGTGGAAGTCGATGAGAACGGCACGGAGGCCGCCGCCGCGACCGCAATCGCGCTGCGCCTCTCCGCGGCTATACCCGAAGACACCGCGCGGATCCCTGTCTTCCGCGCCGATCACCCGTTTATCTACCTGATTCAAGATAACGAGAGCGGCACGATCCTATTCATGGGGAAACTGGAAAAACCCTAGAAGTTAAGAATAATAGAACGCAAGAGAGAGCCCGGTTCGAAACATTGCCGGGCTCTCTTCATATGTCATGGTGATTTTTCAGCGGTTTACTTTCCAAAGGCCCTTCGCAGAAAAGTAGGCCACGAAGGCGCTTGGGTTCTGAGTTGCGCCGCTCTCACGTACTCGTACAACTCCTCCGCGCCAAAAACATCAAATTGCCTGTCGAAACGATTCACTTGGTACATCTCCTCTAAGCTGTGCTTATCACCGAACTCAAACCTATTACAAGCCTATTATAAACGAGTGGCCAGAGCGCGCATCTGTAATTATAACTATTATGAATTTGGCGGAATGGGTAAATAATAACAACGATGAAAAAACATAAACCCGGTGGCAACAACCGAGAGAAGATCTCACATACAGGGGCGGCAAGCGTATGCCCGTCGTTAGTTTTGGTGTTGTTCATAGAGACGGGAAAATGCGGTGAACCTTGTCAAATTCTTTGGGCATGGTATAATTTGGGTCAGAGAGAGGCTCCGGCGTGACCGGTATGCCCGACCCGGGGTGCTACTCGGGATCAGGACTTACAACCTCCCTCTCCAAAGCAGCTCCATGATCAGAGCTACAAGGAACCTCAGAAGGAGGGCCAGCACGTCAGGCAGGCTCTCCTTCATCTTTTCAAGAAATATCCCCCAAAATGAGCGAGGCTTTCTGTCATTAGGTTCGTCAGCCACTATATATCACCTCCTTTCGTCGTCGGATACCGACGCGAAGGAGATATCTCCCAGGCGTTCCTCGAAGATGCCGGAGCCTCGATGCTGATTATAACAGGCTTTGCAGGTATTTTCCAGTATTTGTGAAATATTGCATAATTAAAGTGCGGCGGCTGTTTCTCATGAGAGGACGGCTAACATGTTTATTTCGTAAGCGTACTATCCGAAAAACAGATGAAAAGCACCCGAAGCGTCGCGGTGTGTCACGCGATTTGGATGTGTCCGTCTTCGCCACCCCCGGATCGCCACGCTTCGCTCGCGAAGACAGTGGGTGCGGCGTTGGTTAGGGTATCACCCGCGGAGACGGGAACCCAAGGGCAAACGCGCTCACGAAACACGTTGAACCAGCGTCAGAACCGGTTGTAGAAACGTACAAACGCAATGCGTTTTCTTTCGTCACACTAAACAGTACCGCATTAAAGGCACCATCCTCTGTCTTTGCGAGCGAAGCGCGGCAATCTAGGGATAACAACGATGAAAAAACATAAACCCGGTGGCTTGCGGCGAAGAGATCGCGCCGTATGTCGTGTGTTTGCCGACTTTCTATGATGAACCGGCTGTACAACACAGGGGGCGCGTTTGTATTCGCGCCCCCCGGTGTGAATTATGCGTTTGTGATGTTGTCTCCGACGCAGACCTTGCCGCCTTTGATTACTCTGCAGAAGATGCCCTTTTGGGGCATGATGCACTCACCCGTGATATGGAAGACCTGGCATTTTGTGTGGCACTCCTTGCCGATCTGGCTGACTTCGAGAAGGCAACTATCGCCGACGCTCAAGCGGTCGCCGATGGAGAGGGCGCTCAGGTCGAAGCCTTCGGTCGTCAGGTTCTCGGCGAAGCTGCCGGGGGAGAGGTCGGGCAGCTTCGCGCGCATTGTCTCGATATCCTCCTCGGCGATCAGGCTGACTTGCCTGTGAGCGAAACCGCCGTGCGCGTCGCCTTCGATGCCGAATTCTTCAATCAGCGTTCCGCAGCCAACGTTCTGCTTGATGGTTCCTTTTTTTTCGGAGGTGCAGACCGCGATGATCTTTCCGGCGGAGTCCGCCATGTCAGTCTGCGACCCGCGACGTCTCGGAGACGAAGGCTTCCTCTTCCTCGTGCCCGCAGCACGCGTTGCAACATGCGCTGCACGCGGCGGCGGGGGAGAGGCCGCTCTTGCGGCGGTGGTAATCCTCCACTGCCGCCTGCAAGGCTTCCTGCGCGAGCAGAGAGCAGTGCAGCTTCTCGGGCGGAAGCCCGCCCAGCGCCTCGGCGACGTCTTTGTTTGTGATTGCCAGCGCTTCGTTTATCGTCTTGCCCTTTACCATCTCGGTTGCCATCGAGCTTGTAGCGATTGCCGCGGCGCACCCGAACGTTTCGAACTTCACGTCGCGTATGACTTCGTTCTCGTCAACATCCAGATAAATTTTCATGACGTCGCCGCATTTGGCGTTTCCAACTTCGCCGACGCCGTCCGCTTCGGGAATATTGCCCACATTACGCGGGTTCATGAAATAATCTATTACTTTTTCTGTGTACATGGTAAATCCTCCTTATGCTTTGTAAGGCGACATCCTGCGGAGCGTTTCCACAATCTGCGGGAACTTCTCCAGCACGTAATCGATGTCTTCCTCGACCGTGTCTTTTCCGAGCGTCATGCGCACTGAGCCGTGCGCGGTCTCGTGGTTCAAACCCATCGCCAGCAGAACATGGCTTGGGTCCAGGCTGCCCGACGTGCAGGCGCTGCCGCTTGAGACGGCGATGCCCGCGGAATCCATCATCAGCAGCATGCCCTCTCCCTCGATGAAGCGGACGCAGACGCTCGCGTGGTAGGGGAGCCGTTCCGCGCGGTGTCCCGTGACGAATGTCTCCGGGATGCGCTCCAGGATACCGTCAAGCAGCTTGTCGCGCAGGCGCGAGACACGCTCTATCTCTCCGGAGTCCGTCAGCTTCTGCGCCAGGCGCGCAGCCGCGCCGAATCCGATAATATTCGGTATGTTCTCTGTGCCGGAGTTTATCCCAAATTCTTGTCCGCCTCCATGGATGAGCGGCACGAGCTTGAGCCCCTTGCGGATGTAAAGCGCTCCCGCGCCCTTCGGCCCGTACATCTTGTGCGCGGACATCGACATCATGTCGACAGGCAGCTCGCCTGCGTTGATGGGAATATGCCCGGCAGCCTGCACCGCGTCGGTGTGAAAGAGCACGCCGCGATTGCGGCAAATTTCACCCAGACGCGCGATGGGGTTGATCGTCCCTACTTCGTTGTTGCCGAACATGATCGAAGCCAGAATTGTGTCGCCGCGAATCGCGCGTTCGAGAGTCTCCGGGTGAACCGTTCCCGTCTCGTCAACGGGGAGAAATGTCGTCTCATAGCCGTTTTTCCCCAGCCACTCGACGGTGTGCAGCACGGCGTGGTGTTCGACCGCGGAGGTTATGATATGGCGGCCTTTGTTCTTCATCGCCCAAGCCGCTCCCTTTATCGCAAGGTTATCCGAGGCGCTGCCGCTCCCCGTGAATACGATCTCTCGCGGCGACGCGCCGATCAGAGCGGCGACGCTGTTACGCGCTTCTTGCATCGCGGTCTTTGCCTCGCGCCCCCACGCGTGAATGCTGTTGGGATTGCCCATTTTTTGCGTGAAGTAGGGCAGCATTGCATTTAATACTTCCTCCGCCACGGCTGTCGTCGCGGAGTTATCAAGATAAACTTTTCGTGGATCCATTATTCTCACCCCATTTGTGTGTGTAGAGCGACTCAGAGAATACGATTACAAGTTACCACACATATCCGTTTTCTTCCAGATATCCGAAATTTTCTTCACGTTATTTATTATACTCGTCTAACAAATAGATGCACAGGGAGATTTGCAGATTTTGTGTGACGCCGTTGATAAATAAAAAGAATTATGGTATTATAATACCTGAATTAGGGAGGTGCGCCTGCGATGTCGAGATTTGTGCAGTTAAGCGAGGCAGCTTCATTGGCGATACACGCCATGATTCTGATGGCCGAAGAGGTTGAGGAAAGGCGCTCGGTAAAGGAGATAGCGCAGATGCTGAACGCGTCTGAGGCGCATATGGCAAAGGTCGTGCAGCGCCTGGCGAAAGTCGGATTTGTCCGCACGACGCGTGGCCCCGGCGGCGGCGTCGTGCTGGCCAAAAAGCCGGACGAAATAACTTTTCTCGAAGTTTTTGAGGCAATAGAGGGTCCGCTCGACCAATGCCCGTGCATGTTAAACAAGGAAGGCCTCTGTCCGTTTGACAGATGCATATTCAGCGGTGCGCTGGAAGACGCGACGGCGCGAATCCGTGAAAAATTCGCGGCTACAAGCCTATCAGATTACGAGAGGGCCAAAAAGGCCTAGCAAGGAGAGAACGGTCATGCAAGCGAAAACAATCATGAGAAAGATTATCAAAATTGACGAATCAAGGTGCGACGGCTGCGGGCTCTGCGCAGGCGCTTGCCACGAGGGCGCGATTGTGATGGAAGGCGGCAAAGCTAAGCTCGTCAGCGAGAGCTATTGCGACGGGCTGGGCGATTGCATCGGCGAGTGTCCGCGAGGCGCGATCTCATTCGAGACGCGCGAGGCCGCCGAATATGACGAAGACGCGGTAAGAGAGCGCATGTCGGCGATAAAACAGCCCGAAGCGACCGCAAAAACGCCGAATCTGCCCTGCGGCTGCCCCGGGAGCATGGCGCGCGAGCTCGGCGGGCAAGTCGGTAACACCTCTCCCGCGCGAGATTCGGCAAATATGCCCACCTCGGGCGGAGTGGCTTCATCGTTGCGCAATTGGCCTGTCCAGATGACACTCATACCCGTGACGGCTCCTTATTTGAAAAACGCGGCGCTGCTGGTCGCGGCGGATTGCACAGCGTTCGCGTTCCCGGCGTTTCACAGCGAGCTTTTGCCGGGACGGGTCTGCCTGATCGGTTGTCCGAAGCTGGACGAAGTTTCTTTTTACAGGGAGAAGCTGGCCGGGATAATCAGAGAGAACGGGATTCGGTCGATCGATGTGGCTTACATGGAGGTTCCCTGCTGCAACGGATTGCTCGCCGCGGTTCGGGAGGCCGTCAGAGAAGCGGGTGTGCCGACGCCCGTCAGGAAAGTGCGCATCAGCCTTGAAGGCGAAGTGCTGGAGTGCGAGTGGCTGTAGCCGAAATCGAGAGGAGGAGTAACGATGTTTTGTTATCAGTGTGAACAAACCGCGGGCGGCAAGGGGTGCGACAAATTCGGGGTTTGCGGCAAGGACCCCGAGGTGGCGGCGCTTCAGGATCTGCTCGTTTACGAGACGGCGCAGGTTTCAAAGCTCGCCCATAAGCTGCGCTCGCGGGGCATAGCGGACGGCGAGGCGGATTGTTTTGTGATCGAGGCGTTGTTCACCACCGTTACCAATGTCAATTTTGACGCTTCCTGCGTCGAAAATTTCGTCCGCAAAGCGCGGGAAGAAAAAGTGCGGCTCACCGCTCTCTGCGGCGACGAGCCCGCGGCAGCCGCGGACGCTTCAAGAGAAGAACTCATCAGGGAAGGGAACGAGGTCTCGCCGCGCGTTGACATCGAAAAATACGGCGCGGACCTGGGCGGACTAAAGTGGCTCGCCGTATACGGCCTGAAAGGCACCGCCGCCTACGCCGACCACGCGCTGCTGCTCGGGCGCAGCGATCAGGCGGTCTTTGATTTCTTCCACGAGGCGCTTGACCGTCTTTTTAGAGAGAATATCACAGTCGATGAAATGCTGGCGTTAAACCTTAAAATCGGCGAGATCAACCTCCGTGTAATGGAACTGCTCGACGAGGCGAACACCGAGACATACGGACACCCCGAGCCGACGAAAGTGCGCGTCACGCCCGTCGCGGGGAAGGCTATCTTAGTCTCCGGACACGATCTTCTGGATCTTGAGACGCTTCTAAGGCAGACAGAAGGGAAAGGTATCAACGTCTACACGCACGGCGAGATGCTGCCCTGCAACGCCTACCCGGGGCTCAAAAAATACCCGCATCTCGTTGGGAACTACGGCGGCGCGTGGCAGGATCAGCAGAAGGAATTCGCGGCGTTCCCCGGCGCGATTCTGATGACGACGAATTGCATCCAGAAGCCTACGACCTACATGGATAATATCTTTACCACCGGTTTGGTACAGTGGCCCGGCGTCAAGCACATCGAAGAAAACGGCGATTACGCGCCAGTTATCGAGTGCGCGCTTCGGATGCCTGGCTTTGCGGAGGACGCGCCGCCCAAAGAGATCACTATCGGTTTTGCGCGCAGCAGCGTACTCAACGCAGCCGGCAAAGTGGTCGAACTGGTGAAGGAGGGCAAGATACGCCGCTTTTTCCTGATAGGCGGCTGCGACGGCGCTAAGACCGGGCGGAATTATTACACCGAATTCGCCGAGCTCGCTCCTAAAGACACCGTGATCCTCACGCTTGCCTGCGGAAAATTCCGCTTCAACAAGCTGGACTTCGGCGACATCGAGGGCATCCCGCGCCTGCTTGACTGCGGGCAGTGCAACGACGCGTACTCCGCGATACGTATTGCCATGGCCCTCGCGGACGCCTTCGGCACCGATGTCAACAGCCTGCCGCTCTCACTGATTCTGTCGTGGTACGAACAGAAAGCAGTGTGCATCCTGCTGACGCTGCTTCATCTCGGCATCCGCAACATTCGCATCGGCCCCAGCCTTCCGGCTTTCATCGGCCCCGAGGTGTTGAACGTGCTGGTTGAGAAATTTGCCCTTACGCCCATCTCCAACGCGAAAAGCGACCTGAAGGCGATTCTGGGTTAGAAGGCCCCCGGCAAATTGAAAGAGATAGTGTACAACAAGACGCGTTTCGTTGTGGTAAACTGACACTATAACCTTTCGGGGAGGTACGTATGATGAATATCGACAGCATCGGTTATAAGGATTTGCTCGCAAAGCGCCCGCTCAACGTACAGGCGGCATTCGGCGGCGACTCGATCGGACTTGTCAGCGGGCGGGACATTGCCGCCGCGGCGAAGGAAACGGGTGCCATTGTTCTCGCCGGGAACGCCAGAAACGCATTGATCATAAAGGGTCTGCTAAAGGCCGCCAAGGAGCTGAACGCGCCCGTCCTGATCGAGCTCGCGAAATCCGAAAATTCATACTGCGGCGCGACCTACGACAATATTCCCGCCTATGCGATGCAATACTCGGCAGAGCTGGGACACGGCGTCGTGTTCGCGCTGCACGTCGACCACTACGCGATCAAGGGACAGGCGGACGTGGTAAAAGGCGCGAACCACCTGACTTCGATCATCGCTGGCGGATTTACGTCGGTCGCAATCGACGCGTCTCACCTCGATGACTATGCCAACCTTACGGCGACGCGGGATCTGGGAACGTGGCTTCCCTCCGGCATCGGCCTCGAGGTCGAAGTGGGCGAGATCAAAGGCGCGGGGGAGTTGTCCACTGTTGAAGAGGCTCTTTACTTTATCGGCGGCTTAAACGCGTGGGGCGTTTTCCCGGACTACCTGGCGATTTCAAACGGCAGCCTGCACGGAACGTACGACGCGTCAGCCGGCGTCGTGGAGGGTATCGACCTGAAACGCACAAAGGATATCGCGGACGCCATCGCGCCGTACGGAGTATCCATTGCTCAGCACGGGATATCCGGTACGCCGTTCGACAAGGTTTCCAAATTCGCGCAATACGGAATCAACAAGGGTAATGTCGCGACGCTCTTCCAAAACGTTGTGTTCGGCATCAAAATGGATCCCGAGACGGGCAACGCGGTCACAGAAGGCGGCAGCTACGTCAAAGAAGCGGACAGAGGCGTTTCCGAAAAGCTCTGGAACGAGATCGTCGCGGCTGCGGACGAACAAGGCATGAGCCGCAAGAGCGGAGATTACAAGAAGCTCAACCTGCCCTTTCACGCCAAGATTCTCGCGGAGCCGGACGAAATCGTCGGGCGCATCGTGGATGAAGTCGCCGAGTGGGGAAAACGCTTCATTCGAGCGTTCGGCGGAGAAGGGACGGCGGAGAAGGTTGTGGAGGTAATGTCGCGCAGGGCAGACCACAACGCCGCGCCGGAGCGCGTCATCCGCAGCCCGCGCGTAAAATACGGCCCGAAGGAAGCGCCGAATCAGTCCAAGAGTTCGGGAGGAGATTTCGACGATTAGCTTCGCGATACTTACGGCAGGGTGTGGTTCCGTTGTTCGACTTTAACCGCAGGGTGACGAGCTCGCCGTCGAAGCGGGAAAAGGGCGCGGTCGCGGCGCTCTTGGCGGGCGAGAATTTGTTGTATGAAGAAGGCGCGGACAGAGTAGCGATAGCGGAGGACCCGGGCGGCAACGTCGCGGCGACCGCGAGCCTGTTCGGAAACGTCATCCGCATGGTCGCGGTCTCGCCCGATTGGCGCGAGGCGGGGCTGTCCGCCGCCGTGATTTCAGATTTGATGAGAGAGGCGCGCGAATCGGGTCTCTCTCATCTTTTTATTTATACCAAGCCCGACGCGGCGGAGAGGTTCGCCTCGCTCGGCTTCCGCGTGATTGCCTCTACCGGGGCGGCCTCCTTGCTTGAAATAGGCGAGCCCGGCGTCGGGGCGTACGGCAGATACCTTGAAGAAGCCGCCGGAGCGGCGGACGGGACGGCGGGCGCGGTCGTCATGAATTGCAATCCGTTCACGCGCGGCCACCGATATCTGATCGAACAGGCGTCGCGTGAATGTGATCGTTTGTATGTGATTATAGTCGAGTCGGATCTGTCGTTTTTCACCTTCAAAGACCGTTACGCGATGGTCGAACGCGGCGTGTCTGACCTGGAGAACGTCAAGGTCTTGCGCAGCGGACAGTACGCGGTATCCGCTGCGACCTTCCCCACGTATTTCCTGAAGGACAGAGAAACGCTTGCAGTCGCCTCCGTGCAGGCCGAGCTCGATGTTGACCTTTTTTTACGCCTGTTCGTGCCGCGTCTTCGCCTGGGCGTCCGTTTTGTGGGCTCCGAGCCGAACTGCGCGGTGACGAACGCGTATAACCAAGCCATGCTTGCGCGCCTCCCGCGCGAAGGCGTACAGGTACGCGTGCTTGAACGCTGCGCGACGCGGACGGGTGAGGCTATATCCGCCTCCGCGGTGCGTGAAAAGCTGGCGTCCGGGGAGACCGCGGATCTTGCGCGTTACCTGCCTGACACCACAATGCAATACCTGAGGGACGAGCTGTCTTATCCCATATGATCGGGTTGGATGCCCTTCTTGCCGGGCGCGAGGAACGGGTGCTGGTTCAAAAGTCGCTGCTGGCGGGCCGTTGCGCTTGCGCGGTGGTTCAAGCTTCGCTCAATATTCCCGGGTTGCCGAAGACTGCGCCCGGCGACGCGGAGGCGCTGCTGTTCGCAGCGCGCGCGCTGTCGCAAAGCCTCGGGCGCGCGCCGGATGTGTCCGCCGCGCTCACGAACGGTGCCGGTCCGGCTCTCTATATGGTTTACTCCTCGTTGTCTCCCCGGAAATTAAAATTATCGGCTGTTGAAATCGAAGAGAGCGCGGATTGGACGCGTGTGCTCGATATCGACGTGATCACAGAGGATGGCGCGGTTTCCCGCGGCGGCCTCGAGCTTCCGCCGCGCCGCTGCCTTCTGTGCGGAGAGGACGCTAAAATTTGCGCGCGCGCCGGTACGCACGCGATTCAGGATTTACGCGCGGAGTCGGCTCGTCTCTTGTCGCGTTTGTTGAGAGCCTCCGCGTCCGCAAGATAACTCTTCCACAGCAAGAGAGCCGACCACGCGAAGAGCGCCCCGGCGGCCAGCCCTGCGGCGGCTACCAGCGGCCTGCCCCGTCCGAAAAGATATCCCCCGACGCCCCCGATCGAATAAGCAAAAGACACGAGCGTACCGATGGAGCAGAGCATGGTGCCCAGTCTCTTTATGGTCGCCATTTTTTCTGAACAGTTATCATTCATTCGGCGTAATCCGCCTTTCGCGTGATAAAATATGTGCCGGTTTGCATCACAGCCTTCACAAGCAATCATTTTACCCGCACGCGCTAAATTGCGCCAGCGACTTGTGAAAATATTACTGAGCGCCGGAATTGCGCAAACTTAAATATAAAGCCGAGAGGGGTTTTCCGAGTGTCCGCTTCCTTATCAAACATACCGTCTTTCGATTTAAAGCGCAATTATGCGCGCGTTGAAAACGAAATCAAAGACGCTATAGAACGCGTACTCGCTTCACAACATTTTATCATGGGCCCTGAGGTAGCCGCTTTTGAAGAAGAAGCCGCGAAATACCTCGAAACCTCGTATGCCGTATCCTGCGCTTCCGGGACGGACGCGCTTGTGCTTGCGCTGATGGCGGAGGGGGTCGGCCCGGGGGATGAAGTCATAACCACGCCGTTCAGCTTCTTCGCCACCGTAAGCTGCATCACTCGCTGCGGGGCCACGCCGGTCTTCGTCGACGTAGACCCGGTCACGTACAATATCAAGATGGACGACGCGCTGGCGGCGGTCACCCCTCGCACAAAGGCGGTTATACCGGTGCATCTCTTCGGGCAGCTCTGCCGCCTGGAGGAGATCGCGGAAGATCTTAAGCGCCGCAACGTCACGTTGATCGAGGACTGCGCGCAGGCCTTCGGCGCGCACCGCCTCGCCGACGGCAAAATTGTCCGCGCGGGCGGGTGGGGTGAATACGGCTGCTTCTCGTTCTTCCCGACGAAAAACCTGGGAGCTTACGGCGACGCGGGGATGGTCACCTGCGTAGCCGAATCCGCGCGCGACGAACTGGCGCGCCTGCGCGTGCATGGTTCCGCGACCACATACAAGCACGATGTTATCGGCATCAACAGCCGCATGGACGCCCTTCAGGCCGCCATTCTGCGGGTCAGGCTCCGCCACATCGAGACCTGGGTCGAAGATCGCAGAGAGGTCGCGCGCCGTTACGCGCTTTTGTTCGCGGAGCGAGGCCTGCTTGAGGCAATCACGATCCCCGTGGAGGACGCGGGCAACAGGCATACATATCATCAGTATGTCGTACGCGCGGAGAAACGCGACGAGCTGATGCGCTTCCTTGCGGAGAAGGGCATTGTGACGCGCGTCTACTATCCTCTCTCGCTTCACCTCCAGCCCTGTTTCGCGTACTTGGGACACAAATCGGGCTCCATGCCCGTCTCAGAGAGGCTGACGGATGAAGTCCTGGCGTTCCCTGTTTTTCCCGAGCTGACGATGGAAGAACAAGAGCGCGTTGCGGACGCTGTCGCGGAATTCTATCGTGGAGTTTGCCGATAAATAACTGACTAACGTTGTCTTTTATCTACACACCTGATAAAATAATACAAAAGGTAGGGGGTGTGTCAAAAATATGATGATGTATCCGTATCTCGACTCGACAATGCTGCTTTTGATCCCGGCGATGATTCTGGCGGTCATGGCGCAGTTGAAAGTGAAAAACGCGTTCGCGAAATACAGCAAGGTCTACGCGCGCGGAGGTGTTGACGCGGACAAGGTTTCGCGCCTGCTTCTGGACAGGTTTGGGCTTCAGCGGGTGAGGATTGAACACGTGCGCGGAGAGCTGACGGATCACTACGACCCGAGGGCCAAGGTTTTGCGCCTCTCCGACTCTGTCAGCGGAAACTCAAGCATAGCGGCTATCGGTGTCGCGGCGCACGAGGTTGGACACGCTGTGCAGGATAAAGAAGGATACGCTCCGCTGCGTTTCCGCAACACGCTGGTTCCGGTGGCGAATATCGGTTCGATGGCGGCGTTTCCGCTCTTCTTTCTGGGACTGATTATGAGCTCGGGACCGCTTTTGAACATAGCTATACTGCTCTTCGCCGGTGTGGTCGCTTTTCATCTGATCACTCTTCCCGTAGAGTTTGACGCGTCCAGGCGCGCATTGAAGCTCTTATCAAGCGCTGGAACGCTTGACAAGAGGGAGCTGAGCGGCGCGAGGAGCGTGCTGAACGCGGCCGCGTTGACCTACGTCGCGGCGACTGTGATGGCGATCATGCAGTTGGTGCGTTTGCTGATTTTGGCGCAAGGACGCCGTGATTGATTCGTCTCGCGTTGTATACTTGTAAAACATTGGGTGGCGCAAGCCGCCCGTTTTTGTTGTTTCTATTAAGGAGGAGTGCTCCATGAGGGGTATTGAAGGAGCGCTGGCGGTATTGGATGAGGTCGAGAAGGGTGCTTTTGCCTCCGAAGCGCTGCGAAAAGCCTGGGGGAACGTCGTACCGACAGAAAGAAAGCTCACGGCTTCGCTTGTCTACATCACGCTGCGGCGATTGGGGCTTTGGAAGCACCTGCTGGCAAAATACTGCAAGCGGCCCGCGGAGTCTCTGCATACGGAGACTGCCTCGGCGTTGATTGTCGGCATCGCGGGCGTCCTCGAGTTGGAGCATTTCAAGCCCGGTGTGCTGGTGAACGCTCTGGTTCAGCGCGTAAAACATATCAAAGGCCAATCCGGCGAGTCGCGCGAGGCTCCTCTGGTGAACGGGGTTTTGCACACGGTCATGAGGGAAGCGCCGCAATATATCCAGTCGCTGAAAGAGAGTTCCGCCCTGCGCGACCAGGCTCTGGCTTATGGAGTTCCCGGCTGGGCCGCCGCGGAGTGGAATAGGGAGTGGGGCATCAAAGAGGCGAAACGCCTGCTGCGGCTTTCTACCGCGCAGACGTATCTGTCTCTCCGCGCCTCTCCCGGAGTCGATCGGTCGGAATGGATTGCGTCTTTTCTCACGGCAAAATCACAATTGTCGGATTTCTCTCCATCGTCCATCAGGATCGAATCCAACCCATACCCGCCTGATCTTCCCGGTTACCGCGAAGGGTATGTGACGCCGCAGGGCGAGTCTTCGATTTGGGCGGTTGAAACGCTGCTGTCTCACTGGAGCGGAGGATTTCTGCTGGATATGTGCTGCGGGCGGGGGATCAAGGCGGGGCAGATTCTATCGTCAAGGACTGACGCCAGGGTGGAAGGATGGGACGTCTCGGGCCCCAGGCTCGGAGCCGCGCAAAAAGATCTGTCGCGGCTGGGCGTTTCGGAGAGGGCGAAACTGGTACAGGGAGACGCGCTGAAATTAAATCCGGGAGAAAGCCCGCCGGCAATTTTGCTCGACGCCCCCTGTACGGGGAGCGGAACCTGGGGACGGCGTCCCGAGGCCAAATGGAGAGCGTCCCCGGAAAAACTTAAGGCAGCGTCGAACCTGCAAAAGCAACTTTTTTCACGTGCTGTCGACCTTCTTGCGCCCGGTGGTATTATTATGTATTGTACATGCAGCGTTTTTCGCGAGGAAAACGAAAAAGTAGTCGGTTCGGTTTTGGCGGATCGGCGCGACCTGGTAGAATTGCCAATAAAGGGCAGGCAGGATGTTCTCAAAAAAGGGAAACCCTACGGGGCGCTGATATGGCCCGAGTCGCCATGGTTGGACGGTTTTTATGCGGCGCTGTTTAGTAAAAAAAATTAGCTTGGGAATGCGTGCTTCAGCTTAGGGGGAAAAAGAGTGAACAGATTTATCAGATGGGGAATTTTAATTGCGCTCTTGGTGATGGTTGTATGCGGAGTCATGGCAATGCGTATCATTTTCGTGCCCAACGAAGACGCGGCCGTTCCCTCTCTGGTCGGCCTCTCCGCGGTTGAAGCGGTCGGGCGTCTTGAGTCCGTCGGGTTGACGGCTCAGATCGACCAGGTCGAATCCGACCAACCGGATGGGGTCGTAATTTCACAGAACATGGATCCCGGTCAGAAGACGGCCCGGGGTAAGAAGATCCTTATCAAGGTCAGCAAGGGCGGCTCACAGATACAGATTCCGGACGTTCGCGGCACGGAGTTCGCGGCCGCGGTGAAGATGCTGGACACGGCAGGCTTTAAGGTTGGCAATGTGCTGCGGGTTACCGACCAGCTTAAGGCTCCCGGGACAATCATCGCCCAAAATCCTGCAGCTCCCGCCATGGTCCCGGGGAACCGAATGGTTGACCTGCTTGTCAGCGAAGGCAAAGGCGGCAAGTCCGAGTTGGTGCAGGTTCCCGATTTGCAGGGACAGCCCGAAGATCTCGCCAAGCAGATGATCGAGCAGAGCGATCTGACGCTCGCCCGCTCAGTCCCCATCAAATCGGACGCCGTTCCGGCGGGCAGCATTGTGAGAACGCAGCCGCGCGCGGGCTCCCGAGTGCCGGCGCGGCAAGCCGTAATTCTCTATGTCGCGCAGCTTCCGACGGAACCTGACGCG
>Ga0153940_1000469_pt1 | contig 21078 bp, 23 predicted proteins | sample TSNJ024MetaG_FD_104736 | JGI IMG/M metagenome (GOLD analysis project Ga0153940, IMG submission 104736) | Attine ant fungus gardens microbial communities from New Jersey, USA - TSNJ024 MetaG | ecosystem: Host-associated > Fungi > Mycelium > Unclassified | place: USA: New Jersey, Brendan T. Byrne...
GCTCCCTCGCAGCTGGTCTCCATTGCCAGTGTACAAATAAAATCCGCACAACGTTCAGTCATTCGATTATAGTAGCTTAAAAAGCCATTTACGTTTTCAACAAAGGTCGTGGCATCACAATCCGGATTATCGCACTGAAACTCATATGCATTCACTGAAAGGTAGGTGGTTTTTCCGAGAATAGGAAGATCTTGAACCTTTCTTTCATATGTTCCGTGCCTTTGTTCCGACATTATTCCGCATTTAGGACATTTACAGCTTTGGGAACGAGTCAATATCTTGATAACGATTTCATTGGCATCCTGGCGGATATTGGCAACCTCCAGTTCTTCTGGATAAAAAATCTGTAGATTCAATTCAGTCTCTATATACATAGATAGTTCCTCCGCTGTATGTAAGAATATTATAAATATCTTACCATATGACAGAGATTATTCAATAGGCAAAACGGACTTTTGCGGAAGAACCCCGCCGCAACGGAATATTCAATAAAATGGTTGAAAATTTCACTTTCATTGTGAAAGTTCTCCTTTTTCATTATTTTTTATGATAAAATCGTACTTATTACTCGGGCATAAAGAGATAAAACAAAGGAATAGACCAACAAAGTCCATTCCTTGAAATCGAATATAAATAAATTAGGTTTTATGTTTTTTAATAGATTTTACAATATCTAATATTAATGATATTTCTGTCGTGTTCATATTGTAAAGTAGGTGCAGTAATTCTTGAAAATCAGTTGAAGTAACTTGGGTTTCTTGAACTTTGATATAATCATTGAATATATCGTTTGGACTTATTTTCAATATGTTACATATTTCTATGAGATTTGGAATAGTGGTTAGACGTGAGCCATCTTCTATACGTGCGATACTTCGTTCTTCCATTTTCAGGGCTTCTGCAAAATCTTCCCTTGTCATTTTAGATTCTCTAATTTCTTTAAGAATCCTAGCAAATAATTGATTATCAAACCCCATTAACTCACCATCTTTCAATATTGTCCATTTAGTATAAGCTATAAAATAATATTTTTTAATGTCCTGTGAGGACTTAATGTTGAAATATAGACCAAAAAGGACTATAATATATAAAACGGACAAAAAGAGAAAAAAAGGAAAATAAATGCTTTGGCTTAGTGCATATTTAGTTCTGATAGATAATAACGAAGATAGACAGAAATTTGAGCTTATTTATAATACATACAAATATCGGATGTATTATATCTGCAATGATATACTAAAGGACTACCATCTGGCAGAGGACGCATTACAGGAAGCATTTATCAGTATAACGAAACGCTTAGACAGGATTCAGAATGTAGATTCTAAAAGGACGGCTTGCTATGTATGTCTGATAGCAAAGTCACGAGCTATAGATATGTATAGAAAGGTCATCAAGGACTATAGAAGGGAATTTCCTATAGAGGATTATGGGCTTGTGACATATGCCGTAGAAGTCAATCTATTAGAGGGAGAAGCGGAGCAGGAAATAGTCAGAGCAATCCAGTCATTAAAACCGTTAAGCCGTCAAATTTTAGAGTTATATTTGGAAAAATGCATGACAAGAAAAGAAATAGCGACATTGTTAAATCTAAAATACGATACGGTGCGAAAACGTATAAATATTGCATTAACAGAGCTACAGGAAGAATTGCGAAAAAGAGGCATATATGAATAAGTCATTAAAGCAGAAGGTCATAAATGCTTATGAGGAAATCATAGAACATAGAGAATTTGCATTACCAACAGAAGCAGAAATAAAGGGGGCGATGCCACTATCGGATGATTTTAAGGCGAAGTTACAGGAGAGAGCCAGAAGGGATAAGAAGTATATTGAAATTTGGGGTAAACGGATTTCAAAAGCAGCGATCATAATTTTAATCACTCTAATGACTGGTCTTACGGTATATGCAGTTATGCAGTCGAAGTTTTTTTATAAGATTTTCAAGCGTAATACTGTAGTAAGCACGATTGGGGAAGAGATGCAAAAGGGAGAAGAGCATCTAAACCATCTTTATTATCCGGCTTACTTATTGGATTTTGAAATGGATGATACGATATATACAGATACGGCAGTGTATACCATGTATAGCAATGAAAAGGGCGAAGCCATTACTTTTATTCAACAGGTCATCCAGACGCAACTGCTGTTTGATAATGAGGATACGGCAGAGGAAAGGGTTGCGGTCAATGGCGTAGAGGCAATACGGTTCACAAAACATGGTGAAACAACATTGATCTGGTGTGACTATGGGTATCTGTATGAACTGAACGTGCCGGAGAAATATCGTCAGGAATTGATACGCATGGCAGAGTCATTGGAAATCAACGAAGAAAAAGGAGAAGAACATGAGGAAAAATAAGAGTGTCAAGCAAAAAATGTTACTGTCAGTGATAGCATTGGTGTTATGCCTTGCCTGCTCCATCCCGGTCAATGCGGCGGATGAAATAGAAGAGAATGCACATTTAGGGGAATATGTGAGTGCAGGATATTTAAGAAATACGGTGGTTCGTACCTGCTCGGCATCATTAGCGATTAGTGGAAGTACGGCTACTTGCGGCGGAACAGGCAGTGCCTATGCAAGCATGGCAAGTTCCGTTAAATTGAAAATGTATTTACAAAAAGATAGCAGTGGATGGACTACAGTGGCTTCTTGGAGTACAACGGCATCCGGTACGACAGCAATATTAAGCAAAACGGCTACGGTCAGCAGTGGCACTTATCGGGTGAAGGTGGTGTGTACTGCCGGGGGGGAATCAATTACAGTCTATTCCACAACGAAATCCAAATAATATCTGGGGTAGTGTGATTGCATCTGCGGATTGTGATAATGGTGAAAAAGCATTGCGGCTAAAGAAAAAATTTGGAGAAAAAAATTTATGGCAAAAATCAGAACCTATCTGGAATCAAAGGAGAATAGTAGTAGATGAATAAGTTTTTACGGAACATATTTTTGTATCAGCTAGGGAATGAAACAAATAGAATTGCAGTTATGAGAGGACTGCATTTTGCCAGCATAAGCCTGTTCAAGCGAGTAGGGAACTTTAGAAAGGAAGAGGTTATAGATCACTTTTTTGATGAACAAAACGAACCAACCGAGATATTCTTTGAATTAATGGATTTTGGAAAAGTGGTAAGAGAATATATAGGGATATTGAAAAGGCGGGAAAAATCCCAATACCCAATATTGAACATGGTATATGAAATAGATGGACATTATCATAGGTTTCAATATCATAACCTTGTAGAGAAATCAGGGGTGGCTTTTGAGGATAAGGTTGAGAAATTATGTTCAAATATTGAAGAGATATATAATAATAAAGTTATCAAAATTTTAGATTTTGATATGAAAGTGAAGTTTGAAATATCCCTTCAGGAATTTGAAAAGTTCATTGGCGGATTTGAGTATATGTTCATTAAATACCATCTTGCAAAAACTATGTTAGATGGCGGCATTGCGGTTGTGGTTGCCGAGTCAGAGGGATTGACACCACGCCGCTTGCATGGGTATATTTTAAGAGATAAGGAATGGAAGAGATGCCCACCAAATATGCTTGAAGCCCATAGGGAAATGCTGTTGCAGCCAGATAAGGAAGCGAGGGAACGTGGAATGTTAAGAGGGTGCAGATATGTTTAAAATATTGAATTTGTGAGAAAAAAGTTGTAGGCATGGTTTTGGCGGCTGGACAAGAGAATAATGGAAGATATGAAGAAAACTGGTGTTCAATTAAAAATGAGCCGGCCGAACCTTATTTATAAGCGCCGCAAGATGCCTTGCTCATCATGCCAGGGCATGATGTCATCTTATTTTCGTTGTCAGGGCACTGAACCAATGTTATTTAGTTAATTTATAACGCATTTTGGTTGGATTTCCTTTATTGGGGGTCTAACCAAATTTTTTGCATTCATATTCATGAAAAATTCAAAGAAAGTTTTTTCAAAACATGAAGGTTAGTTAAAAATGGCTATACTAGATACAAATAAGAATGATATAATTATTTTAAGGAGGGTTTATGAAACGTATATTAATTATTGAAGATGATCTGGATTTACAAGAACTTTTGGAAAATTTTTTACGTGATTCTGGTTATTATACAGAATCAGTTTATGATGGCATATCCGGATATGAAAAATTCGCAGCAAGTGAATTTGATCTTATACTTCTTGATATTATGCTTCCTAAAGTTGATGGCTATGGAGCATGTGAATTAATTCGTAAACAGTCAAATATCCCTATTATTCTGGAAGTTTGTCCGACCAAGGAAGCAAATCTTCGCAGAAACTACTGTCTTTTTCCTCCAGATGTTTTGGAATCTCAGTCAGAAGATATTTAAAATAATCATAAGGCTTCAGATTATTAGCTTTCGCCGTCTCAGCTATACTGTAAATAATAGCACTGGATTAAGCACCTGCAATTGTATCAATCAGTACCCAGTTATTCTTTTTATGTTCTATAGCACATAAAAAGAAAAACTGGGTACTGATTAATTCCGTAAAAGGCGCCCAAGCAAGCGCTATAATCTACAGCATTTCGGAGACAGCAAAATTGAATGGGTTGAATCCATACTACTATTTCGAGCATCTCCTTGCCGAAATACCAAAACTCATCGATGAAAACGAAAATATAAAGACATCAAAACTGGATCAGTTGCTGCCACGGGCAGATGAGCTTCCAGCTAAGTGTCATAAACCACGCCGCTGAAAAGTGGCGTTTTTAACTAGGCAAGCGGATGGTTTGACGTTTACCTCTACTGGATTCCAATTTTATTTTATATATTAGAAATATAAGTTTAGGCAAAAAAAATATAAGTTTAATCAAAAACAGTTTAAAGCTTCTTTGTCGAATGTTAATATATTTTCAATAAAATTGCTGAATAGGAGGGAAAATAAAACAAATATTTAAGAGTTATTCATTTGCGTAAAAATAGGGAGAAAACTGCTATTCGAGTCTGTTGGAGTGCTATATGTATATTAAAGAGATTATGTAGATATCTGAATTATTTAGCTGGCAGCTTTACGTGATTACGATATATTAAACTTCAACATTATCTTAAATGGAAGCGAAAGGAATAAATTGTATGAACGAAGTTTTAGATGAGTTAAATAAGAATTTGAAATTTTACAATAATCTTGAGTTTTATAATTGTAAAAACACATTTAATGAAATTACTTCTATAAATGAACTATCCATGGTACCTACAACCGAAAAGGAAGAGCTTAGGGCATTAGATCCATTTAGTTTATTTAATGTATCAAAAGAAGATTTATTTGAATACCATGAATCATTTGGAACAACTGGAGTACCTTTGAGTGCATGGTTCACTAAGAAGGATTTTTATAGTTATGTTGCTCAGATTAATGAAAGTAAAATTGATTTTAATCCTAAAGACATAGTATTGATTAGGTTTCCATATGCAATATCTAGTGCGGCTCATACTTTTACTAGGGCTGTACAAGAGAAAGGGGGATGTGTGGTGCCGGCTAGTCGGGGGACACCGATATCTCCAGATATAAGGATTCTTAATATGATAAAGAAATTAAATGTAACTGTTATTGCATTAAACCCATATGAAGCTTTTGCTTTGGCAGATGCTGCTAGTACAGTAGGAATCGATGTAAAGGTATATTTTGAATCATTAAGAGCTTTATGTTTGGCAGGGGAGTTACTATCTCAATCAAGAAGGAGAAAGTTAGAACAAATGTGGGGAATACCAATTTACAATTTTTATGGAACAACAGAAGCTGGAAATTTAGCGTCCTCATGTAAATATGGAAATCTACATTGCTCTTCTGGAAGATATTTCATATATGAGGTATTAGATAGAAAAACTAAGAAAGAGGTGGCTAGTGGAGAAAAAGGAATTTTACATATTACAACATTGTCAAAGGAGGCTTTTCCATTATTGAGATACAACGTTGGGGATATTGTGGAATTAAGCCATGAAAAATGTCAATGTGGTAATGAAAATCCCATCTTAGTTCATCATGGAAGGGTTTCGGAAGAAGTTATAGTGGAGGGAATAAAGTATACATTTAAAGAAATTCAAGAAATTATAATGGATTGTCTAGAACCAGGAGTTGGAAATAATTATAAATTGATTCTATATAAAAATAAAATTTTGATTGTTTTAGAAGTATGCAAAAACATGATGGAAAAAATAGAAGATCTAAAAATTGAGATACCATTGAAAATTCCTTATGAAATTAAATATGTTGAAAGAGGTGATTTAGAGGATTATAGCAAGAGAATGTTAGTAAAGGAATTTGGTAAGCATAAATATATTGAAAAAGGAGAAGGCAAAGATGAAAAATAAAAAAGAACTATGGTTTGATGCAAGGAGTCTAAAAAAGGCAGAGCAAGAAAAAATGCTTCCAGTAGTTTTCAATCAGGGATTTTCAGGAGTAATGGTAAATTTAGGTGCAGGAGAGATAATAAAGAAATGGCCGAAAGGAATAAAAATATTATATTGCATAGATAAAAATGACATTACTGAATTGATAAAAGAAATTAATAAATTTGATAAAGATAGACAGGTCATAATCTTTGCTAAAGATAAGGAAGTCTTAGCAAGTGAGGCTTTGTTAAATATAGAAAAAGGTATTTTTAGTCGGGTTGATGATAAAGATAGTATGGAAAAAGTTATCGAATCAACAAGCAAATTTCCTAATTGCATTATTGAATTCTCTTCGACAACGAATATTCCTCTTGAGTTAATATTAGCATTTTCTCAAAAAAACAATTCAAAGGTATGTAAGGTTGTTAATTGTGCTAATGATGGATGGATAGCTATAATGACAATGGAAATTGGTAGCAATTCGGTACTTCTACAAACAAAAAATATCAATGATATCATAATTATTAAGGAAAAATTTGAAAATTTGGAATCAAAAGAGATTAAACTGGAAGAGCTCAAAGTATTGGATATAAAACATGTTGGAATGGGAGATAGAGTCTGTATAGATACAATATCAAAATTGAATAAAGATGAGGGCATTTTAATTGGTTCAACTTCAAGTGGTGGAATTCTTGTAAGTTCAGAAACTCATTTTCTTCCATACATGGACTTGCGCCCATTCAGAGTTAATGCAGGAGCAATTCACTCTTATGTTTGGTGTGACGATAATTATACTAAATATTTGTCAGAACTTAAAGCAGGAGATGAAGTTTTGGCCGTTAATTCTCAGGGGAAAACAAGAAAAGTAGTAGTAGGACGCATTAAAATGGAAAAAAGGCCTATGCTTTTAATCAATGTGCAAACGCAGAAAAAAGATACTCTAAATGTTATAGTACAGGATGATTGGCATATAAGAATCATTTCTAAAAATGGTGAAATTAAAAATAGTACAAGTTTAAAAGCTAATGATATTATTCTGGGATATCCAACAGAACCTGGGAGGCATATAGGAGTAAAAATTGATGAGACAATTATAGAAAAATGAAATAGAGGAGATCATATGGAAAATTTAGGACCAGGAAGATTATTAAAAATAATGGGAATGTTCATGCATTCAAAGATTTTATTGGTAGCTCATAAAATCGGGGTATTTGAGGCTATTGGCAATGAAAAAAAAAATTTAGATGAGGTATCATTTGGACTTAAAATTGATAGAAGACATTGTGGGATATTATTGAACTCTTTAGTTGCAATTGGAGTTTTGATTAAAGATAATGATGCATTATATTGTAATTGCAATGATGTAAAAGAATTTTTGCTGAAAGATAGTGCTAATTATTTCGGAAGTCTTCTGCTATTTCAAGAAAATGAATGGGATTCGTGGAACTTCCTATTTGAAAGTCTCATGTATCAAAGACCTATGGGAATTGAGATTAATGAAGCAATGTCCTTGGATGAATTAGAAATATACATACAAGCAATGCATGAAACGGGAAAGTTCCCCTCTTCAATAATTCCTTCGCTTATTGATTTAAAAAACTGTAAGTCATTACTAGATCTAGGCTGTGGTTCGGGTATATATAGTATGGGTTTTTTGCGGAGGAACCCTCATTTAGAAATAAACTTGTTAGATTATCCGGATGTAATTAAATTGACCCGTAAATATATTCCGAATGAATTTAGGTATAGTAATATTAACTATATCGAAGCGAACTACCTAAACTATGAATTTGATAGAAAATATGACTGTGTATTTTGTTCGCATAATTTGCATGAGCATTCAGATGAGATTAATCAATCTCTTGCTGAAAAAATGTATGATAGCATAAATAATGGTGGAATGGTGGTTTTACATGATTATATAACAGACAATAATGAGATAGAGCCTTTATTTCCAGTTGTTTTTTCAGTCAACATGATTATTCAAACAAGAGGAGGAAAGTGTTATTCCTATACTGAAATTTCGCAGTGGTTACAGAAGGCAGGGTTTATTAATGTTAGGTTAGTAAAACTAGGCATTGATTTTCCGTCTTCAATTATTATTGCTAGTAAAAGATAACAGGAGGATAACAAATGGAATGGGTAAAGAACAGGTTTATTAATTGGCCACATAATAATGAGGTGATTTCGGAGTTTTTTTCCGATATTGATGAACCTATAGAGATGTGGGGATTAGAAAAGATAGAAAAGTACCATATTTTCTCATTAAATAAGCTCATTAATTTTGTCTATGAAAATAATGAGTACTATAGAAATAAGATAACTGAATGTGGTTCAACAATTAAAGATGAATTTTCTATGAATGGGTTTAGAAAACTAGGTTTTACAGAAAAAGATGAATTAAGAAAAAATCCATATTTGATACTATCAGTTGATAGAGAAAAAATTTCGCAAATTCATTTATCAACAGGAACTACTGGTGGAGAATCAATTTATATTATGTATACTTGGGAGGATTTATTTATTAATGATTTAAGTGCAGAGATGCCAATTCTTGTTCCAAGTAGAATAAATGATGTTGTTGCAAATGCTTTACCATATGAGATGAGTTCTGCAGGCTTATCTTTTCATAGAATTATTCAAGAAAGTATGCAAGCTTGTGTTATTCCCGTTGGAAAAGGTGGGGCATATTCAGATCCTCAAAAGACTGTGAAAATTTTAAGAGATATGCAAGTGAATGTAATTATAACCTCTCCATCATATGCAATGCACTTAGCAGATGAAGCAGAAAAAATAGGACTAGAGTTTGGAAAAGATATAAATATAGAAAAAATGTGGCTTACGGGAGAGGGATGTTCAGATGCATTTCGTAAAAGGATCGAAAAAATTTGGAAAACAAATGCTTTGTTTTATTACGGATCATTGGAATGTGGTCCAATTGGTATTGAATGTAATTGTAAAAATGGCTATCACATACCAGGTGGACATGTATATGTCGAGATTATTGATAAAGAGACAGGAGAAAATTTGAGTCCAGGAGAAATTGGAGAAATTGTAGTAACTACACTTTTGAGAGAAGGGGCTCCGTTGATAAGATATAAAACACAAGATCTTGGATACATAGAAGATTTTGAGTGTTCATGCGGAATCAAATTCCAACGATTGTTTTTGAGAGGAAGAGAAGCTGATCAAATTAATATAGGTGGAGAATCATATTCGCCATATTATTTGGAAGAGCATTTGATGAGAATTCCGGAGGTAGGAAATAATTATCAGTTTATAGTATACGATGATTATTTGCTAATTGAAGTAGAGGTGAATAAATCAATAGGTAATATAAAAAATGAGGAAATAGAATCTATGATATCAAGTAGACTTGAATATGCTTGCGGTATTCCTAATCAGGTGAAAATTGTCAAGAAAAGAGCATATAGTGGAAGTAAAAGTATTCGAGTGATTAATAAGCAATTAGACTAAATTGGAGGTTCAGTATGATAATCGACGCACATGCACATGTTTCGGATTATGAGTATGGTAATGTGGATACTTTACTTACTCAAATGAAAGAATCAAAGATAGACAAGGCGGTCTTAGTACCTGGAGGTATGCTTGATATTATAAAAATGACAAAGTATATTACAGGAGAAGAGCAGCCTAATGGCACATATATTCCAAATGATCTTATCGAGACATTGATAAATCAATATCCAGATAAATTTTATGGATATTATTGTGTAAATCCACATTTAGGTGATTCTACCTTGGGGGAGTTAAGAGATGCAGTAAAAAGAGGATTTTCAATATTAAAGTTAGCACCCATGGTTCATCAATTTTCTTTGACATCTAATACAGTTTTAAGGTTAGTTGATTTATGCGGAGAGTTAGATATTCCCTTATATACCCATGTAGTTTATTCACCAGCTGCATCCACAAAAAAGGTCATACAACTTGCTAAAATGTTTCCAAAAACAAATATTATATTAGGGCATATGGGATTTGGACCAGCGGATAAATATGCAGTGGATGAAGGATATGATTTGGATAATCTATATTTTGAAACCTCTCAAGGAAGTTACCAGATCATTAAACAGGCATATAAAAAGTTGGGGGCTTCGCGTATTATTTATGGGTCAGAGTTCCCGATGTATCATCCATTATCGGGTTTACAAAACATATTTGCTTTAGGGTGCACAGATAGTGAGTTGGATTCCATATTAGGGAAAAATATTTTAGATATAATGAAAAAGAAATAGTTGAGGCGATTTATGAATAATGTAAATGAATGTTTTGATAATCCGCATTATGTCAAAGAATATTATAAAAATACATTGCTTAGACTTGAATACACTCGTTCAATGGTTTTTGATATATGTACAGAATTACAATATCTTGGAAAAGAAAACATAAACAAAATATTGGATATTGGATGTGGTATTGGAGATTTATCATTGTACTTATGTAAAAAGTATTATAAAGCTTGTATAACAGCAATAGATGTATCAGACGAGATGCTTTTATGTGCAAAACAACTATTGACTGGTGAGAAGTTAGATAATTTTTTACTTATAAAAGAGGGGATAGAGAGTTATCAAGGAAGCAAAAATAGTTTTGATTTAATAGTTAGTCAATATTCGTTTGAATACTGGAATCATGAAATAGCAATACGAAATATTCTTAGAATACTTAAACCTGGTGGTTTAATATTTATTAGAAACTTGAATCCACAAATTAATGAAAAGTATTTGAAAATGTTCGTAGACACAAATTGTTCAAACAATAATGAAAAAGAAGATTTTATAAATGCAGTTAGAAATAGTGTATCGATAGATGAGGCTGGAGAAATTTTGCATAGATCTAAAGCGCATAATTTTGATATATACTTTTTGAATAGAAATTCAAAATATAACAGTAATTCATTAAAAAAAAGTATTGTAGACAAGGTGATAAATTATAATATCATTATAAGGAAAATGGAGGAAGAAGCATGAAGGATATAGTGAAAATAGCAATAATACAAATGGAAATAAAGTCGGATATTTTTGACAGTTCAGTAAGAGATGATAATGTTAACAGAGTATGTTCATTAATAGAAAAAGTAGCACAGGAAAATGAAAACCTTGACTGTATAGTTTTGCCAGAGGAATTTTATGCCGGTGCAGGGTATGGGCCAATAAGTTTACCGGATAATATTAATAAAGTGAATGAAAAGGTTTTTAGTCCAATAGGGAAAATTGCAAAGAAATATAACACATATATTATTGGTGAATTAGTTAGCAAATTAAATATACAAGAGTTTAGAGGAAATAACTTAGGCTTTGTAATTGGGAGAGATGGAGAAGTTATTGGATACCAGGAAAGGTTTCATCAAAATCCATCTGAAGTGGCTTATTCATATAAAGGAAATAAATATAAGGTATTTGATCTTGATTTTGGAAAGATCGGTTTAGTTTTAGGTCTTGATATATTATTTCCTGAAATTTCGAGAAACTTTGTGGCAAAAGGGGCAGAAATATTAATTTCACCATTATTAAGTCCAGGTCCTAAAAGAGAGACCGGTCATAATTGTTTTCCAAATGATTTATTTATGAATTGTGCAGTGGCCAGGGCATTGGAAAATCAGGTATATATTATTGCTGTAAATGGTGTAGGAAAATTCGCACACGTAGAATTAGACTTATTTGGAGAAAGCTTAGCGGCAAGTCCTCTTGGAAAAATATTACAACTTGGATCAGGTGAGGAAGTTTCGGTAGTTGAGCTTAATATTAGGGACAAATCGGAAGCATGCAGGAATTATCAGTTGGATGAACTATGTAATAAAGAAATGTGCAAAATTTTGGAGAGAGTTGTTACTGAAGCTGCTAGGCCAGATAGTTGTAATGAGGGTTGTTCTGGCTGTGAATTTGTATAGGAGATAAGAATGATAATACCAATTAATCCGATTAATTTCACAATATTTCCGTCCTGTATACATATAATAGCATTTCTGGATGATGAAGACATTGAGTCTATTGAATTTTTTGATTATTCAAAAGGACCAAATGGAAAGGCATTGGAGTTAGTAATAACAGATAGTAATAAAATGCAATGTGTATATACGAATAGTGAGCGGGCTTATATGAATCTAATGTATATTGGAAGAAAAGTAATATTGTCAAATATATCATATGAAAAGAAAGTTGATAGAACTGGTAATATTGAATGTATAATTTATTTCGAAGAAGAGTCTTTTAAAGGAAAAATGAAGTTTAAAAGTCTATTTCCACCATCAAATTATCATTCTGGTGTTGTTGATCCAAAAGGACATGCTAAAAAAGGGCTTCCATTAATATATTCATCAGAGAATACATTTGCGATAGAATGTAGTGTTGTTATCAACGGAGATGTGAAAAAGGTAAGGAAGTCTTATGATCCGAATTTAGTGCAGTTTAATGCTCTAGAAGCATTTTTATCAAATAATTTTTATCTTGCGACCATTGGATTTAAAAATAAAAACGAAGAATTAGTTAAGATAAATGGTTCCACATATTTATATAGTGCGGGTGAAAATTGTTTTAACTATTACAAATACGATGATTTAAATAAAAAAATCATCTATACATCAAATAACTTTCCGGATAACTACAAGATTGAATATATATTAACCAATGAATTGAATGGAGAAAATAAATCAATATCGCAATGTAAGGTAGTTATTGATAATGAAACAGAACTAGAGGCACGGTTTAATCCGGAAATTTCTATTAGTGATAAGGAAATATGCGAGAAAAGGTATGATGGTGAAATAAGTATTCATTTGATTCGCACAAAAGTTGATTTTTTATGTGAATATTCAATTTCTAGTAACATACACAACAAGAATGGTAATACAGAGATAAAGTCTAATCATATTTGTAAATATCATAATAAGGAATGGCAAGAATTAAGCAGAGAACTAAAATGCGTAACTGAATGCATTATCAATCAAGATTTACAATTATTGAGATTTAATTCCATGCAGATAGTGGAGGAGTAGTATGAAAATGTCACTTGAGATCAGATGTAGTTCTTTGGAACAAGCAATTAAAGCGAGTAGCAGAGGATTCAATATAATTAGTTTAGGTCTAGAAGGATGCATAAAAGGACTGCCTTCTATTGATGCAATCAGGAAACTAATTAATTTAATCTCTGAAGATACCCAAATAAAAATAGTATTACCATTTATTACGCAACGTTCATTGGAGTCGGTAAAGAGATATTTAGTAGAATTATCTAGTATTAATTATGATTTTATAATAGTTATTAACGATTTTGGTTTGCTTTCATATATCAAAAATGACTTGCAGAATCCAAGTAACTTTATCTTATGTATAGGTAGATTCCTCGAGAGATCATTTGATTTGATTCCCTGGAAAGAAAATATACTTAGAGGGGAAGATGAATTGGACAGAGCCCATATAACAAGTAGTACGTTCTCCCACTCAAAGAAATTGATATTATTTAATGATTATAAAATCCGTGATATTGAGTTGAATGGAACTAGGGGAATCATAGATTCAATGAAGCAAATTCAAGAATATGGTTTGCGCGTAAACCTTCATATTGGATTTAGTACCTTATCATTTTCACGCTCATGCCCTGTTAAAAGGTTTTATAAGGTGGAGCAAGATTGTATAGATTATTGTAAAAGGCCGATTTGCTTGAGCTTCCAAAAAAAATGGTCTCCTTCAATGAATCTTAAACAGAATAGTGACTACTCAGAAATCTACATGGATGATGAAAATGTCAAGAAGGTATATCCTAAATTTTGGGTAAAAGGAAATGTTGTATTAAAAAGAATAGAGGATAATATGGAAGAGGATATTGTTAATGCGAATGGTATTATTTTAGAAGACTGGATGTTAGATGGCTGTAGTTATGATTTTAAAGATAAGTCAACACAAGATATTATGAGGTGGCTTAGGGTTCAACAAAGGAAGGTGATATTTAATGAAATATGAGATAAGAGTCAGGGACTATGAAAAATTATCAGATATTATAGACTTAGAATTTGATATAGTAGGTATTGGTGATGAAGGTTGTGTACATAAATTACCTAATATTGAAATTGCTAAAGATATGATAAAAAAAATAAAGAATGCAAGGAAAATGATAAGAATTATAACCCCTAAAATACCTGAGAGGCATCTTAGAAGAGTAGTGGAGTTGATAAAGATAATTTCAAACGAAACTGAAGAATTCTGGATAACTATTAATGATTTAGGTTTGCTTTATGCTTTAAAAAAAGAGAAAATCGAGTTAAAACATGTGACAATTGGAAGAGCCATTTCAAGATCTTTTGAAGACTGTTTATGGTATGAGCACATTTTAAGAGATGAGGATGAATTTGTTAAAGATGCAATAATACAAAATAATATGGCTCATAAAGTCAAAATTGATTTTTTTAAGGATTATCAAATTGATGCTATTGAGAGTAATATGCTAGAACATCAGGAGAAAGCATTTGCAAACTTAAAAAATTGTGGCTATAAGGTATGTGTACATTACGGTTATATAGCCGTTGCATTTTCGAGAGCTTGCCAAACAGCGAAATATTATAAGGCAGAAATCCCAGATTGTAAAGCTAAATGTTCAAAGCCGATACATATGACTATGACGGGAATTTGGGATAGGAAAGAATATTTAAAACCAAGTAGTAAAGTAGAAGAAATTAATCCTACATATAACTTAATCGGATGTGTTCTATATCGTGACTACTTGGGAGAACTAAGTGCTGTGAAATTTACCAATATAGATGTTATGATTCTGAATTATTCTCAATTTGAAAATGTATTAAAATTAGAGCAGGCTATAAGAAAGATACGGGAGGTAGCATAGGATGATCAAACCTAGAATAAAGGCACCGGTAAATTCTTATGAATCTTGTAAATTACAGATTAAAGCAGGAGCAGGAGAAATTTATGTTGGTTACTTGTCAGATAAAATTAAAAAGCTATCTTTTTCAGGAAGAGGAAAAGAGTCGTATAATAAAACGAAAACACATGTTAATTATGATGAATTTAAAAAAATTGTCAAATTAGCACATGAACATGGTGTGATCGTAGAATTTGCTGCTAATATGCCTATGATTGGAGATGATCCGGATGGTGGAACAAAGTTTCAGGAATATTTTTTGGAATACATTCAAGGCGCTATTTTAGCTGGAGTTGACAGACTTATTGTGGGGGATTTAGGTAATATAATTTATTTGAGAAAAAAGGGAATAAAATTACCTATTACAGCAAGCGTATTCCTGGCAACAATAAATTCTGAACAAGGACTATTGCTGAAGGATCTTGGAGTTGACAAGCTTTGTCTGCCACATCATTTAACATTTGATGAAATCAAAAGTATAAAAGAAGTAACAGGGTTAGATGTAGAGATTTTTGCTCACTTTGGTTGTTCTTTTATTGAATCTACTTGTAGTTTATATCATCATGCAAATGAAGAGATAAATTTCGGTCTACCATGTAGGGGAATTTATTATTTAGATAAAACAGATGAGTCTACTACAATTTTAGATACAGGGGAAGATTGTGCCTTATGTGCGCTGCCAGAAATTATCGATGCCGGTGTAACAAGTATTAAAATCGTAGGACGTGAAATGGATTATAAGTTAACATCAACAATTACCTTCATTTATAATTATGCTCTTTCTAGTTTAGAAAGAGGTGAAAAAATGGACAATATTATGAGTCATATAAAAGAAAGGTTTGATTTCGATTTTTGGGAAAAAGGGTTTTGTGATACTGAAAGATGTAAGTATATAAATACAGAATATTATATTTAATTAATCCTAGAGAGATGGGAGGTGATGATTATGAAGATAATGGGTCCTGTAAATTCGTATGTATCTGCAGTTATGCAAATTGGTGCAGGCGCAGATGAAATATATGTTGGTTTAAAGGATGATAGTTTTCAGAATATTACATTCACTGGACGTGGTAAAGTATCTAATACTGGTTTAATTGTCCAGCCTGATGAAAAGGAATTTGAAAGAATTGTAAAATATGCTAGGGAGAGAGGGGTGATGGTTAATCTTACTGCAAATATTCAGCTCATGGCAGATAGTAATAGTTATGGAATGGTTAAGAGATATCTTGACTTTGTGAAAAGAGGCATAACTTTAGGAGCCGATCAGATTATCGTTGGCGATATTGGTAATATATTAACGATAAGAGAGAATAATATTGATGCTCCTATTGTTGCGAGCACATTTCTTTCAATTTTTAATATAGAGACAATCAAGTTTTTTGAACAATTGGAGGTGAAACGGATAGTATTACCACACCAAATTACTTTGGATGAGATGGTTGATATTAAATCTAAAACAAATCTAGAGATAGAAGCATTTGTGGGGGTGGGATGCTCCAATATTGAAGGTAGCTGTCACATGATCCATAATTGTGGAGAGGATATTGAGATAGGTCTACCGTGTAAATCTCTTTTCAATGTTTTAGTGGGTGGCCAAAGCTATGATGGTGTGAATTTTCTAGATGCTTCTTTGGATTGTGCGCTCTGTAGTTTGGATAAAATGGTTTGGGGAGGAATTGATGTAATCAAAATAGTTGGAAGAGATCAAGATGTTAAGTTTACATCAGCAATTACTAATATCCATAAAAAATGTCTTGATGTTATTAGTAGTAATGGGCAAATAACTAAAAATGAGATTGATGATATATTGTATGCAGCACCTTGGTGGAAAGAAAATTTTTGTAATAAATGTAAATGTAAATATGAGAATGGTGTAATCTCAGACTGCTATGTGTAGTAGAAAGGAGAAAATTTTTATGTTTGGAAAAACAAAACGAATGAAAAGAATTTTTAATGAATCAGGTAAATTACTTTTAGTACCAATGGATCATGGCGTAACATTGGGTCCTATAGATGGATTGGATAAAATGGAAAATACAATATCTTCTTTATCTTCAACAGGAGCAGATTCTTTGATTTTGCATAAGGGCATGATTAGTCAAAATGCTAACGTTTTGGAAAATAAGAACATGGGGCTTATTATGCACTTATCTGGTAGTACTAGCTTAGGTAATATTAATAAAAAAATTTTAACAGGTTCTGTAGAAGATGCACTCCGTTTTGGATGTGATGGTGTTTCAATGCATATTAATTTGGGAGCAGAGGATGAGGGTTATATGATTAGGGATTTTGCTCATATCTCTTCGGAGTGTTATAAATATGGAATGCCATTAATTGCAATGGTATATGCACGAGGTCCTAAAATAAAAAATGGCTCGGACTCTTCTATGATCAAGCATACTGTTAGATTCGCAGAAGAATTAGGAGCAGATATTGTAAAGGTTTCTTATACGGGGTCAAAAGAAAGTTTCATTGATGTAGTTAATAGTTCCAATATTCCAATTGTGATTGCAGGTGGTGATAGGCTGAGCAATCCAGGGGAGGTATTAAGAATGATTTGCGATGCGATGAGTGCAGGAGCAGAAGGGGTTTCTATGGGGAGAAACATTTTTCAGAATAATAATATTCCTGCTATTATGGAAGCGATTTCTTCAGTTATACATAAGAAAAAGGATCTTAATGAGGCATTATCCATTTATAATTTATTACGTAAAAGCATCGCATAGTGAAATAAGGAGAGTGAACTGATGAAGATAAGCATTAGAGTATCAAATACAGAACAACTTAAAGACGCTATTAAGCTTAAGCCAAATTATATTGGTATAGGTAGTGAATATTGTGTCTATAAAGTGCCAGAGTATGAGGTGTTATCAATGATGTTAGATCAAATTGATAAGAATGGTATTAAACCAGAGATATTGACGCCCTTTGTACCAGAGACTCATGTACCTCGTATAATGGATTTGATTATTAGTTTGAATGAAAGAGGAACCCCTTTTGACTTGACAATTAATGATTTGGGGTTGCTAAAATTGATTTCTGAGAAAGTCGGGAATAGATGTTTTGATATGTACATTGGACATGTGTATTCAACTTCATTTGAAAACTGCCCTTGGCATGAGAAGGTCTTATCTGAGGAAAGTGAAGAAATAAAAGAAGGCTGGTGCCAGAATAATTTTGTCAATGATTTGCTACTTGAACATATGTGCAGTATGGGTATTTCAGGAGTAGAATTAGAAATGTTACCTGTTATGCTTAATAAAAGCACAAAATACTTTAGAAATAAAAATATTAAAATTAAAGGAATGTTAGATTATATTCCTTCGGCCATTACTAGAGCCTGTCATATAGCTAGATATTACGATAAAAAGCCTTCTTTTGAATGTACTTCATATTGCGACAAAGTTTTAAATGCAAGGTTTACTCATCGCTATATACCTGATAATACAGAAGAGCCTTATGAAGTTGTCAATGAAGAGTTGATAAGGCCGGTAACTCCTGACTATTTAATTATAGGAAACGCCATATATTGTAAAAGGGAAGTTGATATAAATGAGAAAAATATTAATAATGTTGATTCAATTACTTTTGACATGCGCGCTTTCTCAATAGAAGAGTTGGAAAAAAGGATTAATAGATTAAAAGAAATTGATAGAAAGTGTGAGGGGAAAGAGGTGGTGAGTATATGAATATAATGGCTCCGGTTCATGATTTAAAGGGTGCAAGACTTCAAATAGCCGCTGGTGCAGAGGAAATATATTTAGGGCTTAGAAGTCCGGTAGAAACAGGAATGAGTCAAATGACATTTACAGGAAGATATAATATGTCAGGTAAAAATGAAGTGGCTCAAGTTCAAACTACGGAAGAACTTGCTGAAATATGCAGATTGGCTCATGATCATAATGTTTTGGTTAATTATACTGCAAATGTACGCTATTTGAATGAGAAATTAACAGGGCTTTACTTAGATCATGTTTGTAGAGGAATCGCAGCAGGAGTGGATACATTAATTGTAGGAAATATTGGAGCAGCCCTACTTATTCAAAAGGAAGGTATTAAGTTGCCAATGCATTCTAGTACGTTTTTATTTGGCTATAATAAAGAGCATATAAAGTATTTAGAAAGTATTGGCTTTACTAGAATTGTATTAACAACACAGTTTTCAATGGATGAAATAAGAGATATTTGTGAAAGTACTAATGCAGAGATAGAGGTTTTTGCACAGTTTGCCTGTTCTAATATAAACGGTCGTTGTAATTTACTTCATACTCCTTATATTGCAGAATTGTATGACGGGTATGATATGCAGTGTCGTGGGCTTTATAAAATCTGGAATGATCATGAAGATAAAAGTAATGTTCCGCTGCTTTATGCTGGCCTTGACTGCAGTATATGTAAATTAAAGGAGCTGAAAGATGCTGGAGTTACGGTTTTAAAGATTTTGGGAAGAGACAGGATACCTGAATTTATTGCGCCAGTAACTAAAATCTATAGAATGTGTTTGGATATGTATGATAAGGGAATGTCATCTAAGGAAATTAGAGAGATTGTTTGGGAAAAGGCTCCCTGGTGGAAATCTTTTTGTGAGAAAAAAGCCTGTTTATATGGAAAGCATAAAATTGATGACTCATATATTGTTTAGAAAAAACTTGATTAGAAAGGAGTTAAGGCTTGCTTACTATTGAAAATCTTAAAGTTACTTATGGAAAGAAAAAGGCTCTAAAAATTGATTCTTCAATTTGTATCGAAGAAGGTGATAGGATTGGTATTATCGGATCTAATGGTGCAGGTAAATCTACTTTTATCAAATCTATATTAGGGTTGATTAAATATGAAGGTCGTATATCAACGAAATTGAAACCTGCTGATATATCGGTTCATATGCAATATAATAATTATTCTAACTTTATGCCAGTCAAATATATTATTGAAACTATTTTAAATACTAAAATTAGTAAGAATCTTGAACTACAAGAGTTGATTGATTTCTTTGGATTTAGGGAATGTTTAAAACAAAAATATTCAACATTATCAGGAGGGCAAAAACAGAGACTAACCATTATTCTTGTGTTAATTCAGGATACCCGCTTAGTGTGTTTCGATGAGGTTACATCAGGACTGGATTTTGAAACACGCCAAAAGCTTTTGGAAAAAATAATTGATTGGTATAAAGGTAGAAATAATGCTATATGTTTTGTATCTCACTATTATGAAGAACTGGAGCAGTTAGTGGATAAGCTTTTACTCATTGAAGAGGGGGAGGTCATTGCATTTGGTGATAAAAGAGAATTGTTTAATAAAGTTTGTGGCGACTCTTTAATAATCCTCGAAAATACTCCTAAGAATAAAACTCTATTAAAAGGGTATAATATAATAAAATCTCCTACTCACTTGATTGCAATATCTTGCAAAGATATCAGGGATGAAATTGAGCTATCAAGCTTGTTAATTAATAATGATATTAATTTTAAAAGAAGCTGCAATGATATTGAAATTTTATCAATAAATGCAATTAACAATTATAAGCAGATGGGAGTATAAGATGAAGCGGAGAGCAATTAACTGGAATCTAATTAAGTATGAAATAAGAAATATAATTGGAAATATATTTACAGTTTTTTTTGGAGTTATTTTTCCAATAGTTATGTCATTACTTATTTCTCAAACATACAAGAGTCAAGTGCCTAAAGAAGTATTGCCTAAAATGATGACAGGTATTTTTATTACCATGAGTCTTATATCTCCAATGGCAATAATACTTATAGGATATTCTGCCAATTATTCACAGGAGATAGAAAAAGAAATACCTTTAAGATTGAGATTATTTGGATATAGTGAGAAAAGTCTGTTAATA
>Ga0153940_1000470_pt1 | contig 20898 bp, 19 predicted proteins | sample TSNJ024MetaG_FD_104736 | JGI IMG/M metagenome (GOLD analysis project Ga0153940, IMG submission 104736) | Attine ant fungus gardens microbial communities from New Jersey, USA - TSNJ024 MetaG | ecosystem: Host-associated > Fungi > Mycelium > Unclassified | place: USA: New Jersey, Brendan T. Byrne...
CTCCGGAGAGCCGTCGCGCTTAAGTCTCCATAAGCAGTGGATTCCGCCGCCGCTAAAACCGCCGCCAATTGTTTACGGAAGTAATCCCATGCCCTTTGGCCGCTGGTTTTTCAAGCGATTTACGAAAAGAGTGTCCCTACCTACCATAACAGGGTTGCCTTATGCTCCAGGGTACCTTCTCTTCCACCTTTGGTGGTATTCACCTCGTACACAGCGGCGTCCTGACTTGTTACACTAGGTATTGCCACGCTGTGCTATGTCCTTTATAATGAATGTTAGTATTTGAAATGAAATCCTATTATTTCATTAATATTTTATCTTAATTCAGGAGACTTTCTATGTATCAAAAAAAATGTATTTACCAAGGCTTTTTTATATTATTATGGATATTTATTCTTATCTGCGATTCTGTATCTGTTCATGCCGCCGCGTCCGATTCTGCGGTACCTGTGCCGGAGGCAGCTGCAGACCCGGCGGGGGATTCTGTGGCACCGGAGACACCAACACCGGAGCCGCTGCCAACACTGCCGCCATCTTACTATGAACCAATTCAGACCAATGATATCCAAGACTGGCCGGAAGGTCCCCCTGTGTATGCGGAGTCAGCAGTAGTTATGGATATAGATACCGGTACCATTCTTTATAGTAAGAATATGGATGACCAAAAGTATCCGGCAAGTATCACAAAGATTATGACCACCTTGCTTGCTATTGAAAATTCTCATTTAAACGACCGGGTTATCTTTTCTGATAATGCTATCTGGGGGATTGAACGGGACAGTTCCCATATTGGTATTCGGATTGGGGAGAATATTTCCATGAAAGACTGCCTCTATGGTATGATGCTGGCGTCAGCTAATGAAGTGTGTCTGGCCGTTGCTGAGCATGTTGCCGGTGATGTGGATTCTTTTGTGGCGTTGATGAATGATAAGGCTAAAGAACTGGGTTGTAAGAATACTCATTTTACCAATCCGAATGGTCTGCCGGATGAGCAGCACTACACCACGGCTTACGATATGGCGCTGATTGCCAAAGCTGCCTTTCAGAATGATACCTTTCGGGAGGTCTGCAGTACCAAAGCCTATCGGATTGGCTGGACCAATGTAACCGGGGAAGACCGTTGGCTGGGGAATCATCATAAAATGATGTGGGAAGATTCTGAATATTATTATGAAGGTTGTCTGGGTGGAAAGACCGGATATACGGATGTGGCTTTGAATACTCTGGTTACATACGCTAACCGAAATGATCGTAATTTACTCTGTGTGACTATGCGGACCCAGGGTCGCCAGATTTATCCGGATACTGCTTTATTGCTGGATTATGGGTTCACTAATTTTTATCAGATTTCCGTGAGTGAAGGCAAAGGCAGAGAGTATAGCAATTATCTGCTTCCTTTTCCGTCTCTGTTTCTGAACTATTACTCAGAGGCAACCAAAAGTGATATTCTGAAGAATACCCTGGCAGCGGTTCCGGCGGAAGTTACTTTCGATAACTTGGATTTAACCGTTGCTGCCGATGAAAATGTAATAACCCGTACTTTTACTTATAATGGCTATGTAGTGCAAACCGATCACATACGGCAGCCTGCCGGAGTGATAACACTGTTTAACAAACATGAAGAGACATCTGTTTTTGCCGTTCCTCCTTCCAATGTAACTGATTCTTTTAGCAGTCTGCCGGAATGGAAGTATCCGGTTCTGGCATTGTTTGGTCTTGCTGTATTATTACTGATCATACGCCTGATACTGTTCACGATGAAGCGCATAAAGAAGAAAAAAAGAAAACAGTAAAGGTCTTTTAAACAAGCAGGAGGATGTTCCAAAAGTCATCATAACCTTTGGAACATCCTCCTTTGTCAGTCAAAACTATTTGTTCAGTATTTTCTTCAGATCTTCTTCCGGTGTACTGATTGGGGCGATATTATAATTTTCTACCAGGTAATTTAGTACCGCCGGTGATACAAACGCCGGCAGTGTTGGACCTAAAAGGATATTCTTGATGCCCAGATGCAGCAGCGTCAGCAGAATACAGACTGCCTTCTGCTCATACCAGGACAGCACCATCGAAAGAGGCAGATCATTTACACCGCAGTCGAATGCTCCTGCAAGCGCTACTGCAATCTTAATTGCACTGTAAGCGTCATTACATTGTCCAATATCCATAATACGGGGGAATGGTCCGATTGCGCCAAGATCCAGGTCGTTAAAGCGGTATTTTCCACATGCCAGGGTAAGGATAATGGAATCTTCCGGTGTCTGCTTAACAAACTCGGTAAAATAATTTCTGCCTGCTGCTGCGCCATCGCATCCGCCTACTAAGAAGAAATGCTTTACTGCACCGGCCTTGACAGCGTCTACTACCTGGTCAGCCAGGGACAACACGGTTCCATGTGAGAACCCGGTCATAAGCGTATTTCCGCCATTGACCCCGGTAAATTCTCTATCTTCAGCAAATCCTCCTAATTCCAGAGCTTTTTCAATCACTGGTGTAAAGTCTTTTTCTTCGCCAATCGCCTGCATCTGCGGATAAGCTACAACTCCTGTGGTAAACACCCGGTCGGCATAAGATTCTTTTACCGGCATAATACAGTTGGTGGTAAATAAAATCGGCGCTTTGATGTCTGCAAATTCTTTCTGTTGATTCTGCCATGCTGTTCCGTAATTTCCTTTTAAATGCGGATATGCATTCAGCTTGGGATAAGCATGGGCAGGAAGCATTTCACCATGAGTATATATGTTGATCCCCTTATCCTTTGTCTGTTCTAACAGTAAATGAAGGTCATGTAAATCATGGCCGGAAACGATGATAAATGGCCCTTTTTCCACTTTCATAGTAACATTTACCGGTGCCGGAATTCCATAAGTTGTTGTGTTTGCCTGATCCAGTAATTCCATACACTTTAAGTTGATCTCACCCACCTTTAGCACCAGGGGCAGTAAATCATTCATTCCATGATCAGCTCCAACTGCTGCTAACGCTTCATAGAAGAATGCATTTACATCCTTATCTGTATATCCAAGAACCATGGCATGATATGCATATGCTGCAACGCCCTTCATGCCAAACAGAATCAAGGATTTTAAAGAACGGATATCCTCCTGGGCATTCCAAAGCTGCTGCATATCATATGCCTCTGCCTGCCGGCAGCAATTTTTGTCACATCCGCAATCTTCTTTTATGGCTTCCTTTTCTGTCTGCACGATCTGAATCTGACGGCGGATAGAATTATCATCGAAATTTACATTGGTAAGGGTAGTAAACAGCCCTTCCATCATAATCCGGTCGGTGTTTTTTAAGGTTCCCCGTAAGTTTACCGCTCTGGCCAGGCCAATCAATTCACCAATCAGTTGATCCTGAAGTTCTGCCGTATCGGCTTTCTTCCCACAGACACCAATATTTCCGGTACATCCTGCACATCCTTTTCCTTTTATGGTCTGCTCACATTGGTAACAAAACATTTGATCCATATTATTTTCTCCTTATCACTCTCTAAGTTCCCTTGACTTGTTGTACTTATAATACTATAATAAATCTAACATTTCTGTTGCATTTACAACGTGAAAGGAGAAAAAATGAATCAATTTCTTCCTGTTTTGAAAAATTCTTTTTTGTTTTCAGGAATTGAAGAGACACAGCTGACTGCTATGCTGAAATGTCTCCGGGCCGTAACAAAGGAATACCCTAAGAGCTCTTTTATTCTTCACACTGGTGATAGTGTTTCCACGGTTGGTCTCGTATTAAGCGGTACGGTGCAGATAATTAAAGAGGACTTTTGGGGCAACCGGACCATTATCAACCAGGTTGGGACGGGGCAGTTATTTGCTGAATCGTTTTCCTGTGCCCAGACAGATCACCTGCCCATCAGTGTAATCAGTTCCACTCACTGTGAAGTTATGTTTTTTAACTATAAGAAAATTATCGCAACCTGTTCTTCTGCCTGCCAATTTCATACCCGGCTGATTCAGAACATGCTGAAAGCGGTGGCTCTGAAAAATATTTCACTGACTACCAAAATTGAACATATGTCGCAGAAAACCACCCGGGAAAAACTGCTGTCCTACCTGTCTGAGCAGGCTCATCTTGCCTGTAGTAACTCTTTTTCAATTCCTTTCAACCGACAGCAGCTTGCTGACTATCTTAGTGTAGACCGCAGTGCCATGTCCAGCGAGCTGGGAAGAATGCGGAATGAGGGACTCCTTGCTTTTGAGCGGAATAACTTTATTTTAAAAATCAATTAAATGATGGTCGGATAAAAATAAATGGTATATCCTTTTCTTACTGCTTATCTGTGAATTATCCCAATTCCGGTAAACATAAGGGATATGTTCCATATTTTTTTACGGTCTCTATCATTGCTAAAATATTGGGAATCGGAATTCCATCATGCAAAGAATGATCACTTCCAAGGATATATCCACCTCCCGGACCTGCATCCCTCATACACTCTACGGTCTGTCTGATAACATCTTCTTTGGTACCAAAAGGCAGTACGGTAGAAGAATCTACATTTCCAACAGGGGTAATGACCTTTCCATATGTCTCTTTTACATATTTTAAATCGTTTCCTCCCTTACGTTCCAAAGGCTGCCAGGCATCAATACCACTATATGCAACATCCGGAAGAATTCCTCTGATATTGCCGTCACAATGCAGCATGATCTTCGCCCCGGCTTTTTTAAATGCACTTGTCATTTCTCTGATATATGGAAGAATAAATATCCGCATATTATTCGGAGACAAAAATGTGCCCGAATTATATCCCAGATCTTCACTGATAATAATTGCATCCGCTCCTGCTTCCAGAAGATGTAAACCTGCAGCTATATTATAATCGGTTGAAACCCGCATGATTGCATGGAACAGATCAGGTTCATCCATAGAACACAAGCACGCATTCTCCAGTCCCATCAAAAAAAATAGTGTAGTGAAAGGTCCAAGTACTCCTCCTAATACCGCTATTTCATTATCTGCCATCTTTATGGCCTCTTTTAATGATTTCGTCCGGTGCAAATCATGAGGATTGGGACATGTCCAATTTCTAAAGTCTTCCCAGGTACTAATAGGGTATTGAATGGGTGCATCTATTGGCCATGAACTTTCTGATTTTTGGTAGATAGTTCCCCATTCATCCTCATAAGAACAATCCCCTACCATTTTAGGTGTATAGCCGGCAAATCCATCGGAAGGTATCCATACACTGTCCATTCCCAATTTTATGGAGCATTCTACTGCATCCCTGGCATTATATACTTCCGGTGTACGCCCTATCACTTCCGTAAATATATCTTTTGTAAATAGAAAATCAAACAGGGGAATTTGATCCGGCTGCTTATGATCCATTGCGATTAAAAATCTTTCTTTTCCTTTCATACTAATCTCCTTCTAAGCTTAAAAGATATTACTCCACAATTTTCCTGTATACGCTATGATTTCTTCTTTTAATTTATTCGGCAGGCCAATTTGTCTGAGTCCTTTTATATGCGCGTCTCTGCTTTCCATGATCATAACAATGCTATTCTCTTCCATGGCAATATTATGCCACATCATCACAGGCACATTATATGTATGCCCCCATTTTAACGAAGTTAATGACCCTTCCTTCGTTTTTTCATTGTAAGTAATTAACACAGCTCGTCCCTGCATCAGAATAAATGTCTCATCTGTAAAGGTATGCTGATCCAGCATTCTTAGATTTTCAGGTGCCTGACTTGGTATATAATTCAACTGGGCCACCTGCCAGTCCTTCGTCAGAACCAATGGCATATATCCCCTTCCGTTATGGAATAGCTCTTCTAATACTATAGTCTTATCCTCCAATATAAACGCCTCGCTCTCTACTGCTTTCTCACAGCCGTATTAATTGCTCATAGCTTCCATATTTTTCTGCTGCATTGATCATCGCGGTTATATTTTCAGGCTTTGTATTTGCTCCCAATGCACAACCTGAACTAATAATTACTCCTTTTCCCTTTGTCTTTTCAATGATCTCTTTTACTTTTTCCTCCACCTGCTTCGGACTCCCAAGATAAAGAGGATCACTTGGATTTACATTCCCCATTAGTACCGTCGATTCAGGTATCTGGCTCCGGGCGGTTCCCATATCCAACTTCCAGTCAATTTCCAAGATTTTCGCATGGGTTTTCCCCATATCTGCAATAATTTTTGTTGTATCGCCACAAATATGTATCGAGTATGGATGCTCCCGCGTCTGGATTATTTCCACCACCCGCTTTTCCATAGGATAAGCAAATTTACGGTAAGCAGACGGGGAAATTAAATTAGGACTTGCATATGCGTCCCCCATACTGGTAACATGAGCTCCTGCCGTTAACTGAGCCCTGGCAAACTTACTATGTGCCTCTATAGTCCATTCTAAAGCATGCAGTATGACACTTTCTTCTTCAGTTATAATATCCATCATAAACTGCTGTGTTCCCCTTAGCAAACATAACAAACTAAATGGTCCCTGATCTGCCCTCCCCATCACCAAAACTTCTTTTCCCACTTTCTCTGAAACTCTTTTTGTTGTCTCCAGCCATTGGCAAAGGCGCCCATCCTTCAAAGGATCCGGTAACTTCAGAAAATCAATGTCTCTTAAATCTTTTAATAGAGGATCACTTTCTTTTACCACTGCCACGCTGTCTTCCCGATATATGACACTTGCTCCGCATGCTTCAGCTAACGCTGCATCATCTACATCAATAACGCATCCGTCATATCCGAATTTTTCCAAGCTCTCCACATGGCATTTTGCCATTATAGCAGGATTTCTGTTAATTTGTCCGATATCATAGCCGCCTGTTTTTGCTGCAAACATAAAACTCTGCGGAATCACCGGCAGCCGATCCGGTATCTTCCCTTCTAATACTGCACGCACCCTGCATAAAGAACTCATCATTATCTCTAACTCTCCTTTTCGTAATATCCATATGCTTCTGCCAATTCATTAACTCTCTTAATCCGTTCGAATGTTGCTCCCGGAACTACCTGGTCGCCTACGGCAAGAACACTTCTTTTGTCCTTCAACATTTCTTCTATTAAAGATATGACATAATTGTCAAAGGCTGCATCACTATACTCCGGTACAAAAAATCCTCCCGGAATACCTCCCCATAAAATCGCCTTATTATCGGCAATACCACGCATCTCGGAATATTTCATGTCCCCAACCGGATAAGGCGTAAGTCCTTCCACCACATCAAAGCCCGCCTCGCATACTTCTGTCAAAAGCGGATTTACTGTGCCATCTAAATGTACAAAAGAATATTTTCCGGCTTCGCGGATTCTATCCGTCCACTTTCGGGCATAATCAAAAGCATATTTACGGTAAAGCTTTCTTCCGATGGAACCGGAAGAAAGGTTTTCCGGAATCATAATACATTCTGCCGGAGCTTTCAGTGCAATCTCACAGGCCTTGGCATGCTTTTTCTCCATTATCTCCATCGTCTCGTCCCACTCATCCGGTGCATCCGTTATCATATAGGTTACTGACTCAATACCGGCACGCAGAGCAATCATTTCCATAATAGGAGATTTTGGCATATATACCAGTACCACTCCTCTATCACCCATGATCTGTTTTCTTTCTTCTGCCATCTGATAGTCCGGCTCATAATACGTATGTTCATATAAATAATGTACTTTCTTTAAGTCTTCTTCATCCTTCACCATATGGATACGCGGACCCCAGCTATGGGTATTGTATCCATATTCCCACACTTCCTGCATTTCTCCGTAGGGCGTCTTTACCGTAGTAATCCGAGTGGTTCCCTTTAATTCTGTTATTACATCCACACCATCATAAACCGTCTGAAAAGGAAAATATCCCTGCAGATAAAATCCAACTTGTAAATCCCTGTGAAGCTCAAGCAATCCCATATCATTAAATGGAGCTGCGAGACCCTGGCTTAAAAGCTCTTTTTGTTTTAAAGACTGATCTTTCCTATATTTTTCAGGCATCAAATGTTCATCATTTAAATAATCAATCCAATAAGCCAGATCTGCACACCAAGGAATCCGGTCAATTTTTTCTCCTTTCAGCATCCCTAATATCCGCTCTCTTGAAGTCATATATAGCCTCTCTTTCTATTTTTCCTATGCTATTTCATTCTTCTAAATTGCACTTGAGAGTAATTTCTCAGAAGTAGCGTCCTGTGCCGAATATTCATTTACAACTCTTCCTCTTCGCATTACATAAATTCTATCACACACTCCTAATATTTCCTGCATTTCCGAGGACATAATTACAATCGCAAGACCCGTTTTTACCAGCTCCTCCAATAATGCATAAATTTCATGTTTGGCTCCGACATCAATTCCTCTGGTTGGTTCATCAACAATTAATACTTTTAGGTTCTTTTTTGCCAGCCACCGGGCAATCAATACCTTCTGCTGGTTGCCGCCTGACAAATTCTCGATCAAGCTGTCCTGCCCAACCGCTTTGATATGAAGATTCTTTATCATTTCATCGGTAATCTTTCTTTCTTTTGTTTTGAAAATTACCCCTTTTTCAGAACAGCAGGATATCGAAGAAATTGTCGTATTTTCCTTTACACTCAAATTTGGTAAAATTCCCTCATCTTTACGATTCTCAGGGATAAATCCCATTCCCATCTCTACTGCTTTAACCTTTGAGTTTTTATCCAGGATATTTCCACAGATTTCAATTACACCTTTTTTTCTTTTGTCTTGCCCAAAAATTCCATTAGCAAGTTCTGTTCTGCCGGCTCCCATTAATCCACTAAACCCTACGATTTCTCCTTTTTTTACATAAAAGCTGACATCACGGATTTTATCCGTACTTAGATTATTAACGCTTAATGCAACTTCTTCCTGTGCACAGAATTTCCGCCTAAACATTTCTTCCATATTTCTTCCAACCATAAGATCTATCAGCTGAGCTTCATTTGTTTCTTCTGTCTGAAGACACTTTATAAATTCACCGTCGCGAAGCACTGTAACTCTGCTGCTAATTCGCAAAACTTCATCCAGTTTATGGGATATATATAGTATCCCAACATTCTGTTCCTTAAGCTTTTCAATTATATTAAAAATTGTATCAATTTCCACCGGAGCTAAGGCAGATGTGGGCTCATCCATTATAATCACTTTGGGTTCCATTGAAATACTTCGGGCAATTTCAACCATCTGTTTTTGCGCAACACTTAATAATCCCACTTTTCTTTTCGGATCTATCTCTAAGCCGATTCTATCTAAAACTTTCTGCGTCTCCTGATATAATTCTCTCCACATAACCCTTCCAAACGAGGATTTCGGAAGTCTTCCAAAAAATATATTTTCAGCAACACTTAAGCTGTCTACTACACTTAGCTCTTGATATACTACCGCAATTCCTTGCTTTATCGCATCGTTTGGATTTTGAATCCGAGCAGATTCTCCTTTGATCAAATACTCTCCCCGGTCGCATGCATGGTATCCTGCCATGACCTTTATCAACGTAGATTTTCCCGCTCCATTCTCACCTACCAAAGCATGAATTTCTCCCGGATATACAGATAAAGATACGTCGTTAAGAGCATAGACTCCGGGAAATTTCTTATGAATATTCTTTAATTCAATATATGGTTTATGTTCCATCATACCCTCCTGTATTCTTATTGTTCTTCCTGTAGGAATTTGGCCTGTGTCAGCTTCTTTTCGGATTGTGCCCTCCTTCTTTCATCTATATAAACCGCTAAAATAATCAATATACCGCGCATGATATCCTGCCAGAAAGAAGAAACATCCAGCAATACCATCCCGTTGGTTAATACATACAAGGTTAAAACACCAATCATAGCTCCGCTTAAACTTCCCTTTCCGCCAGATAAACTGACACCGCCTATAATGACTGCCGCGATGACAGACATTTCAAATCCGGTCCCTGCTGTAGGTTGTCCCGATCCCAGTCTTGCGCTGAGAATTACAGCCGCCAGTCCTGTAAGCATTCCGGAAATGATGTAAGTAATGATAATAATTGTATCCACCGGGATTCCGGCAAGGGATGCCGCATTTTTATTCCCTCCAATTGCATAAATATATCTGCCGTACACAGTGTGCTTCAGTATAAAATAGAAAATAACAATCAATACCGCTAATATGATTACCGGTATTGGAATCATTCCAATTCTGCCCATTCCAAGTTTCATATATGTTTTATTTGTCACTTGGTAGGAAACTGCTTTTGTTGCTACAAGAGTCACCCCGCTGATAATAGACATGGTACCTAACGTACAAATCAGAGGTGTTATATTCATCTTTGTAATAATAAGGCTGTTAACCAGTCCCACGAAAGCACCGACTAAGATTCCGGTACCTACCGCCAGAAAAATACTGTCTGTTTTATTTAAAACCACTACCGAAGCCACCCCTGCCATTGCCTGTACAGAACCTACCGACAGGTCAATTCCTCCAAGCAGTATCACCATTACCATTCCTATTGCGCAAATTCCATATTGCGATGCCTGACGAAATATATTAATAATATTACTGCCTGTCAAAAATTTGCTGCTTAAAAAAGACATACAGATACAAAGCAGCAGAAGTGTTAAAATCAAAGTAAACTGCTCATATTCAAATAGACGTAACCATTTCTTTTTTGTCATACTTCTTCCCCTTTGCTGTTACCCGAAAGCTGTCAGAAGACTATCCCCTCCTAACAGCTTTCTGCACAATCATTTTTCAAGCAACGCATCAATTGCATCGAAATTTGTAGTAACGGTACTATCTCCATTATCCGTATAGAATTCTGCAAAATTATCTTTTGTGATCACGATTGTCGGAGTAGAATAGGTTTCCGGTAATTCTTCACCCGCAGCTGCCATTTCAGCAACATCTATGATAGCTGCGCCTACATAATCAGGAAACATTGCAACTGCTGCCTTATACGAAGAGTCGGATAACAGTGCGTCTCTTCCAACGCTTCCTTCAAGACCAAATCCAAGAACAGTGAGTGCATTCTGATCCAGACCATGCTCTATATATGCATTCATTGCTCCTGTAGATGAGTTATCATTGATGCCGAAGATTACATTTACTTCCGGATTAGCAGTCAGAGCATCCGTAGCTACTGCCAAAGAGTCTTCCTTCGTACCATTTCCATCTACTTCCTGTGCTATGGTATATTCGACTCCTTTCTTATCCAGGCCCGACAGGAAACCATCTACGCGGTTTCTGCAGGCTTCATAGATCGGCTGTCCCACGATTAAGATATTCATATCAATACTATTTTCTGCCGCATAGTCTGCCATCCATTCTCCAATTTGTTCTGCCGCATCAAAATCTGTGATTCCCACAAAGCTTGACATGCCTTCAAACTTGCTGGCTTCTGCTATCAATGGGATTCCTGCCTCTTCAGCCAGCATAACTACCGTACTTAAGGCTGCCGGATCAACCGGTGTAAGAATCAGCGCATCCACTCCCTGGGTAATAAAGTTTTCTGCATAATCAATTTGTTTGCCGGAATCCATCGCTGCATCTGAAATCGAAAGATTAATATTCTTTTCTTTTGCTCTGCGTTCCGCTCCTGAACAGACATTTTGATACCATTCATGGCTCATATTACTTACTATATAACCTATTTCATATTCTTTAGAATCCACATCAGCTGCTTCTTCTTCCTGCGCCTCCTGCGTTTCCTCTGTCTCTGTTTTATTTTCTGATGTCGTATCTTCCTGTTTATCTTCTGCTCCTTGGCAGCCGCCTAATATCATAGCTGCCATTGTAATCATTACGATCCATGCTATCATTTTGTTTTTCATATACTATTTACTCCTATACATTTTCCTCTACTATTCTTTTTGCTTGCAGGTTTCATTACTAATATTTCTTACCAATCCCTCCTTTTTTAGTCTTCCTGTATTTTTACACCCCCCATCTTTTGCGGATACTCCGTACATAGCAGACGGTATATCGGCTCATCTTCCGTTATCTTCGAAAATCGTCTGACCGGCCTATAAAAACGATTATCCGTGTTATCATCATTACACATAGATACTTCTCCCAGAAGTACCTCTTTACTTCCCTGCTCTAATTCGAAATCGTGGTAAAACATTTGTGTAAAAATCCCTTGATTATATATTAACCGTTCCATTCTTTTAATTGCCGTATTGATTTCTGATCTTTTCACCTTTTTCCAGAAAACTCCCATTCTTTTTTATTTTTTTAATTATTGTGCGAATTTTAATCTTATCTTTATTGTTTTTCTGTTATTTGTATTATATAATTATTAAAACTATATTGCATTGATTTTTATATGTCATACAAATTTGAACACGGAAGGGGTTTTTGAAATGATAAATAATCCGATTAACTGGAAGGATGAATATTGTTGTTCCAAAAAACGAATTGTTCTGACAAGCCAGCAATTACAGATTCCTGGCTTACGTACCTTTGGCGTACATACAATGCAGTCTGCAGTACAGCCTTTGAAACCACATTTCCATGAAAATTCTTTTGAAATAACCTATGTAACAAAAGGTGTTATTTCCTTTCATGTAAACGGCATAGAATATAAGGTAAACGGCGGTGATGCATTTATTGCTTTTCCAAATGAAGTTCACAGCACTAATGGAATTCCTTTATCCCTTGGACAAATTTATTGGCTGCAATTAGATATCAGCGATTCAGCAAATTTTCTTTTTTTAAATGAAAGCGCGTCAATTCCTCTGATTAGCAGTCTCCAAAAAATCAAACATCATAATATCAGAACAGATAATAAAGAAATCCGAAATATCTTGATTAAGGCTTTTGACTTAACCTCTGTTTCCGGAAATGAATATATGATTGCCAGCTATATTACTATTTATCTCCATTTACTGATTAATTTTTCTAAAGAAAGCCAGTTCCCTTTAACCCCGGATATTGGAAAGGCTCTGACTTATATTATGGACAATATCACATCCGATCTATCCTTAGATGATATTGCCAGCTATTGCCTGTTATCTACATCACATTTTAAGCAAAAATTCAAAAATCAAATGGGAATCTCCCCAAGAAATTTTATCAACCAGCAAAAAATAGACTACGCAAAATCACTTTTACCGGATTGTACTTCTATCACAGATGTTTCTATGGCGTTAAGCTTTAGTTCCAGTAATTATTTTTCTGTTGTTTTTAAAAAATATACTTCTTACTCCCCAACGGAGTTTATCCAACAGAAAGCCATTAAATCTGCTGTCCTTTCAGATAGAACGTAAGTAGAAAAGAACAGCCCTAAGGAAATTTATCAAGGCATGGAATGCTTGATTCTCCTGGGGCTGTTCTTGTGTAGAGGGAATCAGGCTAAAAATGGCTATTACCCGATTGCTCCTTATCTTGATTTTCCATATTTTCTCTTTTGACGCCTTTTTTTCTTCATCATCTCACGTTTTTCCCGGATCATTTCCACCTCTGCCTCATCCGTAATCTTTAAAGTCTTCACAACATAGAAGTTTCCTTCGTCTGTTTTTTTCATCCGGGCTTTCCCTTTTAGGTATCCGTGCCTGGGGCATTGTGCTACACAATAGTAATTTTTTGCGTTAATGGAGAACCAGCGAATTTTTTTTCTTGCATTCTTTTCACAAAGAAAACACTTGGTGGAAGTAATTTCCCGATCCTTCATGGCATCTTCTTTATTTTTGAACTCTCTGGAAATATATTTGGAATATCTTTCAAAGACAGTAAAAATTTCTTCTTCTTTCGTTTTCGGATTCTGATAACTGTCAATGGAATAATTCTTATTAATAATCTCATCATCGATCATCCCCAGGATATCTGCGGTATAGTATGCATCTGAAAGGGCCCGGTGAAAATCTCGTTCTTTTTGGATATTAAGATGATCAATACCGTATTCCAGGGATTTTCTGCTCTTCCCATCCTCAAAAGCAATGCTGAATAATTTTTGTACGTCAAAGAAGTGAATCGGCCTTTCGAGCAGCTCCAGCAGCCCATAATACTTCATATTCCTCTGCAGTTCCACCAAATCCATGCTGCCCCATGTAGAAAATACAGCATCATCTTTGCACCACTGCAGAAAATCTTTAATAACTTTATAAAAGAAATCGCCTTTTTCCAGGGTCTGAATATCCATACCGATAATTTCTTTAGTACGAAAATGCATTTTTTTATAAACCATCGGACGGATAATACTATGAAATTCATCAATTATTTCTTTATTTTTATTTAGTTTTACTGCTCCAATTTCTATAATTTCAAACGGAAGCTTACTATTTTCCCGTTCTTTTCCAAAAGGAGATTGATTCCACTCTAAGTCAAACACAATATAGTGTTCGAATTCCATCTTGTTCTTATCTGCCATCTACTATTCTCCAAGATTATGATGCCGGCTGAAAATCAGCATCCACAACTACTACCTCACTATCAGTAAATACCCGCATCGCCGGACCATATACTCCAATACCGGATGTTACAACGCTGTACATATTACCTTTTTGCATAATTCCCCAGCCATTTTCCCAAATCAGGTGATTGGTCAGATTCATCGGAAAAATCTGACCTCCATGAGTATGCCCACTCAAATCTATATCCACACCTGCTGCTGCAGTTTCCTCTAATTCCCGGGGTTGATGATCTATCACTATAACCGGCCTGGATAAATCCAAGCCTTCTGTCAGCCGGGCAATATCCTTACGGTTACTGGTCCCATCTCCGGCCTTTTCATAATCCAGTCGGCCAATTACGTAAAATTTATCATCAACGGATACTGCCTCATCATTTAACACTTGGATATCGGCGTCTTTTAACAGCTGCTCCATCCGTGGATCACGAACAGCTTCACTTCTTGCATTTACAGAGAATCCGGAAAACAAAGGTTCCTTTACATCGTGGTTCCCCCAGCAGGCATATACTCCATAGGTGCTCTCAATGCTTTTAAAGGCCTGCCTGATTCCCTCCGGATCATCAAGGGCATTATAATTATTATCAAAGATATCTCCGGCGATACACACCAAATCCGGCTTTTCTGCATTGATCTTAGCTGCCATTTTCTCCATATCCTTTACTCCGATGGTATATCCCAGGTGTTGATCTGCCACCAGCACAATACGCAAAGATTCTATCCCTTCACAGGATTTTTCTATATTCGCCTGATAGTGTACTGTCTTCATATCCCGCACATGGATAAATCCATAGATGCTGGTGCTGATAATAAGAGCAATTACCACAAGGCCGCCGGCAAAAACAAATCTTCCTTTTTCAAAAAACCCCTTGGGCGTCAGTTTGAGCACCTTCATTAATAGTCTTATCAGATCTGCTGCAGCCACATAAAAAATAATATAGAACAACACCCCAAACCATTGGCTGGAAAAGTGCTCTAATCGATAATGCTGCCCATTCTCCTGCAGGAAAAATGCAATGATAACCAGTGAGGCCATTCCTCCTACGGTTATTATATACGGTATCCGGAATCGCCATAGGCCAAAAATGCCATGACAGTAATAAAACCAGCGTAATGTTCTCAGGATAATATATACATTTAATAAAATATATGCAAAGATATAGATATAGCAGAGCATTTTACTTCCTCACATTCCAGAATTGGTGCAGTAGTATACTAAGAAAAGTACTTATACGATATGGGTGCATAAGTACTCTTCTTAGTATAATCATTTTATTTTATCACATTCATATGCCTTTCACAAGTTTTACCAATTATTACTGTAACAAACTAATGTTATGGGTAGGGTAATTTAGTATAGATATGGTTTATCCCATAAATTCAGTTTTGTTCCAACGCCATTTTCTACTGCATAGTCATAGATTTCCTTGCCCCAAGCAACATCTTCTACCGGCATGCCGCCAACGGAATAGAGAATGACTTGATCATCACTTTCACGTCCCGGAAGCTTTCCGTTTAGTATTGCACCCAGGTCATGAATCTTAGATTTATCCATCTTTCCTTCCTGAACAAGATCCATGAATTTGGAGCCTAAAATATAAACCATATCATAAGTAGGATACGGATATTCCTCCGCCCAAGCTTCATAAAGCTTGATATTGTCTACCACCAGTTTTGGCTTACCGCTGAGAATATACTCATCATCAAAGTCACCGGCACCGGGCAGGCAAAACAGTGCACCTGGCTTAATCCATTCCGTTTCTACATGCGGATAAGCACTTACACCACTTCCCATTGGAGTGGAGGCTGCGAAACTAATGATGTCACTGTCACGAATACACGCTTCTAACGTATCACATACAATAATACTGGTAAATTGCGGACATTTTTTCTTTACATAATCAATACAACGGTCAATGGACGCTTTTCCTCTTCCCTTAATTTTCAAGGTATCCAGGGTTGGACGAAGGGCTGCAAATGTTTCGATTGCCGTACAGTTGATAACACCCGGTCCAATGATACTAAGTACTTTTGCATCCTTTAGCGCAAGGTTCTTAACGCCTACACCCGGAACTCCTGCCGTGCGGTATGCACTGATCAGATTTGCTGACATGAATGCAAGTGGTGCACCTGTGTCTTTATCATTTAGCATCATCATTAAGATAGAGCGCGGAAGTTCCTTTTCTCTATTCTCCGTATTGGATCCATACCATTTCATACCGGTGATATCAAATTTACCGCCAATATAAGCAGGCATTGCCATGAATCTTCTATCCGGAGCATTCTTTGGCATATTCGGAAATTCCGGTTCATCCGGAAATGATATCATACAGCCATGTGAATTCCCGTTATTGCCGCCCATACGGTAATCTCCCTGATCCAGAAGCTTTAGCATTTCTTCCATACAATCCGTACATCTGACCACATCATCTACCTTTGCTTTTAACATATCTTCCTCATTCAAATATAACAGTTCTAAACTTGTAGCACTCATATTTTTTCTCCTTTTTTAATTTATATATTTTTATTAATTGCAGCTGCTTGATTTGAGATTTTCCTTATCTTGTATTTTTTCTGATGGAAAACCGGATAAAGCTCATTTTCCATTGCCATTACATCTTTCACCGGAAATGGTTCAAATAGCTTCGCCTTTAAGACCTTTTTAATCCAAATGACGGAATAGACGGCAAGAATAGCAAATATAATCCCTGTCACCACATAAATTTGGATTCTTACAGCCGGATCAGAGGCAATGTTATAAATCATCCAGCCAGTACCAATGACACCGGCAACCGGCAAAATCGGACCCAATGGAACTTTAAAGGTACGCGGTGCCTTTGGCATACGTCTTCTCAAAATCAGCACATCTATATGGGCGATGATATAGGTGATCATCCAGAATACGCATCCAGTTAAAATTAAAAATGATAACTGGCTTGTTGTGGAAAGTCCCGTTGCATTGATAAGTATCATACTTCCACCAATCAACAGAATTCCTGCATAAGGAGCATCTTTCTTATTCTTTTTCGAGAAAACGGAAGGAAGCAGGCTAATCTTCGCCATGCCGTCACAGATATAGGCAAGGGAAGAAATAATCGTATTGATACTGCTTGTAACCGCCAGAATAGATACGATTGCCATCCAGATTGTACCGGTTTTACCAAGCAAAAGTGTCCCATACAACACATGTGGTGCAGCACTTTCTCCTAAATCACTCCAATTAGTATAGTTTTTAAATCCAATTACCAAAAATGTCTGCGTAATCATTACTACCAGCAGGCTTAGTACCATACCAAGGGGAATCTTTCTTCTTGCATCCTTTACCTGATTCGAAATCGGAATAATGAATTCACAGCCGATAAACAGGAAAAATGTCAGCCCGCAAAGTGATGTTATATCCTTAAAATCAGATGAAATGACAGCCGGTTGAGTTACCGTATCACCAATTCCAACTTTAAAGCAGCCTATCAGCCCCATAATCACCAGTGATATAATTAATCCATATGCCACTATGTTTTGTATTTTTGCAAACATATCCACACCATTGAGATTCACAATAATAAGAATTACTAACAGCACCACACAATATACATTTCCCGGAATATTAATCTGCGGCAATACACTATTTAAAGTGTTTCCAAACATCGCACATTCCGCACTTCCAACGATTGTATTACATACCAGATATCCTCCAACCATGGCAATCAGCGTTACAAACGGTCCCATGCAGGCCAGCGTATACTGGGCAAGCCCTCCTGTCAGATTAGGCATGATCGCATTTAGTTCTGAAATAGATAATGCCGTCAGAATATTCAGTACACAGGCAATTAACATTGAAATGATAATCGTAACACCAATAGCGGATGCGCCCTGTCCCAATGACAAGAGACAGCTTGTTGCCACGATCAGTCCTACTCCAGTTGCAATCACACTGGCAAGGCCAAGTTTTTTTTCTTTCAAATAGAGCACCTTCTTTCTTGATGTTGTTTCATATAGAATTTACAGTTTTCCCTCAGTCAGTGCTTCGCCGCCTTCTTCACCAGTACGGATGCGTACAACATTACTCACCGGCGTAATAAATATCTTGCCGTCTCCAATATGACCTGTATATAATTCTTTTTTTACAAATTCCAGAAATCTATCCACATCTTCTGTGGACAGTACCACCATAACGCACTGTTTTTTCAACAGTGTCGGACTTGTATTCTTATCTGCCTCATATTCCTGCGTTCCAAGCTGCACACCACATCCCAAAGCCTGGGTTACCGTCATACCGGTAATCCCAAACTGGCCAAATGCTTCCTGCAAGGCAGTGACCTTTGCCATGCTTGTAATAATCTCAATTTTTGATAGTTCCATAATATTTCTCCTTCCATAAAAAGCGTCATGAACACTAATCGATTCATGACGCCTTTGTCCTCTATCCTTTTATATTTTCGCCTGAAACCGGTCGTAGCGGAATGCCCTCATATCAACAGTAGGTGTTCCCTCACTTATGATTTCTGCAATATTATAAGCCGCTCCCGGAGCAATGCCAAATCCATGCCCGGTAAAACCACAGGCCACATATAATCCGGGTACTTCTTCCACTTGGCTGATCACAGGAATTTTATCTGCACATTCATCAATGTAACCCGCCCATGCCCTCACAATCTTAGCATCCGAGAGTGCCGGAAAATAGCCTATGATACCCCTGCAGGTGCAGGAAGCTCCAAGACTTGTTGAAATCTGCTTGCCGTTATCCTTATTGTATGTTTCCATACCGGTGGAACCACCAAAAACAAAGGATCCATGTTTTGACTGATGGCCATAAAAATCTGCTTCTGCCGTACCAAGCATCTGTTCAAACATATATGGCTCGGCTTCGGTTACCAGACATTCCATCTTCACTGCCTGCATTGGAATATCGATTCCTACGGCAGCAGTAATAGCTCGGCTTTCATAGCCTGCTGCTACCAGAACCTGCTCCCCTTCGTAGGTATCATGGGAAGTAATTATCTTTCTAAGCTTTCCCTTGACCTTTTTCAGTTCTACTACCGGCTCGCCTGTAATAAACCGAACGCCAAGTTCACGGGCCTTTTTATAAAAACCCAGTGTGGCAGTCAGTGGATTCGCATGCCCATCCGTCGGACACCAGCTCGCACCGATAACCTCCTTAGATAAATATGGATTAATCTGTCTGACCTCATCGCCGTCAATCATTTTCACATCCAGACCACATGCAGCCGATCTGTCAGTCAAGCTCTGCAGGATATTCAAGTGATTTGGTGTCTTGCCAAGACGAAGATTCCCTTTTTGTGTGTATTCTACATCAACTCCAAGCTCTTCTGTAAGATAAGGCCACAAGTTCTTAATACCCCACGTAACCATTGGCAATTCTCTCGGATCTCTTCCTGACTGACGAACCCCTCCGCCATTTCTGGAAGAACCGCCATTCCCTATATGGTCACTGCCCTCTAAGACAATCACGGAAATTGCTTTTTTCGCCAAATAATATGCCGTTGCACAGCCGATAATCCCACCACCGATAATTACTACTTGTGCCGTATTTTGCATGTTCAACACCTCCCTTCTTCCTTAGCAAGCACTCTCATTTCTACCGGCCGCATTGGTACTCTGCTCGTTGCCGGCTCTAACTCCGTTGGCAAAACTCCCAGTTCTCTGACAACAATCCCCTTTACCAGCTTTGCGCAGGTCTGACCCTGACATAAACCCATTCCACATCTTAAATATCTTCTGATTTCTGTCATTGTATACATACCTTCATGTACCGCTTTTCGAATCTCTCCCTTTGTGATTTCCTCACAGCGGCATATTAACATATCGTCATCCGCTAAAGGCGTAAATGCTCCAATATCCCTGAATCTATCATTCACCTTAGTCATATCTGTCGCCCCCTCTTCTGGCTTGCCTGAAAGAATCTTGCTGTCTTTACCATGTCAATTGGCACCTTCATGGTCAGCAGACTCGTATGATCAAAGGCCGGTACGCTGCGGATCTCAACAATTTCTGCTTCACAGCACTTTTTGCCGCTTCTGCTTAATGCCACTCCTTTTTCTCCTTTTTGCGGAAGCGGCAAAAACTCATAAGGTAAAGTTACCGTTGCATAACCCTCCTCATCATCTTCCTTTACAAGGAATATGGCCTGCCCGGAACAGGAGGCAACGCACATTCCGCATCCGCTGCATTCTGCCTCATCATTGATTGACGGCAAAGAAGTCATTTTTTTTCCAATCTTAATGCATTTTCTGGAACAGGCATCCTGACAGGGATTACACGGAATGTTCTGTGAGCATTCGATCACCGGATGGATTCCTTTTTTATCTGTAACTCCCGGATAACGCTCTAATTCATCATCTGCAATATAACCTTTCTGCAAAAGATTATCGGAAACCGCGATGCCTTCTTCTGTCCTGTCAACATTTTTCCCTCGATTTTTAGGTGCAAACATCCCTTGTCTTAAGCTGTCGAGATCTTTACTTAAGCCAGACAATATCTCTTCTTTTTCTTCTTTTTCGCAAAAGCCAAGATATGCCGCTGCACAAACACCTGCCATACGA
>Ga0153940_1000472_pt1 | contig 20871 bp, 23 predicted proteins | sample TSNJ024MetaG_FD_104736 | JGI IMG/M metagenome (GOLD analysis project Ga0153940, IMG submission 104736) | Attine ant fungus gardens microbial communities from New Jersey, USA - TSNJ024 MetaG | ecosystem: Host-associated > Fungi > Mycelium > Unclassified | place: USA: New Jersey, Brendan T. Byrne...
CAAGAAAGGAAGCCGACATACCTATTGCTCTCTCATTATAACAGCTTAAGCAACAAGATGGATAAAGACCTAACTGGATGTTAGGTACTATAACCATAAATATATTGTAGTAGAAAGGAGTGGTCGTTTATATGAAATATGTGATGAAGGGGATTTCCATACTCACAGTGGTCTTACTTCTATTTTTGAATCCGGTCATGGCGGTGGCGGAAAATGAACCGGCCGACAATATTATAGCACCTCCTATAGAAGCGGACACAGTTCAGGAGACTGGAAACGCAGATGAGGATAAGGATGTTCCCGTGGTTGACGAATACGCTCAATCCTTGTCAACAGAGGAGCAGGAATCTGAAGGCGCAGATGGAGAAACGGAAAAATCCAATGTTTTTATATACAGCCCTCAACCTGTAACAATGGCGGAAGTTCAGGAAGCGATAGACAGTTATGAAGCAACGGGAGAAAAAACCAAATGGGAATTAGAAGTGCCCGCGAAGCTCATGCCGGAAGGATGGTACTGTGACACTGTTGAGGACAATGAGGCCGGTGTGATGTATTGGACGTTTTTCCGGAGTGCCATGGTAATGGCCGCCAAGCCTGTGCAGTATGTAATAACCGAAAAATATGCAGATGAGAATGGAAACGCCGTTCCCAATATGGCAGACACCAGGACAATCATTTCTGCTAAGAATTCTTATTCAAAGGAAATACCTGTTCTCAGTGGATATGTTATTATCGGATACCGGATTGGCAGTCCGTCGGCAGATCTGCAGAGTGGCATTGTGAAAATCGAAAAGGTCACGTCGAATATTACGGTATACTTTGTATATCACAAATTAGACAACACTACTATTTCCGTATCTTATCCGGCTAGAGGCATGGATTTTTATGTCAATGAGACGACATATCCGGCTGTGAAATCCAATGGCCAAAATAACAGTGGTTATTATACGTTTACAAACCACTCTGACTATCCCGTTAAGATAACTTTCGTCAAGATGACGGTAAAAGACGATGCGGGTCTTGCCTTTGTATCCGATGCCGCTTCCAGTGTGAAAGGCGGCAATTATATCAGTTTAAGTTTGAAGCTTCCGACAAGTGTTTCCGCCAACGGTTTCACAAGCGGTGTTGGCAGTATTGTTCAAGGCTCCCGTCCTGTTGTTTTAGGTACGCTTAGCGGAAAGCATATAAAGGGTGCTTCAGCCGCATCTTCGTCCGGATATGTTACGATCGGCGGTTACTATGCAGGTTATCTCAACGGTACGACACGGACTCCCCAGCTTACGTTTAATTTCACCTTCACTCTTGTTGCCGGATAACTGAATAAGACGAAAGGAGATGATTTATTATGAATCAAAAATGTAACCAGTCTTCAGACAAGGGAGCTCTTTCAGCGGATAAGACAAAAAAGCAACAAGAAAAGAGTAAGGCAAGAAAATGGGCTCTGGCTGTCTCAATTCCGGTCGTCTTGTTAGTTGTAGTCTTTATCTTATACAGTCAGGGGTATTTTTCTCTTGGCGGGGAACCTGCTTTGGATTCTTCTTCTGTCGTGGTAGGGTCAAATATTAAGGAGGGCACGCCGGGCATGACCGAGGAGGAATTGCAGGAGGCGCTTGATGAAGAACGGGAGGCCTCCATGATCTCTATCGAAATCGGTGCGTATCCGACATTCGAAGATGGAGCCAGTGAAGGCTATTTGAACATAGTAAACCCAGCGGTAAATTCACTTTATCTGGAGGTGGAAATCAGATTAGACGATACAGGGGAGGTGATTTATGAGTCAGGGGTAATTCCCCCCAACAGCTACATTGATTATGACAAGTTGTCAACAGTTCTCAAAAAGGGCGAATATAGTGCCACCGCGTATGTTAATGCGCATCACCCCGAAAGTCCGGACACAAAGTATAATCAGGCTGAATTCAGTCTGGTTGTAACCATTCTAAATTAAAATCATAGAAAAGGAGTTATTGCCATGAAGAAAATTATCAGTTTATTACTTGTATTAATGTTGAGCTTTGCCTCATCAGTTACCGTTTTAGCGGCGGATATAGATGCTGCCGGTCCAGGAGGCCCAGGCGGTCCAGGTGGCCCAGGCGATGGTAACAATATTGAGGTGAATGGTCAAATCGGTGTTAAAAATGTGTCTTATAAAATTACATACTCTGGTAAAGTCAACTGGTATGTAACAGAGATCAGTTACCCAAATGTGTGGAACGGTATTACGAGTAATAAGACGAATCCAAACATTATTAAAAACGATAGTAATAGTATGGAATATAAGCTTACCCTCAAAAATATCAAGACAAATAATAAAGACGCAACAACAATTGCCAAGAACCTCAATCTGAATTTGACCGGCAGTCTGGCGGCAAGTCCTTTATCTGCCAAGACGAACATAAGCGGAGGATGGACTAATAGTAAGTCTATAGCTTATGCCGATACTTTGACTCCCGGAAAAACTTGGTCTTATGGTTTTGGCGGTACCTATGGAAGCTGGCTTAACAGCAAAACATATACTCCCAGTTACATGATGACTCTGAGCTTTGCTCTTGCTTAAGGCAAACTGAGAATCCATAGATATTTTAGTGCAAATCGGAAGGAGATGGGGCCAATTGAAAAAACGTTTATTTATGCTGGCCTCGATACTGGTTGTTATGCTGGCAATCATATCCAGTCTTTCTTTGAAGACGGTTGTTTTTGCTGCTGAGGATGGATCGATTGAGATCAGTGGATACATCGGGTCATCCTCCAGCGATACAACGTATCATATTATATATGAAGCCAATGGCGGTATCGGTAGTTATACAGGCCCGGATGTCGCACCCGGAGAAACGGATACGATATTGCCGCCGGATGCTGTGGGAATCAGTTACGATGATCATTACTTTAGGGGATGGAACATCGAGCCGGATGGAAGCGGAGCGACCTATGAACCGGGAGATACAATAACTTTGGAGAGCCACATTGTACTTTATGCACAGTGGACCGTTGCACCAGCAACGTCGACGAAAGAAAGCATAAGTCAGGCCACTTCAGTTTCTGCTAAAACCGGAGACGAGAGCAACATTACGCTTTGGATTAGCATGTTCTGCCTATCACTTGCTTCTTTTGTATTCATACCCTTGATGGTCCGGAAAAAAAGGGAGAAACGATCGCGAAATTCTTGAGAACATATTTGTTAGCTTGTTTATAATAAAGCAAAAAGTTTTATGTCTCCAATCATGATTGTATGATTGGAGACATTTTGTTTGCCTGTTTGCCTCCATCTTATAAAATATAGCTCCCGATGAATTGACCAATCTGGACAATATCACTCCGCCCGGAGAACTCAAATTTGAGCTTGCCAACACCACTAAAATACAATTCCAATTCACTATCAAGATCAAGGGTCCCAGCAGTTTCAATTGAAAAAAGCTGTATCTTTGAATATGGAAGACTTGTGAAGTCCTTCTTTTTCCCGGTTATTCCCTGTACGTTTGTTGCAATGATTCTTTTGTTTGTAAATACAACAAAATCTCTCATTCCCTGATACTCTCCAATAAATGTTTCTCCTTGAACAAAGAGTGGAGCTATAAGGTTTTCATTCTTAAAACCCCCTGTTCTTTTCAGTTTAACATACGATCCATTTTTAAAATCAATCATATTGTACCTCTCTTTCCTTTTCTTTTTGGGTGGTTGGTTATGGACAACACTGTATATTCGATGAGAAACAGTAAAAAGAGTTTCCGTAATCAAAAAAGAAAAACGCTATTTTAAGGCGTTTTTCAATAATGTGCATTTTTCATGCGGATAACAGGACTTGAACCTGCATGAGGAAACCCTCACTAGAACCTGAATCTAGCGCGTCTGCCAATTCCGCCATATCCGCTCGCAAAATATATATTATCATAAAAAAACGAGCTTGGCAATCACTAATTTTAATTTGTTACAAAAATCCAGACGAGCTGAATTTTAACATTTAATGGTATTTTATGGTTGACATCATTAAAAATTGTGATATACTTTGATTATCAAATTACTTTTGAATAAAAACATTTTAAACTAAAATAAATAAACTGGAGAGCGGATATGATCGGAAGAATATGCGGTACCGGTGCTTATATACCGGATAACTATTTGGACAATAATGACCTTGCTGAGATGGTAGAGACAAACGACGAATGGATACAGGAACGGACCGGCATCATCCGGCGGCATATTATTGAAGAAGACACTACCGTATCCATGGCGGTCAAGGCAGCGGGGAGAGCTATGAGTATGGGCGGTCTGAAAGCGGAAGAACTGGATCTGATTATTGTCGCTACCGTATCCTCTAACATCGTATTGCCCAGTGCGGCCTGCCAGGTCCAAAAAGAGTTGGGAGCAGTCAATGCCACCTGCTTCGACATGAACGCAGCCTGCACCGGATTTATGTTCGGCTATATTGCCGCACAAGCTTATATTGCGGCAGGAATGTACAGAAAGATATTGATCATCGGCAGTGAGAGCCTTTCCAATTATATCAACTGGAAAGACAGGGGGACCTGCATTCTGTTCGGTGATGGAGCCGGGGCGGCAGTACTTTGTGCCAAAGAGGGGACTGTTTATCAGTCAGCAACCCATTCAGATGGTGATTCCGGTCGTTACCTAACCTGCAGCAGCAGACATAATAAGGGCTGGGACGCTGCAGAACCGGATGATACATACATAAAGATGGATGGTCAGGCGGTTTTCAAATTTGCCGTGAAGAAGGTTCCGCAGGTAATTGATGAAGTTTTGACAAAGAATCAGATGGATATCCAAGAAATTGACTGGTTTATCTTGCATCAGGCCAATAAGCGCATCATCGATTCGATCGCCAAAAGACTGGGTGCAGACCGGGATAAGTTTCCCACTAATGTGGAAGAATACGGGAATACCTCTTCAGCGAGCATCCCCATCCTCTTAGATGAGATGAACCGGAAAGAAATGCTGAAACCGGGACAGAAGATCATGATGGCCGGATTTGGTGCCGGACTTTCATGGGGAGCTGCCATATTAACATGGTAATTACCGAAAAGTAAATCTTATTGAATGTTAATAGTTCAATAAGCATGGAATTCGGGTTACAAATAAAAAATGAAAACAAGAGTAAAAGGAGAACTATTATGTTAGAAAAAGTAAAAGAAATTGTTGCGGAATCACTTGGAGTAGAAGCAGAAAAAATTACCGCAGAATCTTCATTCCAGAAAGATTTAGGAGCTGACTCCTTAGACTTAATGGATATGGTTATGGCATTGGAAGATGAATACGGAGTAGAGATTCCGACCGACGATCTGGGACAGTTAGTTACTGTCGGTGACGTTGTTAAATATATTGAAAAATTGTAATCAGTTACCATGAGGATGAGATGAAGAAATCTCATCCTCTGTCTAAAAGAAAAGGGGAATTTAAAGATAATGAAAACAAAAATCACTGAATTACTGGGAATTGAATACCCCATAATCCAAGGCGGAATGGCCTGGGTGGCGGAATGTCATCTGGCTGCCGCGGTATCAGAAGCCGGCGGCCTGGGGCTGATCGGAGCAGCCAGTGCTCCTGGCGAATGGGTTCGCGAACAGATCCGTGAGGTCAAGAAACGCACTGCGAAACCCTTCGGTGTCAATATTATGCTTATGAGTCCTTACGCCGATGAGGTGGCAAAGATCCTGGTTGAAGAAGATGTACCGGTAGTAACCACCGGTGCGGGCAACCCGGAGAAATACATCGCCATGTGGAAAGAAGCCGGAATCAAGATTATTCCCGTGGTTGCCAGTGTTGCGCTTGCTAAAAGGATGGAGCGGTCCGGAGCGGATGCAGTAGTGGCGGAAGGTACAGAGTCCGGCGGACATATCGGTGAGAGTACGACTATGGTATTGGTACCTCAGGTCGTCGATGCACTGAACATCCCGGTAATTGCTGCCGGCGGAATTGCCGATGGCCGGGGTATGGCGGCGGCATTTATGCTGGGATCTCAGGGAATGCAATTGGGAACTCACTTCGTGGTAACCAAAGAATCAGTCGTGCATGATAATTATAAGCAGGCAGTCCTGAAAGCAAAGGATATTGATACCAAAGTAACCGGCCGTTCCACCGGACACCCGGTGCGCGCCCTCCGTAACAATATGACCAGAGAATATCTGCAGAAGGAACAGGCCGGTGCCGGCTTTGAAGAATTAGAATTGCTTACACTGGGCGGTCTGCGCAAAGCGGTTGTGGAAGGTGACGTTAAGAATGGCAGCATCATGGCCGGACAAAGTGCAGGCATGGTAAAGGAAGAGATGACCTGCAAAGAACTGATACAAAAATTGGTAAGAGAAACCGATGGGTTGATAAAAGGAGCAGCACTATATGAGTAAGATTGCATTTATTTTCCCCGGTCAGGGTGCCCAGAAAGCTGGAATGGCAGAAGACTTCTACGCCAACAGTGAAACGGCAAAGAAGATATTTGACCGGGTTTCGGAACTCTTGGATCTGGATATGAAAGCACTTTGCTTTACGAAAAATGACAGATTGGACATTACCGAATATACGCAGGCAGCATTGGTCACAGCCTCATTGGCAATGGCTGAGGCGGTTACAGAAAAAGGATTGAAACCGGATGTAACAGCCGGTTTGAGCCTGGGTGAATATTGTGCAGTTGCGGCAGCCGGCGGGATGCGGTTTGAAGATGCTGTTTACACCGTCCGCCAACGTGGTATCCTGATGCAGAATGCTGTTCCTGCAGGGGTCGGGGGTATGGCTGCGGTGATGGGACTTAGTGGTGCAGAGATTGAAAAAGTTACAGCTGGAATCTCAGGAGTCAGTATTGCCAATTATAATTGTCCCGGGCAGATTGTCATCACCGGCTTGGCAGAAGCGGTGAAAGCAGCTTCAGAACAGTTAAAAGAGTCCGGTGCCAAAAGGGTAATTCCACTGAAGGTCAGCGGGCCGTTTCACTCACCGCTGCTCAGAGATGCAGGCAAAGAACTGATGGATATTTTAAGTGATATAGAAATTGGCTTACTGGATATTCCTTATGTAACCAATGTCACCGGAGAATATGTGAACAACAGCAGTCAGACCAGAGAACTTCTGGCAGCTCAGGTAGCATCACCGGTACGGTGGCAGCAAAGTGTGGAGACAATGATCGCAAATGGGGTTGATCATTTCATCGAGATCGGGCCTGGCAGGACTCTGGCTGGTTTCGTGAAAAAGATCAGCCGTGACGTTAAAGTATATAATATCGAAACCTGGGAAGATGCAGACCGGGTACGAGGTGAATTAAAATGTTAAGTAAAAAAGTAGCAGTAGTAACCGGAGCTTCCAGAGGAATCGGGAAGGCGATCGCTATTGAGCTGGCAAAGCAGGGTGCGGTTGTGGTGATAAATTATAACGGTTCTAAGGAAAAAGCCGAAGAAGTAGAGCAGATGATTGAAGCGGCGGACGGCAAAGCTGGTATCATGCAGTGTAATGTGGCTGATTTTACAGCTTGTGAGACATTTATTAAGGATGTCATTAAGGAATACGGAAGGATTGATATTCTGGTCAATAATGCCGGAATTACGAAAGATGGTTTACTGATGAAAATGCCGGAAGCGGATTTTGACAATGTTCTGAATATCAACCTTAAGGGGACATTCAACTGCAGCCGTTTTGTCAGCCGGCAGATGCTCAAACAGCGTTCCGGGCGTATTATCAATATAGCTTCGGTAGTGGGGCTTACCGGCAATATGGGGCAGACCAATTATGCGGCTTCCAAGGCCGGTGTAATCGGGCTTACGAAAGCAACTGCCAGAGAACTTGCATCCCGGGGGATAACTGTAAATGCTATCGCACCGGGCTTCATTGCAAGTGATATGACGGAGGTACTGACGGGTGAAGTAAAAGATGAATTACTGGCGGGAATTCCGCTGAAGCAATTTGGAAAAACAGAAGATGTTGCAGCAGCGGTCGTGTTTCTTGCTTCGGAACAAGCCGGATATATCACCGGTCAGGTGCTGAATGTAGATGGCGGCATGGTGATGTAACCTTGCAGAAGATGTATTCTGCTTCTAAGCGAAGCGGATTCAGAGTATCTGCTTTGACATAAGTAAAGGTTAGGGGATGAAATATTATGAAAAGAAGAGTAGTTGTAACGGGTATGGGTGCGATCACCCCTATCGGCAATGATGTCGAAAACTTTTGGCAGGGACTGAAAGCGGGGAAGGTGGGAATCGGTGAAATCACCAGATTCGACACCGCTGAGTATAAGGTGAAGATTGCGGCAGAAGTAAAAGATTTTACAGCCAAAGACTATATGGACTTTAAAGCAGCCAAGCGAATGGAACCCTTTTCCCAGTATGCGGTGGCAGCAGCTCAGGAAGCGGTGAAGGATGCCGGTATTGACATCATTCAGGAGGATCCTTATCGCTGCGGAGTCATCGTAGGCAGCGGTATTGGCAGTCTGCAGGAAATAGAGCGTGAATACACCAAGATCACCAAGCGGGGACCCGGCCGGGTAAATCCACTGATGGTACCACTGATGATCTCGAATATGGCAGCCGGAAACATCTCCATTCAATTAGGATTTAAGGGAAAATGTACGAATGTCGTGACCGCTTGTGCCACCGGGACCAACTGTATCGGCGATGCATTACGTGCCATCCAGTATGGTGATGCCGATGTAATTGTGGCAGGTGGAACCGAGAGCTGTGTCTGCCCCAGCGGTGTGGCTGGATTCGGAGCGCTGACAGCACTGACAACCGAAAGCGATCCGCTGCGTGCTTCCATTCCGTTTGACAAAGACCGCAGCGGTTTCGTCCTCGGAGAAGGGGCCGGAGTGGCTTTACTGGAAGAATTAGAACATGCCAGAGCGAGAGGGGCACATATCTATGCTGAAGTAGTGGGTTATGGTTCCACCGGTGATGCGTATCACATTACCTCGCCTGCGGAAGACGGCAGCGGTGCGGCCAAGGCGATGACGCTGGCGTTGGAAGAAGCGGGTGTTGCACCGGGGCAGGTGGATTATATTAATGCTCATGGTACGTCTACACCTTATAACGATCTGTTTGAAACCCGGGCGATCAAAATGGCCTTTGGTGATGCGGCTAAAGATCTGGTCATCAATTCCACGAAGTCGATGGTTGGTCATCTGCTCGGTGCTGCCGGCGGAGTGGAGTTTATTGCTTGCGTCAAGTCCATAAGGGACAGTTTTGTCCATCAGACTGTGGGCAGCCGGGAACCGGATGAAGAGTGCGATCTGAACTATGCCATCGGTGCACCGGTGGAAAGGGAGATCAATTATGCATTGAGTAATTCGCTGGGCTTTGGCGGACACAATGCGACCATTCTGATTAAGAAATATGAAGGATAGAGGAAGCGTAATGGAATTTGAAAATATATTGAAATTAGTAAATGCCGTATCTGACTCATCCCTTGGCAGCTTTGAATATGAAGCGGATGGGGTTAAAATAGCAATACAGGCGGACCGGGGCCCGAAAATAAATGTTCAGCCGGATATGATCGGATCGGAGGGACCGGCCGCTGTTTTCCTCACCGGGAAATCACCGCAGAGTGAGGCGGTACCGGAAGGGATAGTGGTATCTTCACCGCTGGTAGGTACTTTCTACGCGGCACCGGCGGAAGATGCGCAGGCCTTTGTACAGGTCGGCGACGTGGTGAAAGAAGGCCAGACGCTGGCAATTGTGGAAGCTATGAAATTGATGAATGAGATTGAAAGCGAAGCTTCAGGAACGGTTGCTGAGATTCTGGTTCAAAACGGCGAAGCGGTAGAGTACGGCCAGCCGCTATTCCGTATTGTGTAAAGGAGATAGAACTATGAAACACTTGGATATTAAACAGATTCAGGAAATCATTCCCCACCGGCATCCGTTTTTGCTGGTGGATTATATTGAAGATTATGAACCGGGAGAATATGCAGTTGGTTATAAATGCGTATCTTACCGGGAGGATTTTTTTGCCGGTCATTTTCCGCAGGAGCCGGTAATGCCGGGAGTACTAACCATCGAAGCGCTGGCGCAGGTAGGTGCGGTGGCGATTTTGAGCAAAGACGAAAATAAGGGCAAGATCGGATACCTTGCCAAAGTAGATAAATGCAGATTCAAAGGAAAGATCATCCCCGGTGATAAGGTCAGACTGGAGACCAAATTGATTCGGGCCAAAGGACCGATCGGAATCGGTGAAGCTACTGCCAGTGTGGAAGGTAAAATTGTACTCAGCGCAGAATTGACATTTGCAGTCGGGCAGGTGGGTGTATGATCAAAAAAGTATTGGTTGCCAACCGCGGTGAAATAGCGGTCCGCATCATCCGGGCCTGCCGTGAAATGGGAATTGAGACGGTAGCGGTCTATTCCCAGGCTGACCAGGAAGCGCTTCACACCCAACTGGCTGATGAAGCGATCTGCATTGGTCCGGCGCCATCCATCGATAGTTATCTGAATATGGAAGCGATTATCAGTGCAACGGTAATATCCGGTGCGGATGCGATCCATCCGGGTTTTGGTTTTCTATCTGAGAACAGTAAGTTTGTGGACCTGTGTGAAAGCTGTCATATCACCTTTATTGGTCCTTCGGCCGAAGTGATCCGTAAAATGGGTCATAAATCCCAGGCTCGTGCGACCATGGTGGCAGCCGGTGTGCCGGTTATTCCCGGCAGTAAGGGCGCAGTGATGGATATCGAGAACGGCCGGCAGATCGCTTGGGACGTGGGGTATCCGGTCATTGTCAAGGCAGCTTTGGGCGGCGGCGGAAAAGGAATGCGGGTAGCCCGGACCGAGGCGGAATTTGACAATGCCTTCCAAACTGCGAAGAAGGAAGCGGCAATGGCTTTTGGTGATGACACCGTGTACATTGAACATTTTGTCGAACATCCGCGCCATGTGGAATTTCAGATATTAGCCGATAACTATGGAACCATCGTCCATTTGGGCGAACGGGATTGCTCGGTACAGCGCAATCACCAGAAGATGATTGAAGAATCTCCGTGTGTTGCCATTTCCGAAGAATTGCGTGAGCAGATGGGAAATGCGGCGGTAAAGGCGGCCCGTGCAGCCGGTTATACCAATGCCGGTACGATTGAGTTTTTGCTGGAGAAGAATGGCAGCTTTTATTTTATGGAAATGAACACCCGCATCCAGGTCGAACATCCCGTAACCGAGTGGGTTACCGGTATTGATCTGATTAAAGAACAGATCCGTATTGCTTCCGGCGAGAAGCTGAAATTGCGCCAGGAAGATATCGTTATGTCCGGTCATGCGATCGAGTGCCGGATCAACGCTGAGAATCCGGCCAAGGGGTTTCGGCCGTCGCCGGGGACGATTACCGATATGTATCTGCCAGGCGGTAAAGGTGTGCGTATTGACTCAGCCATATACAGCGGTTATACCATTCCGCCGTATTATGATTCGATGATCGCTAAACTGATCGTCTATGCCAGGAACCGGGAAGAAGCCATCTTAAAGATGCGCTGTGTTCTTGGAGAGGTCATTATCGAAGGCATTGATACCAATGTAGATTATCAGTATGATATTTTAACCCATCCCGACTATTGTGCGGGTAATATCGATGTGGAATTTATTGAAAAAGTCACTGCAGAATGAGGTGGAGGAAATGAATCTTGAGATTGCAAAATATGTTTAAAAAAACCAAATACATTTCGCTTACAGAAGTATCAGAGGCAAATGAACACAAAATGTATGAGCAGCCGGAAGCCGGACCGGAAGTACCGGAGGGACTGCTGAAGAAATGCAATCACTGTAAATCGGCGATCCTTGCCGATGATGTTAAGAAGGGTCATTATACCTGCCCGAAATGTCAGGGATACTTCCGTATGCATGCGATGCGGCGGGTAGAATTGATCGCGGACGAAAATACCTTTGAAGAATGGGATCGGGGAATAGAAAATACGAATCCTCTCGGGTTTAGCGGATATTCTGAAAAATTAAAACAGCTGCAGGAAAAGACCGGCCTGGATGAAGCTATTGTCACCGGAAAAGCCAAAATTGAAGGTCAGGACGTTGTCTTAGGTGTTTGCGACGGGCGTTTTATGATGGCCAGTATGGGCTATGTGGTCGGCGAAAAGATCGCCAGAGCTGTGGAACGGGCAACCGCCCGGAAATTGCCGGTGGTGATTTTCGCTTGTTCGGGTGGAGCCAGAATGCAGGAAGGAATGGTATCGCTGATGCAGATGGCCAAGACCTCTGCTGCTTTAAAGCGCCACAGTGACGCCGGTCAACTCTATATTTCAGTGCTGACCGATCCGACTACCGGGGGGGTGACGGCCAGCTTTGCGATGCTGGGAGATATTATTCTGGCCGAACCAAATGCTTTAATCGGTTTTGCCGGTCCGCGGGTCATTGAACAGACCATCGGCCAGAAGCTGCCGAAGGGATTTCAGCGTTCCGAGTTCCTGCTGGAACATGGATTTATCGACCGAATCGTCAAACGTGAGGAGATGCACAATGAACTGGCACAGATCTTAAGATTGCATACCTGGACGGCAAAAGTGCCGGCAGCCGGTTCGGAGCTGCCGCCATTAGACCAGCAGCAGGGAAATAATCAAATTGCATCGGCCTGGGATCGGGTCCGGTTATCCCGGATGAAAGACCGGCCGGTTGCCGGTGATTATATCAATCGCTTGTTTCCTGATTTCGTGGAAATGCACGGCGATCGCTGTTATCGTGATGATGCTGCGGTCATCGGCGGCGTGGCTGATTTCCATGGGCGCCCGGTAACGGTGATCGCTCAGGCCAAAGGCCGTGATACCAAAGAGAATGTCAGCCGTAATTTTGGTATGCCGTCTCCGGATGGTTACCGCAAAGCCTTGAGATTGATGAAACAGGCGGAAAAATTCGGCCGGACAATTATCTGTCTGGTCGATACGCCGGGAGCGTTCTGCGGACTGGAAGCAGAGGAGCGCGGACAGGGTGAGGTCATTGCCCGGAATCTGTTTGAGATGTCAGCATTAACGGTACCGGTCTTATCCATTGTCATCGGCGAGGGCGGCAGCGGCGGTGCACTGGCCATGGCGGTGGCGGATGAAGTGTGGATGCTGGAGAATTCCATCTATTCCATTCTTTCACCGGAAGGATTTGCATCAATATTATGGAAAGACAGTAAGCGTGCTGAAGAAGCAGCCGGTGTCATGAAGCTGACGGCGGCCGACCTGAAGGAAATGGGATTCGTGGAAAGGGTGTTTGCCGAACCGGTCCACTATGCACTGGAGAATCTTGGTGCAGTCTGCAATTCACTGGAACTTCGGATTGAAGAGTTTATAAAGCAATATCAGAATATGACAGCATCCGCACTGACCGGGAAGCGCTACGAGCGTTTCCGGGCAATGTAGACGCCGCAAAGGGAAAGGGCGAAACAGTTATGAAAAGAGATCCTTTGATCATTGGGGATTTAAAAGCAGAGATTCCCATCGTACAGGGTGGTATGGGAGTAGGGATCAGTCTGGGGAAGCTGGCTGGGACCGTGGCAAAAGAAGGCGGGATCGGAACCATTTCAGCAGCCCAGATCGGTTTTCGGGAAGAAGATTTCGATACCAATACCAAAGAGGCGAATAAAAGGGCTATTCACAAAGAATATAATAAAGCCAGAGAGATTGCACCTAAAGGAGTGATCGGCTTTAACATTATGGTAGCGATGAAACACTATGCTGATTATGTCATTGAAGCGGCAAAAGCCGGTGCCGATCTGATCATATCCGGAGCCGGTCTGCCGGTGGATCTGCCGGCTTATGTTGAGGGGTGCCGCACGAAGGTTGCCCCGATCATATCTACTGCGAAAGCAGCAAATATTATATTAAAATACTGGGATCGGAAATACAAGCGGACCGCTGATGCGGTTGTCATTGAAGGACCGAAGGCCGGCGGGCATCTTGGCTTTACATCAGAACAACTGGAGAAGTATGACGATACGGCCTATAATAACGAGATCAGTTCGATCATGGATGTGATAAAGAGATATGCCGAAAAGTATCTGTGCAGGATTCCGGTTATTCTGGCCGGCGGAATTGAAAATAAACAGCAGGTTAATCTTGCATTTGCTCTTGGTGCCGATGCGGTTCAGATCGGAACCAGATTTGTCACAACGGTGGAATGTGATGCGGCTCAGGCTTATAAGGACACTTATATCCAGGCTTCAAAAGCCGACGTTGTAATTGTAAAAAGTCCGGTTGGTTTGCCGGGCCGGGCCATTTTAAATCCGTTCATGGAGCGGGTGATGAAGGGAGAGATATTCCCTCCGCAGAAATGCCGGCAATGTCTGGAAAAGTGTAATCCCAGGGAGATACCTTACTGTATAACCGAGCGGCTAGTAGAGGCAGCCCGGGGAAATGTGGATGAAGCGCTTTTGTTTTGCGGAGCATATTCATATCGGGCGGAAAAGATGGAAACGGTGAAGCAGGTAATTCATTCTCTGATGCTGTAAAAAAGGTATATTGAGCAAATGGCGGTTTGTGTGTATAATATACTCATCAGATACAATGACATATTTCGACAAAATACGTCATGAAGGGAGAACTTCTGTGGATAGATATGGAGCGATTAATGATATTCTGGTTCATCTGTTTCGGGAAATATGGGAGCTGGAAGAAAAAGCGATCATAACCGAAGAGTTTAAAGACATCAGTAATAACGATATGCATATCATCGAAGCAATTGGCCTGGAAGATGGAAATAATATGTCTACCATTGCAAAAAAGCTAAATATTACCGTGGGTTCCTTAACCACGTCGATGAACAGTATCGTTAATAAAAAATATGCGATTCGCATCCGCAGTGAATTAGACCGCCGTGTTGTGTATATTAAACTGACGTCCAAGGGCGAAAAGGCTTTCCGGCATCATCAGCAATTTCATACCAATATGACTGCTGCGGTGGTGGAATATCTGTCAGCGGAAGAGGTGGAGATTCTTTCCAGGTCCCTAAATAATCTGGCTGATTTTTTTAGAAGTTATAAAGGGTAAAATTTTATTTAATATTGCAGCTATTACAACCAAGTTTACAGCCGGTAGGTGTGGCAGCAGCACCACCCATCGCAGTTTCACGCAGTTCTGCCGGCAGGGCCACACCGACCTTGTACATGGCAGCCACCATTTCATCAAAAGGAACCGGGTTGGTTACTCCGGACAGGGCCAGCTCTGCACAGGTGACGGCATTGGCTACACCGATGGCATTACGGCTCTGGCAGGGTGCTTCAACCAGCCCGGCGATTGGATCGCAGACCAGCCCGAGCAGATTTGAAATGGCGATGCCGGCAGCATGAAGACACATCTCAGGTGAGCCGCCCATCATTTCTACCGCCGCACTGGCAGCCATTGCCGAAGCGGCGCCGACTTCAGCCTGACAACCGGCTTCTGCGCCGGATACCGAAGCATTATGCATCAGAAGATAGCCGATGGCACTTGCATTGAGCAGGCCTGTATAGACAACCTCAGCCGGGAGGTCTTTTTCCTCCTGCAAGGCTAACAGTACTCCGGGGACTACTCCTGATGAACCGGCGGTAGGTGCAGCGACGATCAGTCCCATCGAGGCATTGACTTCCAATACGGCAATGCTGAAAGCAATGGCTTTGGATAAGATGCTTCCGGTTACATTGCTTTCTGAGTCCCGGTGGGCATGTACCTGTTTTGCTTCGCCGCCGATCAGTCCACCCATTGATTTTTGCGGTGTGGTAAGCGGTGTGTGGGCCGCATCCTTCATAATTCTTAGAACCGTCTTTAATTTTTTGGCAATTTGCTCATCAGTGAGTGCATCATGTTCAATTTCACGCTGTTTCATCACTTCTGAAATAGGGAGAGTTTTTTCCCCACACAGCTCCAGTAAAGCCTGTCCATTTAGAAAATTCATCATTGCACCTCCTATATCTCAATGAGCATTAGCTCATGTACGTTTTCATTGTTTTTAATCTCATCTAAAATATCGTTTGGAATCTGCTCATCCGATTCTACCACCGTATATGCATCAGCACCTTTGTCTTCGCGGAACAGGCGCATAAATGCGATATTGACATTATGATGGCTTAAACACTGAGTAATATGAGCAACAGTCCCTGGTTTGTCAGTTTGTTTGACGATTAAAGTGCTGTATTCGCCGGTAAATTCTACGTCGATATTGTTGATGCGGACGATTTTAACTTTACCGCCGCCGATTGATTCCCCGCGTACTAAAAGGCGGTATCCGTTTGTACACTCCACATCAATATCCGCAGTGTTGGGATGTTCTGCAGGAGTCTTTTCATCAATCACATATTCATAGATTACATTTTCTTTTTTTGCCCATTCAAAAGAATCGCGGATCCGCTCATCATCGGTAGCAAACCCCAAAATACCGCCCAGCAAAGCCCGATCGGTGCCGTGTCCGCGATAGGTCTTGGCAAAGGAACCGTACAGTGTAAAGACTACTTTACTGACCGGGGCGGGGCACATTTTCCTGGTCAGAAGTGCCATCGAAACAGCACCGGCCGTATGTGAACTGGAAGGCCCGATCATATTAGGCCCAATCACATCAAAAATACTTAAAAAGTTCATAATAAACCCTCTTTCAAAATATGTTTATAGCTGTTTTTAGACTATAACATACTTTTTATTGATAAGAAAGGGGCTGGACGATAGGTAAATATGTGGTAGAATATAGTTAGCTTATTGCCTCCCATTGATAAGGGGGGATGATCTTGATTAAGACAGGAGTAATGATGATGGAGCAGATGAAAGTAAAAAAACCGATGAAACCATGGCATGCCGTAATTGTACTTATACTGACCGGTGTGACAACCTTTTTTGTAACGCCTATGATTGCTTATAAATTCAACCTCGGATTGAGTGCAACGCTGTTGAATGAGATACTGATGCTGGTCTTTGCAACTGCGGCGGTGGCTATATTCCGGGGAGATTTCCGGAGAGTTTTTCCGCTGCAGAAGCCGAAGGTGGCATCGGTATTCGGAACTCTTTTATTCTGGATGGGAAGCTATGGTGTGGTGATGATTATGACAACGCTGATTACTGTGTTGTTTCCCGAACAGATGACCAGTACCAGCCAGTCACTTAATAGTACACTTACCAGTGCCTCTTTTCTGGTTGCCTTTTTGATTGTCTCGATTTCACCGGCAATCTGTGAAGAGGCGGTATTCCGCGGGGTCTTTCTGAACAGTTTATGGGGGCGGATGAATAAATGGGCGGTAATCCTGGTGACCAGTCTGATTTTCGGTCTTTTCCACGGCAGCATCTGGCGGCTGCTTCCGACCATGTGTCTGGGGATTGCAATGGGATATCTGGTGATCGAGACGAATAACATGTTTTACAACATGCTGTATCATGCGGTTAATAATGCATTCCCGCTTATCCTCCTGTTTGGTTTGGAAGCGATTTATAAAGCGCTGGGCATGGGAGATATCTATGCCGCCGCCTCCGGTTCATCAGCGGAACTTCCTTATCTGGCGGTATTTGGTGTTTATTTTGCATATACCGGTGCGGCCGCATTCTTCATATATATCGGCAACCACCTGCTCCATCTTGGCCGCCCGGGATATCAGAATGGTCTGTTTCCGAAAGAAAAGCGAAAGATACTTATTATCCTGATCAGTATAACGGTTGGATGTATGGTTATAGGATATATGATTTATTTTCTATCCATTTTCCTGAATCCTGATTTTATCAGAGGGATTATGAATGGTGCCAGAGAAGTGCAGGATATATTGTAATTTTGTATCTGTTTTGACAGACAGAGAGGAGTAGGACATGGCAGTAAAACAAGACTATCTGATGCGGATGATTCAGGATGGGGTACGGTTTCTGGGACAGCTGCTGCTGGGAAAAGATCAGCCGCTGTATGAATTGCCGAAAGAAGAACATTATAATGCGACCGATCATCTCTATTCCCGAATCATCCGGCTGGCGGATGCCGGAAAGGTCAACGGGGCAGAAAACGAAATGCTGGAATATATTGATGGACGCGAGCTGGAACTATTGGAGTTAGCATTGTCATTTTATCAGCATTTGTCGGAAATGGATGATGATTTCCTGGAAGAACATGATTATTCCCGGGAGGAAATCCGCGACGGACTGAATGCACTGGCGCGGACTTGTAATGTAAGCGGTCTGGAATTATAAAAGATATTCCTAAATCAGTTTTGGCTTTGATAATGAATGCCCAGCGGTCTTAAACTCCGCTCCAGAATTCCCTGCATATGAGCCATCGCGACCCCATAATTGGTGATCGGAACATTCTGCTTTTCTGCACACGCCAGACGATGCTGGACTTCCCTTGGATTGACCATGCATCCGCCGCAATGGATAACGGCAGCATATTTAGTCAAATCATCCGGGAATTCAATCCCGCTGGTAAATTCAAAATTCAACTTCTTACCCGTGTGCTTTTTCAGCATTTTCGGCAGTTTGACCGTTCCGATATCATCACACTGGCGATGATGGCTGCAGCCTTCTGAAATTAAAACCGTATCCCCGTCTTTCAGCGTATCCAGCGAAGCAACGCCATTGGTCATAATATCCAGACCGCCGCGATAGCGGGCAAAAAGAATGGAGAATGAAGTCAGTGGAATTTCTTCCGGAGTATCCTTTGCAACTTCGGCAAAGGCCTGACTGTCAGTAATCACCAGAGCCGGAACGGTGCCGAGTTTTTTGAGCGTCTCTGCCAGTTCGGTTTCTTTGACCACGATCGATGCTGCGCCGGCTTCCAGTAAATCACGGATGGTCTGCTGCTGTGGCAGGATCAGCCGCCCTTTGGGTGCCGCTTTATCAATTGGAACCACTAATACGACCAGGTCGAGCGGCTTTACCAGATCGGCGGCAATATGCCGCTCACCGGGATCGGTTGGCACCTGTTTGCCGATAAGTTCTTTTAGCTGCCCGATATTCTCACCGGTAACAGTGCTGACCCAAATCATATTATCATCTGAAATCTCACGCGCCTGGTCGGACAAATCAGCTTTATTGACGATAATGATATAAGGAATTTGTTTTTCTTTAATCTTATTTAAAATAGAATTATCTTCTGGCGTAATACCACTTGTGCCATCAACGATTAGCAGGGCAATGTCGGTTTTGTTCAACATCTCATAAGCTTTATGCATCCGGAGAGTGCCGAGGGCCCCTTCATCATCCAATCCCGGAGTATCAATAATGACCACCGGACCAAGAGGGAGAAGTTCCATTGCCTTTAACACCGGATCGGTAGTAGTTCCCTTTACATCTGACACAATGGCCAGATTTTGTCCGGTTAAGGCGTTGATGATACTGGATTTCCCGGCATTGCGCCGGCCAAATATACCGATGTGGGTACGGGCGGACGAGGGAGTGCTGTTTAAACTCATAGTACAATATCTCCTTTTCAAATGCTAAAACCGGAAATCCCGGCGGTTATCATCAGCAATATGCTGCAGGTTATCAATTACAACGGCGCGGGCCTTTTCGTTTGGCACATTCAGAACTTCCTGATCAATCAGTGCATCACCGACTGCTTTGGTAGCCGGGGAAGCGTAATCCATCAGATATTCTTTGAGGGTCATCAGGGCATTGGGATGGCAGCAGTTTTGAATCTGGCCGCTTTTGCACAAGGCCATGAAACGGTCACCGGTACGGCCCTCGCGGTAACAGGCGGTGCAGAAGCTGGGGATATACCCCATATCGATAAGCCATTTTACCACCTCATCGAGAGTGCGGGTGTCGCTGACATCAAATTGTTCTGATTTTTCATCTTCCGGTTCCGGTTCAGCATAGCCGCCGACACTTGTCCGGGAGCCGCCGCTGATCTGAGAGATGCCCAGTTTTAGAATCTTTTCCCGGCAGGCGTGACTTTCGCGGGTGGAGACGATCATTCCGGTATAAGGGACAGCAATGCGGATACAGGCTACTAATTTGGCAAATGTATCATCATCGATTCCATTGGTGAAAGAGCCGGCATCAATATCGTCGGCATTTTTCAGGCGGGGTACGCTGATGGTATGCGGTCCAACGCCGAATACGGCTTCCAGATGTTCGGCATGCATTAGGAGACCGGCGAACTCATAACGGTATTTATCCAGTCCGAACAGCACACCTATGCCTACATCATCGATGCCGCCTTCCATGGCGCGGTCCATAGCTTCCGTATGATAGTCGTAATCATGTTTAGGCCCGGCAGGATGAAGTTCCAGATAACTGTCTTTATGATAGGTTTCCTGAAACAGGATATAAGTGCCGATGCCGGCATCCTTTAACTTCCGGTAATTCTCTGCGGTAGTAGCGGCGATATTTACATTTACCCGGCGTATTTCCCCGTTTTTATGTTTAATGCTGTAAATAGTATCGATACATTCCAGGATATATTCGATTGGATTGTTGAGTGGGTCTTCCCCCGCTTCCAGGGCCAGACGCTTATGCCCCATATCCTGCAGGGCGATGACTTCCTGACGGATTTCATCCTGGGTCAGTTTTTTACGGGCAATATGTTTATTTTTCAGGTGGTAAGGGCAGTAGGTACAGCTGTTTACACAGTAATTGGAGAGATATAATGGAGCAAACATAACGATCCGGTTACCGTAGAAATCTTTTTTGATCTGCTCAGCAAGGGCATAGATTTCCTGATTCTTTTCTTTAATCTGACAGGCAAGCAGTATCGAGGCCTCGCGGTGGGAAAGACCTTTTCGTTCTTTGGCTTTGGCAATGATACTGTCGATAAGAAAGACATTATCTTTATTGGCATCAGCATAGGCCAGTGTTTCTAATATCTCATTATGATCTATAAATTCAGTTGCTTTCTTTGAAGCGGGATTGTACATGTTTATAATCCGCCTTTCTGCGAAAGGCACCGATGGGGTTATGAAACACCCTCCAGGCCTTTACTTCTTTCTATTTCTTGTTATACTCCTCCTGTAGGCTGCTGGCATACTACAGAACCC
>Ga0153940_1000476_pt1 | contig 20810 bp, 17 predicted proteins | sample TSNJ024MetaG_FD_104736 | JGI IMG/M metagenome (GOLD analysis project Ga0153940, IMG submission 104736) | Attine ant fungus gardens microbial communities from New Jersey, USA - TSNJ024 MetaG | ecosystem: Host-associated > Fungi > Mycelium > Unclassified | place: USA: New Jersey, Brendan T. Byrne...
CAGGTCACGCAGCAGGTCACCGAACAGGTTACACACGAAGCCGAAGAGCGCGGGAAGCTGGAAGGAATACAAGAAGGAAGACAAAAAGAAAGACAAGAGATTACGCATGATATGGTGATGAAGCTGCTTGAGCGTAATTTCCTCATCGGCGATATCGCTGAAATCACAGGGCTTTCCGAAGACGAGATTCGCGCGCTGACGCGCTGACGGCAAAACATCCCGCAGACTGCGTTGTATTTTAAGCCGGGAGCGCGCTCGTACTTGCGCTCCCGGCAATGGTGAATTGTCCCTCGCGCCCGTTCCGCCATCAGTAAATTAACTCTTCACGTATATCCCTGACCCTCGCCCGCAAAGAATACTCTCGCCCGCGCTGCGGGCTGTTTGTAAGATTGCCTTTGGAGGTGAGAGATCGTGAATAACGCTGTTTTCAGGCTTGAACGTCCGCGCAACGAACCCGTCAGGCGCTATGATCCGGGTGGCGAGGAAATGGAATCGCTGCGGAAGGAGATACTTCGCCAGAGTGAGACGGAGATAGAAATTCCTCTGATCATCGGCGGCAAAGAATGCACAACAGGCGACACGGTGGACGTGAGAATGCCGCACGATCACGGGCGGCGGTTGGCAGTCTGCCATAGGGCGCGGCGCGAGGAAGCCGAGCTCGCGGTTCGATGCGCGCTGGAGGCAAAAGAAGCATGGCTCGAGCTGCCGTGGGAAGAACGAGTATCAATCTCGCTCAAGGCGGCGGAGCTCATCGCGGGGAAGTACCGTAATACCCTCAATGCCGCGACGATCCTCGGGCAGAGCAAGAATATTCAACAGGCTGAGATCGACGCTGCTTGCGAGACGGTCGACTTCCTGCGATTCAATGCCTACTTCGCGTCCGAAATCTACCGAGATCAGCCCCTGTCTACGCAGGTTATGCTCAACCGCATCGAATACCGCCCTCTGGAGGGCTTCGTGTATGCCGTGACGCCCTTCAATTTTACAGCCATTGCGAGCAATCTGAACATGGCGCCCGTGATCATGGGCAACGTTACGGTATGGAAACCGGCGCAGGCTGCGGTTCTGTCCAACTACTACCTGATGCAAATATTCCGCGAGGCCGGTGTTCCGGACGGCGTGATCAACTTCGTGCCGTGCGAGGGGCGGCTGCTGAGTGAGGTCGTTTTTTCGCACAGCGAGTTCGCGGGGCTGCACTTTACGGGATCGAACGCCACGTTCAACGCGCTGTGGCGTCAGATCGCGGGGAATCTCACCTGTTTTCGCTCGTACCCGCGCGTCGTAGGCGAGACGGGAGGAAAGGATTTTATCTTCGCGCACGCCTCCGCCGACCCGGACGCGCTGTCGACAGCGATCGCGCTGGGCGCGTTCGAGTATCAGGGACAGAAATGTTCCGCGGCGTCGCGAGCCTATATTCCCGCGTCTCTCTGGCCGCGCCTTGAAGATGAACTCTGCGCCCGCGTCGCGGAGATTAAAATGGGTGACGCCGCTGACCCCGCCAACCTCATGGGCGCTGTGATCGACCGAGACTCTTATAACAGGATAATGCGCTGCCTCGAACGCGTGAAGTCTTCGCCGAACGTCAAAATTCTGACCGGAGGCGATGGGGATTCGTCGAAGGGGTACTTTATCGAGCCGACTGTTTTGGTGTGCGAGGATCCTCGCCACGAGACGATGGAGACCGAGTTATTCGCGCCTGTGATCAGCATCTACATCTACGAAGACGAGGAGTACGATAAGGCGCTCGCGCTGTGCAACGACACCTCTCCCTACGGCTTGACGGGATCGGTGTTCAGCAACGACCGTTACGCCGCTATGGAGGCTTTTAGTGCGCTGCGCTACGCGGCGGGTAATTTTTATTTCAACGACAAACCGACCGGCGCGGTGGTGGGACAGCAGCCATTCGGAGGCTCGCGCGCGTCGGGCACTAACGACAAGTCGGGTGGACGCCTCAACCTTCTCCGCTGGGTCAGCCCGCGCACGATCAAAGAAACCTTTGTCCCGTTGACGGACGTCCGCTATCCGCATATGCGCAGGCGTGACTAAAAAGTGTTAAACTGGTGAGCGTGATGTGCGATATAAAACATTTTCCCGAGGAGGATTGTGATTAATGAAATTCGAGACGCTAAAAGGATTTGCGTCGGTTACGGAGACGGGTGTTCAGGGGCTTGCCCTGTACGAGAATTTTACCGGAAAAGATCTGTCTTTGCTGCCCGAAGAGCTGGCAAAGATGGTTTCGCAAGTTGTCGAAAGGGAACACTTTAAGGCGAAGCGCGGTAAGACGCTTGAGATGCCGATCGCCGAAGGCTCGACTGTGGCGGTCGTCCTTTACGGACTCGGCGAAAAAGAAAAAGCGTGCATGGACGACTATCGCAAGGCGGCGTTTGAAATCGTGCGCCGCGGCGCGGCTCGCGGCGTCAAGTTCGCTTATTTGGGGATTCCCGGCGCGGAGTGCGAGGCGCGTTCCCGCGCGATCGGCGAGGGCGCGAGCCTCGCCGGGTACCGCTTCACGAAGTATCTCGAGCCTGACGAGGACGACCATTTTGCGGCTCCGGAGACGGTGCTGGTCGCGGAAGGGAACGAGCGCGGGCTGAACACAGGCGCTGTCGTCGCCGCGGCGCAGCGCTACGCGCGTGATATCGCAAACGAGCCGGGCAACGTGATCAACCCGGAGACGTTCGAGAAAACAGCGCGGGCGCTTGCGGAAGAAAAGGGCTTTGCGTGTACGGTGCTTCAAGCCCCCGAGCTAAAGGAGAAGGGGATGAACGCGCTTCTGTCGGTAGGGCAGGGTTCAGCGACGCAGCCGCGCTTGATTCACCTCGTCTACACCCCTAAAGAGGCTGCAAAGTGTACGGTAGCGCTGGTTGGAAAAGGGATAACCTTCGACAGCGGCGGGCTTTCGATTAAACCCGCTGACTCGATGGTGACGATGAAGGGCGACAAGACCGGCGCCTGTGTGGTGCTTGGCGTGATCAAGGCGGCGTCGGAGCTTGAGCTGCCCGTGAAAATTCACGTCGTCGTCGGCGCGGCGGAGAACATGCCCGGAGGCGGGGCTTTCCGTCCCGACGACGTACTCCGCGCCTACAACGGCAAGACGATCGAGGTCAACAATACCGACGCCGAAGGCCGCCTGACGCTGGCGGACGCGCTTGCTTACGCCTGCGAGCAGAAGCCCTGCGCGGTGATCGACATAGCGACCTTGACCGGCGCTTGCGCGGTCGCTCTGGGCGAGGACACTGCGGGGCTATTCACTAACAACGACGAATTGGCGGACAAGCTTCTGGAGGCAGGAAACCTTGAAGGCGAGCGCTTCTGGAAGATGCCGATGGACGATGAACGCCTGCGCGAGAAGCTGAAATCCCCGATCGCCGATCTGGTCAACAGCGCGGGGCGCTACGGCGGCGCGATAACCGCGGCGATGTTCCTTGAGAAATTCGTGGATGAGAAAATTCCCTGGGTACACCTGGACATCGCGGCTACGGATTTCGCGAAGGACGCTTATTCGTACTATACAAAGGGCGCGACGGGCTTCGGGGCTCGTACGCTCACATCCCTGCTTCTCGGTTGCGCGAAGGACGGGGAAACGGAGGAGTAACGCTTGACGCGAGCCGTTCCTTCACTGGCGCTGATCAACGCGGAAATCTATCCTTTCGCCGCGCCCGGCAGAGCTTCCGCGGTTCTGTCGAGAGACGGCGTCGTGTCCGCGTTGGGTGCCGACAAGGAGATACTGGCGCAGTGCAGCCGCGATACTCTTGTGCTCGACATGCGCGGCGCGGCTGTGCTGCCCGGCTTTACGGACGCGGGCGCGGACTTCTCCGCGATGCGCACTGATCCCGCGTGGCCCGTGAACATTCGCAAACGCCTCGCCTCGCTCGCAAATGACGGTGTGACGCTTGTTCAGGCAAATTGCGGCACCTCGCAAGACGCCGCCGCGGTCATGAGCGCGCTGCGCGGGATGGAGCAGTCGGCGACGTTGCCTTTGCGCGTCATGCCGCGGTTTTCCGTGAGTTCTCCCGATGAAGCCGAGCGGTTTATCGCTCAAAACCCTCCCGGCGCGAGGTGCGGCTCGCACCTCGCGCTCGGGCCGATTGACGTAGGGCTGGACGGTTTTTTGAGCGACCGCACCGCGGCTCTGTCAAGTGATTACAGCGACGCGCCCGGGTACAGGGGGCGTCTTGCGTATGACCACGGCGAGCTGTTCGAGATCGTCCGCGTCGCGCACAGAGCGGGCAGGAGCATCGCTCTCCGCGCGTCGGGCGACGCGGCGATCGAACAAGCCGCGGACGTTTTTGAGGCTGTGTTCAATGTGGAATCCCGCATGAGGGCCGCTCCCCGCCACCGCTTGACGCTCTGCGCGTCGGGCAATGTCGGACAATACGAACGGATTGCCCGACTGGGCGTCTCGGTTGAGATAAGGCCGGGATACTTTATCTGCGACCGGCCGCTGATTCTCTCTCGCCTGGGGAGCGAGAGAGCCCGCTTTGCCTACGCGTGGAAGACGTTATTGCAAAATAGAATCCTTGTCTGCGCGGGGTCCGCGTCGCCCGGCGTGCATCCGTCGCCTTTGCGCGGGATGACGACGGCTACGACCCGCCGCGACGAGGCGGGTATGCCTTCGGAGGGCTGGATTCCGCGCGAGGCGCTCGACCGTGCGGAGGCGTTTTGGCTGTATACGGGAGGCGCAGGCGAAGCGCTGGGCCTTCACGCCGAGCGCGGCACACTGGAGCCGGGCAAGGCGGCTGATATGACCGCGCTTACGCAAAACCCCTTCCGAATTCCCATGAAAGAACTGCCGAACATCGAGATCGGCATGACAATAGTCGGCGGCCGCATCCGCAAGATCGTGTGACATAATCAAGGAGGTATGCTTGATGATCAAACTCAATAGAGCGCTTCTCGCCGCGCTGCTTCTCGCGCTTTTTCTCTTCGCGCCAGCAAATCCCTCGGAGAGCGCCGGAGCGGCGCTGCGTATCAGCAGCTGGAAGCTTCCCTTCAACCTGCCCGCGATGTGGGAACGCGCAAACGGGAGCTATGACAAAGCTTTCCCGAATCTGGCGGTTAAAGAAATCTCGTTGCAATCCGGTCCCAAGCAGATGGCGGCAATCGCTGCGGGTGACCTCGACGTAGCGCAGGGCATCGGAGACGCAGCCTTTCTTGTGGCCGTGGCGGGAGGCGTCGACGCGCGAATTATCGCCGCCGGCAGCCGTTCGCCTAAGGCGTTCGCCGTGATGACAAATAATCCGAGCATTGACACAATCGCGGACTTAAAGGGCAAAAAGGTGGCGGGGCTTCGCGGCTCTGTGGTTCATCAGGTGTTTGTGTCGGCTCTCGCGGAGCATGGGTTGAAGGAGTCGGACGTCGAGTTCTTTCCCATGCCGATACCGCAGGCGGCGGCGACGCTGCTCACAGGCAGGGCCGACGCGGCTCTTCTGGTCGGCAGCGAGATCATGCGCGCGCGCAAAGCCGGCGCTCGTGTGCTCGCGGACGGCGAGGGGCGTGTGAGCGGCTTGTCCCTTGTGGTCGCGCGGACAAAATTTCTGACCGAAAACCCGGGCTTTGCCGACAATTTTCGCGCTCTGCGGCGGGCAACGCTCTCCGGTGTAAAAGCCGATAAAAACGCCGCTCTGACATTGGCCGCCAAAGAGATCGGCGCTTCCCGCGAAGACCTCGCGGCGATGATGGATTGGTACGATTTCGACCCGACGTTGACGGAAGGCGACATGCGCTCGCTCTCCGCCACGTTGTCATATCTGCTTGAGCAAAAAATGATCATAAAGCCGGTTACCCCCGATTCGTTGATCTGGAAGGATTAATGGGGCCAAAACCCCGAATTGTCTATCGGCCGGGCCGAGAGCACCTCACGCAATAGCCGTGCCCGACGGCGATAAAGGCGGGGTTTAACGCGAGCAGGCTGTCCTTGAGCGCCGCCAGCTTTTCGGCGCTTGGGACGCGCTCGGTGTTGATAGCTTTCACTTCGTCGGTCCAGCTCGCTTCCGCTGTCTTTCCGACCGCGTCGCCGAAGCGAAGCATCAGGTCGCCGCTGAAAAAAATACCCCTAGTCTCTTCGTAAAACGCCAGTCCGTTTTGCAGATGAACCTCGGAGGGATAGTCGATAAACCTGAGCGAAAACCCGCTCTCCTCAAGTACGTCGCCCTGCCGCCTCGGCAGTATCTTGCCCTCGTAGCCAAAACCGGGCAGTTCTCTTGCGCAAAGATGAGAGCAAACGGTAATAACGTCCGGGTATTTGTTCAAAAAAACGGATAAGCCTCCGCACTCGTCGGACTCCATATGCGAAACCAATATATAAGCCGGTTCGCGTCCGCCCAGCAGCCGCGTTATCTCCGGCAACAATCCCGCTGAGTACCCCGCGGGCCCTGTAGAAACAAGTATCGGAGTGTCCGACAACAACAGATATTGATGAATCGTAAAATTCATCGGCTTAATATCAATAGAAAACTGATATAAATCGGGAAAAATGTTCGCAGCCATCTCAAATCCCCCTAAAACCCCCGAGAAAAATCCCATTGTCATGACTCCCCTGGGCACGTGGACGACAGAATGCCAAATCACCGCCTTTAACGAGAAAAACTATATCTTATTATCAGATTAATGTAAATGAGAAAAGCAATATCACAACAAAAATCCCGCGAGACCGGTTGTTGCAAGGCCTCGCGGGGTGTTTTGATGTCTTATGATATCGTCTTTTTTGAGTGATGGTGGCGGTGGCTGGAATCGAACCGGCGACACTGCGGGTATGAACCGCATGCTCTAGCCAACTGAGCTACACCGCCAAAAAATGGTTGCGGGGACAGGATTCGAACCTGTGACCTTCGGGTTATGAGCCCGACGAGCTACCGGACTGCTCCACCCCGCGATAATAATTTGGAACCAACTGGTGCCGAGAGCGGGAATCGAACCCGCACGGACTTGCGTCCACAGGATTTTAAGTCCCGTGCGTCTACCAATTCCGCCATCCCGGCTCTTGTTAACGCTTGTCCCGACCGGTTCTTTCGGCGTTGTACCCGTAAAAAGCAGACGCGCGCCGATAAAAACCTCTTTCACTGCAACCGCGCGTCCGGCACCGAGAAATATTACACTGCATTCTCGAATCTGTCAACAACCGGCGCGGCTTGGTTTTGAAAAAATCGGCGGAATTTATGCGTCCTTCCCGGATTCCATTTCGCCGTATACTTTATTTCGGAAGAAGAGATAGACGCAGACGGTGATTAGCGTTCCCGCGATGTCCGCGGCGGAGAATGCCGCCCATATGCCGTTCATCTGCCGGAGGTGTGAAAGCGCGGCTGCCATGGGAGGGAAGAGCAGCAGCGGGCGCAGCGTGGAGAGGAAGAGCGCCGCGCCTCCGCGGCCGACCCCCTGAAAGAAGCTCGACGCCACGACCTGCACGCCCACAAACGGAACGCCGATGGCGACGATACGCGCGCCGGGTACGCCTATCCGCAGCATCTCGGGCGTGGCGGAGAACAGTGAGAGCATCCCGGCGGGGAAAGCCATTATCAGAAGTCCCGCGGCGAAGCTGAGCAACACGGCGCAGGTGCCCGCCCTGCGGGTAGCCTCGCGAACGCGCGCGGACGACTTCGCGCCGAAGTTGTATCCGACGATCGGCATTAGGCCGTGTCCCAACCCCGCGACCGGCATCGTGATGAACGACACCATGCGCTGTACGACTCCCGACACGGCAATTCCGGAGTCGCCTCCGAACGCCGCGAACAGTTTGTTGACGACCACCCACGAAACTGCGAATCCCATCTGCCGCGCGAACGCCGAGAAGCCAACGGATACGACCTCCAGCAGTGGCGCGAGCTTCGGGCGGAGATGCCGCGCCCGAAGCCGCAGAACGCTTGCGCCGGAGAGATAATAGCGTGCCAGCCACGCCAGCGCCAGCGACTGTGATATCACCGTCGCCACAGCCGCGCCGCGGATGCCCAAGCCGAGAGTGTGGATGAAGATCGGATCGAGCGCGATATTGACTACGCCGGAGATCATCATGCTGTACATGGAGAGCTTCGCGTTTCCCTCGCCTCGGACGAAATTGCTGAGAGTGACCATTGGCATGAAGATTGGCAGCGCGCCGAAGGTGATTCGCATGTAGGCCGCTGCATCGGCCAGAATAATCTCGGACGCGCCTAAATAAGAGCAGATTGCCTCGGCGAAAATGATGCAAAGAGACGACAGCAAGAGCGCGGCGATCATCAGCGCCGACATCGTTCCGCCGAGGGCGCGCGACGCGAGCTCGTCCTCCTTCGCGCCCAAATGCCGCGAGATGACTGATGTTCCGCCGATGCCGAAGCACAGGGACAAGGCCATCGCGACTAAAACGCCCGGAAATGAGACAAATACAGCCGCGATACCCTCATGCCCGACGAAGTAACCGATGAAAACCGCGTCCGTCAGGTTGTAAAAAGCCTGGATGAACATGCCGGCTATCGCGGGGAGGGAGAGGCGCAACAACAGTTTACCCACCGGCATTTCGCCAAGCGCCCGCCTGTTTGTATCATCCACGCGCATCACTCCCGAAATTACGAACTGATATAGCGTTGCCAGCCTAAAGTATAGCAAAGCCGCGGGGGATTCACGGTAGTTGTTCTGCGGGATTTCGTTTCGCGGCGCGCTTCCGCTTCCTTACTTTAAGAATAATCTTAGCCGCATGCGATGAAAGGCGCTTTTGGAAAAATTTTAAAAAACCGGACTGGTGAAATGTGCGATGATCAGTTAATATATTACGCGCAATGCATATTCGGGAGGAGGGTGTTTTTATGCGCAAGATTTTTCCGGCTCTATTGATCTGTTTGTTTGCGGCAAGCGGAGCCTTTGCGGCGGATGTCATCAAGATAGGCTTTTACAACTGCCTGACGGGGCAGAACGCCTTTGGCGGCCAATTGGAGCTCGAGGGAGCGCAATTGGCGCACAAGGAGATTCCCACTGTGCTCGGCAAGAAGATCGAACTGGTCGTCGTGGACAACAAGTCCGATAAGGTGGAAGCCGCCAACGCGGTAACGCGACTGATCGAAAGAGATAAGGTAAACGCGATCATCGGAACCTACGGATCGTCTCTGGCCATGGCGGGCGGAGAAGTAGCGGAGAAAGCCGGAGTCCCGGTCATGGGAACCTCATGCACCAATCCCCTCGTAACGCAGGGCAAACAGTATTACTTCCGCGCATGCTTCATCGACCCCTTCCAGGGCGCCGGCGCGGCGACATATGCCTTCAATAATCTCAAGTTTAAAAAAGCGGCTCTTTTGATCGACGTTGCCAACGACTACAGCGTGGGCCTTGGCAACTTCTTTAAGCAGGCCTTCACGAAGCTCGGCGGACAGATCGTCTCCGAGATGAAGTACCAGTCCGGCGACCAGGACTTCACGGCGCAGCTCACCGAGCTGATCTCGAAGAAGCCTGACATCGTCTTCCTGCCCGCGTACTTCGCGGAAGGCGCAATTGTGCTGAAGCAGGCGAGAGAGCTGGGTGCGGAGTTCCTCTTTATGGGCGGCGACGCGATGGACAATCCCGAGGTCGTCACGCTGGGCGGAGAAGCAGTGGAAGGATTCCTTCACACTACGTTCGCCTACGACCCGAGCATGAAAAACATGAACCCGGTTGCGAAGCGCTTCACCGAGAGCTGGAAAAAAGCGTACCCCAAAAAGGATCCCAACGTCAACGCGGCGCTCGGATATGACAGCTACATCCTGATTATCGACGCGATTAAACGCGCGAACAGCGCCGATCCCAAGAAGATCCGCGACGCCCTCGCGAAGACGAAGGACGTCCCAACCGTGACTGGCATGACCACCCTCAACGCGACCCACGACGCCGAGAAAGAACTGGGTATCGTGGAAATCAAAAACGGAAAGAAACTTTTCATCGGGACAGTAAAACCGCAGATGTAGCGTCAATGTCCCCGCATGTTGCCACAGCACCCGCATAAAGCACAACAGGGCAAGGAGAAGCGGACGTCTTTTTGCTTCTCCTTGCTTATTTTATTCCCTGTAGGGGGAAGATGAATGAGTCTAAACATGTTCGTGCAACACTTTATTAACGCTCTTGGTTTGGGTTCTCTGTACGGATTGATCGCGATAGGATATACCATGGTATATGGTATCTTACGCCTGATAAATTTTGCCCACGGCGACATTTTTATGCTTGGCGCATACTTTGTTTTTTTTGCGACGATTCAATATAAACTGCCATGGGCGCTTGGGGTGATAATTGCCGTCATCGGAGCCACGATGTGCGGCCTCCTGGTCGACAGGACGGCGTATCGCCCGCTGCGCAGCGCGCCCCGTATTTCCGCTCTTATCAGCGCAATCGGCGTATCTTTCTTCATTCAAAACCTGTCGGTCGTTGTTTTCTCGGGTATTCCGCGGCCCGTAGTTCAGCCGCCGATGCTGATGAAGGCGATCCCCATCGGCGGTATTCGGTTGATTCCTTTGGGCCTCATGGTTCCCGTGATATCATTCCTGCTGGTTTCCGGATTGCTGTGGATTGTCTACAAGACCAAGCCAGGCTTGGCGATGCGGTCTATCTCGCACGACATCGAGACTACGCGCCTGATGGGCGTGTCCGTGGACAGGATTATAGCTCTGACGTTCGCGCTGGGCTCGGCCCTGGCGGCGGTAGCGGGCATCCTGTGGGCGCTGCGTTATCCGCGTGTGGAGCCGTTTATGGGCATATTGCCGGGGTTGAAGGCGTTTATAGCCGCGGTATTCGGCGGAATCGGTTCGATTCCCGGCGCGATGATCGGGGGCTTGTCCCTTGGTTTCGTCGAGATCATGTCCATAGCCTTTTTCCCGCATCTGTCGGGATACAAAGACGCCTTCGCTTTCGTTCTCCTGATCGTTATCCTGCTCGTGCGGCCTTCCGGGCTGATGGGTGAGAAGCAGGAGGAAAAAATATGAACGGAACCACAGGCAAGAACAAAACCCGCAACAATCTGCTGACAGCTGTTTCGGTTGTTCTTTTCGTGGTTTTCCTCAGTTGGGCCCCGGGCAACCTCAACGGCTACACTATTCGCATCCTCAATCTGATTGCAATCAACGCGATTTTGGGCTTGAGCCTCAACCTGATTTACGGCATGACCGGGATGTTCTCTCTGGGACACGCCGGGTTCATGGCAATCGGGGCTTACGTCTCCGCGCTCTTGATTCTCTCGCCCCAGCAGAAAGAGCTCATGTGGATACTAGAGCCGATCGCGCCGTGGCTGCTCAATCTGAAAGCGCCCTTTACGGCGCTGGCCGAGAAGGGCGGGCCGCTCTTCGGTTGGCTGGCTTTTCTGCAGGTGCCGTTTTTGTCCTCGCTGTTTTTGGCGGGGCTGGTCGCCTCGCTGTTCGGCCTGTTGATCGCGCTGCCCGTTCTGCGGCTCGGGGGCGACTATCTCGGCATTGCGACGCTTGGTTTTTCGGAGATCATACGCATCATGATCACCAACATGACGCCGATTACGAACGGCTCTCTCGGATTAAAAGGGCTTCCGTCTTACGCGGGCCTTTGGACGAATTACGGGTGCCTCGCGGCTGTGCTGATATGTATGACCAGGCTGATGAGGAGCAATTTCGGCAACGTGCTGCGCGCTGTCCGCGACGACGAAATAGCGGCCAAGACGATGGGTATCGACACTTTCCGCGCGCGGGTGCTGGCCTTTACGCTTGGATGCTTCGGCGGAGGGCTGGGCGGCGCGTTGATGGGTAACCTCATCACAACGATCGACCCGAAGATGTTCATGATCACGCAGACATACAGCTTGCTGATGATCGTAGTAGTGGGCGGGCTGGGCTCGATCACGGGCAGTATCGTCGGCGCGGTCCTTGTCACCACGATGCTGGAGTGGCTGCGTTTTGTCGAAAACCCGGTCTCGATCGGCGCGTTTCAAATACCCGGCATTCCCGGTATGCGCATGGTTATTTTCTCGCTGCTGCTTATCATTGTGATCATCTTCCGCCGCGAGGGAATTATGGGCATGAGAGAGTTCACGTGGGACTGGTTTTTCCGCAATTCGTCCGCGCAAGCGGAACCGCAGTCGAAGGGAGGAGAGGCGCAATGACGAACGCACCTGCTCATATCCTCACGCTCAACGACGTGACGCTGCGCTTTGGCGGCCTGGTGGCCGTCAACGGATTGTCTCTTTCAATTGAAAAGGGCAGCATCGCGGGACTAATCGGCCCGAACGGAGCGGGGAAGACGTCGGTCTTTAACGTCATTACGGGGTTTTATATGCCTTCATCCGGACACGTGGATTTTCGGAGTGAGGACGGCGGAATCATCAGGATAACGGGCCTCCCGCCCCACAAGGTCTGCAAGGCGGGCCTGGCGCGCACCTTTCAGAATATCCGGCTTTTCACCAACGAGACGGTGTTGCAGAATGTCATGGTCGGCAGCTATGTGCGCCAAAAATCACGCTGGTGGATGAGCTTGATGCCCGGCTTGTTCCGGGGCGCGGAGAGGGAAGAGCTCGAGATTCGTGAGCGCTCCATGCGCCTCCTGAACCGCTTGGGCCTCGAAGCTTACGCGAACGCGCCGGCTTCTTCGCTGCCCTACGGCGCGCAGCGCCGCCTCGAGATCGCGCGCGCGCTCGCGACCGAGCCGCAGTTCCTCTTGCTCGACGAGCCGGCCGCGGGCATGAACCCGCAGGAGTCGGCCGAGCTGCTGGGCTTCATCCGAGAGCTGCGCAGCGATTTCGATCTGACGATTCTCTTAATCGAGCACGACATGAAAGTCGTTATGGGCGTCTGTGAGCGCATTTGGGTGATGGATCAGGGCGCGTTGATCGCGAGCGGCACGCCGGAGGAGATCAGAGAGAACCCAAGAGTTATCGAAGCTTATCTCGGAAAGGATGCCGTCAATGCTTGAGGTCAAAAATCTGAACGTCTGGTATGGCGGCATTCACGCCATCAAAGGCATAAACATGACGATTGAGAAGGGGCAGATTGTCACGCTGATCGGCGCGAACGGCGCGGGCAAAAGCAGCACTATCCGCTCGATTGCGGGGTTAGTGAAGGGTTGGAAGGGCGACATCGTCTATACCGCGCCTAACGGAACGCAGGTCTCGCTCAGCGGCAAGCCGCCCGAGGCGATGGTCAAGCTCGGCATCGCGCTGAGCCCGGAGGGGCGGCGCATTCTCCCGCACCTCACCGTGGAGGAAAACCTCTACCTGGGCGCTTACGCGCGCAACGACAAACCGGGGATCGCCGAGGATATCGACAAGGCGTATAATCTCTTTCCGCGCTTGAAGGAACGCCGCTTGCAGAAGGGCGGCACTCTGTCCGGCGGCGAGCAGCAGATGCTTGCCGTGGCGCGCGCTCTGATGAGCCGTCCGGATTTGCTGATGCTCGACGAGCCATCCCTTGGCCTGGCGCCCTTGCTGGTCGCGGAAGTTTTCAACACAATCCGGGATGTCAACCGCGGCGGCACCACAATTCTGCTGGTCGAACAGAATGCCTACGCAGCGCTCAAAATCGCCCACAAGGCGTATGTCCTGGAAGTCGGGCGCATTGCGCTCGAAGGCGAGGGCGAGGCATTGCTCCAAAACCCGAAGGTGAGAGAGGCGTACCTGGGAGGCTAGACTTGCGTCAGAGCACTTCCAATTCGGTGATGGAACAGAGTTTAAACGCTTCGTTGTCGTTCAGCAAATAACAAAAACCGACGATATAGGGAGCTTCTTTTCGGTATTCCCACTCGCGTGGCGTGATGGTGCGTATTGAAATGGTTCCCTTGTCGTCTTGGTACGTGAAACGAATATCCTTCTCTTCTTTTATGGCGAGGTTGATAATATCCATCCTGTCCTGAGTGAAGGTTTTTCTTCCGCGCTCCGGGTCATCCGAGCCCAGATTCTCGTCAGCCGCGTATTGTCTTCCGCAAGCTTCGCAGAGACAGATCATATTGTCCAGCGCGTGGTTCCCGCCGCGTTCGATTGGTTTGATCAGGCGCACCTCAAGGGTTCCGAGGAAATCGCTTTCGGGTCTTCCGCAGTCTTCACAGCGTCCTCCCGCGCGCTCCATGACGGTTTTGCACCGAACTGGCCAGTCCGGCGGGAAGCCCGGCCAGTAGGTATTGATCAGGCGAAACGCGCTCATCACGTTTGGCGAGGCGTCGAAGAATATCTTCGCCTCCAGCACGGAGCCGAGGTTTTTCAGGTTGCCCGCCAAGAGATTGTAGCACTTTTCATGCACCCGCCAACCGTTCAAAAGAGTGATGGATTTAGACATTGAGGGGTTTCCGCCGCAGAAGCAGCAAATCTCGGAAGACTCGTGATTTAAAGTATTTGCGTAGAGCTGCATATATTGATCGGTATTTTCGATCCACGCGAGATGTTCATAAAAAGGAGCGGGGAGAAATATCATCGCCTCTTCCTCAATCGGCGCGTTTTCCGGGATTGCCTCGTTGTTCGCGGCGGGCGTGTCCGGGGCCCGGCTTGTGTCGAACGCGTTCAGCACAGATCGGAGATCCTCTGCCGAGAGTCCGCCCTCCAAGAGCGTCATCATCTTTTGCTTGATCGCTGTTTTGTCCTGCGCGCCAAAAGAACCGCGGCTGAGCACGGCTTCGATTTGTTCCTCTATGACGGCGCGCTCGCCTTCCTTCGCCTCTAAAACCTCGCTTGCCTCCGCTGTGCCCGCAACCTCAGGACTCAACGCCGTTTTGTTTCTTCTCAATAGCCAGTTGAACATTCGGAACCCTCCATCTGCGTTCCTTACTTCAGCTACTTTGTTAAATTTATGTGGCAACGATGTTCAAAATGGATTATATGTGACAATATCGTATAACGCAACGAGCGAAAATACGGTAATAAGTTTCTTATTTACGGAGCTTAGCAGGCGCGCCCCGAAATGACGTCGGAAATTTGAGCGCAGGCTTGCGTAAGCTCCCGCGTCACGTCGTCCAGTATTCGTTGTAATTTAGCGGACAGGGTCACGACGCTCATCGTCCCGCTCAGGTTGCCGAAAATATCAAACAGCGGCGCGCCTACGCTGGCGATTCCGGCATCCATCTCATCAATCTCCGTCGAGTAGCCCTGTTCGTATACGCACTTCATCTCACGGATGAAATCTTCGCGATCCGTGATCGTGTGTTCGGTCAGCTTGTCGAGCGCCAGTCCGGCGATCACTTTTTCCCGTTCTTTCTCCGGCATGAAGGCAATGCGCAGCTTGCCGGACGCGGACGCGTGAAGCGGCAGCTTCGCGTCTGTTCTTGGCGCGTAGGAGTAATAGCCGCCCGGCGCGTGGACGGTGTCAACGGTGTAAATATCGCGATAAAACACGATTTGCAGCCATATGCCAATGTCAAAACGCTTTGAAATGCTCTCCATATGCGGTCGAGCGGCTTCTCGAACGCGTTGCACCTGAAATCGATACACTAATTTTGATTTCGTCAGAAATTCGCTGCCCAAGGTATATGCCCCCAGGTTCGCGTCCTTGGACAGCAGTCTGTTCGCAAGCAATGTTTGTACCAATCCGCGCGTGGTGTTGATGTTCAGGTCCAGCTTAGCGCTGATCTCGTGAAGGGAGATTTTTCGCCCGGTGTCCCCCACGCAATTCAATATGTCGATTGCCCGCTGCACTGATTGAATTGTCTTTACGCGCTCTTTCATATCGATCCCCCCGGATTATCACGACATTATCGTTTATTTGATTGCATTATCGCGTTACGCTGTTAGTATAAAGCCTATTAAGAATTAAGCAATCTGATAAAGCGCGAAAACCTCAATCCGGGTGGTGATGCAAATGGCGGATAAGGAGCGAATCCAAAGGGATATCGAATACCTGAAAAACACCTCGGAGGCGTGTGACTCCGGCACGACTAGAATCGGTTTTACCGGGGCTTATCGAAGGGGCGCCGATTATTTCAAAAAACGGATGACAGAAGCGGGATTAAACGTGCGCGAGGACGGCGTCGGCAATGTGTACGGCCGACGCGAGGGGCGTGAGGCAGGTTTGCCCGTCATACTCTCAGGCTCGCATCTGGATACGGTACGCTGCGCCGGAGCTTACGACGGCGTCGCAGGCGCTGTTTGCGCGTTGGAGGCGGCGAGGATGCTGGAGGATAACGGCGTCACCCTGCGGCATCCGTTTGAGGTCATCGGTACGATTGAAGAAGAAGGCGCGCGCTTCGGGCAGGCTCTCCTGGGCAGCCGGTTTATCAGCGGTATTTTCGGCGACAGCGAGCTTGACTCGATTCGCGATTCCGGCGGGGAAACCCTGCGGGAAATTCTCGCGGACTATCTGCCTGCGGAAACGTGCCCCGCTTTTCGAGAGACGGACGAAATATTGGCGGTGCTGGAGTTGCACGATGAGCAAGGCCCCCTTCTTGAGGCGGAAAACATCGACATCGGCATTGTCCGCAATATAGTCGCGATATCCTGGTTTACCGTTACCGTGAGCGGTTTCGCCGGACACGCGGGGACGGTCCCCATGCCCTTGCGCAAAGACGCGGGGGCGGCGGCTTTTCGCCTGATCGACCGATTCCTCCGCCACACCGCCGCGAATTACGCCTACAGGGCGACGGCCACAGTGGGAAAGCTAGAGCTGTTCCCCGGTTCCATCAACTGCATTCCCTCGAAATGTGTTTTCACGGTCGATCTCCGCGCGGGCTCTGTCGAGATTGTGGACGAGTTGGCGGCCTACATCCGAGATAACGCCGGAGAAATTGCCGACGAGCGCGGCGTCAAAATCGACGTCAACACAGACATTCGCAAGGAGCAGACAGCAATGGACGAACGGCTGCGCGCGCTGCTTAGGAAGAGCTGCGCCGAGCTCGGGTATTCCCACGTTGAGATCGACAGCGGCGCGGGCCACGACGCGATGATCTTTTCCGTCCGCTGGCCGTCCGCCATGCTGTTCGTGCCCTGTGTGAATGGCGTCACTCACAACCCTGATGAGTATGTTCACCCCGAAGCGCTCGCGAGGGGGACAGACGTGCTGTATCGGACGATCATCGCGCTTGATGATGAGTTTCGATGATGACACATAAATCCAAGACAGACGGGGAGGAGATTTTTATCATGGAAAGCGCCGAAAACAAAGAGTCAAGGAATACGGGCGTCGTCAGCATGAAAGAGGGCGAGAGCAAAGAGCCGGTGTCATGGCCGACGCTGTTCTGCCGCTTATTCGCGCACCTCGCCAAAGAGGTCACGGATCGCTTCGGCGAAGAGGGTGAGGATGCGATCAGAGCGGGCGTGGCGGCATTCGGCGAGGAACGGGGGCGCAATATCGCCGCGCGCGCCGGAGCAAACGGATGCGAAAACGACGTCGCCTCCTACCTCCCGAACTACGACATGGGGCGGAGCGATGATTTCACCGCCAGTAACACTTACGGAGACAATCGCGTAGAGCAGCTCTTCACACAGTGCGGTTTCGCCGATCAATGGATGAAAGACGGGACGGAGAAATACGGAAAGCTCTATTGCGACGTTATCGACCCCTCGATCGTCAAGGGCTACAACGAAGAAATGGAGTGCGTTCACGATCAGCGCATATACGAGAACGGCGTCTGTTCGTTCTGCTTCCGCATGAAGGAAAAAGACGCGTAATCATTGCATTATCAGGCAAATAACCGGAGGTGTAACGCGCTATGCAAAACAGCGGACAATGCGGTAAGCGAGTGGTTTATGAAAAGTGCGGTTTGACTCCGGAGGTTTACAGCGGCGTCCCCACATTTTTGGGTGTGTCGGGGATTACCGCGGACGAGATCGGCGACCGGGACGTGGTGATCATGGGCGCGCCCTGGGAAGGGGTCTGCACGACGGGCGCTTTCACGGGGACGGAGCTTGCCGTAAAATCGATTCGGACGGCGTCGCTTCGTTACGGCGGCTATTTACCGGAGTTCGATTTTGATTTCTTTGACGTTCTTAAACTCGGTGATCTTGGCGACAGCCCCACGTTTAACGGGGATACCGATAAAACCTTCGAGGCGATTGAGAGCAAGGTTTACGAAATTCATTCGCGCGGCAAAAAAAGCGTCTGCTTCGGCGGCGACCACTCCATCAGCATCCCGACACTGCGGGCCCTCGCAAGGCTCGGCAAGAAAATCGGCGTTGTCCATTTCGATGCCCACTTAGATAACCTGGGCGCGTTTCAAGGAGAAGAAAAAGAAGCCCGCTGCACGCCTCTTCATCACGCCTACGAAATCCCCGAGGTGGAAAAGGTCGTACACATAGGCATACGAGGTCCGCGCAATCATCCCTCGGGGCTGAGAATCGCAAAGGAAAACGGCGCGCGCGTCATCATGGCGGCGGAGCTTCATCGGCGGGGCTGGGAGGACGTTGCGGAGGAGGTCAAGAATCTGATCTGGAAGCACGTTGATCTTGTCTACGTGACGATTTGCAGCGACGCCCTGGATGTTTCCACCAATCCCGGCGGGCCCGCGGATTTCGGAGGCCTGACTTCGCACCAGCTTCTGCGGATGGTGCATGATTTTGCGTCCGAGGGTATTGCCGCTTTTGACTATGTCGAGGTCTATCCTCCTCAGGACCTGAACTCCATATCCAGTCATCTGGCGGCCTGGGCGGCAATATACGCCATCAACGGAATGGGGAAACACGCGCTCGCCGCCCGCTAACGGCTAAATGCAATAGAAGGGGGATATGGCATGAGTGTGAAGCAGTACACGCCCGCGGAGAAAATCAAGGCGTTGGGGCCCGGTATATTGGTGGTCGGTTCCTTTATCGGCCCGGGCACAGTCACAAGCGCGACAAGAGCGGGAGCTCAGTACGGCTACGCGCTTCTTTGGGCGGTTATGTTCTCGGTCGTCGCCGTAATTGTCATGCAGGAGATGTCGGCCCGTCTCGGGGTTGTCACACAAAGGGGCCTTGCCGAAGGGCTTGTGCGTGAGCTGGAAGACAAGCCTGTTCTTAAGTGGATTATGGTCACGCTCGTAGCCTCCGCGATCACACTGGGCGGCATAGCTTATATGGGGGGCGACCTGACGGGAACCGCGCTCGGCATCTCTACGATCACGGGGATCCCGATTCGTGTGATTGCTCCGGCCTGGGGCCTCTGCGTTCTGGTGCTGATCAACATGGGTGACGCCATTAAATCTCTTGAAAAGCTGCTTGCTGTATGTGTCACAACCATGGCAATCGTCTTTGTTATCACCATGATCATTGTCAAACCCAACATCATTGCGCTTCTGAGGGGTGCGCTTCCTACGATCCCGGAAGGCTCCGCTATGACGAGCGTAGCCCTGATCGGCACTACGGTCGTCCCCTACAACATGTTCATCCATGCTACCAGCGCGCGTAAAACCTGGGGTTCGCCGGATCAATTGCCGCTCGCTCGCTTCGACGTCAATGTTTCGATGATCATCGGAGGGATAATCACAGGGGCGGTTCTCATCACGGCGGGAACGGTTATGCATGGGATGCCGGTCAATTCCGCGGTCGACATGGCTCATCAGCTAAAGCCGCTGCTCGGAGATTTTGCCGTTCCCTTCCTGAGCGTGGGGTTGATTGCCGCGGGCGTCTCGTCCGCCGTCATCACGCCCCTCGGCGTTTCGTACGTTCTGGCGGGACTCTTCGGTTGGGAGATGAACAACCGTGACAAGCGCTTTCTGCTTACGAACCTCGGCGTTGTTCTCTTCGGGATCATAGTCGCAGTGACGGGCTTTAATCCTCTGACGATTATCATGATGGCGCAGGCGGCAAACGGTGTTTTCCTTCCGATTATTGTCGTAGCGGTTGTGTATATCACCAGCCGTAAAAGAGTTCTGGGGAAATACGTCAACACGCCGCTGCAAATTGCAATCGGCAGCTGCGTCGCGGTCATCTCGCTTATTATTGGAGTGCAGAGCTTGTTGTCACTGTTTTAAGACGACAATCCCCCGGCCCTTATCACGCGGGCCGGGGGTTATTTTTTTGCGGCGCTGTGTCAGCGGATGGGCTTGAATTCGTCGTCGATGGTGGCTTTGAACTCAACCCAGCTTTGGCTGCCGATATCGCTCTCGAACGAGACCTTTTTTGCTCTTAACCCAAGGTAGTTGCTTTTCAATCCGCGGACGGATGACAAAGAGTGAGGATTATGCTTGACATTATTAATTCTTTAGTTTACGGTAATAAAAGGATTTGCGTAATTGTTCTTGAAGCCCAAATATGTTTTGTAGGAGGAAAGAACGATTCCGCATATTGGGTATCATATATCAACAGGGTTGCGATAAAATTCGATGTGACAAGGAGGTTGCATTATGAATTTAAGGATCAATGCCCAATCCACCCAAGCTTCACTCTTCACACAGACGCCATCCGCGGTCGGAAAATGGCGAATTATAGCGCCGACCGCTGCCGGTGACAATCTGCGGCTTTCTTCAACGGCAAACTCCATGACGGTTCGACTGAAGGAACACAGAGATTCGATCATGCAGTGGGATACCAAGGTGATGGGCAGTGACAACCGCGCCGCGGTGAAACCGTTGAAGCTTCTTGACAAGGCTGTTTCGAATATCGGCAAGACGCTCGAAGATATGAAAACGCTGTCGATGATAGCCGAGAGGAAAGACCTGACCGACGAAGAGCGAATTGATCTTCAGATTCAGATGATCAATTTGCAGGCTCAACTATTCAAGGATACGTATCGTATGGGTCTTGAGATAGCCGGACAATATTCGAGTGAAACCCCGGGTAAAACTTCGGGTAATGCTGAGAAGATATTATCGTATGAGATTAACGGAGCCAAAGAAATTCTCATCGCGATGATGGAAAAAATGAAAGAGAGGATCGCGAGCGGGGATTATACCCCCAGAACCGATGGCGTCGATCTTTCCGATTTCACAATGGTTAAATTTTTTTACTTCGTGGATGAGGAAACCGGGGAAGCCAA
>Ga0153940_1000477_pt1 | contig 20777 bp, 18 predicted proteins | sample TSNJ024MetaG_FD_104736 | JGI IMG/M metagenome (GOLD analysis project Ga0153940, IMG submission 104736) | Attine ant fungus gardens microbial communities from New Jersey, USA - TSNJ024 MetaG | ecosystem: Host-associated > Fungi > Mycelium > Unclassified | place: USA: New Jersey, Brendan T. Byrne...
GTCATTCTGAGCGCAGCGAAGAATCTTATACACTAAAAGTTTACGAAATTCCAGAGGTGAGATTCTTCGCTTACGCTCAGAATGACAGTAATAATGCGGCTTCGGAGTTTCCGAACCTGCTCTAATTAGTGAAGCGAGGGGCGGAAGATTTCCGCCCCATTAGTTACAGTCGAGGGCTGAATGGTAACCCACCATTATTCCATTTTAAGAATTCCGAATATCAGAGTCTATAATGGAAAATATGACAGGAAGTGCTTACCGGGACCACTGAAAAGCACATTGGTGCAGTGTGTTTTTCAGTTGTTTCGGGCCATTTCTGTCAGTCAAGAAAAGGAGAACAGAATATGTACAAGACATTTACTATGGAATTAGCGGGCAGAACGCTTTGCGTTGACGTTGACCGTGTGGCTAAACAGGCAAACGGTGCGGCTTTGATGCACTATGGGGAGACAGTGGTATTATCCACTGCGACCGCATCTGACAAGCCAAGAGAAGGTATTGATTTCTTTCCGCTAAGTGTGGAATTTGAAGAAAAATTGTATGCGGTAGGTAAGATCCCGGGAGGATTTAATAAGCGTGAGGGAAAAGCAAGTGAACATTCTGTGCTGACATCACGTGTTATTGACCGCCCGATGAGACCGTTATTCCCGAAGGATTACCGTAATGATGTAACCTTGAATAACATGGTTATGTCAGTAGATTCAAATTGTAATCCGGAGATTCCGGCGATGTTGGGTTCGGCCATTGCAACTGCTATTTCGGATATTCCGTTTAGTGGTCCATGTGCGACAACCCAGATTGGGTTGATCAACGGAGAATTTGTTGTGAATCCGACGATGGTAGAAAAAGAAGTTTCTGATCTGCAGCTTACGGTTGCATCTACCAGAGAAAAAGTAATTATGATTGAAGCCGGAGCAAATGAAGTAAAAGAAGATAAGATGCTGGAAGCGATCTGCAAAGCACATGAAGTGAATCAGGAAGTTATCGCTTTTATTGATAAGATTGTGGCTGAGTGTGGAAAAGAGAAACATTCTTATGAAAGCTGTGCGATTCCGGAAGAATTATTTGAAGCTATCAAAGAATTAGTACCCCCGGCAGATATGGAAGTGGCTGTATTTACTGATGTAAAGCAGGTACGGGAAGAGAATATCCGTCAGATTAAAGAGAAGCTGACGGAAGCATTTGCGGAAAAAGAAGAGTGGCTGGAAGTACTGGATGAGGCTGTTTACCAGTATCAAAAGAAAACTGTTCGGAAGATGATCTTAAAGGATCATAAGCGTCCGGATGGAAGAGGAATTACGCAGATGCGTTCGCTGGCAGCGGAGATTGATCTGATTCCCCGTGTACATGGTTCCGGTATGTTTACCAGAGGACAGACACAGATTTGTACGATAACCACGCTGGCACCGCTTTCTGATGCACAGAGAATTGATGGACTGGATGAACTGGAAACATCCAAGAGATATATGCATCACTATAATTTTCCGTCCTACTCAGTGGGGGAAACAAGACCATCCAGAGGTCCGGGACGTCGTGAAATCGGTCATGGTGCGTTGGCAGAAAAGGCATTGATATCGGTGCTTCCCAGTGTGGAAGAATTCCCATATGCAATTCGGACGGTGTCGGAGACTTTTGAATCTAACGGCTCTACCTCTCAGGCGAGTATTTGTGCATCTTCTCTCTCTCTGATGGCAGCAGGCGTGCCGATTAAAAAAGCAGTAGCAGGAATCTCTACCGGTCTGGTAACTGGTGATAGTGATGATGATTATCTGGTATTAACTGACATTCAGGGCCTGGAAGACTTTTTCGGCGATATGGACTTTAAAGTAGCTGGTACTCATGATGGCATTACGGCAATTCAGATGGATATTAAAATCCACGGTTTAACAATGGCAATCATTGAAGAAGCGATTGCAAAGACCAAAGAAGCAAGAGAGTACATTTTGACTCAGATTATGGAGCCTTGTATTTCACAGGCAAGAGAGTCGGTTGGCGAATATGCACCAAAGATTGTTCAGATTCAGATTGACCCGACAAAGATTGGGGATGTTGTAGGTCAGCGCGGTAAAACAATCAATGCGATCATCGAAGAAACCGGGGTTAAGATTGACATTACTGATGATGGTGCAGTATCCGTATGCGGTACTGATGCAGCATCAATGGACAAAGCCATTGAGTATATTAAAACTATTATAACTGACTTTGAATCAGGACAGATTTTTGTTGGAAAAGTTATCAGCATCAAAGAATTCGGCGCATTTTTAGAATTTGCACCAGGAAAAGAAGGTATGGTTCATATTTCGAAAATCTCAAAAGAAAGAATCAACCGCGTAGAAGATGTACTGACATTAGGTGATAAAGTGACCGTTATCTGTCTTGGCAAAGATAAGATGGGTAGAATCAGCTTCAGTATAAAGGATGTTCCGACAAAAGAGCAGCAAGCATAAAAATCCTAATAGAAAAGAGATGGGGGAGCGTTTTGTTGCGCTTCCCTGTTTGTATGATGGGAAAATATTTTGTTGCTAGCGTGACTATCAGCTGGTTGTTACACTAGTATAAGGAATTTTGAAAAGAAAGGTAGACAACGTGAGATATCATAATATTACAAAAGACGATATGCTAAATGGGGATGGACTGCGTGTGGTATTGTGGGTGTCAGGATGTTCCCACTGCTGCAAAGAATGTCAGAATCCACTCACATGGGATCCAAACAGCGGAGTGCCATTTGATGATAATGTAAAAAAAGAGATTTTTGAACAACTAGAGCTGCCCTATATTGATGGAATCACATTCAGCGGCGGAGATCCGCTTCATGTGAACAATATAACGGAGGTTACTGAACTTACAAAAGAGATTCGGGAAAAGTATCCGGAAAAAACAATTTGGCTGTATTCCGGTGATTCCTGGGAATTCATTAAGCTGGAAGAAATTGCGAAATATTTAGATGTGTTAGTTGATGGTGAATTTCAGGTAGAAAATTTGGACAAAAGCCTGAAATGGAGGGGAAGCTCTAATCAGCGGGTAATCGATGTCCAGGAATCGCTAAAAACAGGTGATATCGTGCTATATACAGAAGATTAGAGAGTAGAAGCCAATAGCAAAAGTTTAGAGAACAAAAGCTTATAAGTAAAAGAACTATGGGTAAAAAAATTATAAGTGAAAGAACTATAGGTAAAAGAACAATAAGTAAAAAGCTTATAGTAAAAGGATTATAAGTAAAAGGACTATAAGCAAAGGATTATGGACAAGGAGAAAAAGGATGCAAAGAATTGCCAGATTTCATAAAGTCAGTTTTGAACAATTTGCAGAAGGATGGAAAGATACGTTTGGGGAGATTCCCAGCAAGGACATAGAAGATATTTATGAGAAGCTGCAGCTGCCACGGCGTGCTACTGCCGGAAGTGCTGGGTATGATTTCGGCAGTCCGCTGGCATTTCGGCTGAACCCGGGGGAGACGATTAAGATTCCTACCGGTATTCGCGTGGAAATGGAGAATAACTGGGTATTAAAGTTATATCCACGAAGTGGGCTTGGCTTTAAATACCGCCTTCAGATGAATAATACGGTGGGGATTATTGACAGCGATTATTTCTACTCTGATAATGAAGGTCATATTTTTGCCAAGATTACCAATGATTCTAATGAAGGTAAAGTTCTGGAGTTAGAGGCCGGAACGGGATTCATGCAGGGGATTTTCCTGGAATATGGGATTACCTTGGACGATGATGTAACTGATGTCCGCAATGGGGGATTTGGCAGTACTACGAAATAAGTGACATACTCCCTTAGAGTCGGGGACTTCTTGGCAATAATAGTTAAAAGGAACCGGTTGATCATGAGATTTTATTCCCTGAAAACCGGTTCCTTTTTTGTAAACTAATTTTTACAGATCTTTGCCATCTACGATTTCATCAAATTCTGCATTATCCAACAGTTCATCAAAAGCGTCAGCAGCAAGTTCGTACTCAGCATCATCTTCGATGTTCTCTAGCATTGGGTTATCATTTACTTCGGTATAGCGGTAGAGATATACTTCTCCATCTTCATTATTGCCATCCTCATCTAAAGGAAGTAATGCGATATATTCTCTATCACCTGCCGGATAAATGGTCAATACCGCGCATTCTACCTCGGTGTCATCGTCCAGTGTTAAAGTTACCATAGCATCCTGCTGATCCAATCCTGTTTCACAGTCTGTTCCGCACGCAGCGCAGTCACCGCCGCAGTTTTCATCATGTTCAATACCCATAACTTACCTCTTTCTTTTTGAGTCAAACTTGATAAGGCAATACCTGCCATATCTGTTATGAATACTTTAACAGATAGTAGGGATAAATGCAATTAATATTTAACTTTCCGGCTCGTGCTTTGTTATAGTTAACATTTTTTTATTGACGAGCTTTCAACGCGGTTCTATACTATAAGATATGGATAAAAAATGGTACGGGACGAGGAGGAAGTAAGATGAATATCAGATTTGTTGAACGAAAGCAGTTGAAAGAAAAGCCGGATTGGAGTAATCTGGGGTTTGGAAAATATATGACTGATTATATGTTCGTGATGGAGTGGGATAAGGAGCAGGGGTGGCATGATGCCAGAATTGAACCAAATGCTCCCATGTTGATGGATCCGGCATGTGTATCCCTGCATTATGCACAGGAAACATTTGAAGGAATGAAAGCATACCGCACCAAAAGCGGGAAGATTCAGTTGTTTCGTCCGGAGATGAATGCAAGACGGCATGCCAGATCAAATATCAGACTTTGTATGCCTGAAATACCGGAAGATATGTATATTGAGGCGGTAAAAGCGCTGGTAAAGGTGGAAAAGGACTGGGTACCTGCAGAGCCGGAAACTTCTCTTTATATCCGACCATTTATGTTTGCTACGGAAGCAGCGTTAGGTGTGCATCCGGCGGATTCGTATAGATTTATGATTATTTGTTCTCCGGTAGGGGCGTATTATGAGGAAGGTGTGAATCCGGTTAGGATTTTGGTAGAGGATGAACTGGTTCGGGCGGTTAAAGGCGGTACTGGATTTGCTAAATGCGGAGGTAATTATGCAGGCTCCATATTGGGGCAGGTAAAGGCAGAGGAAAAAGGATGTGCGCAGGTATTATGGCTGGATGGAGCGGAGCATAAATATGTGGAAGAAGTAGGAACTATGAATATCATGTTTAAAGTGAATGGGGAAATCTACACGGCACCGATTCAGGGAACTGTTCTTCCGGGAGTAACAAGAGATTCCATAATTCATATTTTAAAGGAATGGGGATATAAGGTAAATGAAACCAGTCTATCTATTGATGAGCTGATGGCAGCAGGTAAGGAGGACTCTCTGGAAGAAGTATTTGGAACGGGAACGGCGGCGGTTATTTCACCGGTGGGAGAATTCCTTTATAAAGATGAAACCATTACTGTGAATGGTTTTAAGATAGGTGAATTAACACAGAAGTTATATGACTATCTGACTGCGATCCAATGGGGTGACGAAGAAGACAATTATGGCTGGGCTGTGGAAGTCTGTTAACGGTGAATGAATAATACATGACAGAGCTGCTGCACATTTGAAGTGCAGCAGCTGTTACTATTTACAGCTCTATGAGCTGCAAATAGTAACACGCTTCGCGATGCACAGAAATTATGCAGAATGCATAATTTCGCGCCGGAAGTCCTCGGATTTTCTGTGACTTCCGCTTTGCTCCACTCACAAAAAATACCTCGCGGAATAGAGACTGTGAATAGTAACTGGCAGCTTTTCTGACATTCAACTCTTTATTCGATGACGAACCAGAAAGGGAAACATGGTGAAGGCACAAAATAAAATGCCGTTGGTAGAAAAATTAAAAAAATATAATGAGAACCGCCCTGCATACTTTTGCATACCGGGGCATCGGTTTGAAAGAGGCGTCAGTGAAGCATGGCTTGCCCAGGAGGACAGAGCCTTTTTGCAGTATGACTTGACGGAAGCGTATGGGCTGGATGATTTGCATCAACCGGAAGGTGTGATAAAAGAGGCCCAGGATCTGGCAGCTGAACTGTTTGGTGCCAGGGAAAGCTTTTTTCTGGTAAATGGAACTACCGGCGGCAATCAAGCGATGGTGCTTACGGCTGCAGGACCGGGCGAGGAGATTATTATTCCGCGGAATGCACACAAATCTATTTTGATGGGGCTGATCATGAGCGGAGCCAGACCAGTCTATGTTACACCGGAGTGGATACCGCAGTGGGGCATCTATGGAGGGGTATCCTCCCAAACCATTGAGTGCGCTCTGGATGCCCATCCGGACTGCCGAAGTGTGCTTCTGGTGAGTCCCAACTATTATGGCATCACCAGTGACCTGGCTAAAATCAGCGAGGTATGCGCAGCTCATCAGGCATTGCTGCTGGTAGATGAGGCCCATGGTGCCCATGTTTATTTCTCGGATTTGCTTCCCAAAGGTGCTTTGCAGTATGCGGATATGTGTGCCCAGAGTTTACACAAGGTGACGGGAGCCCTGACGCAGAGTTCGATACTGCATGTGGGCAGTGAGAGGATATCGGTTTCTGTTCTGAAACAAAACCTTCAGATGGTGCAGAGTACCAGTCCCTCTTACCTGTTGATGGCATCTCTGGATGCAGCACGGTTTGAACTGGCGCAAAATGGGAAAAATATGATAGAGGGGACACTGCAGCTGGCAGCATATATAAAGGAAAAAATAGGGGGGATTTCCGGAATCCGGTATATGGATGAGAACATCATTGGCCAAAATGCAGTGCATGAACTGGACGGCACGCGCTTGACGATCACAGCAATTCAGTTGGGTTTCAGCGGATTTGCGCTAAAAGACCTGCTGATGGAAAAATACAGCGTGGACACTGAGCTGGCGGACGAGCAGAATGTATTGGTGATTCTTACGTTTGCCAACATCCGGGAGGAGGTAGAGCGCCTTGTTTATGCACTGCAGGAGATATCTCGGAGCAATATCATAAGAGATGAAGTACAGCAAGGGCAGAAAGTACAGATAAAAGTACAGATAGTACAGAAAGGGCAGAAAATACAGCAAAGGGAGAAAAGCAGTATTATATCAATACCGGATATGATATTGACACCGCGAGAGGCACATTTTCATAAGAAGCGAAGTATTTCCTGGCAGGAGGCAAAAGGAATGATTGCCGGAGAAGCAGTAATACCATATCCGCCAGGTACACCTCTGATATATCCGGGCGAGCGAATAGATGAAGAAGTGTGGAATTATCTGGAGAATCTTCGCCGACAGCAATGTCATTTTCAAGGAATTTCTGACAGTAATCTGAATACCTTGGAAATCATTGACGAATCAATGGAAAACCCTGTATGAAATGTGATATACTAAAGTGAAACTTAGTTACTGTTCACACAGCGACCATTCCGCGAGGTGTTTCCGTGCATTATGCACGGAAATCCCGAGACATACAACGCGCGAAATTATGCAGGATTGAGGAAGTTCTTTACGCTTTGCGCAAAGAACGGCTTTCACACTAAATTCGTACTTTGTACTCATTAAGTGTTCAATGCCTCTGTGCATCGCGAAGCGTGTTGCTGGTCACGGAGTGAACAGTAACGAAACTTAGAGAGATGGTTAGTCATTGGATAAACAATACGATGACTTGGGAGACATAAGATGAAGCTGATATCTTGGAATGTAAATGGGCTGCGGGCTTGCGTAAATAAAGGATTTGTAGAAACTTTTAAGGAGTTGGGTGCAGATATTTTCTGTATTCAGGAAAGTAAGCTGCAGGAAGGACAGATTGATCTGGAGCTGCAAGGTTATTATCAGTACTGGAATTACGCAAAGAAGAAGGGGTATTCGGGAACTGCGATTTTTTCCAGGCAAGAACCGATGAATGTAACCTATGGAATCGGAATGGATGAGCATGATCAGGAGGGTCGGGTGATTACACTGGAATTTCCTGAATATTATATGATCACAGTATATACGCCTAACTCACAGAATGAATTGGCACGTCTGCCGTATCGCATGCAATGGGAGAACGATTTTCTGGATTATATCATGGGGTTGAAGGAGAAGAAACCGGTGATTTTCTGTGGTGATTTAAATGTTGCGCATCAGGAGATTGATTTGAAAAACCCCAAAACTAACCGGAAGAGTGCAGGGTTTACCGATGAAGAGCGGGAACGTTTTTCCCGGGTTCTGGAACAAGGATTTATCGATACTTTCCGGTATTTTTATCCGGGACAGGAACAGATTTACTCATGGTGGTCTTATCGGTTTAAGGCGAGAGAAAAGAATGCAGGCTGGCGGATTGACTATTTCTGTGTTTCTAATGAATTGGAGAAGAACATAAAGGATGCCAAAATTCATACGGATATCATGGGCTCAGATCATTGTCCGGTGGAATTGGAGATAGAATTTTAATGAAAGCATCTGGGGGAAGAAAGGCAGGATATATGAGCAGAACCAATAATATCCCGTTTCAAATAAAGCGCGGGAATCCGCAGCATCTGGGTGTATATCAAACAGAAAGGGGCTGTAATTTTGCGATTGCTGTTGAAAGTGATCAGGAGGCCAGCCTTTTACTTTATAAAAGTGGAAGTATGGAAGTAACAGCAGAGATACCATTGCCTGAATACGAATACACAGGTGATGTTCGGGCAGTGCTGATCGAGGGCATGCAGGCCCGGCAATACGAATATAATTATAGGATCGATGGTGAAATTGTCTGTGATCCGTATGCAAGAGCATTAACTGGGCGGACAGAGTTTGGCAAACCAGTGACAGATGCTGATAAACACCTTATCCGGGGATGCATCTATGCTGAACCGGATGAGAATGTAAGTGGATCATGGATACCATATGATGCAACCATAATTTACAAACTCCATGTGAGGGGATTTACCAAGCACAAGGCATCCAAAGTAAAGGCCAAAGGAACCTTTACCGGGCTTCAGGAGAAGATTCCTTATCTGCAGGATTTGGGGATTACCACGGTGGAGTTGATGCCGGCTTATGAATTTGAAGAGTGTCCTGATCTAACAAAGCAAGAGTATTCTTTTATGAATTACCAGGCAGATGTAAAGCGGGTGAACTATTGGGGTTATACCGGCGGGTATTATTTTGCGCCGAAAGCCTCTTACTGTGCCGGGCAGGATCCCGTCGCGGAATTCAGGCAGACAGTAGCAGCTTTTCATCAGGCAGGAATGGAAGTTCTGATGGAATTCTATTTTGTTCCTCAGACAAGTCCGGTACTTATACTGGAAGTGCTGCGATTCTGGAAACTTTGGTATGGAGTTGATGGTTTTCATCTGGCCGGAACCGGAATGCCGATTGAGATTATCGCTGAAGATCCGTTATTAAGGCAGTGTAAAATCCTGTATGCCGGTTTTGACATCGGACGCCTGTATGGAAGTAAGCAGCCCAAAAAGAAAGTGTTGGCAGAATATCATCCGGGTTTTATGGAGAATATACGCCGCTTTTTAAAAGGGAGTGAAGAGCAGGTGCCGGGGGTTATCTGGCAGCTAAAGCACAATCCTAAAACCCATGGCGTGGTCAATTATATAACTTGTCAGGATGGCTTTACTCTGGCCGATTTAGTATCCTATGATTATCGGCATAATGAGGCAAATGGAGAAGAAAACCGGGATGGAAGTGCCTATAATTACAGCTGGAACTGCGGCATCGAAGGCCCAACCAGGAAGGTATCGATTCTGGAACTGCGGCGAAAACAGATGCGTAACAGCGTTTTGTTCCTGCTGCTTAGCCAGGGTACGCCGATGCTTTATGCCGGAGATGAGCTGGGGAATTCCCAGAATGGAAATAATAACGCATACTGTCAGGACAATCCTATTGGCTGGCTGGACTGGACAAAAAACAAGCGTAGTGAAGAAATGTCTGCTTTTGTTAAAGCAGCTATCGCTTTTCGGAAAGAACACCGCATTTTCCATGCCGGTCATGAACTGCTGGATACGGATTATCGGGCTGTGGGTGTGCCGGAGATATCTTTTCATGGTAAGCATGCCTGGGTACCGGAGATGGAGGTGTCCAGCCGTCAGCTGGGAGTGATGTACTGTGGACAATATGTGATGAATGATGATAAAAAGGCAGATGCGTATTTTTATGTTGCTTATAATATGCATTGGGAAGAGCAGGAATTTGCCCTCCCGAAGCTGCCGGTGAACCTGAAATGGAATCTGGTGATCGATTCTGCTGCCAAAGGTGAGGTAGGGATTTATTCATCAGAAAGGTGTATACCGGAAAGAGACGGTAATCATTTTAAGGTTCCCCCCAGAACAATAATAGTATTAATCGGAAGGCAGGCAGAAAAAGAATGATGAATGCTTGGAAACATTTTAAGACGATTACTACCCATAAAATTCTGGTCATGCGGTATTGTTTTAAAATCGGCTTATACAAACAAGGGCTGCTCCATGATCTGTCGAAATATTCATGGACAGAATTCCGGATGGGGTGCAGATATTATCAGGGAACCAGAAGCCCTAATAATGCTGAGCGGGAAGCAAGTGGAATATCCACTTCCTGGCTGCACCACAAGGGAAGAAATAAGCACCACTATGAATACTGGGTTGATTATGGGATTCAGTGTGATACGGTGATTACCGGCATGGAAATGCCAAGAAAGTATGTGGCTGAGATGATCATAGACCGCATCTGTGCATGCAAAGTGTATGCCAACGGAACATATAGTGACCAGGCAGCTGTTAAGTATTATGAAAATGGTAAGGATAGGCTGTGGTTTATTCATAAGAAGACAAAGGCACAGATGGAATTCCTGCTTCGCATGCTGGCGGAGAAAGGGGAGGATTATACCCTTCATTACATCCGTTATGTTTTTTTGCGTAATAGGAAAAACCGGAGGAATTCCAGCAAGCGGGAATTTGCGTTTAGGAGAAAGAGAGATGCAGTTTGCAAACAGAATGGATTATTTTCAGGAAAGCGTTTTTACTTCTTTACTGAATATGAAGAAGGAAAAAGAAGCGCGAGGTGATTCGGTTATTGATCTAAGCATTGGTACCCCGAACATTCCTCCGGCTGAACATATAATTGAGGCACTCTTGGATGCAGCCAAGGTTGGCAGCAATTATGTCTATGCGATTCAGGATATAGCAGAACTGCACAAAGCAGTTGCGGCGTGGTATCAAAGCCGGTATGAGGCAGAGATCGATCCGAATACTGAAGTGTTGTCACTATTAGGTTCCCAGGAAGGTCTGGCACATATCTGTCTTTCCATTGCTGATCCGGGGGATGTGGTTTTGGTTCCGGACCCGTGCTATCCGATATTTGCGGATGGTCCGGTGCTGGCTGGGGCAAAGCTTCATTACATGCCTTTACGCCGGGAGAATGATTACTTAATTGATTTTGATGAAATTCCTATTGAGACAGCCAAAGCTGCTAAATTAATGATTGTTTCTTATCCGAATAATCCTACAACAGCTACAGCGCCGCCAAAGTTCTATGAGGAGTTGATCACCTTTGCCAAGCAGTATGACATTATCGTACTGCACGATAACGCGTACAGTGAACTGGTCTTTGAAGGGGATCAAAAAGGCGGAAGCTTTTTAGCGTATCCCGGAGCAAAAGAGGTTGGTGTGGAATTTAATTCGTTATCTAAGACGTACGGGCTGGCGGGTGCCAGAATTGGTTTTTGCGTTGGGAATCATCAGATAGTGGAAAACCTTGCCCGCTTAAAGTCTAATATGGATTATGGGATGTTTCTGCCGTTGCAGAAAGCGGCAATTGCTGCGATCACCGGTGACCAGAGCTGTGTTAAAACAACCCGGGAAGCGTACCGCAGGAGAAGGGATTGCCTGATCAGGGAATTTGCAGCAATTGGATGGGAGATTGAACCTTGTCCGGCAACCATGTTCATATGGGCAAAGATACCGGCGGGATTTTCCTCGTCGGAGGTATTTGTTCGGGAGCTGTTGATGCAGGCGGGGGTTATGGTGACCCCGGGAAGCGCTTTTGGTCCATCTGGAGAGGGTTATGTCCGGATTGCCTTGGTGCAGGAGGAAATGGAAATTCAGGAAGCGGCGCAGCGTATAACTGAATGCGGAGTAATTGACGTTCTTCCATAAATCGATTATGATAATTGGTGTCAATTAGTGTCAAATATAAAAATAGGGGATTAATTATCATATGAATATTTTGAATCTTGAACATATAAGTAAAACCTATGGTGAAAAGAATATTTTTAATGATGTTTCTTTAGGAATACATGAAGGGGATAAAATCGGTCTTCTGGGCGTCAATGGCGCTGGGAAAACCACTTTGATCAAAATTGCAGCAGGTATTGAAGAGCCGGATCACGGTGAGGTGGTGCAGGGGCGGAATCTGACAATCCGTTGCTTATCTCAGAATCCTGTTTTTGATAATGAACAGAGTGTCCTGGAGGCAGTTCTTTTTGAGAATGTGACCGAAGACAATGAGTGGACGTTGGAAAGTGAAGCAAAAACAATCCTGAACCTCCTGGATATCCGGGATCATGAGCAACCGGTAAAGCAGCTTTCCGGCGGGCAGAAAAAACGTGTGGCACTGGCAAAAGTATTGCTTGAAAATGCGGATATTCTGATTCTGGACGAGCCGACAAACCACTTGGACAACCAGATGGCACAGTGGCTGGAAGGGTTTCTGATGAACTATCGCGGTACCCTTATCATGGTTACCCATGACCGTTATTTTCTGGATCGGGTATCGAACCGTATTGTGGAGGTGGACAAAGGGAATCTCTATAGCTATCCGGGAAATTATTCTGAATTTGTCCGGCTGAAAGATGCACGCATCAATATGGAACTGGCATCGGAAAGAAAGCGGCAGAGCATCCTGAAAAAAGAACTGGAATGGCTGGCCAGAGGAGCCAGAGCCCGCTCCACAAAGCAAAAGGCACATATCCACCGGATTGAACAAATGGCTGCACAGCAGGCGCCGGAAGCAGATCAGTTGGTAGAGCTGGGGTCAGTGTCTTCCAGAATGGGGAAAAAGACGGTTGAACTTACCGATATTTCTAAGAAATACGGGGATAATGATCTGATTCGTGATTTTTCATATATCTTTTTAAAAAATGACAGGGTAGGAATCATCGGAAAAAATGGTTGCGGTAAATCAACATTATTGAAGATTATTAATGGTATGGTAGAACCGGATACAGGCAGTGCAGTGGTAGGGCAGACCATTAAGATTGGTTACTTCTCACAGGAAAATGAATACATGAATGAGTCGTTAAAGGTCATTGAATATGTTCGGGAAGGTGCAGAATATATTGATACCGGCGATGGAAAGATATCAGCATCGCAGATGCTTGAGCGGTTTTTATTTGATGGAGCTATGCAATGGTCTGTGATAGGCAAGCTGTCTGGTGGAGAAAAGAGAAGATTATACCTTCTGCGTATCCTTATGGAAGCTCCTAATGTCCTGATTCTGGATGAGCCTACCAATGATCTTGATATCCAGACATTGTCTATTCTTGAGGATTATCTGGATAGCTTCCGGGGAATTGTAATTACGGTCTCCCATGACCGTTATTTTTTAGATCGGGTTGTAAGACGGATTTTTGCTTTTGAAGAAGGACAGCTTAAGCAGTATGAAGGTGGATTCTCGGATTATCTATTAACTTGTGAGGATTGTTCTCAACCGGTATCGGATGCAAAGAAAGAGAAGATAGTAGAAAAAACCGCTAAAAGCTGGAAAGGGCCGGAAGAAAAAAAGCTGAAATTTTCTTTTAAAGAACAACGAGAATATGAGGCAATCGATGATGACATAGCTAAACTGGAAAGTGAGATTGAGCAAAAAGAAGAAAAGATAGCAGCATCTGCCAGCAGTTATGTGGAACTGAACCGACTGATGGAAGAAAAACAGGATTTAGAAGTCAAGCTGGAAGAAAAGATGGAACGCTGGGTGTACTTAAATGACCTTGCAGAAAAAATAGGTGTTTGATTATTTCATCAATATATGGTATTGTAGGCGTGGATAGTATTCAGAAAAGAAACTGTACCGCTTGTTAGTAATCCATATATTTATTCAGGCAAACGCTTATATCTGATCAAGTAAAAATGAGATTTTACTGTTCCTCTGCAATTTTGGCGCAAAGCGCCGCTGCCGGGGGGTGATCGTATGAAGATAGGTTTTATCGGAGCGGGAAAAGTTGGTTTTTCGCTGGGTAAGTATTTCGTGGACGGTGGTCTTACCGTTACGGGCTACTACAGCCAAAACCAGAATTCCGCTAAAGAAGCAGCTGAATTTACCAATACGCACTGTTATTCTGATTTATCACGTATAGTAGAGGATAGTGATACGCTCTTTCTCACCGTGCCGGATGGTGCGGTCAGGAGTCTATGGGATCACATAAAGCTCATGCCTGTTGCGAATAAAAACGTATGTCATTGCAGCGGTCTGCATTCATCTAATATCTTTTCTGACATTGAGAAGGCATGTGCCTTCGGCTATTCCATTCATCCGCTATTGGCGGTATCCAGCAAAAAAGAATCATACAAAGAATTAAAGGAAGCTTGTTTCACCATCGAAGGCAGCAGTGCCCGCATGGGAGATATTCTTGCGCTGTTTTCCCGACTGGGAAATAAAGCAGCGGTCATTTCACCTGAAAAGAAACAGCTGTACCACATGGCGTCTGTTACCGTGAGCAACCATGTGGCGGCTTTGGCTTATCTGGGAATACAGCTTTACGGTCAGTGTGGTCTGGAACAGGAATTCGCAGAGAGTGCCTGGAAGAAGCTGTTTTTGGGCAATGCCGCAAGTGTTGCTGCCCGTGGTCCGGTGCAGGCATTGACCGGGCCGGTAGAACGGGGAGACGTGGAGACGGTGAAAGGCCATCTGGCCTGTATGAAGGGCGTGAGCCTGTCGGCAGAAATCGGAGAGGATCAACTGAAAGACCTCTACTGTCTGCTTTCGGATATTTTGCTGGAGATTGCCGGGGAGAAGAATCCACAACGGGATTACAAAGAACTGAAGCGAATATTGGAGGAAAAAAATGAAAAACACTGTTGCAACATTTCGGGAACAAAAGCAGAACAAAGACAAGATCACCATGTTGACAGCCTATGACTACTCTACCGCTAAGCTCATGGACGAAGCCGGTATCAACAGCATCCTGGTAGGAGATTCCCTGGGCATGACCATGCTGGGATATGAAGACACTTTGTCTGTCACAATGGAGGACATGATCCATCACACAAAGGCAGTAGCCAAAGGGGCAAAGAATGCAATGGTGGTGGCGGACATGCCGTTCATGAGTTATCAGACTTCGGTATACGACGCGCTGGTCAATGCAGGGCGCCTCATGAAAGAGGGCCGGGCTCAGGCCATCAAACTGGAGGGCGGAGAAACTGTGTGCCCTCAGATTAAAGCCATCACAGAAGCTTCTATTCCTGTCATGGCTCATATTGGTCTGACTCCTCAGTCTGTCAACGCCTTCGGCGGCTTTAAAGTGCAGGGGCGGGATGAAGAAGCAGCGAAAAAACTGATCCGGGAAGCGAAAGCGGTACAGGAAGCAGGAGCTTTTGCCGTTGTTCTGGAATGTGTGCCGGAAAAGCTGGCTGCCCTCATCACCGACATGCTGGATATTTCCACTATCGGCATCGGAGCCGGTGCAGGATGTGACGGTCAGGTGCTGGTATACCAGGATATGCTGGCGATGTACAGCGAAATGAAACCGAAATTTGTGAAACATTTCGGCATGGTCGGCGATCTGATGCGTCAGGCCTTTGCCGGTTATATAGAAGAAACAAAATCGGGACAGTTCCCGGCTATGGAGCACACTTTCAAGATCAGCGACGACGTGCTGGAGAAACTGTATCAGGAGGTTAGTATTCACAGCCCTGTGGGCTGCAAACAATAACACGCTTCGCGGAATAGTGGCTGTGAATAGTAACATTAGGAGGACTTATGATCATAATTGCCAAGACCATTAAAGAAGTAAGAGCTGCAGTAAAGCAGTGGAGGCGGGAAGGTCACAGTGTAGGGTTGGTGCCTACCATGGGCTATCTTCACGAAGGGCACCAGAGCCTGGTGGAGCGTGCTGCAGCGGAGAATGATCGGGTGGTGGTTTCCATCTTCGTCAATCCCATGCAATTTGGTCCCAAGGAAGATCTGGCCAGCTATCCCAGGGATTTGGAACGGGACAGTGAAATGTGCGAAGAGAAAGGTGCCCATCTCATATTCCATCCCGAACCGGGTGAGATGTATGAGGAAGGCTTCTGCAGCTTTGTGGACATGACAGGACTCACAGAGGAACTTTGCGGTCTTAGCCGACCCACCCATTTCTGGGGTGTTTGCACCGTAGTGAGCAAACTGTTCAACATCATTCAAGCGGACAAGGCGTATTTTGGAGAAAAGGATGCTCAGCAGCTGGCCGTAATCTGCCGTATGGTGAAAGATTTGAACATCGATGTGGAAGTGATTGGCTGTCCTATCGTCAGAGAAGTGGATGGCTTGGCCAAAAGCTCAAGAAATACCTACCTCAGCAAAGAAGAACGCCAGGCAGCTCTTTGCCTTTCACAGGCTGTTGCCATCGGAAGAAAAATGGCGGAAGACGGAGAAAAGAGTGCTGACGCCATCCTGGATGCGATGAAGGCAAGAATTGAAACTGAGCCGCTGGCCAGAATCGACTATGTGAAAATGGTCAGCGCTGAAACCATGCAGCAGATTGAAACAGTAACCGGGTCGGTGCTTTGTGCTTTGGCTGTATTTATTGGGCAAACCAGGCTTATTGACAATTTTATTACAATTCAGCCTTCTGCAGAATCGCAACATAATTTTCCTCGAAGCCTGAGGGAAAAAAGGAGATAAAAACAAATGAAACTGACAATGCTGAAAGGAAAGATACACAGAGCCACGGTTACCCAGGCAAACCTCCATTATGTGGGCAGTATCACGGTGGATGAGGATCTTTTGGAGGCGGCCGGAATTTTGGAATATGAGCAGGTACATATTGTCGACATTGATAATGGCGCCCGCTTCGAAACCTACACGATCGCAGGGGAACGGGGTTCCGGTATGATTTGCTTAAACGGTGCTGCGGCCCGCTGTGTGCAGCCGGAAGACAAGATCATCATCATGTGCTATGCCCAGATGGAACCTGATGAAGTAAAGGATAACCCACCAAAAGTAGTCTTTGTGGACGCTGACAACAAGACGGAGCGGATTGTCCGTTACGAGAAACACGGACGCCTGGAAGATATGCCTTTGTAGTGTATTTTGCTGCGTCCGCCCGCCATAATAGCAGGATATTCTTGACTTGTGACATACTCCCACCACTTAAGAAGTGGGGGCTTCTCGCTCAATAGCCCCAACGGACTAAGTATCAACGAGCTAACCCCGTGTGTCCCACGGTTCTGGTATACATATATACCACGCAATAGTTGCGTCATAAATACCTTGTATATTTTACATAGGGAAGGATAGACAGCTTGGTTATCGCATAAGTCCAGTTTCTCCCTATAACCTTATATATACAGTTATCAATGTACAACTTAACAAGAAAATAATACAATACACCCGGGCAAAAGTCAAGACCTTGCCAATTCATCCCGCCGCCTTAGAGGCGGGGGACTTCTTGGCAATATGGGTTAAATATTATATGTGTAATATTTAACTTATTAGGGAAGATATTTGATAAGAAGCATATGATATGTAACAGGGATTGTAAACAGGATAGTGCCTGATATGGCACGAGGGGAGTGTTTTGAATTTGACGGGGAGAAGTCGGATGAAAAAAATAATGATGGCCACGGGTATTGTCATTAGTGCCGCTTTGATTGTATGGTGCGTCCTTTTTCTGATAAAGAAAAATCGGATAGTGCCGGCAAATGAGGTGCTTGTGGAGTACATGGCATGTATTGAAGAAAAAAATTATGAAAAGATGTATAATCTGCTGAGCGACCAGAGTAAATCAGGGATTAATAAGGAAAGCTTTGTTCAGCGCAATCAGAAAATTTACGAAGGAATTGAAGCTGCTAATATGCGTATTGAGGTAAATGAAAAGGAGAGCAGTGAGCTTACAGTTCTTTTCACCTCAAAAATAGATTCGTCCGCAGGCGAAATTGTATTTGCCAACCAGGCCCAGTTTGTGAAGGAAGAAGGAGCATATCATCTGATATGGAGTGATCAAATGATATTTCCCCAGTTAAACAACCAGGACAAAGTAAAGGTTACCACACTTTCAGCAAAAAGGGGCGAGATTTATGACCGAAACGGGAAACTTCTGGCAGGAGAAGGTCTGGTGTCTTCCGTAGGACTGGTTCCGGGGAAGTTAAACAAAGAACAGCAGGATCTTGAGCGACTGGCAGAATTGCTGGAGATTCCAGTAGATAATATCGAGAAAAAATTAGAGGCTTCATGGGTAAAAGAGGATTCATTTGTGCCCATCAAGAAGCTGAAGAAAAAAGAACAGACAATCGAGGAGCTTCTGGGTGATGCAGTGCCGGACGAGCAGCAGGAGGCACTCCTTGCGATTCCCGGTGTTATGATCAGTGATGTAACCGACCGGGTCTATCCGCTGGGAGAAAAGGCGGCTCATCTAACCGGTTACGTGCAGGGAATTAGTGCAGAAGAGCTGGAGGAACGAAAAGGTAAAGGTTATAATGCCCAGAGTGTTATCGGCAAAAGCGGACTGGAAAGCTTATATGAAGAGCGGCTGCATGGCAAAAGCGGCTGCAAAATTACGATTGAAAATAAAGATGGTGAAGAAAAAGAAGTACTTGCTTTGCAGCTGGAGGAAAATGGTGAAAATATCACAACAACCATCGATGCTGACATTCAGGCAGGGCTTTATGAACAATATAGTACAGATAAAAGCTGCTCAGTGGCAATGAATCCGATGACCGGTGAAGTGCTTGCGCTGGTTAATACACCTTCCTTTGACAGTAATGACTTTGTTCTGGGACTTTCCCAGGAAAAATGGGTTGCACTGAATGAAGATGAGAATCAGCCACTGTTGAATCGCTTTCGTCAGGTGTGGTGTCCTGGTTCTTCCATCAAACCAATTGTGGGAGCTATTGGCTTAACTTCCCAAGCCTTTACTGCTGAGGAAGACTTTGGCCCTAGTACTACTAGCTGGAAAAAGGATGAAAGCTGGGGAAGTTATGAGATTACCACCATGCACAGCTATGCCGGCGGAACAACCCTGCAAAATGCGTTGATTTATTCGGACAATATTTATTTTGCCAGGGCAGCGCTGAAGATTGGAGAAGATGATTTTACCAAGAGCCTGGAAAAAGCAGGATTTGGTCAGGAACTTCCATTTGCCATCACAATGAAACCATCCCAATACGCCAATGAAGGAAACATAGCATCAGAAATTCAGCTGGCCGACAGCGGGTATGGACAGGGACAGATGCTGGTCAATCCTTTGCACCTTGCTTCTATGTATACGGCATTCTTAAATGGTGGTGATATAATAAAGCCATATTTAGAATATGAAGAAGAAAAGGCACCGGAGATTTGGATTGAAGGGGCATTTTCTCCGGAAGTGTCAGGAATCATTTCAACAGCTTTAGTAGAAGTCGTCAATAATCCCGAAGGCAGCGGATATCAGGTACATATGGATACGGTTGTTCTTGCGGGGAAAACGGGAACCGCTGAAATTAAAGCATCAAAAGAAGATACCGCGGGAACTGAATTGGGGTGGTTTGCTGTATATACTGCAGACAATACGGTTACAATACCAGTATTACTGGTTACGATGGTTGAGGATGTGAAGGAACGCGGGGGCAGTTCCTATGTTGTTGAGGGAGGGCGTGCTGTCTTAGAAAAGATTTTGCAGCAATAGATAATATTAGGTGAAACTTAGTATTCAGAGGGAGTTTTTTACTCCTGTTGAACTTTAGTTAATATACAATATATGTTCACTTGCTCACCGTGACATTATCACAGTGATTTTGTTTTCAGCTTGATATGCTATGGATAACGTCACAAAATGATGAAAGGAGTATTATATTATGAAGATTTATCGCTGTAAAGTCTGTGGTAATATCGTGACAAAAGCAGTTGATGGCGGTGGGCCACTTAGCTGCTGCGGGAGTCCTATGGATGAATTGAAGGCGGGAGTTACCGACGCAGCCCAGGAAAAGCACGTCCCGTATCTGCAGTTGGAAGGAAATGCATTGACCGTAACTGTGGGAGAGACGATTCATCCAATGACAAAAGAGCACTACATCCAGATGATATTGGTCAGGCAGGGAAACAAGGTTCAATATGTATCCCTGGACCACTCCCAAGAACCTGTGTCGACCTTTTTCATTGATCCTGACGAGCCTGTGGAGGTCTATGAGTATTGTAACCTTCATGGCTTGTGGATGAATAATCGGTAGTTCTGGGAATCCTCTGGAGACGCAATCGTTTGCTTAGCGGAATGTCCGCATGGATGCACGGATTTAGAATAATAAAAAACAAGAGGAGACTGTCTGCCATGAAAAAATATGTCTGTACTGTATGCGGTTATAGTTACAATCCTGAGACCGGAGCACCTGATTATGGGATTGCTCCCGGTACTGCTTGGGAAGATATCCCCGATGATTTTGTCTGTCCTGAGTGTGGTGTGGGAAAGGATATGTTCGAAGAAGAGTAATATCGCGGAATATGAAGAAACGTCTGAGACATTGTCCCAGACGCTTTCTTTATATATTGGGGTCATCCATCTGCAATCCTGCTGTGTCATCAAAATATACAAGCTTATTAATGTTATATTTTTTTGTAAAACCATCAATCAATTTATTTTTATGTTCATATATTCTACGTTCAAGATTATTTGTTACCCCAACATACATTA
>Ga0153940_1000478_pt1 | contig 20757 bp, 23 predicted proteins | sample TSNJ024MetaG_FD_104736 | JGI IMG/M metagenome (GOLD analysis project Ga0153940, IMG submission 104736) | Attine ant fungus gardens microbial communities from New Jersey, USA - TSNJ024 MetaG | ecosystem: Host-associated > Fungi > Mycelium > Unclassified | place: USA: New Jersey, Brendan T. Byrne...
AATGAAAAAGCAGCCGTGTTAGCACCGGCTGCCTTTGATATAGTACTTACATCAGGACCGGTTATAGTTACGATAGGTACGGTTGTATCCAGAATGACGGAAGCACTGACGGAAGCACTTTCATTTAACACAGAATCCCGTACTTTAATATATACTATTTTTGTTCCGTCACCAGTAGGAAGTGTAACAGATTTTGACGTAGCAAATGTTTCCCATGATGCTGCCGCTTCTGTCGTTGCTGTGGATATACCCCATATTTTCATCTGGTATCCGGTTACAGGGGTGTCAGATGTTCCGATTGTTAATGTTACCGCAGTGCTCACAGCATATGCCGTACCATCATTAATTTTTAGTGATACACCTGCCGGGGCTATAGTATCTAAGATTACATTTAAAAAACTTGCCATATAACATTACTCCTTTTTTATTATGATTCCAGTGTTAGCCGGAAGAAACTACGATTGACTTTTATTTCTTCGCTTCGTAATTGTTCGTGAGTGAAACCACTCAGGTTTCCGTGTGTAAATTCACTCAAATGTTGGTGAGTGTTTAGTATTTGAAGGTCAATAACAATGTTTTCAGGGCAAACCCGCATTAGCATTGCTGCAATATCAGATGCAGCATTTTTGATAGACATTTTTGACCTGACAGTTAATGTGTACCTGTCTACATCCAAGTTAATTACAATGTTATCGCCAAAAATAGCCAGCAGATAGTTTATTAAACTTTTCAGCGTAAATGGCAATTGCTCATTTATTCTGATTAAAATTCTTTCTTTTCTTAACTCAGGTGTGTCACTGACGGAAGGAAAAATTCCAAGCATCTTCTCAAATCTTGAAATACCGTATTCATCAGCAGATAAGACGAATCTGTTGTAATGTATCTTTTCTACTGCTTTCCATATCAGGTCAAACTCAGGATTTTCAGCTTCCAGTGCAGCAACAGGTTCCTTGTAAGTTTGCATATACGGCGGTAAATACGATACAAGGTCAACTTCTCTTATCATCCTGACACACCCCCAATAACCGGAATCTGATATTTGGTCAAGGTTAGATTGTCCGCTGAACCATTGATTGCCGTGTTGGCTATATCCACAATACCTTTAATACCCATTAGTTTAGTTTCGACCCCGCTAACTCTGACAATCAGATATTCCGATTCAGCCCATGTTTTTCTTAATTCCAGTAGGTAATTGGAAATTGCGGTATCAATGGAACTTTGAAGGTTTGACCAACTATATCCTGTTTCAAAGGTAATAGTGGTTTTTACATCCACGGTGACAGGTTCGGCACTTTTCACATTGACCAAATGACCGATAGGAGCAAGTCCGTAACCTTCCCCGGCATTCTGTAGCGGGTCAATAATGGTCTGGATATTGTCAAGTAAGACGGTGCTTGCTCCCCCAAATTCAGAATTTACCACCGTAAGCAGAACAGTTCCACCTACAGTCAATTTGCGCTCATATGAAGCCATATAAACGCTAGAAAGCCATACTGCAACCTCTGCATCCAGTTCGCTGATAACAGAATTATACCATGCGGTGATTTTTTCACTGGGTATCATATCAGCCGGACGAATGTCGCCATTCCATGCTCTTGTGACTTTAACATCACCAACACCATCTATACTTTTGACCTTGGCAAGATAATCTGCGCGGTTGCCACCAAATGCCTGTGCGTTGAAGCTGTCAAAATACCGCTTTCTTAACACTTCGGTATCTTCTTCATCTTCACCCGGTATCAGTATTTCAGTAAGGGTTGCAGTTTTCAGTCCATCAATGTACTCCATGGGAATCATATCCCCCAAATACTGATTTCCAATAATACCGACTGTTTCACACTTCACCTGATACTGTCCCGGTACAATCTGCCCTGTCACAACATAGTTCAAATCACCGATATTGAACTTCTGACCAGTCAAATCAATCGTTGTGGGGGTGAACTCACCTTTCAGCACCGCATTTGTTGCCAGTTCTGGGGTAATCCCCCTTTCCTTACACAATAAAATAAGAAATTCCCTTGCAGCCGTATCACCGTATGAATTAAGGATTAGATATTCAAGTTCAATGTATAGGTTTTGTAGTTCAACAGCGGTTGAACTATGAGTATCAAAGATTAGAGAGCTGGGACGTTTATCAAGTTTATCTGATACCCGGTCAAGCATCCGCTGTAAAATCACATCATAGTTCTGTTCCTCATACACTAGATATTCACCCCCTTATTTTCTTTAAAATCACCAAAAATGGTGTGCACTGTGAAGGATGTGTGTACAACACCTTTCACAGCAGTGTCATGTTCAAAATCTGTCACACTGATAATCCGTGAATCAACAAGTAATGCCTCTGTGATTCTCCGTTCCAGTTCCGGGCATACATAGGTGATTGGCTCACCGTATAGGTCAAGGGTTTCAATGCCGTAATACCAAGGATAGATGATGTACTGATACCGTTCAGTACTCAATGTCCTGAATACTGCCTGTTTCATGGCTTCTATTCCATCAGTAAAACCCCGGACAGAATCGCCGTCTGTTCTTAAATCCATTTTATATACTTTGCTTGGTTGTTCTTCAATTTCAAAATCTTGGCTTAAAAAGCCAACAGTTGATGGTATCATCCAATCCTATCCCATACAATGAATTTCTGCCCTTCTTGCTGTCTTATCAGGATAACTTCATCACCGCCAACCAAGCCGTTATGCACGGTAATTTCTTTTTTTCCTGTGATTGCATGGGTATGTGCCAGTGATGTACTGCTTGTGTCCCCACTCAATGCGTGAGCATGGGAAGGTTCACCACCATTGTCAGTGTTACCGCTCAAAGAATGTGAATGGGTTTCCAGTGAACTTTCTGTTGACCAGTCCACCGTGACCATGGTTCTATAATCTGTCACATTCCTTGAAAGAATAAGTTGGGCTTCACCAAGTATCATTTTCTGTTCCACGTTGATTTTAAGCGGTGATGCAGATATTACTTCACCAAAGTATACATATACTGGTTTGGTTGCTTCCACTGCTTCAACCGCTGCTTTTTTCATGGTCTTTACAAATTCAACTGCATCAGGCAACAAATTCACCCCCTCGTAATGTTAAATCCATCCAGTGTTCATTTTCTTTGTAGGTGTGTCTACATTTCTCTACAAGCATGAAGTTTTTCAGTTTCACGTCACCCAAATCAAGGTTTATTACAACCATACTTCCCGCCCTTACCCGGTTATCTCCGATAGCATTTGAGATTTTCAGGTTGCGAGTCTTTTTGTTATACAGGGAAAGCAGTGCATCCGCTTTTGCCTGTCCGTTCTCACCTTTCTGCAAGGTGTCAAAATACTGCAAGATTCCCCATTTGTTGATATTGGAAGAATCCTGTGCAATGTACACATCCCTGTAACCTGTATCTTCATTGTCATAGGTTAATTTTATTCTGTTATAGGTGTTGTCATCTATGGATGATATATAGTCAAAGTTTTCACCTGTTTCTTCATCAATCATCAGGTATGCTCCCGGACTGCCGACATACATGGATGACAATGCTTTCAGGGTCAGCTTTCCAAAATCATCATATAGAATGAACATTTCCCCGTTATTGGTCAAGGTCAGGTCAAGGGCATTTTCAATCATTTCAAAAAGGGATGTATTTTCTTCAACCCTTGACGCTATAGTGTACCCAGTGTTTTCCAATATTCCAACATTTAATGAATAATCATCTGCAAGCATTCTAATGAACTGTGAAGCTGTTTTCCCCTCATATACTTTGGTGTCTTTATTCTTGAAATACCGTAACTGGTCATAAGCAGTGACAGTGATAAGTTGGTCTTTGGTTCGTTGTTGCTTGAACACAAAACCAAAAAACACACTGTCACCGTCAACCTTCATCCTCACCGGGCTGCCTTCCGAAAAATCAAGAATGTCATCCTTCAGGACTTTAAAAGTCAGCTTACCGGGGGTTCCCCTACGTTCTGTTAACCATTCAATGTTTTCTTGTACAATCGGCTGGAATACCTTTGTACCGTCATTACTGCCAATTAAAAGTTCAACATACAGTTCAATCACCCCCTTATGCTGCCGGGATGGTCAAGACCTGTCCCGGATATATCAAGTTAGGGTTGCCACCAATGACACCCCGATTTGCGTTGTAGATAACAGTGTATTTGGAACCATTTCCATAATATTTCTTGGCAATGTTCCAAAGACTGTCACCTTTTACTACTGTGTACGATTGTGAAGCTGCCGGGGCAGGTGAGTTGTTAGTTTCACGCGCAGGTTCTGAACTTGCCTTTGGCTTTGCACCCGCAAGGGAAATGTTTATTGTCTTTGTACCATAGTCTTTCCACTGCTTCAGGTTGAACTTCACGGTGAAATCAAAACCGTTCTTGGCTTCCTCTGTGATTTTATAATCTTCCAGTGACACTTTGATGTTCGTATTCAGTAATTGCTTATTACTGGGAAGTTTCCGGCACACAATAAACTGGAACGGTTTTTGGCTTGTTTTCAGTTCCTCAAAGATATCCATAAAATACCCGGCATCCTTGAAGCCATCTTTATATACTGCAAACGGATACTTCACTTGAGGAATCAAGCATTCAAATTCGATATCCGTAAGCCCTGATTTTTTTAGAATATTGATTTCACCATCATTAATCAGGTTTATTGTTTTGTTGTTATTGTTAATTTTTATCTGTATCTTGTCAGGGGTGACAGGTAATAGACAATTTTTCAAGTATACATCATATCCACTTTTTGCCATCTACTCATGCACCCCTTCCGTGATAATGTCAACAGCTTCGTTGACCGAATCTGTAAGACCTGACACAAAACTATCAAGGTCATCACCGTTTTTAATAGTATTCTGCATCCCTGACTGGTCAATGTTGATTTCTGCGACTGTGTACTTATTCACTGCTTCCTGTTCCGCAATGTCACGCAAATACTTCAAATCTTCTTCCGTAATATCCATTGCATCGGAAATATTTCCTGTTTCATCCGCAATAGTTCCTGTATTGTCAGCTACGGCATTTAACGTTGACATGTAATCTTCTGGATTTGGTATTTCTGATGAACCAAACAAATCTGACAAACTGAAATTAGAAACTTTTTCAGCGATACCGTCACCCCATGCGGCACCCGCATCAAACGCATCAGAAGCCCAGCCATCTTGAAAGGTATCAAAGGTTGACATACCGTTATTGAACGCATCCGCAACTGACGTGTATTCCTTTTTGCTTCCGGCTGCTTCTGCTGATTTAGCTGCATATTCATCTGCTGCGGACGTGATACCTGAATAATCAAACTCCACAAACGGCAACTTGTTCAGTGATTCACATATTCCGGCAACTACTGTCAGGACAGTGGAAAGCAAATCATACCACCATGACTGAACAGAACAGATTGCATTGTGAAATGCTGTCATAATGTTGGATGCTACTGCTCCGATAGCGCTTCCAATACCAAGGGCAATATTCGCAACGGTCAAACCCAAGTTTTTGAAAAACTGAATCACCACATTGATACCACCAGTCATCACACCAAAACCAGATTCAGCAACCCCGGTCATTTCTGCGATTTTATTGCTAACCATAAAAATAACCGCAATCAATGCAATAATAAGCAGGATTATCCAAACAAGCGGGCAAGATAAAAATGCAGTATTTAATCCATATTGTGCAGCTGTCGCTGCCGCCGTTGCAGATACTTCTGTTCCGGTTGCCGCTGCGTGTGCATAGGAAGCAACACACATTGCAATTTTTACTACTGTGCCAATCAATTCTGCCGCCTTTGTTATTGCTAAGTAAGTACCATATAAGGCTAGTGCAGCAATGACACCGTAAATAATGGGGCTGATAATTGACCAGTTATCGGCAATTACCTGATACACGGAAAAAGCACCGTTCACCAATGTTGCCAAAATACCAAGTATAAACTGTAAAGCTTCCGAAAAACCATATACAATTCCTTCAATTGTTCCCCAGTTACTTTCAATGGCATCTACAAACAGCATCACATAGGGATAAAGCTGACCGCCAATAACTTCAGATACATCACCCCAGGCATTTCTTAACTGAATAATTCGCCCTTCCGGTGTGTTGCTCATGGTTTCGTACAATCCAGCCCACGATTCATCAATGACGCTGGTAATAGCGGCTGCGGCTTGCATGTCACTACTCATTGAAAGATATTCAGCCCCAAGTACGGCAACAATCTGTGCTTCTGTAGCTGTACCTTCAATGATTGCTTTCTGGGCATCCGAAAATTCAAAGCCTTTCTTCGTCATGGCATCATATGACCCTGACATTATTTTCCCAAGCCCTGTTGCATAATCAACCATTGCCCTTGAATCAAGTTCACCACCGCCTGACATACCCATAGCATAATTACTAAGGGTGTCCATCATAGAAGTAAGAGCTTCAACATCCGTGAAATAGGTTGATAATTCAGCAGCACCCGCAATCATGGCTTCATCACCATATATACCTCTTGACTGTATATCGGAAGCCTTTTTTGTTACAGTATCAAAGGCATTTTCCAATGCAAGAGTGTTTGCGGAAATATTTACTGTTATATCATCCACGCTGCCCTGAATGGCTGCAATCTCGTTGATTGCGCTGCTGGTATCGGCGGTAACATCAATCTCAAACTGTGTAACATAATCTTCATCCATCATATTGCTGAGAACGGTCATAAGCTGTAATTCAGCGTTTAACTGTGTGTTATATGCACTTGTGGTATCAGAAATATAGCTGAATGCTTTTCGTATGCCAGCAACACCAAGAAAAGCAGAAGCGGCTTTTGCAATCATGCCTTGCAGGTTACCTGCTTCATTTACACCTTCCCGGATTTCACGGTTGAACCGCCCCTGTTCATCAACGTTATCCCTGATATACCTTTCTGTACCGCTAACTGTCTGTGATAACCTCAAATAAGCATCATTTGCAGCGGAAACATCCATATTCTGCATTGCACCATTAAGGTCATTTTGCGCCTGTAATGCCTGTGACAATTGAGCGCGTAATTGTTCCAGTTCTGAATTGGCGATATCCGTTCCCAAATTTACCGGGTTGTTCTCAATCTGCTGGATACGATCACGCACATCATCAATCCTGACCGCTAAGCTGTTCAGATTTTGAAATGCTTCCGGTGGGAATATATTAGTGTTATATGCCTGTTTAGCAATACTATCTTGTGTACTGCTCAACTGCTCCAACATAGTGTTTGTACTTTGAACTTCCTGTTGAAAGCGGTCAATCCCTGTACTTGTAAACACGTCAAAGCCATCTGTTACCCACTCTACCGGAATTTCAACCGGGGCAGGGGGTGCGTTAGGTTGAATCTCTGGTCTGATAGGTTCAGGGTTTTCAACAAGAGGGGCAGGGAGGACAGGTTCAACGGGTATAGTTATAGGCTCTTGGTTACCACCATCTACAACAGGCGGTACAATATCCGGTGCTGTCTGGTTCTGCATAGCAGCATTTAATTCATCAATTGCCATGGTAACCTGATTGATTTCATCACGTGCACCCTCAAGGGATGACGTGTCAATATCAGCGTTCATACTATGCTGCATATCTTCCATGCCGGAAACTGCAAGATTTACCGCGTTAATGATACCGTAAATCACACTGGTAAACTCATCATTAAGTTCTATACCTGTCTGGATGCCTGACATTTCCGTCACCTGCCTTTCTTCTTAGCTTTCTTTTCAGCCTTTTTCTTTTCTTCTTTGTCCTTTTCCATTTTTATCTTTATAGCTGCGACAACAAAAGCTTTTTCCTGTTCATCCATTTCTAAAAAAACAGATGGGAGTATGTGAAGTTTGTGAAGGGCATAGTAAGCATAATTCGCTTCACCATCCCCTTCTTCAATTAGTTTTTTGCGTCATCCACCTTGTCATCAAAAGACTTGGTAAATCCCTGAAACTTCTGCATCCAAGTGGTAAATTCCTGATATTCCCCGGCTTCATCTACCATAGCAAAAACCAAATCTTCCGGGGTCATGACACCGTATGAGTCCTGCAATTCCTTATCATACAAATCTGGGGAGACAGTAGCTGCAACAATCATTTTTGACAGATACTGGGATGTGTTAAGTTTTGGCCGGAATAAGTTCGGCTTTCCGGTAACCTGCACTTCTATGGTACAGGAATCGCGTAATGTTTCATTTTCCTTTGACCCAATGTGCCGGAACTCCCATTTAAGGGCTTCGCCGTTTTCATCCATCATGGTATCAGTGGGAGCGTGCATTTCATTTTTCTTTTCAACTTTGTTGACCTTCATAAATTGCTTAAATTTGGACATTTTTGTTATTTCCTTTCTGTTGTTGGTTAGACAATAAAAAATCCCTTATATGACCTTATATGAAAGTCACACAAGGGTTCTAATTGTTTAGTTGGTAAGAAATCCGGTGAGGTTTGCAAAAGCTTCCGGCATGGAAAAATCTTCAAAGGTTCCTTCAATATCTTCATCCAGATATTCACCATCTGCATCAAACTTCGCAAGCACCCCACCATCCGTATTGCAATCGTAAAGAATTATGGTCTGTCTTTTTGCCGCACTGGTAGGGTCATCATTAGTGATTTGCATTTCAAAGTACACGTCAATACCTGTATTCTTATAATCAAGCAGTGCCTGACGAAACACTGACTGATTGTAATGCACCGTACCAGAAAACGTACCTTCCATGCCGCAAGTCTTGTGACCCACCATGGTTGTTCCGAGGCGGGGAACTTTAGCCTTAGTTTTATCAACAGTTGCTTCCATATCAACCATCTGCATAAAATTATAGCGCCGCGTACCAATTGTGATAAAGCACTCTGCCAGCTTTGCAGCAATGGTGTCTTTACCCTTTACAATGACATTATTCATTCTTTTTCACTCCTTCCTACTTAACCGTTGTAGTCATGTATAATTTACCCATTGCATTCACAACTTCGACTGTACCAGTTACTACAACTGTTTTTTTGGTATCCCCCTGTGCAATAGAAACATCAGAATCGGCGAAGTTTTCAATTGCACCGTTATCTTGTAACACCTGACGGATTTTCACCAGGTCAGACCAAAGGGACATTCTGCCGGATGCAGTGTTTGGTACAACACCAAGATACTTAGTGCCAAACAGCACGGCATCATCATTCCCCAACTGGTCAATAACGCGGATGGTTTGATTATCCTTGAATACGTCTCCTTGTGTGTCCGAAGTGGTCACCATACTATTGATATCCTCAAGGATACGGATATCAGAATTTACCCTGTGAAGCACCAATTCACCCGCTTTAATTGCAGCAATCAACTGATTTTGCGTATAAGCAGTATTAACAGAAAAAGCACCGTCATACTTCTTATTCTGACAGGACTTATTTACCGCACAACCGCATTCCGCACCAGTTACCCAGTACACAAGGGACGCTTCTGACCATGCTGCATCAGTGACTTTGTTCTTCACATTGATAACACCCATGTAATCAGCCGCATAATTATGTATGACCAACTGGGACTTGATACCCATTTCATCACGTAATCGTTTGTTAAATGCCACATACAGCTTCTTTGTGACTTCATCCGTTACCACAACACCCATGGCATTGTATGTGTAAGATTCCACCTTGTCCAAATATGCCTGATGTGCAATTCCCGAAACAGTGCCATTTGCACCCCCTGACAGGGGTGTGGATGCCGTTTCTGCAAGTGTCGCATCTGCCTTAAATGTCACATAATCATTTGCAACAAGTTCTATAGCTGCTGCAACTGTCTGTGCATCAACCTTCTCTGTTCCAAGGTACGTTGTTACATCATATTTACCTGCGTCATCCGCATTTGCCTGAATCACAATTTTCAGGTCATTACCACGCACACCGCTATACTTAGCGGTTCCAAACTCATTTGCTGCCTTATCGCCATCACCATTCAAACGATACGCATATAAGGTTTTGGCATTCAAAAATAAATCACCAAGACCCTTTAACTTTTCGCTGTCAGGAGCATATCCAAAGATTTTCATGCTGTTCTTCTGGAAATCCTCATTGGTAACTTCAAACACTTCATCTACGATACCCCAGTCCAATTCAAGGGGCATGGTTGCAATACCTCTGTCAGACAACATTGCAGATGCAGACGCTGCCGATACAAAGTTGATATATGCACCGGGAAGTGTTTTGTTCTGTGTAGTAAAATTTCCACCACCTAAAGCCATTTATTTCACCTTAAGTCAATTTATTTGACTTTCCTTTCCATATATTTTTCAATCAAACTGTCAACTGTTTCCACGGTGTACTTTTTCTTTTCGTCAAGAAGGGCTTCCACCAAATCCCTGTTACCCCGGTATTTTGCAGATGTAAGAATCTGTTCCTTGCTGAACTCAATTGGAACACTTTGAACTTCTGTTGTCACATCCGCTGCCTTTTTTCTTCCTGCCAAACTAATCACCTTCTTTCACGTTGGTGGCTGATTCCATAACTTCCATAGGGGTGTTTTCTTCTAACCTGTAAATAAAACAGTCATAATTCAAGAAGAAGTTCAACACACCGTCAGTCACTTTATACTTCATCTTAGTCCCACGAAGGAGGTCACCATCTACGGTTATGTATTCCAGGCACCATACCATCTTTTCCGCAACGTCATTACATTCCCTCTGCTTATCATCCAATTCAGGAAAATACTGAATCACAAACTGGTTCTGTCGGAAATACCGCTTTCCAAGAAAAAGTTCAGTGGTAGGGTTCAGACAGGAAATAAAAAAACAAGGCTCTTTCAAGTCTTGTTTGATTTCTTCCATGTGTGCTTCGTATTCATCACTAAATTCATTATTCAAGGAAATACTGATTGCTTCAATTATTGAATTAATCATTTCATGCAACCCCCAAAATACTTTTTAATTTTATTTTCAAGTACCCCCGGTGCAATTTTTTGAAGTTCCTGTTCAGAAATCGTCATCATGAAATGCCCCTTGACCCATCCTTTGTGATTCCGTGTCCTATGTCCGTATTCAACATAGGATGCATACTCAACCGGGTTCACAATTTCAATTACATAGGTATCACCAAAGTGGTGAACCGTTAATGATTCTGCATATTCTTGTGCAGACTGTCCTTTGCTTCCAGTCCACCCACGTCTTAACGTTCCACCCGTCTTACCACTTGAATTCACTTTTTTCTTGTAGACATCACCTTTTTTGTGATGCTTAGAATCACGCTTCGCAGTAACTTCAATTTCCTTCGAGTAGTCACCCACGGGTGTTCTTTTAATGACTAATCTCAACAGCCTTGCAGCAAGTTCTTTTGCACACGATTCCACAAATACATTCGGGTCTTGTAACTTTTCCAACTGCTTCTGAAATTCCTTTAGACCCCGCATATCAAATTTCCCCATTTTACCCATTAAGCCCACCCCCTGAACAACTCAAGGATGATTTCCTGATGGGTGGGGTACACTGCCGGGATTCCACTTGATGTATAATCAGCAGTAACCCCAGCCTGTGTAACAGTTATCTTTGACCCCGCTTTGATTACAATATCCGGGGATAGGAACAGCTTTGTGATCTGTGTAACGGATGCGGCTGATTCACTTTGAACTGCTGTCTGCAACCGTTCAAAAGACAATTTACAAGGTTGGTTCTCCAACACGACTTCATCCTTATAACTGGTCAGCTTTGACTTTTCATCCTTCACCTTCTTATGCTCCGTTACCACCAACACACCCTGATATGTACTTTCAATGGCTTTTCGTGCAGCCACCTGTGCTGCTTCCAATGGGGTCACCATTTTATCCGTCTGAATGCTGCAAATTCAGCCTTTCCATAGGATAAAAGGTAGTTGATAAAATTGTTTAGCTTTTGTTCAGGGGTTCCACTAACATCAAATACAGTATTAGTGTCCCCGGTCTGTATCTGCTTGACTGCATAATCAAAGGCAAAGGCGGTAAGGTCTGACGGAGCAAAGGTTTTTTTAGAGAGCAGAAATTCACCCACCACCATATCAACGGCAATGTAGTCCAGTTCTGCGGGTATGTCTATTTGGTTTGTTTCGTTCTTTATGGTGCTGCGGACTTTTTCAATACAAAAGGTCAAGGCAAATTCATCACCCGCCTTGACCTCATATCCAAATGATTTTAATCGTTCTTTTACCGTATCAACGTCAAACATTATCGGTCACCTGACCTTTCTTAACCCCTTGACATAATCCGGGCAATCGGAATTGCTTTATGGTTGATGAAACTACGGTTTGCAGCAACCGATTCACCAGAATGTACCAAAGTCCAGTTGTTACCATCACTTAACTCTGTATCAGTTGGCGATAAAGAAGCCTGATTTTTCTTCTCATAAGAAATACCAAACGGTGCAAACACCTTCCTCTGACGGGTATACAATGTATCTTCACCGCCATTTTTTGCCGGATTACGGTTCATTTCATAAGGTACCTTTGCCCCCAAATCTTCATAAGAGATTGAACCATTACCCAAAACATAGGTTGTGTACTCCGTGAACGCATCAATGAACACCACAAAATTACCTATTGCCGGGGTAGTGTAGCTATCTGCTACCGGGGTAACGTCTGCAAGCTTAATCTGCTTACCCGGTGTAACCGTTGCAGCATCATCAGCAACAATTTCTAATGCTCCGGCATCGGTTGCTTTTCCCTTGGTGTAAAATCCTTCCTGTTCCTTGATCGGCATATCATCATCAATGACAACCAGCTTACCGTTCCAAGTATACAGATCAAGTTCTCTTTGGATACCCTGTGAATCTGTATATTTCAGGTGTGCTACAAGATTCAGATTTTCAAGGTTTGTTGCTACATCACTGTGCATGAACACCAACGTGAACTTCTTCTTATTCGCACCGCAAGCCTTATTTGTAGCACTATTCAACGTGGTTGCAGACATTTTACCTTCCACCTTTTCAGTCACGTCGTAGGTATGCTTTCCTACAAATTCCTCATTCTTCGTACCCTTCATAGCAAATATACCGTCTAATACGTGAATAATCGTGTCCTGATCAAGACCATCCTTATAATCTGCGACCTGCTCCGCGACATTCTGCATGAAGTCAACACCGCCTGTAATGTCATAGGAGAAATCTTTTTCAACCCATGCTTTGGCACGACCAACTACTACAATACCCTGTTCAAAGGTCTTTGTATTGGTGGCAACAATATCAGTCTGACCGTCATAATTGACCGCATCACCATCCAACAGACCACGCATTGCAATACGCGCGTAGGCTGTACCGCCCTGACTACTAAAGACTGCTTTAATGTCAGGATTTCCCGCAAGTGCTCTTGACTTTTTAATCTCGTGCATGTGAAGGTTCGGCACTCTGCCGACCATATACTTAAACGCTTCCGGGTTAAAACTTTTACTATCAAATTTTGTGTTAGGCATTTTTTACCTTCCTTTCTTTTACTCGCTTATTCGCTTAAATTAGCATCCGGGTTTTCTGCTAAATAAGCACAAAGGTCATCATAGTTCATTTTAGAGGTATCAACTTCCGTTCCCGGTTTTGTGGAACCAGATACCCCCGGCTGAAAACCTTTAAAGTTTTGCTGATTTTGTGATTGCTGCGCTTCAAACAAGAACTTGGTTCCATCATCGGCAACCAGCTTGTCAATCTGTTCCTGCAAGCCCTTCACATTTCCGTCCTTGTCCAGTTTAGCATCTGTGAGGTCAAGTAGTGGTTTGACCGTCTTGACATTCTTTGCGTTTGCTCCGGTCAGTGCCTTTTCAACAGCAAAATCAACTTTTAACTGGCTCATTTCAGATTCATGGGTTTCTTTGGTCTTGGTGTTCTCAGCCTGTAAATCAACTATCTGCTGCTTCATTGCTTCTGCGTCACCTGTTGATGCCTTAATTGTGTCAAGCTGCTTGTCACGGTCTGATATCTGTGTTTTCAGCCCTGAGACTTCCGTCTGCAAATTCTTGATTTCAGCAGTAGAAGTGGTTTTTGCATTTTCAATGTCAGCACCATTGATTTTGATTATTGAATCAACCTGTTCCTTTGTAAGCCCCAAATCTTCTAATTCTTTTCTTGTCATATTCTGACCATCCTTTCAATTACGTTTTTCTACGTGTTCACTCACACATGATTAGTTGGTTTGTACGGTTTTACGTCTTGCCTACCCGACCAATAGAAAAAGCACCCTAACGGATGCCTTTTGTGCTGCCATTTAACCCATGACTGGAAGATAATTTCAGACCACCTTTCTCTTGTAAACCCCCTTTCTGAACTCATATGACCGCCATATGGCGGGTAAAAACACTTTAATGATATTTTGTTAGGGTATGAAAAAAGCACTGTCATATGACGGTGCTTTTTAGTCCCAATGTACTTCATTTCCGGGATATAGTTCCAACACATTATAATAATTTGGTATGTCGGCTATTGCTTTCCCCTCTTTTAATGCGGTCAAGACCTCTATTTTTTCATCAAGCAATTCATTACTGTCTGTATCAAAGAACTTTGTAACCAGAAGGTCATCACTGTTCAGGAGCAAATCAAGAATCTGCATCTTCTTTGACTCAACTGCAAATTCTTCCGCACTCAATTCTTCTTTCATCCGGTCAAGAATTTTTGCATCTAACATACTATTCCCCCACTTTCTTCAACAGTTCCTGTATGGTTGCATCAAGTTCAGCCACCATATCAGGTTTATCAGCACGTAACAGGTCAATCAGGTCAGGTCTTGTCACACTCAACGCTGCATAATTAGCTATAGTTTCATGTATTTTGTTTTCCATACCCCTATAGTATGATGAACCATGACCATAAATAACCGTGTGATTGTCACGGTGTGAACCGCCTGAAAGTGCATCATAAATATCTTGCAGATTTCCAATACCACCACCCATGATGTTCCTGCACTGGTAATCAATTTCTGATTTCATGGTAGCCTGTAACTTATTGTACTGGTTTTTATAATCTTTATACGAACCTTGAAATGTCCGGTTTACAAAAGAATCGTTCAAATCTGTTATTCGTTTATTAAAATCTAAATAAACCGATGAACGAACCTGTTGATATTGTTCATTATGCTTCTTGAACAGTTCAGCAACATCATTCCCAATCTCACCATTTGTGTTTTTGAACGTATCAACCAAAGAAGTTCTGCTTGAACTGAACCAATTACCGCTTTTCTTTGGGTCTTGCCTGTTATATAAGTCCATCAGGTGCATTTCTTCATGTAGCGTAGTATTGACCTGTCCTGCAAGGTCATCACCCTGTAATTTAGGAATGTTCAGATTCACGTCTGCCATATTACCAGTATTAGTATATACTGATGTTGTTACTGCATTACTTTTACCATGTGATATTTTAAAAGGTATACCGTTGGTTTCAATGTTTTCCATATCACCCATACGGTTATACAGAGCAATCACGTCTGCATCTGCACCCTCTAACCCATTCACGTAATCTGCAAGTGCCTGTGTATTTTTTAATTCTGACTTAGTGGTAAAGGCAGAAGGGAAGTTTTCAGCTTTCAATTTTTCTGCAATTGTTTTTGCCTGTTCCTTCGTCTTTATTGTATCATCCTTGATGACTTCCTGTAAATCAGATTTATCACCTTCCACAAATGCTTTTTCCCATTCAGGGTATGTCATATCGGCGGGTACATAGTAGGTCTTGCCGTCTTTACCCCTTGCTGCACGTTCACCAATATCCACCATATCGGCAAAATACGGACAGGTGCAGCACCTGCACCAGCAGTGGAAGGGTGGGGCAGTAATCCCAACAACAAATTCTGACATAGGGAAGTTCTTACCGTCTAACTCACCGCATTCATCACAAACATCTTTGTCCATCGTACTGACTATTTCAAAGCGTTCAACGTCCAGTTCATTGAAACAGTCCTTTTGTGCTGCGGAACTGAAAAAGGCTTGCTCCGTCATAACCAATCGCCCGGTTACCTTTTTGGATGCATTCATTTTCCGGGCAATGGCATCTATTGCCTTTTGTGGGTCTCGCCCTAACATGATGTTCCGGGTTAGTTCCTCATTCAGTTCATTGCCCAGCTTCTGGCGGTTACCCCAGACACGTTCCGAAAAGTTTTTACCATCAGCAGCCCAGGGCTTATTAATTACCTTAGAAATAGTCTTGTCATCCAGTGTTGCAAAGTCCCAGCCAACACCCACACCTTTCTGAATCTCATAAGCAGTATGATAATAACCACTGGTGTATATATTCCGCATAGTAGAATCAATGGAATCAAGCTGATTACCAAACATTACCTCAAGGCTTTGCTGGGTATGTATTTTCAGGGCTTCCAGTCTGCTGATGTGATACCGGGTAGATGCATTTTCAAGCTGTTTGCACCAAGCCCCATTGATTGCATTTTCTTCACCATACCGGATATAATCATTCACAGTCCACTTAAATTCTTCCAGTTCCTTACTGGTCAGTAGTTTCCGGGCTTCTGCCATGTTGATGTTATTATTGTCTGCAAACCGCTGATACCATGCAGTAATTTGACCTTCCAATGTCCGCTGTGCCTGACGGTATTGTTTTTCAATATCGGCATAGCACTGTATACCCTGTTGATTCTGTGATTGCTCAAGCAGTTCAAACCGTTTCTTCCAGTATTCACTATTCTTCATCTACATCACCACCTTAATTCCCCTGATTGGGGTCAGCCGGGTTTTTCTTTTGATGTTGATGCATCTGACCAAATGGGTCATACTGTGCAGCCATTTCTTCCTGTTCTTTCTTTTTCTGCTTTTCCAGTCTTTCCAGTTCAAGTTGTGGATTATCCACCCACGGATGCTGACCAACAATCGTTTCATCTGACAGGATACCGACTGATTTTTGACAATTCTCAATGACTTCTGTTTCGTTTATGAGAATATCCCGGTTGAAGATAACGGCTACTTCTTCATGCTCAAAATTTCCTTTACCAATATTGGCAAGGTGTGCATTGACGAACCAAAGTATATCTTCAAAAGCTGCCTGATATTCTGTTTCTGTGTCGTTGGCATCTAAATCAATATCAGAATACATTGACTGAATATTCATCTGATTGGCATTACTACCAAGACGGTCATCTTTGGCATCATACCCCATTGCATTCTCAATCAGGGCTTTCTTGAATATCTCAAGGATAGACTTGTAGTTATCTGCATTGACCGTTATTTCAAGGGTTTCCACACCACCCTTTGTATCACCGTCATAGCGAACCTTGACCGCTCCAAAGGTTGCAAGATTTTTTCTGAACTCACCAAGGTTTTCACCATCATAATTTTTCAGTACCAATATGGTGTTCCGGGCATCCTCTTGCATATTATTTTCAAAGTCCGAAAGCATGACATTGATACCGTCCTGTAATGACTTGACCTTTTTCAATAGCGGCATTTCTGATTCACTGCACTTCACCGGAATCAGCGGAATCTTTGACCAGTTGAACCCTGTCACATTTCCCGCACTGTCAACCATAGTTACGTGTGCTGAATCAGGGTTTTCATTACCTGTAATATCAGGAATCAAAGAACTGCCGTCAAGGATGAACCTATGAACACCGTCCATGTCGTACACTTCCACCTTCTGAATGACGGTGGGAGTAGTACCCTCATACCCGATGACCAAGTACAACCTGACCGCAAATTCCAGTGTGGTGTGTTCGGAATCCTTCCAGAATGGTAAAATTTCATAACCGGGGAACAGCCTAAAAGAAAAATCCCCGGCTTCGTTGTAGTAAGGATATAACCAAGCGATACCGCCATTGTATACTGCCTTACCACTGTTTTTTAGGGTTTTCATGAACCGCTTGTTGAACACCTTTTTCAAAAGTTCAAGATATGGTTCGTTTTTACATTCCAATGCAAAGGGCTGACCAAACAGATAATTGGCTTTCTGGTTAACCATTTTTGCATACTGATTATCAATGATTCTGTTGTTTGGCAGATTTTCCACAACTTCCAGTTTACCATCTTCGCCTATCATGGTACGCTTGCGTTTTAAAATATCATGCTCATTATCATAATACAGAAAGCCTTTAATCTGCATAATGCGTTGGGGTGAACACTTCCACTTTGCAATCTCTTTTTCAAGAAATTCCTTATCAGACATTCTTGAATGAACACCCTGTAAAATAAAATTACTCACCTTCAAAGTGAGCGAATCAACAAAGTCCGTGAACACTAATTTCACCCCTTTCATTGTATAATGATTTCAAAACCCCTGAAAACACTGATGTTTCAGGGGTATTTGTTTCTAATTTGTTACTTTAGTCAAAACTAAATGCATCCGGTTTACTGCAATCTTCAACCGCATATCGCATTGCATCCATCAGGTGATTGAAGTCATCAATGGGTTTATTAATCTTTTTACCTGTCTTAGAATCAGTATCCCAAGTATAGTTACTGATTTCAGTCAGGAAGTTCACACATCGGGGATGGATGATAATGCGGTAATCAGAAAGGAAGTCAATACCACTGTTGATACTGTCCTTACCCTTTCTTGACTTCCTGATGTGCTGCAAGCCTATGTCACGCAAGCGGTCAATGCTCTTTGGTTCTGCACAATCTGCCCTGATGCGTTCTTTAGCATATCCCAGCCTTATGACTTCTTCGGCAATCGCTTCATTGCTCATGCCGGGTTTATACATTTCATCAAATACCCAAAGGGTTTTACTGCGTTCATCAATGAAGCCACAAAACAATGCACTGGGGTCATTGGTGTACCCAAAGTCAAGACCAAAGACAGTTTTAACACCCTGAACCTTTCTGACTTCCTCAATGCTGAATAGCTTTTCTTCCCAGTTCTCGTACACCAGACCGTCAACAATACCCCAGTCACCAAGTCCGGCTACTTTATACCGCCTTGGGTTTTGTTTCCGCATTGTCTCAAAGACTTTTAAATCAGCCTTGTCCAACCACTCATTACATTTATAGTTGGTTGTCATGGCAAGGGTTTCATCATCCGGGATATCAAAGAACCGCTTTTTTATCCAGTGGTGTTCATTCCAAGGGTTCAGGGTCAAGGTTATTTGCTTGAATAACCCATCAGGAACAACACCACGGATAGATTCATCAAGCATATTGAAATCATCTTCCGAACTGATTTCATATGCTTCTTCAATCCACATCCAGCATAATGCACCGTGTTCAACGGTGATACTGGTTACCTTCAGCGGGTCATCAAGACCGCGAAAGTATATCTTCTGCCCTGTAGGGGTATATGTCATTTCAAGGGGTGATTCCTTAACTTCCCAAAAGGCATCTACACCAAGTCTGTGTATAGCCCACTTTAATTCTGTGTAACAGGAATCTTTTAAGGTTCGGAACGTCTTTCTGACAACAAGGGTATTTGCATCCGGGTATTTCATCATGTTGGTGATATACCACAGTGCAGTGGTTTTTGACTTCTTGGATGCACGGCTGCCCTTACATACCCGGTATCTGCCTTTCCACCGCCAAAACGAACCGTACCCTTTACCGACTACTTCCGGTAGTTTCACTTCAACCTTGCCGGAACTGGTCAAGGTATATTGTGCGGGAAACAATATCCTTTTTTGATAGTCGAAAATGTGCTGACTACTAATCTTCAAGTTTGTCATCCCCTGAAATCACAATGGGCTGCGTAATGTTCACATCCAGCTTGTCATTCCACATCCCCAAGTGCTTACCCAGTAATTCCAAGGCTTTCAGTTTCGGTGAAATCTTCACTTCCCTTTCCACCATTGAACCGGAATCACTTTCTGATTCCTTGTACTTCATGGATTCAATGCAGGAAAGGTCATCATCTGATGCAGAAGCTTTGATTTTACCATAATTGTCAACAATGTCGGTCATCTTCACGAATGCAATCTTGGCAAGTTCTAACACAACCCTGTCCTGATTCACACCTGTGCGCTTTGACCGTATTGCCATTTTTTCAGCAATTGCCTGTTGAACCTTGACATTTGTCAACATACGTGATGCTTGCTGGTCAGCCGTTTTCACTGAATATCCCGCTCTTATTGCTGCCTGTGTACCGTTTAGGTCAATCAGGTATTCATCAACAAACCGCTGCTGTCTTTCTGCTAATTTCGCCATGCGGTACACCCCTTTCTATCAATTTTCTAAACAAAAACCCCTGAAAGTAGGAGGTTTTAGCACCTTTCAGGGGTCAGACATAATCATTACAAAAGAAATTGCAGACGAAAATTTTTTTTCGTCTGCAACCCAATTCTGTCAAGCATATCATAATTCAGATTTATCCCTTTGTCAATCGTCATTTTATGTATGTTTTATATCAAGTAATATAGGTTTTTATAAGTTTCTTCAAAAGCGGCAAGTGCCTTTTTATGCAGTTCAAGCGTGTATGCATAGGACTTTTTTATTTCCTTTGATACCTGACGGATGCTTTTGAACTGCACATAAATCTTGTAAAGTACATTGATATAATTTACAACGTGCAAGCCCCTGATTTCAGAAATTATCTGTTCCTTGACATCAACAAACTGGTCAATGCGAACATCTAATTTTTTTTCATAATCAACATAATTACAAATTCTTTTTTCGAGTACATTCTGCGGACTGGTCTGTATCCTATCTTTACTGTAATCAATCCCCCCGGTACAGCGAGCATCCGTTTTCATATCGTCAAGCCGTTCTAAGTCCTGATTTATCATTGTATCAATCACTTCAAGCTGTTCTAAATACTTTTTTGCTGTCAACTTCCTTTTCTCACTCATAATTCTTTCATCCTTTCTTTTCTGTTGGGTAACGGTTGGGTAACGGTTAAAAATCACCTAAAAACTGCTTCAAACCCTGATGTTTCCTAGCGGTACCGGTTGGTACCGGTAACGGTTGCT
>Ga0153940_1000479_pt1 | contig 20641 bp, 18 predicted proteins | sample TSNJ024MetaG_FD_104736 | JGI IMG/M metagenome (GOLD analysis project Ga0153940, IMG submission 104736) | Attine ant fungus gardens microbial communities from New Jersey, USA - TSNJ024 MetaG | ecosystem: Host-associated > Fungi > Mycelium > Unclassified | place: USA: New Jersey, Brendan T. Byrne...
ACTATCGGGCTTAGCAATGTAATACGTTGCGGATGCTTCCGCAAGAGTTTCTCTGCCATCGACACCATCAGATCGAGTCCTCCTGCGGCCTGCATACAACCTGCCGCCGCAATAACGGCAACTATCATCAACATGACATCTATGGGTGGCGAGGTCGGCTCCAGTCCGAAACCAAAGACAAGGACTGCAAGCCCTAATCCTCCCATTACTCCTAATCCGATGCCTTGTATACGGGCTCCGATAATAATGGCTGTGAGAACAAAGAGGAATTGTATCAGCATATAAGTCTTATATTATGCGATTAGAAATTGATGTCAAATATAACAATTAATTAAAAATATGAATGTCTGACTGAGGAGATTAATCTTTCTAGCTCTATGACATTTGAAGTGGGTAAATTCATCAACAAAACGGAAAATAATTATCTATATCATTTTAATGTGTCGATTAGCGAATTTGGCAATGAAAACGTTCTTTGAAATATCAGAAAGGTTTAGATTTAAAAATTAAAAAGGGATAACTTTTACATAGGCTATATTCCCGTGGCAGTTGGTTGTTACCTTTTGCGCCTTAGCGTCTCTGCGGGAAATGCTGTTGACTGTTAACTGAATATATAGTGTTCTTTGTGTAAATCTTTGTGTCCCTTGTGGTAAAGAGTTTTAACCACTAAGTACACGAAGGGAGTCACAAAGGGCACAAAGGCTAAAAAACTGTTACTTTTGTTACCTTTTTTTAAAGAGATACAAGTAGACGAGATACAAGATACGAGTTGTTAACTGATAACTGTAAAATTAGTTACGAGTTACTGTGCCCTGCGGGCAGTTATGAGTTACACGTTTTGTCGTTTCGCGCCATTGGCACATCGGCATATTAGCCAATTAGCACATTGATTCCTGTTACTTTTGTTACCTTTTAACAGTTACGGGTTGTTTACTGTTTACTGCTAACTGTTTACTGTAAATAGTGTCAGATATGTCAGATTTTAACAACTTGAAAGAGGACTCGAATTATCAGCTTTTACTTCAACCGCTGTTTACTATTCACTGTTGGCGGCCGGATTCATGATGAAGCTCTCTTCCTTTTCCAAAATGTCATATTTAACGCTGGCTTTTACATTATTCTCACTACATTATTTAGCATATATCTATAATTATACTAATTTTGCACCTTATTCTAAAACCTGTACCTATGCGTACACTACAAGAGCTTGTAAATACGGAAGATCCGGGTTGGCCTGTTATCAAGGAATGGATAAGTATGGCCAAAAACAAGGTGGAAATTCTACCTTGCGAACGCGAGCGAGCCGAAAATGCTCTGGTAAATACCCAAGTCACCACACGTTCCCTGATGGGAGCAATCATTTACGAAACAGGCGGCCTGCTCATCGACAATGGTTGGATACGAATCCTGGGCTCAGGTAGCGACCGTATGAAGAGAACCCTGCCGGACTGGAATCAAGGCAAAACATTTGAAGAATTCGGGGAACCTGCACCGTATCTGCTCGTGGCAGATGATGCTATTGGCGGATTTTATGCGATTAATGCGGGCTTTCTGGGGAAAGACGCGGGTAACATGTATTATTTTGCACCCGACTCGTTGCGATGGCTGCCAATGGAGATCGGATATAGCCAGTTCCTTCTATTTTGTTTCGAAACGGATATGAACGACTTTTATGAGGGGTTGCGCTGGAAAGGCTGGGAAAAGGATGTTGCGGCACTCAATCCCGATTACGCATACAGCTTTGTACCTTTCCTGTGGACAAAGGAGGGAAAAGATATAAATAATGTTTCCAGAAAAATTGTGTCAGTGAAGGATGTGTATGAATTCAATATGGAAATGAAAGATACTCTCGGCTGATATGGTGTGCCGATGGTGCAACGAGAAATAATATTAGTATAGGTCTAATCTTGAAATCCTGAATTGGAAATCGGCGTTAGCCAAATTTTTAAATCTTTAAATAACTAAAGTATATGCAAGTCACAGAGAAAGAAGCGGATGAAATTATCCAACCGATACGAAAAACAGACCTGATTTATCAGATTGAGGATAAACCGCCTTTCAGCGAGGCCATGTTTGCAGGATTTCAACACCTGCTGGCTATCTTTGTGGCTATTATAACCCCTCCGTTAATTATATCCCGGGCGTTAAATTTCAGTGCCGAAACAACCGGCTTCCTTGTTTCCATGGCATTACTCGCTTCGGGTATATCTACATTTATACAGTGCCGTCGTTTCGGGCCTGTGGGTTGTGGCTTACTCTGCATACAGGGAACTAGCTTTTCTTTCATCGGCGCGCTGACTGCCAGTTTCGCAGCTAAAGGCGATATGACGGAGGCAGCCATCCTTGCCGCTATATTCGGAGTCTGCATCGCTGCCTCTCCTGTGGAGATGATTGTGAGCCGCTTGCTGAAATATACAAAGAAGATTATCACTCCGCTTGTTTCGGGCATTGTGGTAACAATGATAGGACTCTCCCTGATTAAAGTGGCGATTATATCCTGTGGCGGCGGATTCGGAGCCATGGGTGTTGAAGGAGAAAGAGGATTCGGCAGCCCGCAGAATCTGGGTATCGCAGCCCTTGTCCTAATATCCATTCTTATATTGAACAGTATAAAGAATAAGTATATCCGTATGAGTTCCATTATTATCGGTATTGTTATCGGCTATGTCGTGTCATACTTCATGGGATGGATAGATTTTTCAAATATGGGTGAAATAGGAGCATTTACCATTCCCCAGCCATTCAAATACGGATTAGGTTTTGATCTCTCTGCTTTCATTGCCGTAGCTCTTATCTATTTTATCACTTCTATCGAAGCATACGGTGATATCACTGCAAACTCGATGATTGGCGGAGAACCTATAGAAGGCCCTAAATTTATGAAGCGTGTACAAGGGGGAGTATTGGCCGACGGCATCAATTCGGCTATTGCCGGAATATTCAACTCTTTCCCTAATTCGATATTCGCGCAAAATAACGGACTGATCCAGTTGACAGGAGTAGCCAGCCGCCGTGTAGGTTACTATATCGCCGCATTCCTTATTATATTGAGCGCCTTCCCTTTTATCGGCGGTATATTTTCTATTATGCCTGAGCCTGTACTTGGAGGTGCCACATTGCTGATGTTCGGTACTGTTGCCGCATCGGGAGTACGCATCATTGCGTCACAAAACATTGACAGAAAGGCTATATTGGTACTTGCGGTCAGCTTTGCCTGTGGGCTCGGCGTGGAACTGGTTCCTGATATCCTTTCCCAGATGCCGACTGCTATAAAAGGGATCTTTGCTTCGGGAATTACTACCGGAGGTGTTGTTGCCATCCTGGCTAATGTGATTATCCGTATCAAAGACTGATATAAGTGAAAAACGGAAAGTGAAAAATTTTAAATAATACAAAGTAGCTCGTAACTTGTTTACTTGTAACTCGGAACTAACTAATATGAAATTACTAAAAGACCGTATCCTTAAAGATGGAAAAAGCTTTGACGGGGGAATCCTTAAAGTAGATAGCTTTATCAATCACCAGATGGACCCTATCCTGATGAAGTCGATAGGAGTGGAATTTGTCCGCAAGTTCGGAAATCTGCCGATAAATAAAATTATAACAATAGAAGCCAGTGGCATTGCCCCTGCTATTATGCTGGGTTACCTGCTTGAATTGCCCGTCGTATTTGTAAAAAAAGCAGTACCGAAAACAATGGTAAATATGGTGTCGACCATTGCCCATTCCTTTACCAAAGACAGAGACTATACAATCTGTGTAAGCAAAGACTTCCTGAATCCGAACGACAAAGTCGTTTTCATCGATGATTTTCTGGCTAACGGTAACGCAGCCATCGGCATATACAACCTGATAAAAGAAGCCGGTGCTGAACTTTACGGCATGGGCTTTATTATTGAGAAAAGCTTCCAGGACGGAGGACAACGTCTGCGCGAACTCGGTATTCATGTAGAGTCACTGGCTAAAATCAAAGAGCTGGGCGATAATAAGATCATCTTCGAAGATTAAGTAATGGATAAAACAATCTTTTTTACCCCTGATATTCTCTCCAATGTTGAACTGCCGGTGGAGGAAGCTCTGCATTGCATAAAAGTATTGCGTAAAAAAGAAGGCGATGAAATACTACTTACCGATGGAAAGGGCTTTTTTTATGATGCCGAAATAATGCAGGCTAACCCGAAACATTGTATAGTAAACATCCTCAATACCATAGAACAGCCTAAAGGCTGGGACTTCAACCTGCAAATAGCTTTTGCCCCGACAAAAAATATCGACCGTATAGAATGGTTTGCAGAAAAGGCCACGGAAATAGGGATCGACCGCCTCAGCCCTATTCTTTGCCAACATTCCGAACGGAAGGAGATAAAGACTCAACGGATAGAAAAAATACTTATTTCAGCAATGAAACAATCCCAAAAAGCCTTATTGCCTCAATTGGATGACATACAATCTTTCTCGAAATTCATCAAACAGGAATATGACGGACAGAAGTTCATCGCCCATTGCTATCCGCAGGAAAAAGTACTGCTGAAAGACATTTATAAGAAAGGCGGTAATGCTCTTATTCTTATCGGGCCGGAAGGCGATTTCTCCGAAGAGGAAGTCAAAATGGCGACAGACAGTGGATTCAAACCCATCTCTCTGGGTGACAGCCGTTTACGCACCGAAACAGCAGCTCTGGTAGCTTGCCATACATTACATGTCCTGAACTGACAGTCAGAACTTATATTCCTCCAGTTTCTTCACTATTTTCACCGCTTCCACCGCTTCTTTTACATCATGTACCCGTAAGATATCCGCTCCGTTCTGCAAGGCGAAAGTATTCAGAATAGTAGTTCCATTGAGACTTCCGGCGGAAGTTGTGTCTAACAAACCGGCAATCATCTTTTTTCTCGAGATCCCCACCAAAAGAGGTAATTCAAAAACAGAGAAGCCCCGCAATGCAGCCATTAACTCATAGTTCTGATCCATCGTCTTACTAAACCCGAATCCCGGGTCGATAATAATATCGTTCACGCCGAGTAAGTGCAGTTCAGCTACCTTTTTAGAGAAATAATAGAAAATATCCTGAATCAGATTATCATAACCGGTGAGATCCTGCATCGTTTGAGGCATACCGCGCATATGCATCAATATATAAGGCACATTAAGCCGGGCAACCGTATCGAACATGGTTTTGTCTATTTCACCTCCCGATATATCATTTATAATGGATACTCCATGCTCCTCAACGCAAAAACGGGCTACATCCCCATAGAAAGTATCTACCGAAAGGATGGCATCGGGAAATTCCCTGTTGATAACAGGCAAAGCAAACTTCAGCCGTTCTATTTCTTCCTGCGCAGACAGCAAGGTCGAGGAAGGACGGGTTGACTGCGCACCTATATCTATAATTGTTCCTCCCTGAGAAAGTATCTCCGAAACCCTGTCTATAATCTGCTGCCCGGTTTCTTTGCGGCTACCGGAATAAAATGAATCTGGAGTAATATTTAGTATCCCCATTACAACGGGATAAGACAGATCTAGTAGTTCTCCTTTAATATTGATTGTTTTCATCGGATTTTTTTATAGGGTTTCGTAAACAGATTACGGATAAATCTAGCTTTTTCAATGTGGATACAAAGTAAGTATTTTTTTATCACAGTATCAGTTTTCCCATCCTTATTCCGGCTCAGTCAAAATGTTAAAATCTGATAACCAACGGTCACAGGAGCGTAGCGTATGTAAATCTGACGCTTTTGTAAGTTAACAGTTAACAGTCGTTTATTACTTAAAAACTCATCACTTATAACTACCCGCAGGGCCTTATTTTTCTTCTTCTTGTGTTCTGCCTTTCTTTTTTGGGAAGAAGTCAGCACTTTCATCTCCCTTTCCGTATATTCGTTTTTCGGGGGATATTCCGTGATTGCCGCAGCACAGGTCTCCAATATTTTTTCTACCGGTTTTTGTTCCACAGCATTATCTGCTGCTTCTATTTTTTCCAAAGTCCCGGGTATATCGCTTTGCGCTATTTACAAATCTGCTAATTCGCTAATTAGTTTCTTTATAGATAAACAGGATTTCAATTTATGCAGAATGTTAACAGTTACTGGATGTGAAATGATTTCCCCACTGATGAACTGTTGCAAGAACGAAGGACGGCAAGATTAACCATTATACCGGAAAAATTCAAAAATTCTACAAAATTGACCGGTATTATTGTACAAAGAATAATATTTAAACTCTATGAATACAAAAGCAGTAAAAAGCATCTTCATTTCCCTGAAAACTCAAGATAAGAAAATAGTCCTACTAAAGTACATTATATATGCCTTGTTGCTCTTTATTATCCTTACTGCTATATATACCAGCTTTATGATGAATCTGGGAGATCGCAGTCTGTGGCTGGATGAGGCTATGTTAGCCTACTCTTTCACTAAAAGGTCTTTAGATAATCTTACTTCCGATATTCTCGAATGGATACAATCCGCACCCGTACTTTATTTATATATTGTAAAAATAATCACAATAATTTTTGGAAATACAGAATTCATTTTACGGATATGGTCATTCATCTCGTTTATTTTTCTTCTCTCGTTCTCATATTATATCTTAAAGAAAGTTCTGAATACGAGATATCCTTTAATAGGTGTAGCTCTCATGTCCAACATGACAATATTATTCAGATATTCGAATGAATTTAAACCATATATGTGCGATTGTTCCGTAGTCTTATTCGTGATTATACTGTATTATTTATACCATGAAAAAAAAGTAAGTAAATGTATTTTCTGCTTTTCTTTTGTACCTATTATATGGCTCTCAAATCCAGGCTGTTTTTTTATTGCAAGCGTTTTACTGATCGAATTTACCGACAGCTTGATAAAGAAAAATTTCTCTCAGATGAGGTTCGTGACTATTCTGGGGATTATAATATTTATCAGTTTTATCCTTCACTATTTCCACTGGCTGAATCCTGTGATGGATGCAGGCGAAATGGCTGAATACTGGAAAAATAAGAATTTTTCTCTGATTCCAACGGACTACTCCCATATAGAAAAACAGAAAACGCTAATACAGGAATTATTTATATACTTCGGATATTATAAATATCTAATATTTATTATTGTATCCCTAGGCTTCTTTATTAATTTATGCATTGAAAGAAACCGATTTGTTAACGTTATTTATGGAGGTATTATTATAACGCTCTTTGCCTCTATTTTAGGCGTGTATCCTGTGCAAGACAAACTGTACCTGTTCTTGTACCCTCTTTTAGCCATCTTGTTCTTTTTCTTTCTTGGCAAATCGTTTTCAGACAATCTTGTTTCCAATATAGTAATCCTGGCTATTTCTTTTGTTATCCTATTCTCTCTCAATGGTATATTGTATTATAGAAATTTTGAAAATATCTATATAAACAATGAAGAAACGAACCAAGCTATAGATTCTACAGGGAACAACATTAAAAAAAACGACAAACTACATCTCTATTTTTCCAGCGTACCGGGATTCTGCTATAAAAATAAATATGACACGATATCCTTAGCCCCTTTTGAGCATAATGTTATTTTGGGGAAAGGTTTCTTTAGCGGAGGTAAAAACAGGAATGATATTAAGCTTATTACGAATGAAGATTCTGTTTATATATTAGCGTCCCATTCTAATGGCTTTGCTTCGGAAAAAATAGTCCCCTTGGTTGACAGCCTAAAAACAATGGATATCTGGAACTGATTTACGATAGGTATGCAACCCATGTTTATTATTATACAAACAATAAAGATTAATTTTCTCCGTAGTGTAGCTTTGCAACCCGTGTTTTGCTAAAAAGAAAAAGAATTTGCTTTATGAGCAGCATACTGATGCAAGTATGCAGGAGCAGATTCAAGGTATTAGGGTATACCTATTAGCGCATATATAGCATCAGTCAATTTTTTTATAAATTCCACCGAATTATATACATCATTTTCTCTTATATCTTGAATCTGAGATGTAAACATATCAATATCCCCCTCATGTACAATTTGATTTCTCCTTATTACAATATTTCTCAATTCTATTTTCAGCACTCTTTCATCAATAAATAAAATAGCCGAAATTTTTTGCCATTTATGAGTTTCGTTCCAAATTAAACTCAATATCTGAGTTATCTTATCAGGGTCTTGAAATGACAAATGTTTATGACTATCAATTATAATATTTTCAAATATATTGTAAGGGTTTATACTTAGCGCCGGACTTATAATTGATTGCATCTGCAATAAACTAATTGGAAAATTATTATATGAAGCAGTTGAAGTTCTTTGTAAATTAAATGTTTCTAGCATTCCTATTCGAACAACATCATGTATAAATTTATCGAATGCAGATATAATATAAACGATCTCACTTCTTAAAAGATCTGAAACATTCTCATGTCGAAAATGTAAAGAAGAAACCAAATGTTTATATAACTCATGTATGTTCAAAACCCTATTATATGAAGCATCAAATGTACTTTTAGCCCTCAACATATGACTTTATATTTTCTATCTGAGTTGCAAATTCATTAAAAAGGTTATTGAAAGTATCACGTTTTTGTGTCATTTGCTGCAATACTGTCCCTGTTCTATCTATCTGTGTATCAGACAATGCAAAAACTGGAATTCCTATTCCGTTAGAAACCTGAATTAGGCTTTGGAAATCAGGTATTTCAGAAATACAATAATTATCAGGAATATCTTTATTTAAATAGGCATCAGCAGGAAGAAGCATATTTACTTGAGACAAACTTGGAATTAATGTCGTGCTTACCTCAGATAGTATCTCATCCATATTGTTTCTAAAAGGAGTATTTGGTTTGCCGTTTCGAATATTAAATCTTTGTATAATAACTCCAGCAAGTTTAGGTCTTTTCTCAGGAAATGGATATGAAGAATTATTAAACATTGAATGCATCTGTTCGGCTTGTTGATTCCATCTTGGTAGAATAAAAGATAGAGTTTTTATAGCCATTAACGAAAATGGGTCTGGATTAGTCGGAATTATAAATAAATCAGAAATTGAAAAAAGATTTTGATTTACAGCACCTAAACTAGGATTAACGTCGAAAATAACATAATCAATATTATGGTAGATACATGTTAATTCAATTAAAGCATTAAAAGCACCAGGTAAATTTTGCATTGTACTAAATGCATTATTGGAATTCTGAGCAAAACTCAATTGAGGGTCTAGTTCAGTAAGATTAGGATGTCCTGCTAATAAATATAAATTAGTATTTTGAGGAACATTATAACAATCAAATGCCCGGATAGCCTCGGGCTTACTCTCAAATGCAGGACTAACGCCATCTTTCAAATTATTATATTTTGTAGAATCATTTATATAGTATTCTTCAAAGTTATCTTGTAAAATCAATCCCGTCAGATTGCATTGAGGATCTGCATCTACTAACAAAACTCTATTTCCTTTTTCTGCAAGTTTCCATCCTAAATTAAATGTAGTTGTTGTTTTACTTACACCTCCTTTATGGTTAAAAAAAATCAACCTCATAATATTTCTTATTTTTATTTGTTTCCAGTACTAACTCCTAAATTAAAAGCAGTAATTATTCAAAATTATAATATATCACTAGAATAACTGTGTCTCTAATTATCGCTACCAAATCTAATAAATAATTTGAGAGTTTATTAGTATTTCAACAAAATATTTTATAGAATTTAAGAGTACCGTCTTAGCTCGTAGACTTGCTGTTTATATAAGCTAAACATTAATTGTTTTCATCGGCTGTTTTAGATTATTTCCCTACCCATCACAACTCTATTATCTCCTCTTCCAATATAGTCAGTTTCTCTATTCCGGTTTCAGTCACCACATATGTATTTTCTATTCCCACGGCCCCTACTTCCGGAATCACAAACTTCGGTTCCAGCGCAAAAACTATATTCTTTTCCAGTAATTCTTTCGAACGGGGAGTCAATACCGGAGGCTCGTTTATCTCGAGACCGAGTCCGTGTCCGACAAACTTAGCCTGTTGTTTCGTACCCATGAAGTATGGTTCAAGATTATTCTTTACTACCATTTCCATCGGGATATTATACAGTTCGGCACAAGCGGTTCCGGGTTTGGCAATATCCATTATATGGTTATGAATATCTATCGATACCTGATGGGCACGATAAGCGATATCTAATGTCTTTCCTACCGAAAATACACGTGTCATATCGGTCATCCAAGGCGAATAATTTCCTGCCATATCCACCATAATGGTTTGCCCTTTTTCTATCCTTTGTCCCGATGCGCCCAGAGGTAAAGTAGGACTACTACCTGCTCCGCCCAAAGCATAATCGTAAGGAGACGGAGCTTCTGCATTCTCTCCGGCCAGCAAACTTCCCATATAGATATCCATATTGTCGCCATAACTGCGGAAGATACCCATAGAGCCGTGCAGACGCATCAGCTTTTCTATCTCTATCTGTAATTCTATATCAGTCATCCCTGGCCTGTAAACGGACGGAATCAGCTTATAAACAGCTTCATGTTTCCGGGCGCAGGCTCTCACCTGTTCCAGTTCGAAATCCGTTTTCACACTGCGTATTTTACGCATAAAAGTTGAAGCATTAGCAGCTTTGGTTATATTAAATGTTCCCATCAAACGGGCGCATTCACCGAAGGAAAGGACATCTGTCTCCAATAATAAAGTCTTGGGCAATGACATGCCTCTGTTTTGAAGTTCTTCCGCAATTTGTTCCGGCTTCCGGATATAGATCGTATTTTCAAAAGCGATACCTTCGGGCCGCTTAATAAAATGTATAGGGGTACCCTCGGCCGGCAGATAATAATAACCATTGTAAACCATGCCTGTCATATAAAATACGTTCACAGATGTACTTAATACACAAGCTTCTACTTCCATTGCCTGCATTGCTTTCTGCAGACGGGAACAGCGAATCTCCAAATCTTTTGTCAATGCTTCCTTGTTCATAATCTTTATTTATACAATCCTTTATTCAAAATATAATCATATATGTCATCCGGTAAAAAGGCCCTTATATCTTTTTCTCCGGCAATACTATCCCTGATAAATGTCGATGAAATCTCGATAATAGGAGAATCCAGCGCCTCTACCTTATCCCTCAATTTTGTAGGAATAGTGATACGGTAACCCAATCGCGGATATACCTTAATTTTATAATTTTCGAGAATCTTGTCATATTCCCGCCAGCTTTCAAATACATTCCAGTTATCTGCGCCGATAATCAGAGTGAAATTATGTCCGGGATATTCATTCTGCAAAGCGTCCAGAGTATTCACCGTATAAGATGGGGTGGGCATTGAAAATTCAAAATCACTGGCTTTTAACTTTGTATATTTTGCCAGCGCAAGTTCTGTCATTTCCAGACGTATATGTTCATCCGAAAGCTCATTCTCCGATTTTAACGGATTTTGCGGGCTTACCAGAAACCACACCTCTTCTATTTCCGTGAATTCCACTATATAATTCGCGAGAATCAGATGCCCGATATGTATCGGGTTGAAAGACCCTGAAAAGATGCCGATATTCATTCCTTCAGAAAATCAGTTACCACGTTCAATGCTTTTGCTTTCGCCTCTTCCAGATTATCGTTGTGTATCACCACATCGAACCGGGATGCGAATGTCATTTCATATTCGGCTTTTGCTATACGGGATTCGATAACTTCGGGCGAATCGGTACCCCTTTTTTCCAGACGGTGACGCAGTTCATTTATGGAAGGTGGCTCTATAAAAACGGATAAAGCTTTATCTCCGTAATATTTCTTTATATTACAGCCGCCTATTACATCCACATCGAAAATTACATTGCCTCCACCGTTCATAATACGTTCCACCTCTGCTTTCAGCGTACCATAAAACTTATCCGTATATACCTCTTCATATTCGAGAAACTCACCACGGGCGATTTTTTCCCTGAATTCTTCCGGACTATGAAAATAGTATTCCACTCCATGCTTTTCTGTTCCTCTTGGCGGACGGCTGGTAGCCGATATTGAAAACTGAAGGTTCAAATCCTGCGAAAGCAGGTAATTGACGATTGTAGATTTACCTGCGCCTGAAGGAGCCGAAAATATGACTAATTTACCCATTAACTTTATAAGTGACCTTTATAATACGTTCAACACCTGTTCTTTGATCTGCTCCAGTTCATCCTTCATGCGTACAACTATCTGCTGCATTTCGGCATGATTCGACTTCGAACCCATTGTATTTATCTCACGCCCCATTTCCTGAGAAATGAAACCCAGCTTTTTACCTTGTCCCGAACCGGATTTCATTGTTTCGAGGAAGTAGCTCAGATGATTTGTCAGACGAGCTTTTTCTTCGTTTATATCCAGTTTTTCGATATAATATATCATTTCCTGCTCGAAACGGTTTTTGTCGTAATCGAAGTCCTCTATTTTGTGCAAGGCTTCTGTAATACGGGTTTTTATTTTATCTACACGTTCGGCTTCATGTGGTTCTATGTCAGTCAGAAGCCGTGATATATTCGCTATTTTTTCTTCAAACAGTTTTTCCAGCATAGCCCCTTCCTGTTTGCGGAAAGAAAGCAATTGCTTCTTCGCTTCACTTATTGTTTTCGAAACGGCAGCCCATTCGGCTTCATCCACTTCCTGCGATTCGTATTTTAATACGTCCGGTAAACGAAGTAAAGTCGAAAACCAATCGGCAGGAGTATCTATTCCCAGTTTACGGGCCGATTCCTTTATCTGGTTATAATATCCTTCGAGCAGATTGTGGTTGATCTGGTTTGCTGTTTCATTGCCGATATTCTCCACATATATAAGGAAATCTACTTTTCCACGTTCCAATTCACGGGAAAGCATATTGCGGACTTCCATTTCATGTTCTTTGTATAGGTTTGGCATACGGACCGACAAGTCCAGTTGTTTGCTGTTAAGGGATTTAATCTCTACTGTAACTTTCCTTTTGTCAAGTTCGGTTGTGGCTTTCCCAAAACCTGTCATTGATTGTATCATGCTGCTAATTTTAGATTTAGGCACAAAAATACACAAATATTATGCGTTCCGATTAAAAAACAAGAACTTTAAATGCATAAACTGCGTTAATCATTAGTAAATCCTTAATTTTGCAATTAGTCAAAATAAAATAAAGAAATCAGAATGGACACAAAACTATTCCTGCAATATCCAAAATGCGGCACATGCCAGAAGGCGGCCAAATGGCTAAAACAAAACAATGTCACCGTAGAAAGCCGTGATATAACAACTGATAACCCGACAAAGACAGAACTGGCTGCATGGATAAAGAAGAGCGGATTACCTATCGCAAAGTTCTTTAATACCTCAGGCAGAATTTATAAGGAAGAAAATCTGAAAGAAAAGGTCAAGTCTGCATCCGAGAGTGAATTGATAGATATACTCGCATCTAACGGAATGGTTGTAAAACGGCCGCTGATTATAGGAAATGACTTTGTACTGGTAGGATTCAATGAGGAAGAATGGTCTGAAAGACTAAAATAATATAGTTCTGCATGGAGGAAAAAGAAGACGTAAAATTAGCGCCGGAAGAAACCCCGAAAAAGAAAAGCCTGATTAAAAAGCTTTTCAAAATATTCCTGTATATAGTCTTCGGACTTATCGGGCTTAATGTGCTTTTATATGTACTGCTTTCCATACCGTATGTGCAGCAAAAGGTTGCGGACTTTGCCGTAAACAAACTGAAAGAGACGATGAAAACGGAGGTTTCGATAGACGAAGTCCGTTTAAGCCTGTTCAATAATGTAAGCCTTAAAGGCATCTATATAGAAGATCAGACCAGGGATACACTGCTTTATGCGCAGGATCTGAGCGTAAGCCTCAGCCCTTGGGAATTTATCAAAAGTAATAAACTCGCTATTACAGGAATCACGGTAGATAATTTCCTGATAAATGTAAATCAGAAAGATAGCGTAAGCGACTTTAACTTCCAGTTTGTAATAGATGCATTTTCGAGCGCCGACACCACCAAAGTGGATACGACCAAAAGCTCGCTGGTAGTGGTCATCGAAGACGTCAGTCTGAAACGCGGTCGATTGAATTATGACGTATTGTCTGTGCCGGAGACACCGCAGATGTTCAATGCATCCCATATATCCTTATACGATGTGAATGCGAATGTAGACCTGAACTCGATAGATGCCGACAAATTCGACATCGCGCTCAACAGTCTGTCGGCAAAAGAAAAGTCGGGAGTTGAAATCAAAAGCCTGAAAGGGCATTTATACTCCGACAAGTCGCAACTCTGGGTAGAAAACCTCTCCTTAAACTTACCTAACTCTCACCTGATAACCACTAAAGTAAGATATAACCTATCGAACAGCGCTTTCGAAATAGGCACCGACGACACGGAATTATCAGCCGGAGACTTAATCGCGTTCCTGCCGGATCTCAAATTTCTGCGAAACAGACTTTCACTGAAAACCAATATATCGGGAACGCTGCCTGCTGTGAATATCGAAAATATAAACCTCACCTATGGCGATGATTTTGTCCTTGAAGGGCTGGCCAGTCTGGGGAATTATGAGCGATATGGGAACTCGGATATAAGTCTTTCCATCAGTAAACTGAAAGCATCGACCAGAGCAATTTCCGATTTTGCCAAACTCGGCGATTCCACCTTTGTGACTCCTGATATATTGAGGGATATGGGAGACATATTCCTTAAAGGAACATTGACAGGACAACTGAATAAGTTCAAACTCAATACCGAAGCATGGTGCAGGCAGGGGCTCGTCTCGCTCGTCGCTACCGGTGGTGTAGATACGACATTTACCAATTTCAATGTAAACGCCGGACTGAAAACACGCAACTTCAATCTGGGCAGATTACTCGGAGGCACAACAGGATTGGGTGGACTCACAGCACATATAGACCTGAGAGCAAGACAAACAGAAAAAGAATCTCTCTCTGCACAGATGCAGGGAAGTATAGATGCCCTGCAATTCGAAAAAGAAACAATGAAAAACGTTCCTTTCAGCGGATTTTACAATGCTCAAAAGATGGGATTGACTGCCCGTGCCGACTGGAAAATAGGAAAAATATTCGTTGACGCAGATATGTCTCAGGCCAAAGTACCTGATATCAATGTACATATCAGACTCGATTCGGTACACATAGACCCGTTTTACAAGAATCCTGATTGGGTAAACCCTCGCCTAACCCTCGCCCTCAAGGGCCAGTTTAAAGGGTTGGACATTGATAATATTATAGGGAAAGCAGACTTGGACAGCCTTGACTTCCATGATGACAATTTTACGTTTCAACCGGGTAAATTTACGTTGGAATCAGGAAAAGAAGAGGATGGCAGTAAATTTATCACGCTCACCTCTTCTCTATTGACAGCCAATATAGCAGGACAATATTCATTCACTACTATCGGAGACGAATTTACAAACCTGATGAACGGATATCTGCCCGATGTATTCCAAATGAGAAAACGTACAAAGAAAGAGCAAAATAACTTCACCTTCAATATTACAGCCAACAATACTGAAAAACTGGGAGAAATATTCGTCTTACCTGTCGATATCATAGATCCGGCTTCGATAAGCGGACGCATTAATACCATAGACAAACAATTGTCGGTGAAAGGGAATATTCCACGTCTTCGTTATGGCGAAATTGAAATTAAAAATACGACTCTGGATGTCATGAACCTCGACTCGGCCTTCAATATTTCAGGAGCTAGCAGTGTCATGATGGATAAAGGAAAGTATAACCTCGCCCTCAATACCAACGGAGAGAAAAATACAATCTATACATTCATAAGCGTAACCAGCGACAGCACCAATATTAATATAAAAGGGGATATAGAAGCTCTGGCCAGTTTTAGCAGGAATGAGAAAAAGGAGCTTGTATCTTCCCTCAAGATAACTCCGTCAGACATCACGGTCGACAAACTGGCGCTAAATCTCCTGCCTGCCGAAATACTGAACGAAGGAACCCGAACCGAAATACATAATGTAGGCTTGGGTGTGAATAAAAAACCGTATTTCAATATAGACGGAGTGATCTCGAGAGAAAAAAGCGATAGCCTCAGGGTTTACTTCACCCATGCCGAGATAGGAGACCTGCTGGAAGCATTCGATGTGAAGAACATCCGCGGATGTATCCACGGAGATGTCCTGCTCACAAATATACTCGACCAGCCCGAATTGTATACGGAAGGATTTCAGATAGCCGATATCGTCCTCTTCAGCGACACATTGGGTACAATGGACCTCGATAGTCACTGGAGTAACGAATACGGAGGAGTGGCTATGCAGGCAGCATTGGTTAAAGCGGGGGAAACCTTCGCCGAGATAGATGGTACAATATATACGAATCAGGACTCACTCGATCTCCAGTTAAGGATGGAAAAGATGCCCCTGCGCTGGATACAGCCATTCGTTTCCGATATGCTCAACAAGGTGGACGGAACCATCAGTTCCAACCTGATGATAGAAGGCAATACAAAAGCGCCGCTTGTGAGGGGATTTCTCGGATTCAACGATACACAGATAGGGGTGGATTACACCAATGTAACCTATACCATATCCGATACCATCAGGGTAAGCCCCGACCGTATCGGATTTGACAACCTGACCCTGAAAGACAGCCAGGGGAATACGGCCAACGTAAGTGCTACTGTAACACATAAGAATTTCGACAACATGAAATATTCGCTCAATATGCGGATGAACAAACTCATGGTGCTGAATACAGAGCACAGGACCGACAGTCTTTTCTACGGGCGGGTCTATGCCTCAGGTAATGTCAGGATAGACGGGACTAACGACGGCATTAATATGAACCTGCAGATAAAGAATGACAAAAATTCGAATTTGAATATTCTTTTGCCTCAACACTCGGAAGCGACCGATTATAAGAGTGTAGTATATATAAATGTGCCGGAAGAAAAACTGAAAAATTCGCTTAAAGATATGGTTGCCAAAGCTCAGGATCAACCATTACCCATACAGCTGACGGTAAAACTCGATGTAACTCCCGATCTGGCAATCGGCATTATCATAGATCCAACCACAGGCGATGAGCTGCAAGCAAAAGGAAACGGTTCTATCACGTTCAATTATAACATGCTGAATGAGAATATGTCGGCGTTTGGCGACTACTCATTGACGGACGGGACTGTGAAACTGAACCTGCAAAACATAAAGAAACTGGACTTTAAAATACAGAACGGCAGCAAATTGCATTTTATCGGAGATCCTATAAAAACCAGATTCGAAATCACGGCTTACAGGAGGGTGAGGGCAGCACTGGAAACATTAGACCCTAGTTTTGCGATGGATAATTCATCTTCCAAGGTGTCCGTTGACTGTGTGCTGGGCATTGTAGGAAATATGGATAATATGGATCTGACCTACAACATTAGCTTACCTGATGCCAACGATGATGTACAGCGAAAAGTAAACACTTATATCAGCACCGATGAACAGAAGATAAAACAATTTGCATCCCTAATTGCCATGGGTACATTTTATCCAAGTTCGGGAAGCAGCGGGGCAAACTTCGGCGACGGTATATGGACCAGCATCGCCGGCAGCGCCCTATCCGGTGCTATGTCATCCCTGGTAGGTAATATGCTGGGAGATAAATGGCAGGTAGGCGCCACAGTGGAGTCGAACGACGGTACATTGTCTGACATGAACATGCAGGTAAATGTATCGCGTACATTCTGGGATGACAGACTGATATTGAAAACCGACTTAGGCTACCGGACAGATCAATCGAGTGTGGATAATACCTTTATCGGTAATTTCGACCTGGAATATAAATTAAATACAATGTGGACATTAAGAGCATATAGCCATACCAATGATAAATATTACCGACAGGCACCTACTACACAGGGCGTCGGTATTATTTATAACAAAGAAGCCGCTACTCTGAAGCGCCTGTTCCAGTCATTCAAGCCAAGAAGGTTCAGGCGGAATGAGACCCAGCAGGGACAGACCCAGACACAAAGTCAGTCGCAACAAGATGCAACAACTCCGGCAGAGCAGCAAACCCCTCCTGCCCTACCGGCAGATTCGACACAAACGACTGTTAACAGGCAGCCCGTAATAAGCGATGAACGGAAAAAGTAGAGAGGGGGGCGTGTCAAAGGCAAAAGTGTACGATTAAATAATTAAACTTTTATTTTAATACGTTTTCGATATTGTTATTTTATTCGGGCATCAGATTATTCAAATTACTTTATAACTTAATGAATAGCAATCTGAAAATTCATTACCTCCTTCTTATAAAGATAAATAAGGTTTCGCCAGTGAACTGGCGAAACCTTATTTATATAATTACGATATTAGTTATTTTCTCTTCAATATCATTTTTTCCAGCTACCACCGCCGATATAGAATCCTACCGTTACTAAGAAATAGCCATTTGAAGAAGATATTTTCTGGTTACCAACTTCAAACTTTGAAGAAGGAACAAGATTATAGCTTGCTGCCATTCTGAATTTTTTATATTCGAAACCTGCTCTTAACAATCCGCCGAATTTACCGGATGTATCAGCACCCAGATCAGTATCATTGACTTTGATTGTCGCCAAGCTATAATAGCCGGCACCGGCGCCTACGAATGGAGCAAAACTGGAAGTTCCCTTGTTGAAATAGTAATCGAAAGTACCCAGATAAGCTTCATTTCCTGATACACTTCCCTCTGATTCTCCTACTTCTTTAGCCATAAACGCATCTTCGATACGGATACCCACGTTCATATTATCTTTCAGATTGTACTTAAACTCTAATGCAGCCCCAATACCTCCTCCTCCTTTAGGTATCGCATAACCAAAGTCTAGTCCACCTCTGAATTTTCCGGCTTCCTGAGCATTAGCAGAAATGATCGACACAACCATCACGAAGGCAAATAATAAACATTTTTTCATTTCAAATTGATTTTACGTCTGTTCCTATTTCAGACATTTAATTAATAAACTAACCTGATCTAACGGACTTTACCGATTAAATCGCATGTAAATATATTTGCCAATTTTGAAGATTTTTTGAATTTTTTAATAATAGAAGAAATTTATATTAATTCTGAATAGTAACTTAATCATACAGGCCCCGGAAATATTGCGGATACGTTTGCCGAAATGTACCGATTTTGGCTACAGACATTAAAAGCGTTATCTTTGCGTTTTTAACACTAAAAATTAGCAAAAATGGAAGGAACTCCGAATTGTCCTGTGTGCAGCATGGAAAATACTTATTTTGACGGTACGGCATATGTTTGCCCCGATTGCTTTCACGAATGGACAGGCGAAGCAAACACAGAAACAGAAGACACAACCCCCAGAGACAGCAATGGTGCAGAATTACTTGACGGTGATGCCGTAACAGTTATTAAAGACCTGAAAGTAAAAGGTTCGTCGATGGTCATCAAGCGTGGAACAAAAGTAAAAAGTATCCGCCTGACAGAAGAACCGACAGAAGTAGACTGCAAAATAGACGGGTCGAGCATCGTCTTAAAAACCTGCTTCCTGAAAAAAGGATAAGAACCCGCTCAAATTATATCCGGAGGTGTTCATAACTTTAACGTTGTGGACACCTTTTTTTATCCGGATACTCCTTAACTTTGCACGCTATGCAATATGATTTATTTTCACAATACAAATATAAGTTCTTCAGCCTGGGCAGCGGTAGCAGCGGAAACTGTTACTATTTGGGAACCAAAGAAAACGGTATCCTTATAGATGCCGGAATAGGTATCCGCAACGTGACAAAAGCATTGCGGGAATACGGGGTCGCTTTCGAAAAGATTAAAGCAATCCTTATTACGCACGACCATGCCGATCACATCAAAACAGTCGGATGCTTCGGTGACAAGTATAACATCCCTATTTATGCGACCGAGACCGTACACGAAGGCATTCAGCGCAACAGGGTCGTTCAGGCCAAATTGTACCAATCAAAAAGGGTCATAGAGAAAGAGATAGCGTTTGCAATCGATAACTTTAATATAACAGCCTTTGATGTGCCGCATGACAGCATCGAAAACGTAGGCTATCACATCGAGTTTGACGGGCAGGCTCTTGTCATCGTAACGGATATAGGCCGGATTACCGACAAAATAAGGGATTATGCCTGCAAGGCCAACCATCTTGTAATAGAGGCCAACTATGACGAATATATGCTTCAGACAGGCAGGTACCCGTATTATCTCAAGGAACGGATAAAAAACGGTATGGGACACCTGAGCAACCGTCTTTCGGCCGAATTTATTGCAAGTATCTACAATGAAAACCTCCGGAATATCTGGTTATGCCATCTCAGCCAGGACAATAACCATCCCGAAATTGCATTCAAAACCGTAGAACAAGCATTGGCCACCAATGGCGTTGTCGTAAACAGGGATGTAAAACTGGAGGCCCTCAGCAGATATAAGGTTTCGGGATTGAGAGAATTCTGACAAGCCGAATCCGTAAATATTTCAAAAGAACTTTATCTATATATTGCTTTTAGCCGTTAGCTATTAGCTTATAGTTCTTTGACAGATTTGGAAGGATTTAAAAATTTAATGTTTAGGAATTTAAAGATTGGGAAAAAGTAAAAAAGCAGGAAAAGTTGTCAGGTTTGTCAGGTTTTAACAAGTCGTGAGTTTTAAGTAATATGAGATACGAGTAGACAAGACACGAG
>Ga0153940_1000480_pt1 | contig 20640 bp, 20 predicted proteins | sample TSNJ024MetaG_FD_104736 | JGI IMG/M metagenome (GOLD analysis project Ga0153940, IMG submission 104736) | Attine ant fungus gardens microbial communities from New Jersey, USA - TSNJ024 MetaG | ecosystem: Host-associated > Fungi > Mycelium > Unclassified | place: USA: New Jersey, Brendan T. Byrne...
CTAACTTCTATCCACATCTCCTTTCTCTTTACAAACCGGCTTTTCAGGCGGTTTTAGTGTTATGCCCAAAAATCAATTTAAAATATTTTTCAAAAAGTACTTGACTTTTTATTAGCAGGCTTTATATATGTTTGAAAATCAATCCATACTTGCGGTGTCTGTGACAGCATGAAGCTAATATTTCCAAACGCTTCTCTTGATACAGCAGTTTCCAATGGATAATCTATATTACATGCAAAAACAAAGGGGGCAAAGAAGAGTGTTCCACCCATCTTTGTAAATATGTCTCTTTGGACACTGACACCGGAATAATTGCTATGTGCAGCATTTTCTAAAAATGTGTCTTTCATACGGTATAGCGTGTTCAAAAAAGGTTCTTTAAACTTCCTACTATATTCAACTAATAATAAGCTTGTGAAATCAGCCACCATATTGCCGATCTTATCATTTTCCAGATTGCGGTTAAAAAGAGGTAAGTTGATAAAAAAACTATCCTGGTTACACCATCTTTCCAATACGAGCGCATAACAGGTCAGCAATACCATTGATGGGGTTACCTTAACCTCGGCCGCAATTTGCTTGATTTTATTCCAATCGTCTTTGGAAATTATGTCCGTACGCCTGCTAAACATTGTTTTACTGACAAGCTCCGGCTTTGTTTTCAGCGGTATGTCCGGTGCCTCAATAGATAGCAAGCGTAACTTATCTTCCCAAAAGACCCTATCTTTTTCTATATCATCAGCAGAGAAATCATCGGAGAATTTACTTGTCAAATAGTCCTGAAAAGTATATTCCGGCTGTACGGCAAGGGTATTCCCCATATATACTTCTGCTAAATCACGGACGATAATACTAAGACTTAATACATCCGCTACAAGCAGATCCACATTAAGAAAGATTCTATTCCTCTTATTTGGAAGAAGTGCCAGCGAGATGCCGGCAACCTCTCCTTGTTCAACCTTGAGCTTCCGGTGAGATAAGGAATTTCTGATTGCAATAAGCTCCGCCGCCGATTCGCTTTCAGTAAAGTCCTGGAGATTAAATATTGTTATTTTTTCGCTGTATGGTAACGGCATAATGTCTTGTCTGCCGTTATCAAGAAATCGGGCTCTCAACATCGGATGCTGCCGCTGCAAAGTGTTCCATGCATTCTCTAATTTTTCAGCCTCTGCATTCTGTCCGTCAAACTCCAGATAAGCGTGACATCCCACTCCCCCCAAAGGCTGATCATCTCGTCTGCCAATAAAATAGGCAGACTGTACGTCAGTAAGTTCAAAGTCCCCATCACCGCCGGCTTTCATCTCAACCGTTTGGGGAGCTCTCTTTATTATTTGGGAATTGTGAAGTATCTCGTTCCAATCTCTAAGAGTAGGATGTTCAATTAGCTTTGCAAATGATATCCTAATATTGTATTTTCTGAGCATATTGGAAATTTGCATAATATTGATAGAGCTCAGACCGCCTTCGATTAAGTTACTATCTTCTGCAATTGAAGGAACAGACAGCATACTTAATACCTTATCGTACACGAAGTTAATTGCTTCAGTCTTTTTCTTATTATTCACCATAATCGTCCTCCCGGTCACTTTTGCATTGCAAGCAAGCGCAATTGATTTCTGTCGATTTTTCCCACATTGGTAAGTGGCCAGGTATTTACATAAACAAGCTGATCAGGCAATTTAAAAGTTGCTACACCCTGGGTTTGTAGATAATTTCGGATATCAATGAGCGTCGAATGCTCCGTATTGTCCAATATAAATACACAGATTCTCTCACCGAGGTCATTATCCTTGATGCCCACTACCTGCACATCTTCTATCAGATTGTTTTGAAGTAAGATTTCCTCCAATTCGGAAGGAGTAATTTTTTCGCCGCCTCGATTAATCATTTCATTTAGCCTACCGACAATCTGATAGTTACCGTTATCCAAACGACGAGCCTTATCGCCTGTCTTAAAGTAACAGTCGTCTGATATACAGTTTTTATTTATCTCTTCAAGATTGTAATACCCATAAATCGTATAGGGCCCTCTTGTGATAAGTTCCCCATATTCACCAACCGGTACCTCTTTTTCCCTTTCATCAACAATGAGCACCTCATCAAATGCAGATATGGGCTTGCCTTGTGTGTGATGTCTGACAAATTCACTGTCTTCTATATCCGTGCAGCAGATTAATCCTTCGGCAATACCGAATATCTGCTGCAATTTACAATTGAATGATTTTTCTATTTTTGCCGCCAAGTATGAATCCAATACTGAACCGCCAACCTGGATTATTTTTAAAGATGATAAATCATAATCATTATCCATCTCTAATAATTCAATGCACATATTCGCCATAGCCGGAACTAAGCCGGTTATTGTAACTTGTTCTTCTTCAATCAGCGGAATGATTTCATCCGGACTCGTCACATTACAGATTACCACTCTTCCACCAACGCTGAGTGTCCCTAAAAGACCCGGACAACACAGAGGAAAATTATGTGCTATAGGCAGCGCCGCCATATATACGGATGTCTCATCCATACGACATTTTTTTGCGGTCTCTTTTGCCACATACAGATAATCCGCATGTCTTCGCGGAATCAATTTTGGTACTCCCGTTGTTCCGCCGGATAAAAGAAACAAACCAATTTCAACATGGCTTACTTCTGGGCTGTCTTGCAGTTCAGATCCTTCCTGCAGTTTATCAAAGGATAGAAATCTATCGTTTTCTCCAATGACAATTACGCACAAATCAGTATTAACCTCCAAGAAAATTTCCTGTGCCATCTTTTTATAGTCGAATCCCAAATATTTGTCTTTGATTACATATCCCGTTGCATTAGATTTTTCAATGATCCCCTTAATTTCGGTTTTTCTCTGTGCGGGGAGGGCCATGATGGGGATAATCCCCAATTTGAATAGTGCAAATGCAGTTGTTACAAATTCGATGGTGTTTGGAATTTGCAGGACAATCTTGTCGCCTTTTACAAATCCGAGGCGCTGAAAACCGGAAGCGATTCTTTTGCTTTCTATCTCAAGTTCGTCATATGTCATTTGCCTTTCGGCCTCTGATATGGCAATCCTGCCAGAGTATTTTTCGCTCCATAAGGTCAGCGCATTGCCAAGTGTAACATCTTCCCAAACATTGTTTGTATAGAATGATTCAAGTCTTTGTTTTTCCTGAGTATTCATATTAACCTCCGTTATTCATCTCGACACAATCCAATAAAGTATTCTTGCTCCTCTAAAATAAAAACGGAATGCTCCGACTTGGTTTTCATGTCTAAAAGTGTAATTTGATTCTTTCCATCGCCTATACAGGCAATACCGTTTATATCATGATAGAAGCCTGTTCCCAAGTATTTCAGATATGCTTCCTTAGCTGTCCAAAGCCGAAAGAATTTTTTGCGCTCTGTCTGTATATACAGCTTATCTTTTGGAGAAAACAGTCCTGTTACAAGGCTGGCAAAGTCTAGTTGTTCATCGTAATATTCAATATCAACACCCAATTCGCTATTTAAGAAACCTACAATAGCATAGTTGTTTGAGTGTGATATGTTAAAGTGATAATTGAAGTCATTTCTTATATATGGTTTTTTATATATTCCCATTTTATAGGGAATAACAGCAACGCTGCATTTCAGCAAACGAGAATAGATATAGTTAATTAAGCTATGAGTCACCTGATAATTATTTTGATCAGACTCCTTTTTCAGGGATCTTATCCGATTCCTGTCTTCATCTGACAGATACCTAAAAGTATCTAATTCACATCTGTCTTTTCTTGTATCTATGAAGAATATCTGCGGAACACCTGCAGCCAGCAGTTCTTCCACATCTTGCATTATAATATCATTGCAGCTTGTTATTATTGAAAACTTTACTTTTTCATTGAGAACCTTCATAAACTTATATATTCCCGGATTATTTTTGCTACGTCTTCTTGATTGGTGATCACAAACATATGCGCACCTGCTGCTTTTTTGTATGTAAACTCATGGCTTGTAAAGTCTCTCCACATCAAAAGTTCATTTATTGTTAGTTCCGGATCATCCTCTCCCATCAGTGCCAGAATCGGTAAGTTTACCTTTTGGACATCACTGCGATGATATGTTTCGTCTAATTTGAAATCAGCTCTCAACATAGGCAAAAAAACACCCATTAACTCTTTTGACTGCAGAATCGAATTTGGGGTAACTGAAAATCTTCCAATCTCACGAATGAAATCATTATCGTTTAATTGATGGATTGGATTGTTTTCCTTTAGACAAGGTGCTTTGCCGGCAGCTATTATCAATCCGCGCGGCTGATAATATTCACTGTTTTGGATGCGCAATGCAAGCTCATATGCAACCTTTGTACCGAGACTATGCCCGAATAAAAAATATGGAATCGAGTCGCTAATTATGGGCTTTATATCCTCAAATAATTCTGAAACGAGGGTATCCATATTTTCAATTGGCTTTTCTTTTATCCTGGTTTCCCTGCCGGGGTATTGCGCCGCTATTATTTCCGTACTATTAAAAAGTTTTTGCCATTTACTGAAGGCAGAAGCCCCGCCTCCGGCGAATGGCAATATAAAAATTCTATTTTTAACTTCTCCTTTATCGTTCATAAATTACCTCGTTATCCATCTAAACGGCTCTTAATGTGCCCTGTTGATAGGCCGCCATATGAGCATAAAGGCCGCCTTTTTCCATCAGCTCTGCGGGAGTACCTTGTTCACTGACAAGGCCGTTATCCAGTACTACAATTTTATCGGCGTTTGCGACAGTCCTCATCCGGTGGGCAATCACCATTACGGTTTTCTTTCCAAGCAGCACAGATAAGGCATCTTGTACCAGCGTTTCGCTCTCGGCGTCCATAGATGCCGTAGCTTCATCAAGCAGGACAATCGGCGCATCTTTTAGTAATGCCCGCGCTATTGAAATACGCTGCCGTTCACCGCCTGACAGGGTGCTGCCGTTCTCTCCGATATATGTTTGATAGCCTTTCGGCAAGCGCCCTATAAATTCTTCGCACTGTGCGGCTCTGGCTGCGGCCATTGCTTCTTCATCAGTAGCGTCACGACGCCCTAACCGTATGTTTTCCATCACCGTATCGTCAAACAGCAAAACATCCTGGAATACAATAGCAAAATTTTTGAACAGGGTTTCCGGCTCAACACTTTTCACATCAACTCCGCCAAGTGTAATTATCCCGGAGCCGGCATCCCAAAATCTGGCCGCCAGTTTCGATGCTGTTGATTTACCGCTGCCGGATGGCCCCACCAAAGCAGTCACCTCACCTTGTTTGGCTGTGAAGGAGACTCCATTCAGCACAGGTTCCTCATTGTAGGAAAAAACGACGTTCTTAAATTCAATGTCATATCCTTTGTTGTTGCATACCGCAGCGCCTGTTTGTTCCGGTTCCGCATCAATTTGTTTCATTCTCCCCACGCTGACCTGCGCGGCAAAAACCTCAGCCATCAGCATGAAGCAACTGGTAAAGGGGTCATAAATCCTTCCCGCGAACACAAGAAACAGAATAAACATCGGGATGGAGAGTGATCCAACTGTGATAAGGTGTCCTCCAAGAAGAAGAACGGCAACCAACCCTAAGCGCAGCAGGAATTGAGCCGCCGTAGTGGAAGCGCCCGGGGCCAACTCGTTTTTAAAAGAGCAACGCACCACATTCTCCAGCTTTTGTTCTAACCCTTCCAAATATTCAGCTTCTCTGGATGAGGATCTTAGCTCCTTAATGGTGTCCAGGTATTCCTGAACGCCGTCATAGGCAGCTCTTTTCGCATCCAGATTTGCTCTTTCCGCTTTGGTCTGCGCTTTTCTGGCTGTAAAGATAACCAGCGCGGCCACCGGCACAGGAATGACAATACAAAGGCCCATCCTCCAGTCTATAATAAGCAGGCAGACGGATGTGATCATGAACATAAAAATCGTTCCGAATAGTTGCGGGATAGCGTTGGAGAACGTTCGCTCAAGGGCGGTACAATCACCCATAATTGTCGTTGTCAAATCTGAAATGTCCTTTTGTCCAAAGAAAGACAACGGCAGTTTACGGAGTTTTTCCGCTAAAACAATTCTCCGGTTGGCGCTTTCCTGATACGCCACGGTATAAGTCTTGTTGTATTGCAGCCATTGAGTGGCAAATACTACGACAAACAATACAACCGTGAGAACGCAGTATAAAGGAATATTTTTTTTAAATCCCGTTTTTTCTCCCGTAATGATGCCTAAAAGCTCCATGATAAGCATGATCAGCAGGCTGGTAGGGATTATCTGACAAAGGTTGCTTAAAGTCGCTGCGGCAATCCCTTTATTCAAATCTCCAGCGCCCTGGTCACTAAGAGCAAACGCACGTTTCAGCATGATTTCACCTCATTTCCGATATGCCATTTTGTTGTTTTTACATAGTTACTCCACATGCGGGCATATTCTCCATCCAGTTTTAGAAGCTCGTCATGTTTTCCACTTTCGACCAAATGGCTCTGTTTTATCACCAATATCTGATCCGCATCCTGTATGGTAGACAATCTGTGAGCAATCATAATCACGGTTTTGTTCTTTACTAAGCCTTCAAATGCCTGGTGGATTTGATGTTCGTTCTCCGGGTCGGCAAATGCCGTAGCCTCATCAAGCACCACAATCGGAGCATCCTTCAAAATAGCCCTTGCAATTGCAATTCGCTGGGCCTCGCCGCCAGACAGATAGATGCCTTTGCCGCCGACGATGGTATCAATCCCTTTTGGAAACTTCTCTAAAATATCGCCGCCTTGGGCAAGATCCGCCGCCTTCAACGCTTCTTCCCGCGTGGCATTCGGGCGAGCCGCACAAATATTTGCCAGAAGGGTATCCTTAAACAACTTTGGTTCTTGAAACACAAAAGCTACCTTTTTCATTAAATCCGCATGGGACAATTCCCGTATATCCACACCGCCGATTTTAACAGCACCCTCCTGTACATCATAAAATCGGGGAATAAGGCTGGCTGTCGTACTCTTGCCGGAGCCGGAATGCCCAACCAGGGCGGTCGTTGTCCCTGCCTTGGCAGTAAAACTGAGATTTGCTACTGCCGGATGCTCCGTGTTTTCATAAGCAAATGTGACATTCTCAAAGGAAACATCATGGGTATTGGCTGTCCGCGGATGATCTGTTTCAGACTGCGGTTCGGCAGTTATAATCGTGTCAATTCTTCTCATAGACTCCGCGGCCTGCATCTTGTAGCTTGTCATATACAAGATCTTATTCAGCATAACCGCACAGGCGGGGGAGAAGATGATATAAAAGAGAAAACTCTGCATAAAACCGACCATGTCTGTTGACAAAACCCCAATAATAAGGGCTGTCGGAACTAATATGAGAAAGCTGGAATTGATAACAGCCGTGAACGCTACCATACCTTTCCGACAAGACATGGTATATTTGAGCGCATAATCGCGGTATGATTTTATTGCCTCATTAAACTTTGTAAAGGACTGTACCGTTTGGCCGAATACTTTGACGACATATATGCCACGGATATATTCAACCGCCTCGTGATTCATCGTTTCCAGAGAATTTTGATATGTTTTCATAAACTCCATGCTGTCCTTGCCCATCAGCGAGCCTTGCAGAAAGAAGCCGATACCAAAAAGGAGCAGCAGGGGCAGCCCAACACGCCAGTCAAACGCCAGCATCAAAATAATGCTGACAACCATCGTTACATATGCCCCAATCAGGTCGGGAAGCTGGTGCGCGATAAAGGTCTGCGTCTGGAAACTGTTGTCGTCAATAATTTTTCTCAGCTTACCGCTGGGGTTCAAATCAAAGTATCCCATTGGCATCTTCGCCAAATGGGTAAGTGCGGCCATCTTTAGATTTTTTTCAGTTCGAAACGCCACAACATGGGAACACAACAGGGCGGCAAAATAAAGAGCCAGCCCAATGAGTTCAAAGCTCAAGGCGCATATTCCCCATTTAAACAGCTCCGTGGTGTCCAGTACACTTCCTGTAAACATAGCAATCACTTCTCTGGCGGCCAGATAGACACATAGGAAAGGCACGAGAATAAAAGCTGCGCTGACACCTGATAAGCAGCGGGAAAGCGTCAACAGCCAGCGGCTCTTGCCGCAAAAGCTAAGAAGCCGGTTTATCCCATTAGACTTTTGTTTCAAATTAAATCCCTCCTTATGGAGCAAGGCGCAGCAGCCATTTGCCGCACCCTGCCACAGAAATATTATTTCAACCGGATACCGGCAATATCAATATATTGAATATCCCAATAGAAATCATAGCTTTCAATTACATTGCTGTTCCACGCAGCAAATTCGCAAGTATAGGAAATTGGAAGAACCAGTGCTTGTTCCGCCATTTCACCAAGCACCTCCTGATAGATTTCCTGAACACGGTTCTCATCTGCGGTGCTGTTCAGTTCAACAATGATGTCATCACCGTTCTCGAAGAAGGCTGAAACCTGCATTATAACAGGATCGCCGCTGCTCGCGGAATTTATATTAGTCAAAACATTGAAAGGGTCGTAGGAGCCGCCATAGGTGTAGAAAAGGGTCAGACCGTATTCACCGGAAGAAACGGTGCTGAACCAGGTCATCATATCCATTTCCTGTGTGGTCAGCTTGATACCGATTTCCTCAAGCTGGCTTGCGATTGTCAGTATGGCGTCATTTAAATCACCCGTATCCTGGTAATAGCACAGGGAAAGTTCCAGCGTTTGTCCGTCTTTCTCACGGATTCCGTCCCCATCGCTGTCAACCCAGCCCGCCTCGTCCATAAGCTCTTTGGCTTTTTCCACATCGTACCCGTAAGTAACAGCATCCACATCGCAGAAAGGCTTTGTGCCGGGGAACAGGGCATTAGCAGGCTGCTCAAGCCCTTGGAATACGATAGAGCTGATCGCCTCCTGATCCACGGCATAAGATACAGCCTGACGAACCAGAATATCATCAAAGGGAGCCGCGCTGAGATTAAATCCCAGATAACGGGTCATGGAAGTTCCATCGCTGATTTTTGTGGTGTACGCGGAATCGGCTTCCAGTTCGCCAAATGCATCATAAGTCATACGCATGGAACCGATAATTGCGTCAATCTCACCGCTGCGGAGCGCAAGCACCTTAGCGTCGTTGTCCTCAATGACCTTTATAACAAACTTATCCACTTCCGGTTCTTCCCCCCAATAATAAGGGTTCTTTACGAACGTATAAGAAGAACCATCCGTTTCCCCCGTATACATATAAGGGCCTGTTCCATAAGTGGCGGCCTTAATTCCGTCAGAGAGGGAAAGGTCGTCGTTAAATACGGCGGGATTAACAACACCGAGAGGATTGTTCATCGTCAGGTCATTCAGCGTCCCATAGTACGGCTGGCTGAGTGTCATCACAAAGGTTAAGTCATCCGGTGCTTCCATAGTGGTAATCAACGCGGAGAGCATACCGTTGACGCCAAGGCTGGCTCCCTGATATTGGATAGAAGCCTCAAAAGAGGTTTTGACCGCCCCGGCAGTCAGGGGCGTACCATCGGAAAACTCTACGCCGTCCCTCAGCTTAAACGTATAGGTCAGCCCATCATCGCTCACAAACCATTCTTTGGCAAGCTCTCCGACAAACTCGCCATTCTCCTGTTTTACCAGCGTATTATAGAAATTGTAGCTCCAATAGTTAACGCCGTAATTCGTATCGTTGGTTGATCCATGTACCGTATAGAAGCTATGTGCGCCGCTGGAAAAGTCCCAGCTTTCAGCCAGCGTTATCACTTTTTCCTCGGATGTGGATGTTCCACTGGTCTGCATGTCGTTGTTCCCTCCCTGGCAAGCCGCAAGCACAATGCACATGACAAGCATCATGCCGCCGCAAAGCAATTTTTTAAGTTTCATTGGTGATACCTCCATAATTTTTATTATCCTCCCGCCCAAAAGCAGTCATTGAGCATGACTACTATGGCGAAATAGACTCAAGTAATAGTTTTGAATAAGGGTGCATAAAAACAGTAACATCGCCGTCATAAACAGCGCACTCCGCAATCCGTCCGTCTTTCATCACAAAAATATGATTTGCAATATAGAGCGCGACATCAATATCATGGGTGATGAAAAGATAAGTACACTGCTGCTCTTGTTGCAACCGCTTCAGCAATTGTAAAATACTTTTCCTGACGATAACATCAAGACCGCTTACTGCCTCGTCAAAAATCAGGATGCGCGGCGATACGGAAATCGCCCTGGCAATGCAGACGCGCTTCTGCTGCCCGCCCGACAACTCACCGGAAGTCCGTTTTAGTAATGCGGCAGGAAGTTCCATTCGCTCCATCAATTCGAGTACCATTTCTTTTTCCTGTAACCGGCTGACGGAAAGAAGATTGCGGATAGGCTCCGCAATACTGTCGTATACGGTAAAGTGCGGATCAAGAGCACTTTTTCCATCTTGCAGGATAAGCTGTATTTTTGAGTGAAGACTTTTATCGACCTTGTTTTTAGGGACAAGACTCTTTCCATCCAGAAAGAAGTCGCCCTCAGACGGAGAAATCAGACCGGTCAGCAACTTTGCCAAAGTGCTTTTCCCTGATCCGCTTTCACCCACCAATGCATATGAAACGCCGTCTTGCAGCGTAATATCAACGCCGTTAACGGCGGGCATTTGGCTCTGTGCACCTTTCCCTTTTAAAGCATATAGTTTTTTTAAGCCTTTGGCTTCAAGCATATTTACCCTCCCTTGACAATGTACTACACCTCCTCACGGCCATAAAACGACAAGCGGGATGCCGACAGTAATTCTCTCGTATATGGATGTTTCGGATTTTTCAAAATATTGTCTGCCGAATCATCTTCCACAATCTTGCCGTCCTTCATAACCAGAACACGGCTGCCGAAGCGGGCGGCAACCATGAAGTCGTGCGTGACCAGCAATACGGCAGTTCCGCGTTCTCGAAGCCTTACGAACGCATCCACTGTAGCGTTTCGGTTCTCGACATCCAGCGCGGTAGTCGGTTCGTCTGCGATAATAAGCTTTGCGTCCGTCATAAGGGCAAGCGCTATCATAACTCGCTGCAACATCCCGCCGGATAGCATAAAGGGGTAACTCTCCATAACGGTTTCTTCGCGTGTGAGCCCCGCTTCATTCAGAGCCTGTAAACATCTCGAATGACGCTCTGCAGGGCTAAGTTTAGTATGTATCCGCAAGGTTTCATCCATTTGCCTGCCTATTTTAGCGGAGGGATCAAATGCTGTCATAGGGTTTTGCGCGATCATGGCGATCTGACTACCGTAAATGCTTCCCCGCGTCTTTGCGGGAAGATTTAACAGATTATGCCCCTCAAAGAGAATTTCACCGCTGGGGGAAAACTGTACTCCAAGCACTCCTAAAATGGATTTGCACGTTAATGTTTTACCGCTGCCGGACTGTCCAAGCAGGGTCAGGGAGCTGCCGGCATTCAAGTCAAAATTCAGGTTCTTGACAACCTCCCAGTTTTCCTTTTTTAATGTAATTGAAAGGTCTTTTATTTCCAGCAGTTTATTCATGACGCATCCTCCGGGTCGATTACATCCCGCATGGCTTCCCCGAAAAGATTAAATCCTGCGGTGGCAATCAGTATGCATAGCCCCGGATAAATCAAAAATTCCGGGTGAGAGTATAGACCGGTGCGGGCTTCGTTCAGCATAGCGCCCCACTCGGATATTCCGTCCGGAAGGCCAAGACCAAGAAACGCAAAGCTGGAAACCATCAATATAGTCGAAGCCACCCCCGTACTCAGATAGACAAGGTACTGAGGCATAATATTGGGGAACAAATGATGAACCACTATTTTTGCAGTACCGCATCCTGCAATCCGGGCCGCTGTAATATAGTCCTTGCCCATTTCCAGGACCGAATAGGAGCGAACCATGCGGGTAAACCACGCCCACATGGAAATCACGATTGCAAACGCAATATTCTGCAGTCCGTTACCAAGCAGGCCAATGATAGCGATTGCCGCGACTAAGGCCGGGAAAGCAATAAAAATATCGCATAGAATAGTCATTATCTTATCGAATATTCCTCCCTTACAGGCGCTTAGTGTCCCCAACACCAATCCGGTCAATGCCAGGATGAACAAGGTTGGCAATGTAATTCCGATAGAATACCTCGCACCATATAGCAGGCGTGAAAATTCACAACGCCCAAGCTGGTCTGTTCCCAACGGATATTCGGCACATGGGGCCACATATTTCCCGGATATATTCACTGTTTCGGGATTATGGGGCGCTATAAGCGGAGCCGCAATCGCCGCAAACAGGACGATACAAATTATGATCAGGCCCAAAACGACCTGCGGTTTTCTCAAAACTTTACGAAACATCTTTTTCCCTCACCATCCACGGACAAAGCAGTAAATTCACAACATCTCCCATCAAATTCGCAATCACGAAAATCGCCGCGATTATTACCATGCATGTGGCCACGGTGGTTGTGTCCACCGCCATAATGCAGGCAATCAAATGTGAACCGATACCCTTTAGCGAAAAGACGCTTTCGACAACCGCACTGCCGGCAATCAGATAACCAAGGTACTGACAAAAAAGCGTAACAACGGGCGGCAATGCGTTCCTCATTATATGCGAACAAATAATACGCTTATCTGAAAGGCCGCGGGCCTTTGCATAAATTACATAGTCATGGTTCATTTCTCCCAAAAGCGACGCGCGAAAAACTCTGACGGTAGAACTAATCACCGGAACCGCCAATGTAAAGGACGGCAGCAGCAAGCTTTTGATGCCAGGTTCCGGCAGCACCGTAAAAATGGATAGGTTTACAGCAAAAACCAGCAGCAGCAGGAATCCGAACCAAAAAGTCGGCATACATATTCCGAGCAAAGACAGACCGTGAACCACTTTATCAAACAGCTTATTCCGTTTGAAAGCACACAGCAAACTAACAGGAACTGAAATAATGACAATCCACAAAAGGGATAGCCCCACCAGTGCAAACGAGGTTGGGAAGTATTGTTTTAAGTCCTGCGCAATGGGATTAAACGAATGAATGGAGATACCTAAATCACCAGTAAACAGTCCTTTGACCCAGTTGAAATACTGTACGACAATCGGCTTGTTAAGCCCTAATTCAACCCGCACCGCTTCAATCATGTCTTCATTTGCGACCACCATCCCGCGCCGCGCTATAATTTCAGCCGGGTCTTTATTTGATAATGTAATCAATATAAAACTAAGAATACTTACGCCAATCAGTACGATGATAAAACTGATTAACCGTTTTCGGATATATGTATTCAAGACACTGTTCTCCTTTTGCATTCCATTAGTTAGATATGGCTAACTTGCGGTTAAAAAAGAAACCGCAGCAGTGCGGCTTCCAACTAACATACATGCCATAGCTGCTATTATGTTAGCAGACTATAACCATACACTCTATAACTTATCAGGTATTTATTTGCTCCAATCAGCTCACCATGATTTGCGCCGATAAGAAAAAGGCGTTACGCCGAACACGGACTTAAACGCGGCGGTAAACTTACCTTGATTTTCATATCCGGCTGTTTCAGCAACTTCGCCAATACTTAAGCTTCGCTCTGTAAGCAGCAATTCAGCGGATGCCTCCATTCTTTTTATTTTCATAAAGATTCCGACAGCCTTTCCTGAAAGAGATTTGAAACACCGTTTCATGCTGGATTCCGAAAGATTGTACATTACAGATAATTCTGCAATGGTTGTTCTGGCAAAGGGATTTTCGATTATGTATTGATATACCTTCTGCGTCCCTTGGGATACTTCCTCTGAAAATACTTGCGGCGGCTGCATATGGCTGTCGTCCAGTAAACTTAAAAATAATAGCAGCTCCATTACCTTTATCCCCAAATATGGTGTCTGAATTCGCTTATCCACATGATAAAGTTCACTAAATATGTGGTCGATTTCGTGTCTTGATTTAATCAGCATGGATTGTCCGTTTGTGCAGAGTTTATCCCGTATTCCGGCAAGGTTAATATTGGCTTGCGGAAAATCTGCGTTCAGAATTTCCTGGACTGTCTCTATTTCTAAAAGTACGGTAAGCCCACGATATTTTTTGACAGGAAGTCTCGAATTGACAAAAACTTGCTTGCCCAGATTGTTTACACTGAGATCTCCTTCCCCCAGAAAGCTAACTGTGCCGTTTTCTAGTTCAAATTCATAGCAGCCCTCCAAACAATGATCTATTTGCAGATATTCTTTTGTCGGAGCTATTGGGAAAAAGCAAGAATCCATGTTCAGATTGTTATATGATACTTGAATACCCGGAGCCACATCATAGCAGTTCATCCTGCCCGAACCATATGCGTCCTCAAAGTGATATAAAACACTCCCGCCATTTTCATTATTACCGGCAAAAATATAGCCTTGATAAGCCTGTTCAAAAATGCTGTTTTCTTTTTCCCGGATTGTATCAGATATATGTAATTTATCTATTCTGTTCATATGGCACTACCTTCCTAAAAGATAATATAAAGCAAATAGTTAGTTTTTGCTAACTATTGTTAATATACCATCTGTGAATAATTTCGTCAAGACCTCCTAATTACCAGAAATTGATCTGTATCCGAATTTAACAGTACGGAAATTTCCCTGCAAAAATCAACAATACAATAATACCAAGAGCAATACGATACCAGCCGAAAACCTTAAAATCATGTTTCTTTATATAGTTCATTAAGAAGCGGATTACCAGTATTGATATGCCAAACGCAACCACCATTCCAAGCCCCAATGTGAATAATTCACCACCTGTAAAATCAAAACCAAATTTCAATATTTTTAACGCACTCAAACCGAACATAACTGGCACTGCGAGAAAAAAAGTAAACTCTGCCGCAGCGATACGGGATACTCCAATCAATAAAGCACCAATAATTGTTGCACCAGAACGTGATGTTCCGGGAATAATAGATAATACTTGAAACAAACCTATAATTAGTGATGTGCGATAGGTAATGTCTGATAATTCATTTGTGTGTGGCTTTCGGTTTTTATTCCAAATTTCAATCAGGATAAACGCAATACCGTAAGCAATTAAAGCTATCGCAATCACAATAGGGGTACGCAGGTGTGCTTCAATATAGTCATCAAACAGTATTGTAATGACAGCCCCCGGTATACAGGCAACCACAACCTTAAACCACAGGGAAAAAGTATCTTTCTTTACGACAGGCTGCGTTTTGTTGGCAAACTGGAAAGGAAACATTTTCTTCCAAAACATTACAACCACCGCTAAAATTGCGCCAAGCTGAATAACTACGAAAAACATTTCCTTAAACGTTTCGCTCATGTTCAGCGTAATAAATTCGTCAACAATAAGCATATGGCCCGTACTGCTAATTGGAAGCCACTCCGTTATACCCTCGACAATACCAAGGAAAATCACTTTTAGTATTTCAATCAAATTCATATCCATTATTTTATATCCTCTCTTTGAAAATAGATAATGCTTGCGAGAAAGCCAAGTATGGAAACAATGGCAATCAGAGTTATCACAAGGAGATACGGATAACCTGTTTGCGTTATTTCACCCCTTATCAGCATGAGTGAAGCTGTCCAAGGGTACAGCGCACCTAAAGCCTCATTTGATAAAGCAACATTACCCATAGCGATTGCCGCCGCTGTTATAATCGGTACAACCAGCCCTTTTGTCCATATAGCTAAAAAAGCAAACGGGGTTATCGTCAAAAACATGAATATACCGCCAAGTACCATCTCTCCAAGATATTTCACAGCAACCACAGTGCTAAATTCTGCAATTTCAAAAGCGGCTCCAAAAAGTGCGGCTAAAACAAACATACTTGCCCATGAAATTAGTGTAAGCGTCATAATCCAGATGAAAAGCATAATAAATTTGCTTATGATAAATGTTAACTTTGACACTGGAACTGCGAGGATTGTTTTGAGTGTTTTTTCCGTATATTCGCGGCTAAACAGATATGCCGCAATTACTGAATAGACAATTAAACCAAAAAGCATCATGGTATAAAGTGAGCAACTATCATATAAGTCAGCAAACGTTATAATTGTATCCGGCTTTGAGTAATGTATTTTTATCCCATCTGCAATCATCATCGAGGGAGTTACCAACGCACCTAAAAAACTTATCAGCAGCATTTTTGAACGTTTGAGTTTCAATAATTCACAGTAAAGGAGGTTAACCAATGCCGCCACCTCCTATCAATTCGGAAAAATAATCTTCCAGCTTTTCCTCGCTTACGCTAACTGTCGTAACCAATAAACCGTTTGATACAAAGCAGTTGTTAATCTCTCCGCGCCTGTCAATGTTATCATATAGTCTTATTGTCCTATTATCGCATACGGTGTAGTCTGATGTGCCAAATTGCCGTTCCAACAGAAGGGCTGCGGTGTTGACATCAGAAACCGTAAACGTGACATACAATCTGTTCCTTTTGCGTAGTTCTATCATGTCAACTTCTTCAAGTAAACGGCCCTCGTGCATGACGCCGATAATATCGGCCAACTGCTCAATCTCGCTCAACACATGACTTGAAATTAGTATCGTGATTCCTTTTTCTTTGCATAGCGTTAAAAAGAATTTGCGGATTTCGTGTATTCCAATCGGGTCAAGCCCGCTTATAGGCTCGTCCAATATCAATAGTTCCGGTTCGTGCATGATTGCGGCGGCAATTCCAAGCCTCTGTTTCATGCCCAAAGAATAGTTGGAAAATATTTTATTGGCTTCTTTATTAAGTTCAACCACTTCAAGGGCATAGTCGATACCATCTTTACGGTGTTGTCCACGTAACCGGGCAAGAATTTTCAAATTTTCCCGCCCCGTCAAATTATCATAAAAGCCGGGTGTTTCGATAATGGAGCCTATCTTTCGATAGGTTTTATCCGGCTGTTTTTTATAATCAGTACCAAATAATAAAATAGTTCCGCTAGTAGGGTGAACAAAGTTTAACAACATTCGCATGGTCGTCGTTTTCCCCGCTCCATTTCTACCTAATAGGCCGTAAATTTTACCCTGCGGCACATGCAACCCTAAATTCTTTACGCCAATCTGCTCACCGAATTTTTTTGTTAGACCAATCGTTTCAATCAAATATGCACTCACTCTGCAATTACCTCCTTCCTGAAAACTATTCTATCAAGAAAAGCTGACAGGAGCCTTTATCAAACCTTACTTTTTCCTTACTTCAAAATAGGGAGTAATATTGAAAACACAGTATCTTTCCCCGGCGTACTGGATACGGAGATTTCACCATGCAATGCGTTCACAAGTTCTTTCGTGATAGTAAGTCCTAATCCGCTTCCTTTATCGGAACGCGCGGTATCTCCTTTATACAGACGTTCAAAAATGTGCGGCAACTGCCCAGTGGGAATGGCTTGTCCGTTGTTTGCCACCTCAATAAACGCCTTATCGGAATGGCTTTTGATTGTAATTGACATTTGCGAACAGTCTCCATGCTTAACGGCATTTTGAATAAGGTTGTCTAATATCCTCTTATATGCCGTTTTGTCAAGAGAAACCATTAAATCATCATCACTTATATGCGCTGAAAGTGTAATCTGCGACTGTTCAAAAACCGGCAGCCATTCAATAAGAAGCTCCCTTGTAAATTCGTTTATATCTGTCATTTCAAAATAGAATTGCTGTTCATTTGAATTGAGCTTAAACCATTCAAAGAGCATATCAATAAAGGCTTTCAAGTCATTGGCCTTTCGATATGCAACTGAAATATATTCCCTTTCTTCATTGGTGTTGGATAACCCCTTGTTTAATGCTTCAAGATAACCAAGCAAAGAAGCAAGCGGAGTACGGACATCATGGGAAAGGCTGGTCAATATTTGCTTGTTTGCTTCATCGGCCTTTTTCATTAAAACAATTTGAGCCTGATTAGCTTCTATAATTCCGTTGAGTTCATAGCTAATATCCGCCATCAGCCCTTTGTTTCTTGTAAAGATTTTTTCCTGCTCACCACGCCGAATACCATGCAAAACATCAAGCCAGTTTTTTTCCTGCTTTTTCATGCGATATATATAGATAAACTGTCCAGTACAAAGGAAAAGCAAAATTATGATAACATACCCCGTCACGCTCCATCACCACCAAACTTATAACCAACGCCCCAAACGGTCAAAATGTAATTTGGCTTTTCGGGTTCAGGCTCAATTTTTTTCCGCAAGCGTCTGATATGCACCATAATATTGTTATCATCAAAGGCGTATTCGTCCTCCCATACGGCACGATAAATCTGCTTTTTGGTGAAAACCCTGCCCTTGTTTTTTGCGAGAAAATATAGCAAATCAAACTCTTTGGCGGTCAATTCAATTAAAGTATTTTCCAAACGCACTTCATGCCTTGACGGATCAATATGAAGCGTTCCTATATCAAGGACTTGTGTTTGCTGTTCGTCACTTAAATTGAACACTGTATATCTCCGCAAAAGGGAAGCCGCACGCGCTAAAAATTCATCATTGCTGAACGGTTTGGTAATGTAATCGTCCGCTCCCATTCGCAGACCGGACACCTTATCCGCTTCACCGTCTTTTGCTGTCAACATCAGAACAGGAACATTGCTGTTTTTTCTTATGCTTGTTAAAACATCAAATCCGCTTTGCTTTGGCAGCATAATATCTAAGACAATAAGCTGATATTCGCCGTTTACTGCTTCTGTTAAGCCGGACTCTCCATCATGGCAAACACTCACACGATAACCCTCTGCTCCTAAGTTATTTTTCAATAACGAACATAAATCCTTATCATCGTCTATGATAAGGATTCTACTACTCATTTTTCTTACCCCTTTCAGGTTTTGTTCTGCCATCTGCGGGTTTTTCCGCATTTTTAGGAATTAGCCAAGTGTTGCCCATTTTCTCCGCGCCCTCAATCCGTCCGGTATTGCAATATTGTAATATTCGCCGGTCTGAAATGCCCCATTGGGCGGCGGCTTCTTTCGTTGTAATATAATTCATATAGACACCTCCATACGTTATTATACTTCGTTCTCCCGAAGAATACAAGGGGGGGATGCGAACATAAAGTTGGACTCCGGAAGGAGTTAAAAAAGCAGCTACCATGTGATAGCTGCCCATAATATCAAAAACTGTACGGGGAGTAGATGCGAATAATGTTGCTCTACATTAGATTATACGATGTATTCAAAATTTATAAATCACTTTAGGCTTCTAAGATGATTAAATTAATTGTGCTGATAATACCCAGGTAAAGCCATATTTATCTTTGACCATGCCACTAACTCCATTGTCATGTGGAGGGGGATTCGGCGCAAGTTTGCTTACACTTTCGCCTTCTTCTGCAAGCACATCAAATGCTTTCTGTGCTTGCTCTAGAGATGGACAATAGACATGAATATTTATCGCAGAACCTTTTTCAACGGGCCAAATTGCATCTGCACCGCTAACTCCGCCAGTTTCGGTAAGCATAACATGTCCGTGCATGATTTTTTCTTTCTGCTCTTTGTTCATATCAGGGTACGCACTTTCAGGTGCATCTTTATATCGAGCAAGTAAGGGTTCCTGACCATCAAAAGCACGTTGATACATTCGGAACGCTTCTTCACAGTCTCCAGTAAAATTAAGATAGGGCATTATCATGATTATCTCACCTTTCAATAGCTACCGATTTCAAGCAAGTTACCCTCCGGGTCGGCAACATAAAAGTTGCGGATGCCGAAAGGAAAGGTTATGGGTTCCCCAGTCGGGAATCGCACGCCCAACTTCGATAGCCGCTCATATTCCGCATCCACATCGGCAAAGCAGGGCAACCAGAGGGCAATTTCAAACGTCTGATTGATTCCTTTTGGAGGGTCGTAGCTTTCCCCTATTGCCTGTGCGAATTGTTTCCTGCTGTACATGAACAAGGACAGTGCGCCGCTTGCTGTCTCAAACTCCGCGAAATCCCCACCATTCCATTGCGTATGAAAACCCAATGTATCTCTGTAGAATCGAACCATACTATCCATGTCACCGGCTAATAGGCACGCGCCTACCCTTACATCTCGTCCGATCAATATCATCATCTCCTCTATTATCTAATCCCAACTATCACTGGTTCACTATCGCCCTATTGTTTTCTTCTGATTTTTAGTAAGCTGTTTAAAAAACTGTGCGCCCCAATACCGCCCTATCACTCATGATATTCCTCAATGTATTGCTCCAGATATTCCTTCAGTCCCTGATCGCATACATAGAGATATGTTCCTCTTATTCCTCTTGTCATCAAAACATAGTATATATTTTTTATGTATTGATTCAATTCTTCATCTGTAGCTGTTCTCTTTCCGTTCATATCATAGTACTGGCTCTTATCTGCTACTACCGCACCTTTCACTTTATCGTATCTGATATCCTCTCCTAAAATTACAAAGCCATAGTTTAAGTCATACCCCTGAACCGAATGGATACAGCCAACTTCATTAATCGCATTTTCACAATGCACCCAGTTGTCCGTCCGATTATTCCACATTCGTTCAGAATTCTCTATTTTTATATCCTTTAACTGCTTATTCTTTTTACTGACCCAAGGCCATGCATATCCTGCAACCATCCGACACAATTCATATTCTTCTTCTTTTTTCCGTAAAAGTTTCTCAAATTCACTGAAAGAATCAACAATCTTAAACTCATATTTACCGAATATCTGCTTTTTATCAGGCTTGCTATACAGCAGCTCTTTA
>Ga0153940_1000481_pt1 | contig 20579 bp, 13 predicted proteins | sample TSNJ024MetaG_FD_104736 | JGI IMG/M metagenome (GOLD analysis project Ga0153940, IMG submission 104736) | Attine ant fungus gardens microbial communities from New Jersey, USA - TSNJ024 MetaG | ecosystem: Host-associated > Fungi > Mycelium > Unclassified | place: USA: New Jersey, Brendan T. Byrne...
AAAAAGTCTGGGGAGTGGAGTCTAACGATGATATCAGAGCCGTATGGACCCATATATCAAAGCTGCGCAGTAAACTGGGTATTGGTGTTGATACCCCTATTAATATTACTGCTGAACGAAATAGAGGGTATCTTTTTACTACAGATCATGTTCTGTGAGATTTAATACCTGACTAATATTGATCTATATCGAAAGGCAACATGACAATGGGTCTGGAACGCTGATATTGTGTCAAGATGGAAAACCTTTAGTGAGGAAGCCAATTAAATGGGGTAATGATTTACTGACTTTTTATCAATATTTGCCGTTTATCCCACCAATATAGTGCGATAGTATAAATCACTAAAACTGGCAGACAAAAAATCATAGAATCTATAGGGATTCTGTCCGCAACCCAAATGTATAACAAGAGAAAAACATAATGGGTTCCCATGATGAAGATTGTATGGTTACTCACAGATTTAAGAAATTTCTCAACAGAAACGTTCTGGCACAAAGCTATCAAACTTATTGACCCTATTATAGATGTAAATAGGAACACAAAGTAGTTGTTTAAATCCAAATAATAAACACTTATATTATTATTCCAATTGAGAACAAGAGTGATGACACATACTAACAAAAAAACTCCAGTCCATAGCTCTTTAGACTTGGGTAACGCATTTAAAAATTGTGTTTGCCTCAGCAAATACCCCAAGAGGTAAAAACCCAATAGACAGATGGCTTTATCTATGCCAAAATATTCAAGTGAAAGAGGGCGCAGCCAATATACAAAATATCCCATTGCCATCACACCGATCACAATACCAGATAATACGGTCATGTTTTTTGTAAATATGGGGAGACATCGAAACAATGTGTAAGCTATCAGTTCAACAACAAATAGTGTAAACAAAAACCAAAGAGGCTCATTCCAGACTGTTTCCCCTTTCAAAAAAAAGAACTTAGTTACTATGTCCATTTTATTGATTGGAAAAGCAACATAATAAAATAGAGAAACCGCAGCGAATCCGAAATATGGCAACAGCAATAAACGAGCTCTACGAAATACCTGCGAAACCCACCCTCGTTCAGTTTTTAATAGGAATCCCGATAATATGAAAAACAGAGGTACATGAAATGAGTAGATAATAATCTTTAGTGGAGTACCTACAGGCAGAAAATGCCCTAATACAACAAGGTATATCCCTATTGCTTTACAAAGATCAATCCATTGTATTCGCTTATTCATTCTCTATTCCTCTTTCCAGATGTTTTATCTTATTTTACTATACTTCTGGTGAATATACAATATTTTTTTCACCCTACAGTTTCATCCAATGAAATCAATTAAGGATACTATAAAACACCAACTTTTTCTATATCAAAACCACACACTTCTGTGTTATACTATAAAAAACAATATTATTCACTATAGAAAAGGTTTGGTGTAATTTATGTCAACCAAGAGGAAAGCACTTTTAGCAACTACAGTTAGTGGTTTTATCCCACAATTTGAAATGGACAATGTACGGATTCTTCAGAACATGGGCTATGAAGTACATTATGCATCCAATTACAATACACCAGCTTATGGTAAAGATAATCATCGGCTGGATGGTACAGGTATCATCCGGCATCAGATTGACTTTGTCCGCAGTCCATTTAGCCCAACAAATTTCACGGTATATAAGCAGCTGCGTGATCTGATGAAACAGGAACAGTTTGACCTTGTTCACTGTCATACCCCGATGGGTGGGGTGATGACCCGCCTGGCGGCTCATGCAACTCGTACCGGACCAGTTGCTTATACTGCGCACGGATTCCATTTTTTTAAGGGTGCCCCCTTAATTAACTGGTTATTTTACTATCCAATGGAATGGTTTCTTTCTCGCTATACCACACAACAGCTTTGCATTAACCGGGAAGATTATGAACGGGCAGAAAAATCTTTTCACTCTACATACGTGGATTACATACCGGGAGCTGGAATCAATCGAAGTCGGATACTAAACTTTGATGGTGAACAGATTCGAAAGAAAAAAAAAGAACTGGAGTTACCACTTGATAAATGGATTTTGTTGTCTTCGGGTGAAATGATTAAGCGAAAAAATCATGAAACTATGATTCGAGCGATTGCAAAATATCGAACAGAACATATTGATGGAGAAAATTCTAATATTCACTATGTTATATGTGGACATGGCAAATTAGAGACTTATCTGAAGGAACTGGTGGAAAGACTGGGAATCTCTGATATTGTTACTTTTTTGGGATATCGCGATGATATGATGGAAGTTTTTCAGACTGCAGATCTATTTTTATTCCCCTCTTATCAGGAAGGACTGCCGATGGCGCTCCTGGAGGCAATGGCCTGTGGGTTGCCAGTGATTTGTTCAGATATTCGTGGGAGTAGTGATTTGATGGGCACACCATTATCCACTGCCGGTAATTTAGAATTTTGTCGCGGTGGAATTATGGTAAAGAAAGCAGATCTTGTAGATGCATATTGTCAGGCACTGGAGCACATGCTGGCTGCTCCGCAAAATCTTAAGAAAATGGGCTCGGACAACTCCTCAAGAAGTGGGATGTTCACTTCGGAAGAGGTCCATGCCGCAATGGAGTTTGTTTATAATCGATTAAGTCAATTATAGCTTCACCACTATTTTTACACTGACACCATCAAAATAGTCCTGTCCACAATGAATGATAAAATCACTGAATGGACAGGACCTTTGAATTCTCACATTATTCTCACATTATTCTGCCATTACAAAACCTTGCTGAGCGATGCCGTTTTTCCTCTATTTTGTAGACATTAATATTCCGGTCTTATTTTTCATCGAAAGTCTCCACAACATCATCTTCCACTTCTTTGTTCTTGTCTTCATCAATTCCTAAGCTATCATTAATTTTGCGTCTTGCTTTTCGCCAATAAATACCCACTATGGCGCCCACCGCAATCGCTACACCGGCAATAGCCTGAATCGCGTATGTCATTACTGACGGATCTAAATATGCATAACTCGTCATCTCGAAAAGCGCTGTAAAGCAAATCATAAAATAACCAACTTGTCCCATACTTATTATTTTCTTTTTCATAGCAATATCCTCTTATTCTTTCTTTTTATTTGCGTTTTCTTTTAATTGCTTTAATATATATTTTCCGCCAATTTCGGCACTGTGTCCAAACGTTGGCATAATATCATTTCTAACCGCAGCAATCTGTTCTTTATATTGATCTTTATGCTCCAACAGTTCGCAAATCATTCTCTCTACCTGATTTAACTCATTTGTTTCCAAGCTCTTACCAATTCTATTCCGAAGCGATATGTCAAGCGGCTCCATCGGATATTCCAAATAGTGAGGATTTAACACTTTCATTGGTGTATTTATAACTAGAGACGGCTTCAACGTTGTTAATGAAAATTCATACGATATTGTTGACCAGTCCGTGATTACAATATCTGATTGATATACCGTATCTCCTGAAGAAAAATCCGTCTGATACTCAAGAATCCCCTCTTGAATCGGCTTTTTATATTTCAACTGAAACGCTTCGACTTTTTGCGGATAACGGCGAATATATTGTGGGTGTGGGCGAATGATTACTTTGTATTCCCCATTCATTAAAGTTTCCAGTAAATCATCAATACAACTATCCAAAATATTATCGGTCTGATGAGAGGGGGCAATTAATATTTGCGGTACTGTCCGCTCTATCTTGTCCATCTTCTCATATTCCAACGTCAGTTTCTCAATAACCCCATATCCTGTCTCAACCAAAGTTTTCGGTGGCAGCTGATATATTTTCTCTGTATGCCGAATCTCCTTTACTTGATATGGGCCGGTACAGAAAATTGTGTCATAATGATCCAACGCTTTCTCGCGGATTGTCATATGAGTACTCGTGCACCAATGAAACACATAGATATACTCAATATCGTTTCTCACATAGCTTCGTTTGATGTGGAAATTTTCGATTTCCGGCATAGTCATAACTACAATGTCAGCATCCATCTTCATCATTAGTGTAATCAGCTTTTTTTCGCCAATGTAGTAAGGTCTCATTCGCTTTTTATTCTGTGAAATGTTAAAAACCTGATCATTGGGATCACTGGTCACATAGTGTATCGTCACATTAGAATGACTCAGCAGATAATCAATCAGCACCTCATAGTATTTATAAAATCCACTGCCTTCGGAATAAAATACCAGATGCTTATTGGCAATCGAGAAAAATTTCTTATAATCTTCCTTTTCTCTTTTTGCATGCTCATCTTTTTGATACCATTTTTTCTTAGTACCCAGATTTTGTAATTCGGCTAATTCTTTTTTGCTTTCTTCCAACGATTTATAATCAATCACTTTAGTTGGAGAATATATCATATTTAAAACAACTTGTTGTAAAATCGTGAAAATATTGGACCAAATCCAATAAAATCCGATTCCGGCCGGAACGGAAAAACCCAAAAACAAAGAGATACCGACCGATACAGCCATCGTTCCGAATTGCTGTGTTTTACTTTGCTCCGCTTGAAGAGGATTCATTTTTGATTGGCAAACGCTCAAAACAAACGCGGCAGCACCTGCAAGAATTGGTATTAAAATTAGCGCTCCGCCAGTAGTTGCTGGTACGTCACCCAAATTCAAGAAAAGCACGTTCATATTTAGTTTACTGATTTGATCCAATCCTTCCACAGTCATGTTGGGGAGCGCCAGAAAAATCTCATTGAATTGACCTTTTTGTATTAATCGGACAACTTCTAACTGCAAAGAGTTTGACTCTGGATTAGCACCGGTTAGATCACATACCAACAAGGACAGAGCCTTCGCCAACTCACTGTCAATATGTAACAAGTGAGTAAGTGGATTATAAATAACCTGTATCAACCCAATAAGCAGCGCGATCTGTATAAACAGGGGAATAAGACTTGCAAAAGCGTTATACTTTTCTCTTTTATATAGAAGCTGGGTTTCATCTGCAATTCGATCTCCATCGCCAAAATAGTTAATCTTGATCTTATTTAACTCTGGCGTTAATTTCACGATTTTTATCCCGTTTTGGTGTACCCATATAGAAATTGGCAGTAGGACAATTTTAGTTATCAGCGTAAACAAAATAATTGCAAACGCGTAATTATTAAAAAGCCTATAGGAAGCATACATCATATAACCTAAAGGAACCACTAAAATTGCAAACATATTTTCTTTTTCTCCTCGTTTTTTTATACCTTCCAAAAACTTTACTGAAAAGTATTTAATATCTATTTTCCAGATAAAAATTCCATGAAATCCCTTTTATTTTTTACTGCCGCAATTGTCGGACGCCCAAGATTGTCTCTGGCTCCAATGGAACATTTTATTTCAATCAGCATTAAACCGTCTCGATTTTTCGCTCTATCCAACGCTGTATCTAATGCCTTAAAACTATCTACCGAAATCGCCTCCGGATATCCACATGCTTTGGCAATATTGACAAAATCAATACCTGCTGCCACGGTTGGCATTCCTCCGACAGTCTCGTGTGCTCCGTTATTTATAATAATATGAACCATATTGGAGGGGTGGTTATTTCCGATTACTGCCATAGCACCCATATGCATCAAGGCTGCTCCATCGCCATCGACACACCATATTTTTTTATCTGGTTTATTCAAAGCAACACTTAATGCAATCGAGCTGCTGTGCCCCATGGAGCCGACAGTCAGAAAATCATATTGGTGTTTTTGACCCTTTTCCTCACGAATCTCAAACAATTCCCGGCTTGCTTTCCCTGTTGTCGAAATGATTACGTCTTTATCTGCCACATCAACAATATGACGTATGATTTCTTCTCGCAACATTAGATTTTCGTTATGATAGTTCACCTGCCCATCATACGAAAGTGCGCCTTTACGAATAATAAATGCAACACTTTTTCCTGCTTTTAATAATTCTCCGTACTCCTGCATTTTTGCAGCAATGTCCTCTTCTACCGTCTCTTTTCCCACAATATATGCATCAATATCCATATCCTGCAAAAGTTTCTCTGTGATTTCGCCTTGAAAAACATGCTGTGGCTCATCATGAATCCCCGGTTCACCTCTCCAGCCCACTACAAAGATACATGGAATTGCATACACCTTATCGTTAAGTAATGATGCAACCGGGTTGATAATGTTTCCAATTCCGCTGTTTTGCATGTAAACTACCGGAATCATATTGGTTGCCAGATGATACCCGGCAGCAAGAGCTGTACAGTTCCCCTCATTTGCCGCAATGATGTGGTGGGAGGATATTCCAAACCTATTCATTAGATAGTCACATAATGGCTTTAGCTGGGAATCCGGTACCCCAGTAAAAAAATCAACATTTAATAATTCTACAAAGCGCTCAACTTTCATTTATGTTACCCTTACCCTTTAAAATATCTTCGTATAGTTGGTACAATGTTTCGGAGCACAGCCGAATGGGATTATTCTTAAGCCGATCCGGATTTACTGATCGGGCTAAAATATCTAAATCATGAGTACTACTTAAACCAGGTGCCTTCAACTCCAATTTTTCCAGCATTCGCTCAAAGCACACCACTGCTTCTTTTCCCGTTTGACACCCCAAAATCGTTGCCAGTTCATCGAATGTCTGCTGTAAATATTCTTCCCCTCTTGGATCAATGCAGTCCGTAGTATGAGCCAACATATAGTCCCATATAGGAGGGAGGCAGATTGCCACTGCATGACCATGTGATATTCCGTAAAGAGATGTAAGTTTATAGCTCATGGCATGACCTGCTGTTGTCTGCGTGATATTTATAGCTTTACCTGCATAGTATGCAGCTTTCTGCATTTTCTCATTACCAACCTGAGTATTTGCAATATAACCATCCATAGCATCCAAGATTATGGAGATTGCCTTCTTGCTAAGCGCTTTGCTTTCATCAGTGGAATTTACTGACCAATATGCTTCGATCGCATGGCAAAAAGCATCCATCATTGTAGCTTTCTTCTGGTAAACAGGAAGGGTATCCAGCAAGGTTGGATCAAACAAAACATAATCTGGAATGCAGCTAAAATCGCTTACAGACTGTTTCTTCCCGTTATAGTAAATAACGGCATATCTTGTTGCCTCACTGCCTGTTCCTGCCGTTGTCGGTACTGCAATTAAGCAAATATCATTTGAAATAATTGGCTGGTCTAAATAGCATCTTTCAGAAGACATATTACAAAACAATTTAATACATTTAGCTACATCTATCGCACTCCCACCACCAACAGCAATAATTATTTTACAATTATTTTGATTTAGAATTTTGACACCTTCTACAATTGATTCATAAGTTGGATTCGGGATGAAATCCTGAAACCGGATAACCTCCGTCCCCAATTTGGTCTCTAATATTTCAAAGTAACTATCCAGCTTTAAAAACTTTATTGAGCTATCACAAACCAGTAAGATTTTATCAGCATTATGTTCCGCCAAGATTTGTTCCAACCGCTCATACATATTATTACCTTGAAGCAATATCTGTTCTTTCACAATTATCCCCTTCATTTTTGTTCTTAAATATCTTCCGGAATCAGCGTAATGATATCCTTAATTGGCATACACATATCATCTGCCTCTTTCGCCCGATGATTCATCAAAATCGTCTCTGCCGCTTTTTGCATTGCCGGAAAACCACTTCTGGTCAATTGGTTTGCGTAAATCACAACATTTACTCCTCGTGCCTTAAACTCATCCTCTTTCACCGTATTAAATGAAGTCGGAACTACAATAACTAATGAAACTGTGTCTATCTCTCTAAATTTTTGAATAAACTCGAAAACTTCTGAAGGGTCTTTCTTCCGGCTGTGGATCATGATGCCGTCCGCACCTGCTTTTACAAAGGCAAATGCTCTGGCCAGAGCATCTTCCATTCCCTGTTCTAAAATCAAGCTTTCAATGCGCGCTACAATCATAAAATCTTTTGTTTTCTGCGCCCGTTTCCCAGCTGCGATCTTCGCCGAGAAATTCTCGATAGAGTCCTGAATCTGCTCTACTTCATTCCCAAACAATGAATTCTTCTTCAATCCAGTCTTGTCTTCGATAATAACCATTGACACACCCATACGCTCAAGCGTTCTTACAGTATAAACAAAATGCTCGGTTAACCCGCCGGTATCCCCATCAAAGATAATCGGCTTTGTCGTCACTTCCATGATATCATCAATCGTTCTGTATCTTGATGTCATATCCACTAATTCGATATCAGGTTTTCCTTTCGCTGTAGAGTCGCACAGACTAGATATCCACATAGCATCAAATTGATACGTTTTTCCTTCTTCATATACCCTGGTATTCTCGGCAATCAATCCTGTAATCCCGCTATGAGCCTCAATTGCCGTCACCAGTCCCTTCATAGCAATCGCTTTTTTCAAACGTCCCCGGCGCACCTCCGGATTGGATAACTCTGTCCTCGCTCGATCTTCTAAAACCTTATGCGCCGCGTTGTTCGAATACGGATATTCCATAATCCGTCCGCCATATAAAGCTAATACTGAAACCACCTCATCTCTTATTGGTTTCTGGAAGCCTTCCTGCCAGTCATCTCCGTGCACCACAAAAGTTGGTTTTAGCTTCTCCAAATTATCTTTATAGCTTAACGTTTTCTGTTCTACCACACGAAATACACCTCTTATATTTTCAAACAATGTTCTTCGCTCTTCAAATGGAAGTAACGGAAATCTTTTATAGCTTGCAACCGCCTCGTCAGAAAGAACACCTATCGTCAATTTTCCTAACTTTGCCGCTTTATTTATAATTGCCATGTGTCCCGAATGAAGCATATCCGTTGAAAAACACATATAGACGGTTCGATTAGAAATCTCCTTTACTTTTTCTGAGATTACAGCCAGATCTTCTTTCGTATCAATTTCATTGCACAACCGCATTCCAACGTCTAAAGGAGCAATTCTGCAGCGGTCAGTAACTTCATTCAATGCATTTTCTGCATAGCATTTTACATCTCCGTTCTCACAGAAACGAATAATCGCCTCCAACCATATCGACCAGTCTGGCTTGTTGAGCTTGTAAAGCGGCTGTGCCGCAACAGCATGATTAAAATATTCAATCCCTACTTTCTTAATATAATTGTTGCATACAACTGCTTTAAAATCCTTTTCCGGTAACTCAAGCACGGAACTTACTGCCATAACCGATTCTTCAGCATACAGAATATCATCTAAAACACTGTTTTCAAAGACCATATCACCATGAATTAACAAAACGTCATCTTCCAGATATTCTTTAGCACAATAGATCGAGTATATATAATTTGTCTCCGCATAATTCGGATTTCTGACAAAGGTAATCTCTATTGGTATTTCCAGCGATTTGCAATAATTGATTAATGCTTGTTCAAACGGTCCTGTTGTTATTACAACTTCTGTTATCCCCCTTTCATGCAGCATACTCAACTGTCTGCTTAAAATAGTATCTTTAGCTGTAATTTCTGTCATGCATTTGGGATGCTCACTTGTTAAAACTCCCATTCGTTTGCCTAAACCTGAATTTAAAATTAATGCTTTCATTATGATTCCCCATTCCCATAATATTGTATTTAAAATTTACATAGATTACAGATTATATGCCCGCCGGAACTATTTATTGATGCCGATGCTCAAAAGCAGTAATATTTTGTTTGTCCACAGTAACCACTTCATATTCAGTTGATATATAATAATTGCTATTATTCTCAACAATTATATGCATAGTATAAATACCAGTCTCAAAAAATTCAAAATCTACGTCTGCACTTAACCCACTTAGTAGATACTTATCACCAAATATATTAAAAATATCTATTCTCAAGAATTTCTTTAATTCAAAATACTCTATTTTATTCAGTGGGGAAGTTATTTTTAAGTAAATATTCGTATCTGCACAATCAATATCATTCAGATATTGCCATCCTTTTACATGCAGGGTCCCATCATCTTGTATAAATAACTCATCAAATCTGAATGGAATTCTTTCCTCTTCAGTAGTTATTTTTTCTAAATCTACAGATGCTCCATAATCATACGGCCTAAAACCATGATTGTCCTTTATATATTTATATCCGCTGTTTGCCAGTCCATAAGCCTCATCATTTTCATGCACATAAATATACAATTGATACACACCATTGGGAATATTAATAGTTGAAAAACCCAATTGAAATCCAACCTCCCCATTTCCAATCTGCTTTGTATCAGAAAACATGTAATAAATATCAGGACGAATGGCACTAACTCCCTGAGCAGCGTAAACTCCTTTATCCGACTTTAATATGCCTACAATACTTCTCTGGCTATTGCTCTGGTCGGTTTCACAAAAAGCACCCCCCGTAATACTAAAAATGTCAAACAAATCACCCTGAGAAGATTCTCCCGTAACATTAATATAAACCGGAGATTTCGTTTCATAATCTTCTAACTTCACTTTATGAATTTGATTTCCCTCTGCAACAAATAAACTTGCAACTATACTATTAGCATTGATAAGCCAAAAACTCAAAACCATAAAAGCAAATATCCATATAATTTTCTTATTATTAAAACTCGTATTCACTTATAGGTACCTCCAATTGTGGTAGATTCTTATCAAACAAGCGATTTATCACCAATCTTAAAGTATTTACACCCGACTTCGATTTAATCTCCGAAACATCCTCGCCACAATAATATACCGCATTAAGAATATGGCGTCTATCATATTTATCAATCAAATAGTTGCCTGATTCATCACGTAAACTTCGAGCACTGTGATCTGATTGAAGAATAATTATAGAATTAGGATCGTTTGATATTATATTGTCAATGGTATTTTCAATGCGTTTCGTTGTGTATATTAATTGACCTAAATAATATTCTTTATTTAACCAATTATTTAAATTTGCTAAAGGAACTTCCCCTCCGCCTTGATCAAATATAAATGGCTGATGAGGCAAGATAAAATATAACATATGAAATGTTGCTTCTGGATAATTCTTATATAGTTGCGCATCTTGAAAAGTATCAAATGCTTTATTATACACTACTGCTTTTTCATAGGAATTATCCTTTATAAAAGGATAATATGCCGTATTTTTGTAAATTATGGATTCAAAATCAATTCCTTCAATTGTTATAGAACTACCATTCACTTGATTTTCTAATCCTAAAAAATCTGCACCAACAATTGGATTTATGTAATACCCCTCGTTTTCAAATAGGCTAAACAGTAGTTTACTTTTTATAAGTTCGGCTCTTTCATTTGTATCAAGGTCATCAGTTGCTACATAGTCCAAATTAATATAATTAGCGATAATTGTATGTGTTTGCTGACTATCATTTTGACTATCATAAGAAACCGAAAATCCTTGCGCCTCCAAATAATCTGCAAAAGCATAATTATCATAGTCAAAATATGTTTCTAATACATCAAAAGAAGAATACTCATCGAAAATGAAATAATATATATTAGGAATATTTTCTTGTGATATAGTACCTTTATCATTACTAGCTACTTTTAGATTATTATTTTCAACTGATTGTTTCGAAGTTGATATTATTTTAGGTAATGCTATAACTATATTCATTAATAATAAACTAGCAATTACCAGCGATACAACAATCAGTATGATTTCTAATAATTGTGTACTACACTTTTTTAAAAAGATATATAAAATAAAAGAAATACCAAAAATCAAACTAGGAAAAAAATGCCAATACTTTATATTACTATTAAAAATCTGAAAAACTTTCTCAATAAGAGCATAATTGAATAAAGTAATACAAAATATAAGGCTACATATACAACTTTTCTCTAAAGATCTAGTTAATATCAAAAAAAACATGATTAGTATTAGTCCTATTAAAATCAAACTAACAATGGGCTTAATGCATTCATGAAAATATACCTCACCAATATTACTTAAATATAAAAATACTGGCAAATACAAGCACACCAATACTACTGATCCAATCATTACACCTTTTTTCATATTTTTCACATAAGCACTCAAATTTAAAACCCTCTTTTCTACTATGTTTTTCCTTATAACGTTCAATTCTGGAGTAGGCAAGGAGGGCACATCCTTACCTCCCCCATTTACTTCACAATTCTACGATACACCTCAATCCCAGTATTATACAACAAATTTACATCTCTATCAATAGTAAACACCCTTTTGTTTCCGCAGTTTTGCTGCTATTCACAACCTAATAACTCCTCACACTCTATTGAATACATCTAAATATTGCATAGCCACAGCTTTAATATCAAAAGCTTTTGCCTTAATCTCTGCGTAATGCTTGCAAATTTCATAAAATTGCTCTTCTTTTACTAGTTCTTCTATAGCAGAAGCCACCTTTTCAATTGGAATTTCCCCATCCTGTAATTCAAATACAACCCCAGCCATACCTTCTGGTAATTCCAACATTTGCCGAATATCCCCAATATCACTTGCAATTACTGGGATACCACATTGTAATGCCTCAATCAAAGATAAAGGCGCACTTTCCGAGGAATAGTTTGAAGCCAAAAGCATAGCATTAGATATTGCATAGTAATCACATGGATTATCCTTAAATCCCATCAAATGAACAAAATCAGGGATATTAATTTTAGTTAATTCTTCATATACTGGTCCATCTCCAATTAATATTAAATGAATATCTTTTTCAATCCGTTCTCTTGCTATTGTAATTGCTTTAATCGATTCCTGCCATCCCTTTTCCTTAATTGCTCTACTTGCCAGGCAAAAAACAAACGCATTCTCTTTTATCCCCATTTCTGTACGGCTAATTGGATGTATAATCGGCTTTTCAATCCCATTAGGTATTTTCCGAAAAACATCAGCGTTATAACAACCATATTTTAGAAACGGTTCTACATTCTTATCTGCAACATAGGTCCAATAATCCACATAACCTAACAGTTCTTTTATAATAAATATAAAATCTTTATCCGTAAATGCATTATACATTCCGTGTGAGGTTCCCACATGATAAATCTGCTTCTTCAGGTCTAAATCCATTCTCAATACTCTTGCAAAAAAACTCTGTGATGCCTGATGATGCGTGTTTACAATATCAATATGGTGGGTTCTTAATATAAGAATCATTTCCTCTTCATTGTCTGTCCGAACAACTGGAATATCCGGCGAAAGCATAGCTCTCACCTTGGCATCTTCTTTATCTTCCGCTAAAATATGAACTAAGACAGAATACCCTATTCGTTTAAATTGGTTTGCCAAACGAATAGGCATAATCTCACCTCCGCCATAGGAAAATGAATACTGTGAAATTAAAATACACTTTTTATTACTTTTAACCTGCACTGCTCCCTGTCCCTTATTGAAACTGACTTTTGAACTGCCAATCTTAATAATCTTTCCTCCCTCAATTCCATGCCGAAACATTGTTTCAAAAGAGTCAAACTCCCTTTTATTATCTCGAATCGCCTGTTTTATAATACACCGCTCCCGAATAATCGCACTACAATCATTTGCTTCAAGAAAACTATTCGCTGTTATAACCTGGGAATAATCCGACTCATCATAATCAATCAAAAGTGCAAGCACCTCATCATCTGCACAATAAATTCCATAGTTTAAAACCTTAGTTACAATGTCTGTATCCAGGTTATTTATTTCCCATACAAACTGCCACGAAGGAATCAGAGAAGTTATATGCTTTTCTAAAAGTACATTTACCTTGAAAGGATATTTTTCCCTTTCAATTATAACTCTAAGACTTTTTGCATCCTCGCTCCTATTCTCCTGGAAGATAATATTAATAACTACGTCCAAGTGAAAAACAAATCTTTTTTTCACACTGTTTACAGTGTAATCCAATAAGACTCCAGATATAGGAGCCTTTAAGAAGTACTGCTCCATGCCTTTATAAGATTTTCTTAATTGATTATATGCATACCTTAGATGCAAATAATTAGAGGAAACGGCCGCCTCATTTGGCTCAATCCCATACATCCCATTTTTACGACCATATTTAATGTAATGGATAAATGGATTTCGCATTTGAAATTCAGTCCCGTATTTGTTTACATAATATCTAATGTCAAACACGCGATTTGGATTTATTCCTTCGTATATACCGTTTCGTAAATAATGCCTAATCTGATGTCTTACATCGTCTTTGGGTACTCCTGTCAGCTGTTCATAATACTCTGCATCGAATTCTCCACTTTTTAATATAAGTTTGGCATCATAAAACAATACCAATTTACTGACTCCTTTTTTGCACTGGTTTTCACACCACCGCTCATAGGGATCAGACATAGCTATTTTATCATCTTTATTCATACTGAGGGGGCTGCGAGATTCGCTTATTCCATATATAATATAATGGTATAATGGATTTAATCCACTCTCATGTAAACCTGAAATTTGCTTCATATAATATTTTGTATCAAATAAAGGGGAAGGGTCAAATCCCAGCGCAGCCCCCTCCTTGATATAATGCAAAATCAAGTCAAACTCATTTTTCACACAGTCATAGTAGAGATTTCTATAATAAACTTTATCAAACAAATTGCTTGTCTCAATAACATTGCGTATGTGCATTAACTCTTTTTCATCCACAACCACCGCATATGCACCCCCTTTCAATACAATGTCAATCTATTATTTACATTAATTCAGAATATATATTAAAATATTGCTTTGCAATTTCGGTTATATCAAATTTCTTCCTGGCTGATTTTACTCTACTCGCCAAGAGATGGTAAACCTCTGAATCTTCGCTCAGTTTAAGGATACTTTGAGCAATTTCATTTACATCAATCAATCCATCTTTCAAGGTCAGTAGTATTCCGGCTAAATCGCCATTTTCATCAAGCATCTGATTCTTAACTTCACCAATATCAGATGCAATCATTGGCTTCCCGGCAAAGAAACATTCAATAATCACTAAGGGATAGCTCTCCCCTAAAAATCTTGACGGGAGAATTCCTACATCTGACATTGCAAAATATTCTCTGACATTTGAAACCAGTCCCATAAAATGCACATAATCAGGTGCTTGAGGCTGAAGTAAATTTTTCATCTCTCCATCACCTAAAATAATAAGATGAATTTTTCTCTTTGATAGTTTATTTGCTATTTTAATTCCTTCTACAGCTTCCTGCCACCCCTTTTCAGGTATTCCGCGACTGGCAATACAAGCAACAAAATCGCGTTCTTTTATATCAAGTTCTTTTCTATTCACTGGAACAATATTATATTTCGGCAAGCCATTAGGCAACTTAATAAAATTTGAATTTATATTATAATCTGCATTTCTAAATGGTACCAAATTTTTATCAGCAATATATACGAACTTCTTGCAGGTATTGGTCACCCGATTCAAAAGATTTTTGCAGTCCGATAAACTCAACGTTTCATACATGCCATGCAAAGTTATAACCTGCTTACAAGTCAGCGTCGTTCCAGATAACCAGTCTGATACCGCACCGTCAACATTTGCATGATGTGAATGTACAACTTCTCCGCCTAATTGCTTGAATATCCAATACAAATTATCCAAACTATTTATGCCGACTAGCGGAACATTGTCCTTTAACAATACTTTAATATTCTGAGCATCCTCTCCCATTCTAAAGTCAAGCAATGTTACTGCTATACCTTGTCTCTTTAATTCATTAGATAGATGGATGGCATATGTCTCTCCCCCCCCTAATGACATAGAGAATAAGCACATTAAAATATTAGGACTTCGCTTGCCTGCTGCCTTTTCAATTACATCAATATCATAATACGCCTTAATCGCATCACCATCTGAAGCCTTTTGTGTTGCTTTATAATGCTCCATTAAATTTCTCTGAACCGTAGCAAACATACAGGTATCAACACTATAATTTTGTACCACAAACTTTGAAACTTCACTTTGCTCAATATAATACGCATCTGTCTTTTGTATATTTAAGGACGTACTCTGAGCATGAACCCTGTAATAATTCGTTGTTCGGTTTGTGTAACTGACACAGCCGCCTTTAACTAGATTCAAATAAAACACCCAGTCACCACATAATTTCATTTGTTCCCATAATGGCGAGGGAGATTCTGTGAATTTTCCAACATTTCGAAATACGGTACTGCTGACATTTGGAATAATGTTTTTAATGCCCCAACCTGCATTTACCAAATTATGAGCAGTCATTGTAAACTCTTCATTCCACTTCAGTTGAGGTAAATCATTTAGATATTCCTCTGTAGACCAAACCCGTCTGCCATCTTGCATAAATACACTCCTGGCAAATGCAAGCATAACCGATTTCCTTTTAAACAATGATACCATTTCCTCCAGAAAATTAGGTTCACTATAATCATCACTTTCTGCAATCCAGATAAGTGTTCCTTTTGCCGAGGCAATCCCCTTGTCCCACTGCCGAAAGACATTACCACCGTTTTCTTCACTATAAATTGTAATGGTTGCATCGGCATATGCCTCTGCATATGCATCAAGAATCTCCCTGCTGTTATCGCTGGAGCAATCATCCAATAAAATAACTTCATAATTATCGTATGTCTGATTGTATATCGTCTCCAAGCGCTCTCGCAAATATGGAGCATGATTATAATTTGGCACAATAATACTGACTAATGGTAGTTCTAAAAAATCTTCTATTATATCATAGTCCCATAATAAACACTCTTCAATTGCTTTTGGTTCTTCAGATTCTGTGACAGTTCGTACCACAGACGAACCTTCAGATGGCTGATTGTTCTCAATCAGTTGATTACTTCCTCTTAATACATCTAAAACTTTACGGACTGGTCTTGTTATCTTCCAAAACGTACTATTTTCAATGAGATTGTATTTTCCTAAAAGCTGTTCATATTCTGCGATTAATTCCTGATTGCTGGACTTTAAGCCTTCTTCCACTTTGCCAAGCAGCAGAATCATTTTATCTTTATTCTCAACAATTTCATTTCTATGAGCCCAACCCAACTCTGCCTGTTTTTTATATTGAGCTTTTAACGCTATTGCTTTTGCTGCTTCATTCTTCAAATTTTCTTCTGAAGCCATTAGAAGATTTTTTGTTTTTAAATGCTCCTCTATTTCTTTTTTTATTTTTTTACTCTTTGTTTTTCCCTCCGGCAAGATATCATAAGAATAAATAATCCTGCCTCTAATGGCAATCCAATTGACTGGTTTCTTTAGTGTAATTGTTATTTGTGCATCATAATTACGAAAGTAGTAGTTCTGTTTTACAACATCTGCATTAGTTTCAAATTCAAAACCATCTTCACTATCCGCATATATTTGTAAATCATTAATAATACATGGTATTTTTTTAACAGGGTCAAAACGAATACGTAACGTGCCTTCTGGTATATCTATTTTTTCATTCAGTTGTTCTTGATTGCGATTTGCCCTTACCCTCCTATAATCGGAATTAAAATCATTACCCATATCAAAAAATATCATACGCTCAATATAACGAGGATAATTAAAAATTTTGTTTTCTACTTTTATATCACTATAATACTTAGAATCTTTTAGTACTACGCCTGCAACATATTGATAAATCTCACCAAACTCTCTCTGCTCTAATAAATCTAAAATATCGCTTTCTTCTGCGGTTTCAGTCATTCTTTGTTCTGTACAATTTGTTTGAACATTAACACAATCAATATAGGAAAATTTCAGGCCTGCCGCTTCACAAATTGCTTCTAAATTCTCAAATGTAAAAAAATAAATATGAGAATTGTCCAGAAGTCCGGTTTGCATATATTGGAATTTATTATCATAAAGATTTAATAAAATATCATTATGAGCAATATTAGGTACTGATATCCAAATAATCCCATCTTCACCCAATAAACTAGCCGCATTTTTCAAAGCCAACTCAGGATTCGATAAATGCTCAAGTACATCTGCAAAAATAATATAATCAAATTTTATACTTTTAAATTTATTTAACCATTCCAATTGTAAAATATCACAGCAAATCCCATTTACAGCATATTTTTTTGCTATTTCATAATCATCCTCATTACATTCAACGATATACACCTTACAGTTCATTGTCTGATTCAAATATTCTGTCATTCTTCCACTTGAACAACCAAATTCCAGCACAATAGAATTCGGTTCTATATGGTCTAATATAATATTTAAAGGATCATTGGCACTTCGATCTAATCCCACGCTATATCTACTCATACAGTTTCTCCTCCCTTAAAGTTTAAAAATTAGCTCATATTCTCTTCATAGATACTGACTTGCGTCAGAACATCCAATAACGCGAGATTCCCACCACAGTTCGAAATATATACATTCATTGCCCCATAGCACCAAGTATACATCACATTATCCATCACACTTTTGCCACCTGCTACAGCAAAATCCACAATATATTCATCTGTATGCAGCATTGGAACGGTGATTAGAAAATCCACTCTTACTCGCGAATTTGCCTTTGCAAAAAAGTTTTTCTTCTGATCTATTATTAAAGTATTGCAATTGATAATAGAAATACCTTTCTTATTTTGCAATACATATCCTACAATACAATCTGGAATATCGATATCAGTCTCAAAAACGAGACACAGTTTGTACTTTTGATTGCTCTGCAAATCATATACGATTTTTCCATGCTCATTCTCTGCAAAGCAAGATATTATCTTCACCTGGTCATGCAGAAGATCTCCAGTCCGATATTTAAGCCACGGATAATTCTCCATCTTTAACTTCTGCATTTCATATTGCGGTTTATCTACATCTATCATTTCACTGGCTAATGTATTATTCTCCAAGAGCATAGACTTTAAATAAGCATTGCATACTTCCAATTTATCACCAAACATCATTTGCTCGCCCTGTTCAATCCACAATACTTTGGAAGTCATGGCTTTCACGCTTTCAATATCGTGGGATACAAATAAAATAGTGATGCCTTTATCCCTCAACTCTTCAAACTTGCGAAAACACTTGTTCTGAAAAAAAACATCACCAACGCTTAAGGCCTCGTCTACAATGAGAATATCCGGCTCTACATTAATGGCAACCGCAAATGCCAATCTTGCAAACATACCACTAGAATAGGTTTTTACAGGCTGATTAATATATTCGCCAATATCCGCAAAATCGATAATGCTCTGAAGCTTCGCATCAATCTCTTTATCACTATACTTCATCATAGTTCCGTTTAAATATATGTTTTCAATGCCCGTATACTCCATATTAAAGCCGGCTCCCAGTTCCAGTAGCGCAGATACCTTTCCTCTCACAAAAACTTCACCCGAAGTCTGACTTAATACACCGGTAATAATTTTTAAAAGCGTTGATTTACCCGAACCGTTCGTGCCGATAATACCTACCGTTTCACCTTTTTCCACTTCAAAAGAAATGTCTTTTAACGCATATGATTCTTTGTACCTTTTTTTGCTTCTAAATCCCAAAATTTCTTTTAGGCGGTCTATTGACTTGTCATATAAATTATATATTTTATTGACGTGACATATTTTTATAATCGCTTCCATCGCTTATCTATCCTTTTCCACTATAAAACATCAGCTAAATGTGGCTGCAGACGCTTAAATATTTTTCTGCCTACTACCAATAATGTTATCGTCAATAACCAAAAGTAAGCCATTTGCCCTGGATTGCTCCACGGAGTTCCATCGCCAATAAAAGCGTTTCTATATCCTTGCACAATATAAAACATTGGATTACCATATATAATCCATCTTAGCTGTTCAGGAACTCGGGTATATTCCCACATTATCGGTGTAGCCCACATGAATATCTGCAACAATATATTGATGATTTGCCCGACATCGCGCACAAATACCACAACCGCAGATGTAATATAAGACAATCCCAACACCAGTAACATCATACCCATAATATAATAGATAATCTGGAATACATTAACGCCAGATATCCTTCCATATACTCCAAATAGAAATAACAAAAACACCAAGAAGGCTAAATGTACAAAAAAAGACGAGATTAGCTTGACCAACGGCAAGATATCAATACGAAATGCCATTTTCTTTACCAGATAATTATACTCAAGTAAACAATTTGTCGCACTCATTAGCGCTTCCGAAAAGTAAAACCATGGTATCATACCCGACACAAACCAAAGTACATATGGTATATCGCCTGAATTACCCACTCTAAGTCCATATTGGAACACAAGCCAATATACCATTACTGTAACAATCGGCTGCACAAACCCCCAAATAATACCCAGAAATGAGCCTGCATATTTAGTTTTGAAATCATTTTTTGATAATTTCCATATCAAATTGCGTTCGCTGAGTATCTCCTTAATCAAAACCATTTCCTCCCGGAAAATTCCCGTTTATTTTTCATATTTCCAAACTGTTACTTCTTTGTTATTTCGCTGCAACTCCCAATCATGAATCGCCTCATTAAATATCCAGTCCCCATCCATACAATAACCATCATTAACTGAAAATATCCCTCTCAAGCCACTATCTAAAATATCTTTCCTCAAAATCTCACTAAAAATAACCTCGGCTAAAGACTTATCAAATCTCGGCTGAATATCTCTCAGCAGTTCTCCCATCAATTCCACATATTCGAAAATATACGTTTGCATCTCTTCTGCTTTCTTAC
>Ga0153940_1000482_pt1 | contig 20538 bp, 17 predicted proteins | sample TSNJ024MetaG_FD_104736 | JGI IMG/M metagenome (GOLD analysis project Ga0153940, IMG submission 104736) | Attine ant fungus gardens microbial communities from New Jersey, USA - TSNJ024 MetaG | ecosystem: Host-associated > Fungi > Mycelium > Unclassified | place: USA: New Jersey, Brendan T. Byrne...
ATTGTCCGTCTGGCTGTCATAAAAGGCATTGGGATAGAGATAAGGGAAGGTTGATCCGTTATCAAACAGCCGCAGTACCAGCGGATATGTGGCCAGATTCGAATAGCTCACCGTATCGCTCATGGTCACACTTGTCCCGGCCGGCACTTCTTTGGTCAGGTTACGGTTGAAAAGATAGTTTCCCCGCTTCGCTGAATTCTTATAAAACGATATATAGCTGGAACGTGACACCGGCTTGTCCGTATTGTTGGTGACCGTATAGGTTACGGTTACCTGGCTGTTGCTGATTCGTGATACCAAGAGGTTCGAAAGGGTTACCGTTTTATTGTCATCAAACAACTGATTGGCAACATGCCCTGAATCATCACCTATCGGATATGTAGAAGGTGTTACATAAGGATATCTCGAACCATTATCCAAAAGGCGCAGTACAAGTGGAAGATTTGCAATACCACCATAGCTGATACTATCTGTCATTGCAACAGTTTCTCCAGGTTTCACATCAGATTGTAAATTGCGATAGAATAAGAAGTTTGATCTGTCGATGACATTCCTATAATATGCAATAACATTGGAACGTGTTAGAGTATCGGATGTATTGTTTGTAATATTGTAGTTAACTTTAATTTGTCCGTTGCTAATCGGTGTTATAATCAGGTCTGAAAGAATTACCCCACTTGGTACAGTACGAGATTGCACTTTAGGTGCCTGCTCTACATCAGTGATTTCATCTGTGCCATCCTCGGGTATTATATCAGTGGTTTCATCTGTGCCATTCTCGGGTATTACATCAGTGGCTTCATCTGTACCATCCTCAGATATTACATCGGTAGTTTCGTATACACCAGGCTCGGCAGCGGCAAAAGTTGCAGATATACTGGTAAATAACATGGTAATTACTAAAATTAATGTAAAAATTTTTTTTGTTTTCATATTAATTCCCATCTTTCTAGTTTAATTAATAGGTTCTTTAGCGAACACTCATGATCAGAATGTTAACTTTGTCCACAGGACAAAAGATTCCTTAAATCAACTTTATCACACTATACATCTGTATTTTCGAAAATTTTACAAATCATCAATCTACCATGATGATTCTTTTTTATAACTGCAAAACAATATTTGCATTGACAATAGCAGTCTTATCCGTAGCATTACGATTCTACCTGGGTTGTTGTCACCTCCTCCCACCACTAGAATTTTTCATAACGCTTACGGCTTTTTCTGGCGCATCCTTCATCCCTGACTAATATCCACTTACTATTTTACTTTTGCTAATGTGTTTCATAAAATCTTCTCCCCATAAATAGTATTCTGTGTACTAATATCTTCAACATTCTATCGTCTACCTGTTTTACCACATTTTAGCATTTTCTTGAATTTATGTAAATAGTTTTAATAATATAATTCTATTAACCAATGCAAAAAGGCAGTGTCTCAAGTATCTTTTTAGATATTGAAACACTGCCTGTATTTATCGACTCTTACTTATCCAGACTCTTCATCGTCGGGAACGCTGGCTCAAGCAAATTTCCTTCCACTTTCTCACCGACACTCAAACCCCATTGTATGAGAAAACGGGGCGGATTAGCTATTTCGTTGTATTTTGCTTATGTATCGTTTCTAAAATATTAATTTAAGATTCAACAACAACAGCAACTATCCATCCGGCACCTCATGTGCCAGACAGCATTTATATTTGTTAATGCAAAAGCCTGTTTCCCTTCTCGCATATCTCGTAAATCTCATTGTATTTTTCTTCAATTAGGGGAGTAAGTTTTACCGTCTGTTTTCCTACCGTCCTTTTATAGATATAATACGGAAGAATCCATCCTATAAACCCTGGTATGGCAAATAAAATGCATAACCCTATGTGCGGCGGCGGCGCTGTCACGGCAAAGACAGAACAGGCCATAAAGGCCATGCCCAAAACACCAAGAATCAATGCATACATGGATGCCGCGAAAGTTTTTAATACTTCCAGTTTCTGGGTTTTATTGACATATGCCTCGAAATTCCTCTGCAGCCTTGTAAGTTCCATTTTATTAATTATCTTATGGTCCCGCTTAAATCGGAGAATTACTTTCTTTTGGTGGGGTAAATGCACATTATCATTGTTTCCCGGCATGTTATCATCCAACATCCAGCCAAAGTTTTCATACCCGTCAATCAGAAACGATGCCCTGCTGCTTTCGGTATGGATTTCTTTATACTCATATCCCACAAAATCTTCCCGCATTTTTTCTGTATCATCCATTACTGCTCTCCTCCATTCTCTTTATATATCCTATCTGCAGATAATGTTACGGTAAAGGTGCTTCCCTTCCCCTCTTCACTGGTAACCTGAATATCCCCATCCATAAGTTCCAGCACCCGTTTCACCAGTGCCAGACCCAACCCATTTCCTTCATTTGAATGGGAAGTATCACCTTAGTAGAATTTATCAAAAATATGCTTCATGCAGCCCTCGCTCATGCCACACCCTGTATCTGATACGGATACCCTTACATATTCTTTCTCCGATATCTGACGGATTGTGACAGTCCCTCCCGGCTTTGTAAATTTCATGGCATTGGATATCAGGTTATTCCACACCATCTCCAACAGGCTCCCATCTGCCGACACCATAGCCGCATCTTCCAGTTCTGCTTCCAGTTCAATTTCCTTTTCTTCCCATATCTCCTCAAACCGGAGGGCACACTCACACAGCTGCCTGCATACATCATAGCCCTCGTTCTCGGAAACAATCTTCTGGTTCTCCAATTTGTTCAGCTTCAAAATATTGCTGATTAAATCGGAGAGCCTTACCGATGCAGTTTCAATGGCTTTTGCATATTCCTTTTGCTGCTCCTCCTGTATATGTCCTTTCTGAAGCATCTCTGCATAGTTTTTTATAATTGCAATCGGTGTTTTCATCTCATGGGACACATTTGATATAAAATCCGTTTTCAGGGTTTCAATGCTTCCCAACTCCTCCACCATCTTGTTAAAATCCAGAATCATGACATCTAGGTAATCCTGGCTTTTAAATCTTTTTTATTATATTTAATTTTATAAAGTTATCTCCATTATAATAAGAGGTTGAATAATCAAATATGTAAAAAAAGCAGATGCATCCATTTTGTATGATACATCTGCTTCATTGTTAAATATAAACTTCAACCGTTAGGTCTTTCCACTGAAAGCCACGCAAGTATCCTCCATTGGCTTTCCTAAAGGCTTTAGCGGCTTCGTAATCTACTTTAAATTCAAAGTATAGATTAGTCCTCCCTACTGCGTATAGCCGCCTGAGCCGCTGCCAATTTAGCAATCGGTACGCGGAACGGTGAGCAGGATACATAGTCAAGTCCTACTTTGTGGCAGAATTCCACCGAACTCGGATCACCACCGTGCTCGCCGCAGATACCCAACTTGATATTTGCATTTGTCACACGTCCCTTTTCAGCTGCCATCTTAACCAACTGTCCAACGCCTTCCTGATCAAGTCTTGCAAACGGATCTGATTCGTAGATCTTACTCTGATAGTAAGAATCTAAGAACTTACCAGCATCATCACGAGAGAATCCGAAGGTCATCTGCGTCAGATCATTGGTTCCAAATGAGAAGAATTCAGCTTCTTCTGCAATTTCATCAGCTAACAGTGCCGCTCGCGGGATTTCGATCATGGTACCAATACTGTACTTAATATCTGATCCTTTTTCAGCTTTTACCTGCTCTGCAACTTCTACTACGATATCTTTAACAAATTTAAGCTCTCTCTTTTCACCAACCAGAGGAATCATGATCTCCGGTACGATATCAAAGCCTTTTTCTTCTTTTACTTCGATTGCTGCTTCCATAACCGCTCTGGTCTGCATCTTAGCAATTTCCGGATAGGTTACCGCCAGACGGCAGCCTCTGTGCCCCATCATCGGGTTGAACTCGTGAAGTTCATTACACTTCGCTTTAACATCTTCTACGGACAGGCCCATATCTGCTGCCAGTGCTTTGATGTCACCCTCTTCAGTCGGCACGAATTCATGCAGCGGCGGATCCAGATAACGGATGGTCATCGGCTTTCCTTCCAGTACTTCGTACATCGCCTTGAAGTCACCTTTCTGATAAGGGATCAGTTCATTTAACGCAGCCTCTCTTGCTTCTACCGTATCGGAAAGGATCATCTTACGAATCTTCGGAATTCTTTCCGCATCGAAGAACATATGCTCGGTACGGCAAAGTCCGATACCTTCTGCGCCAAGTTCTACAGCGTTTTTGGTATCTTCCGGCGTATCAGCATTGGTTCTGACCTTCATGGTTCTGTATTCATCAGCCCATTCCATGATTCTTCCGAAGTTTCCGCCGATCGAAGCTTCTACAGTCTTGATATCTCCATAATAGATCTTACCGGTAGAACCATCTAATGAAATGTAATCGCCTTCATTTACCACTTTTCCGCCAAGCTCAAAGGTCTTAGCAGCTTCATTCATTTTAATCTCGCCACAGCCCGATACACAAGCCGTACCCATACCGCGGGCAACTACTGCTGCGTGGCTGGTCATGCCGCCGCGCACAGTCAGGATACCCTGTGCTGCATGCATACCTTCGATGTCTTCCGGAGAGGTTTCCAGACGCGCAAGGATAACTCTCTCGCCCCTGTCGCCTGCTGCTTTCGCATCATCAGCGGTAAAGTACACCTTACCCGCTGCTGCTCCCGGAGAAGCCGGCAGAGCTGAACCGATTACATCACCTGCTGCCAGTGCCTCTTTATCAAAGGTTGGGTGAAGCAGCTGGTCGAGAGATTTCGCTTCGATGCGGATAACTGCGTCTTCCGGTGTGATTTTTCCTTCATCAACAAGGTCACAAGCGATCTGCAGAGCAGCCGGAGCTGTTCTCTTACCATTACGGGTCTGCAAGAAGTACAATTTTCCTTCTTGAATGGTAAATTCCATATCCTGCATATCACGATAGTGATCTTCCAGCTTATGGGCAATGCTCATAAATTCTTTGTATACTTCCGGCATATCTTCTTCCAGTCTGGTAATCGGAAGCGGAGTACGGATACCGGCAACTACATCTTCACCCTGAGCGTTGATCAGATATTCGCCGTAGATTCCATTTTCACCGGTAGATGGGTTACGAGTAAATGCAACACCGGTTCCCGAAGTATCGCCCATGTTCCCGAATACCATCGCCTGTACGTTAACAGCGGTTCCCCAACTGCCCGGGATGTCATTCATCCGGCGGTAAACGATCGCACGCGGGTTATCCCATGAACGGAATACCGCTTTTACAGCTTCCATCAACTGCACTTTCGGCTCCTGCGGGAAATCTTCGCCCATCTTTTCTTTATAAACAGCTTTATATTTGGCAATAACTTCCTGTAAGTCCTCTGCACTCAGATCGGTATCGAACTTAGCACCTTTTGATTCTTTGATCTCATCTAAGATTCTTTCAAAGAAATCTTTACTCATTTCCATAACTACATCAGAGAACATCTGGATAAATCTTCTATAAGAGTCATAAGCAAATCTTGGGTTGCCGGTCTTCTTTGCAAACCCTTCTACCGCAACATCATTCAGACCTAAGTTGAGGATTGTATCCATCATACCCGGCATGGATGCTCTGGCTCCGGAACGTACAGAAACCAGTAACGGATCTTCTGTATCGCCAAACTTCTTTCCCTGAATCTTTTCTAATTCACCGATTGCCTCAAAGATCTGACCCTGAATTTCATCTGTAATCTTCTTACCACTGTCATAATAATTAGTACAAGCTTCTGTTGTAACTGTGAAACCCTGAGGGATCGGCAGACCCAAATTAGTCATCTCTGCTAAATTAGCTCCTTTTCCGCCCAGAAGGTTTTTCATACCTGCGTCCCCTTCTTTAAATAAGTAAACCCATTTTGCCATGTCTTAAAGACCTCCTAATATTTTGTTTATTAGCATAAAGCACGAAAAGCTGACATGAAATGTCATTTTTTCTGCTTTATTTAACCAATGGTTACCAATACGGCTCGTCCCAAACCGCACATAATATTGTAAATGGTTTCCAATAGTTCGTCAAGCCTTTCTGTCAATGTTTTCCGGGGATTTTATGCATTTTTAACCTTTTACTCCGGTATGGGCCACACCTTCAATAAACTGTCTCTGGAAAACGAAGAACAATACCACCATCGGAATCACCGCCAGTACGGCACCGGCCATCTGAGCCGGAATATTGGTCAGATATTGTCCATTCATGAATGACATGGCCGGAGCCAGTGTCATCTTATCCTGAGATGTGTTTATGATCAGCGGCCACATGAAGTCATTCCAGGCAAACTTGGCCGTAAATATAACCAGTGCCACAATACCCGGCTTTACTAACGGAAGCATTACCTTACCAAAAGTCTGAAAGCGGTTGCAGCCATCCAAAACAGAGGCTTCTTCCAGCTCTTTCGGCAGCGACATAAAGAACTGCCGCATCAGGAATGTTCCAAAGGCGCTAAACAGGTTCGGTAAGAACAGCGCCGGCAAAGTATCCAGCAGGCCCGCTTTTTGAATGATCAGATACTGCGGTACCAGGAATATCTGCCCCGGAACCATAAGTACCGATAATATCACCATGAACAGTATATTTCTGCCAGGGAACTTTATCCTGGCAAAAGCATAGGCCGCCATCGTACAAAATACCACTTGTGCAGCTACCGTTACCACTGTTGATATGATCGTATTTAAATATACCTGAGCAAACGGCATCGCCTCCATGACCGTATGATAGGCCGCCGTAACAAAATTCTCCGGAAAAATAGTCGGCGGAATCTGCATGGCTTCCCCCTTGGTCTTAAACGAAGTCAGGATCATCCAGAGAAATGGGAATACCGTAATCCCTACACCTGCAAAGAGGGCCAGATGGACAAATATATTTTTTGCGTGAGTCTTTTTTCTCATAGCCGCTCCTCCCTAATCATAGTTAACCCATTTTTTCTGTCCGATCATCTGTATCACGGTGATCAGCATAATCACAGCAAACAGAACGATAGATATCGCCGCTGCATATCCCTTATGGCCATAATCAAAGGCATTCCGGTAGAACATCATAACTACCGACTGCGTACTCTCATAGGCAGGATTGGTCTTACCCACCATCATATAAATGGTGTCGAACACCTGGAAGCCACTGATGATCGAAGTGATCAGGACAAAAAAGATGGTCGGCGTCAGCATCGGGATGGTAATCTTAAAAAACTGCTTCACCGCTCCTGCTCCGTCAATAGCAGCCGCTTCGTAATAACTATTGGATATACCCTGAATCCCCGCCAGCAGAATAATCATATTATACCCGGCAGTCATCCAGATGCCGACCACCATAACTGCATACGGGGCAATCCCGGAATCGGTCAGCCAGGCCTGAGTCGGGAGTCCCAGCCATTTCATCAGACCATTCAGAATCCCTGACTGGTCATTAAAAATCCACTTCCACACCATAGCAACTGCTGCTGCCATCGTAACCGAAGGCAGAAAATAAATCGTCCGGTACAGCGATTTTCCTTTGATTCTGGTGTTCAAAAGCGCTGCAATCAGCAAAGAGAGGCTTAATCCAACCGGTACTGTGACGAATACATATCTCAGGGTATTGCCAAAGGTCCGGTAAAACTGCTTATCACTGAACAATTCTTTATAATTTTCCAGTCCTGCAAAGGTTGCAATATTAAACTTATTTACATTATTAAAACTAAACCAGAAATTCTGTATAAAAGGAAATATGTAAAATACAAATATCCCGATGGTCAGCGGCGCTACAAAAATGTACGCCGCTATCCAGTCTTTTTTCTTCCGTGAAAGTCCTTTTGTTCCAGCCATATAATTTCACCTTTATCTACTTCTGAATGAGTGCATCTGCCTCTTCTTTTAATTCTTTACAGGCATCTGCAAGGGTCATGTCTCCCGCATAAGCCAATTTAATCTTATTGGCTTCCAGATCATACAGCTCCGCAGCATCCGTGCATACCGGCAGCGGGCTCGCGATATCGGCATGATTTGTATAAGCTGCCAGGTTAATATCGGTATTGGATTCTGCAAAATAATGCTGCGCATCATTTCTGGCTGAAATAACCGTTCCTGATTCACCCTGGATCTTCATCGCCTCTTCGCCGCCAAGCCAAGTTACGAATTCCACTGCCGCCGCTTCATTTTTGGTCCCTTCATAAACAGCATATCCCAGACCGTTGATCACGTTTGGTTCAACGCCGTTAAATTCCGGGAACTCAACTAAGTCGATCTTACCTGTGAGGGCATCGTTTGATAAATATTCCGGAGTCATATATGACCCGGCCAGGTTCATTGCCAGCTGTCCGCTGCCAAACAGGGTATCTGATGTAGTTTCTGATAAACTTGCTGCGGTCGGAGATAAACCTTCATCGATCATATCAATCCAGCACTGGATGCCTTCCTGAGTCTTAGTATCTTCATAACCGGTCTCGGTCTTGTCATCATTTAAGATCCAGCCGCCTGCTGCAAATACGGTCGGATAATACCATGTCTGGAAATCAACCGGACATGCAAACGGCCATACACCTTCATCTAATCCGGCTTCTTTTAACTGCCTGGCTGTTTCTGTCAGATCTTCATAGGTCCAGTCATCGGTCGGATATGCAACACCTGCTTTATCAAAGATTTCTTTATTATACCACAGTGCATTGGTATCGAAATCTTTCGGAACAGCAATCTGCTTCCCGTCAAAGTTATAAGCGCTCACCAGGGCTTCCGGATAGTTTGCCGCCAGATCCATTTCACTTGCCGCATCACTAAGATCTTTTAAAATACCGCCTTCGTAATAAGATTCGGCGTGAAGCACATTGATCCAAAAAATGTCCGGAGCAGTTCCGCCGGTTGCTGCTGCTTCCAGCTTGGTCCAGTACTCCCCACCCTTATAAGGGGTGGTCTGGACGGTAATTTCTACATCTTCATGAGCAGCCGTATATTTCTCAATTATCTCTTCTAGCGCCGGTTTCTGCTTTTCATCCCAGATTCCCACCGTCAGCCGGGTCTTGCCGCTGCCGGTTCCGTCACCGTCTCCACTGCTTTCTCCGCCGTTGTTTTTACCGCCGCAGCCTGCCAGCACCCCGATGCACATAACTGCGGTCAGCCCAAGAGCCGCCAATTTTTTGATGTTCTTTTTCATAACTTCTTCTCCTCACTTTCTAAATGAAATATATATCTTAAGAGAATGATGCAAGCACCTTCTCCAGTTACCTGCGATATGTATCAAGCTCGATCACTTGGCCGCCGTTCACTCTGGACTCCTCTGCTGCCAGTGCAATATAGTGACTTTCCATCGAATGTTCAATGGAGGTGATCTGACCGGCCGATATTTCTTCCCCGCTGATCAGGTTCAAAAATTCTTTCACCAGTCGGACGTCACCGCCGGCGTGTCCGGAAAAATCATCCGACAATTTTGATACATCGATTACTTCTGACGGTTTTCCAAATGGCAGGATAGTAATCGTATTTGCTTCCATATCACCGATAATCTCACCGGCCGTCCCCATAAACTTGCAGTACCGGGAATTGCTCGCCGTAAAGCCGGACATGGTCAGACTCATGGTTGAGCCATCGGTCATATTCAAATTCACTACCTGATGATCCACGACATTGTTATCGCAGTGATATACACACTTCCCGTAAGGTCCGGTCTTAATAGCCTCCATAATGGTCTCTTCGACCGGATACAGCGCCAGTACATCGAGCGGCCATCCGGTCTTGCCTTTACGGACTCCGGTCTGGTCATTATCCATATAAATCTTTTCTGCGTCAAACGGGCACTCTGCTTTCACCGCACAGCCATCCATACAGCGGCTGGTGCATCCTTTCGGTGCCTTGTCGGGTTTAAACAGATACGTGCTGCCAAAGGAGGTCACCGCCTCACATGTTTTCCCTGATAACCATAGATATAAATCCATATCATGACAGCACTTTTGCAGGATCATTGGACTGGTTGTATTAGAATTTGCCCAGTTGCCCCGGACAAAGCTATGAGCCTGATGATACCAGCCAACATTTTCGACTGCCATGATGGTTGCGATATCTCCAATCGTCCCCTGGTCTAACAGTTCCTTCACCTTCATAAAAAATGGTGTATACCGCAATACATGACAGACTACGATCTGCCGGCCATATTGCTTCGCTGCCGCCAGTAATTCCCGGCATTCATCCAAATCGGGCGAGATCGGTTTTTCCAGAAGAAGATCATATCCTTTTCGGAGAGCCGATATCGCCTGGCCTACATGCTGCCGGTCCTGGGTAGTGATAAACATAACATCTGCAAGCTTATCCTGAACAAGCATATCCTCCGCGCTGAAAAAACACATCTCTTCAGGAACTCCGTATTTCTCTGCCACGTCTGCAACTTTTGCCGGATCAATATCGGCGATTGCTGTTATTTCCATCCTGTCCGGATATACCAGGGCGGTCGGTGCATAGCTATCCTTTCCCCGGCTGCCTAATCCTGCTAATGCAACTTTCAGCTTTTTACTCATAATGTCCTCCTTACTCAAGGGATGATAGTATTCTTAGTATTCCCTTTCAGTTGCCTCCATTATATTATCTTTTTGTCCAACGCGCTTGCACTATCATCCTCATATATTGTCTTATTATCCAAACATTTGTCAAATTATCTACAATATTTCGTAATATTTTTAATTTTTTATGTAATTACTACAAATTAAAAAATTATCTTTCGCTTGTCATATCGTCCTGAATTTGGTACAATGCAGAAAATGATCCAGGGAGGTCTCCAATGACTTATATCAGCACCAAACTGAAGCGGGAAATTATCATTGATGAAATCATCACCATTCATTATTTTGAATACATGAAGGACTTTTTCTTTGCTGGGGAGTCACATGACTTCTGGGAATTCTTATATGTCGATAAAGGATGTATAACGGTGTGGGGTGGAGAAGATGAATATTTGATGAATGCAGGCAGCATTATCTTTCACCGGCCTGATGAATTCCACGCAATCCGTGCCGAGGGCGGCAAAGCCCCCTGCCTCGTGGTAATTTCTTTTCATTGTCATTCACCGGCAATCCGATTCTTTTATAATTTAAACTGTACTCTGAATATCCGGGAACGGAAACTAATCTCTTTGATCCTGACTGAAGCAAAACAGGCTTTTACCACCCCTCTGCACATTCCTTCAGTGGAACAGGTAATCCCCGATCCTGATGCCCCATTCGGCTCACAGCAGTTGATCCTGACCTATCTGGAAGAACTTCTGTTGGGAATCCGGCGCAGCTACTCCGATACCGGTTCCGAAGATCCGGTCGTGCCCCTGCCGCCGAATACTGACCCACCGACAAAATCAGACCAGATGGAACAGATCCTCCAGTTCATGGAATTCCATATCTGTGAACATCTGCGGGTTCAGGATATCTGTGATGCTTCTTCCCTGAGCCGCTCCGCCCTTCAGGATCTGTTCCATCAGCAAAAGGGCTGCGGTGCTATTGATTATTTCAATCATATGAAAGTTGAACGCGCCAAAGAGATCATCCGTGATGAGCGGATGAACTTTACCGAAATAGCATATTTCCTTTCCTACAGTTCATTGCAGTATTTTTCCAAGCAATTTAAAAAGGCGACCGGAATGTCGCCTCTTGAATACTCTAATTCGGTTAAAACAATTACCGCTGCGGTAAAAAGTGCCCCTCCGCAGGCTGACCGCAAAAACATGAAAGGCCCTGTGGAGGTTTAGGCATCCTTTAGAAATGCCCGGTAGCATTTTACCGCTTCATAAACATCTGCTTTACTGGTTACTTCCCACGGTGCATGCATGGATAAAACGGCCACACCGCTGTCAATGACATTCATACCCTGGTTAGCCAAAATATATGCGATGGTTCCGCCGCCGCCGGCATCTACCTTACCGAGTTCTGCCGTCTGAAATATGACATTGTTCTCTTCCATAATCCGGCGGATCTCCGCAACATATTCCGCATTGGCGTCATTAGAACCGGACTTACCGCGGCTGCCGGTATATTTGTTAAATACGATTCCGTTGGCAAAATACGCCGAATTCTTTTTCTCGAATACGTCCGCATGCATCGGATCATAAGCCGCACTTACATCAGATGAAAGCATCTTCGAGTTAGCCAGGGTACGGCGCAGTTTTAATTCTGAATAATTCTCCATTCCATCCATCCCGCCGATCAGTTCCGCCACAGTATTCTCAAAGAATTTGGACTGCATTCCGGTCGCTCCGACACTGCCGATCTCCTCTTTGTCGATAAGTATACAGCAGGCCGTCTTTTTAACTTCTTCTAGCTCTAGGATAGCAAAAAGTGACGTAAATGCACATACCCGGTCATCCTGTCCATAAGCCATGATCATGCTCCGGTCAATACCGCAGTCTCTGGCCTTTCCTGAAGGTACAATTTCCAGTTCGGCCGAAAGAAAATCCGTCTCTTCAATATCGTATGTCTCCTTCAGTAATTCTAATACCCCCTCTTTGACCCGCTCTTTCCCCTCGCCGGCAAGCGGACGGTTAGCAATCAACAGATCCAGTTTTTCACCGGCGATAGCCTCACCCGCCTTTTTATTCATCTGGTCTTTTGCCAGGTGAACCAGCAGGTCGGAAATAACAAACACCGGATCTTCTTCTTTTTCGCCGATTACGATTTCCACCTTGCTGCCATCTTTACGGACTACGACACCATGGATCGCAAGCGGTATTGTGACCCACTGATACTTTTTGATCCCACCATAATAATGAGTATCAAAATATACAAATTCCTGCTCTTCATACAGAGGCATCTGTTTTAAATCGATACGCGGAGAATCAATATGAGCGCCGAGGATGTTCATACCGTCTTCCAGCGGTTCCTCTCCAATCTGGATTAAGACGATCGATTTTTCCATCCAGGAACTGTATACTTTTGTCCCCGGCACAATCTTTTCACCTCTTTTAATGACTTCATTTAAATCCCTGTAACCTGCCGCTTCTGCCCGGCGGACCGCCTCGGTAACACACTCCCGCTCAGTCTTGCCGGCATCCAGACATTTCTTGTATTCACTGTTGACTGTCTCCAGCTCATTCAAATCCTGCTTGAAATATACATCCCATGCATTTCTTCGTTCCATTTATTTTATTTCCTTTCAATTTATAATGTGCTAAGACCTCGGCCACCACAAGTACAACTTGTCGAGAACAGGCGCTGCGTGCGGTGAGGTGCTCCTAAGCGAACATCAGAGGGCGTTTTTTGCCCCTGACAAAATCACCGTTTACGCAGACCCGGCGCAAAGGCTTTCCTGAGCGTCGCGGTCGTAGTTAACGGAAGTTTGTCAGGGGCATTGCCCGGGTTCGCGTGGAGCACCTCACCGCATGCAGCGGCGTCCCGACCAGTTACATCACTATTTAGTATGCAAATTTCTCTTCAAAATATGCTTTCAGATCTGCAATTTTCACTCTTTCCTGTTCCATCGTATCACGATCGCGGACAGTTACCGCCTGATCTTCTTCTGATTCAAAATCATAGGTTACGCAATACGGTGTTCCGATCTCATCCTGACGGCGATAACGTTTTCCAATATTGCCGCGGTCGTCAAATTCGCAATTATATTGCCTGCACAGTTCAGCATAGACTTTTTCTGCGCCCTCGTTCAACTTCTTCGATAACGGCAGGACACCGACTTTTACCGGTGCCAGTGTCGGATGGAAGCGAAGCACGGTCCGCATATCACCGCCTTCCAGCTCTTCTTCATCGTAAGCGCTGCATAAGAATGCCAGCACCATCCGGTCTGCTCCCAGTGAAGGTTCAATCACGTAAGGAATATATTTCTCTTTCTTCTCGTCATCAAAGTAGGTCATGTCCTGCTTGGATACTTCCTGATGCTGAGTCAGATCGTAATTGGTACGGTCGGCAATTCCCCACAATTCACCCCAGCCAAACGGGAATAGGAATTCGATATCAGTAGTAGCATTGCTGTAATGGGAGAGTTCTTCTTTTTCATGATCCCTGGCCCGCATTTCTTCTTCCTTCATGCCCAGACATTTTAGCCAGTCGATACAATACTTTTTCCAATATGCAAACCATTCCAGATCGGTGCCGGGTTCGCAGAAGAATTCCAGTTCCATCTGTTCGAATTCTCTGGTCCGGAAGGTAAAGTTACCCGGTGTAATCTCGTTACGGAAAGATTTACCAATCTGAGCGATACCAAATGGAATCTTCTTGCGGGAAGTTCTCTGTACATTTTTAAAGTTGACGAAAATTCCCTGTGCCGTTTCCGGCCGGAGATATACGGTATTTTTAGCATCTTCGGTCACACCCTGGAAGGTTTTAAACATCAGGTTAAATTCCCGGATATCGGTAAAGTTATGCTTGCCGCAGCTCGGACAATTAACCTGGTGTTCATCAATAAATGCCTTCATCTGCTCGCGTGACCACGCATCGATGCTTTCATTTATCTCCATCTTGGTTTCATGCACATAGTCCTCGATCAATTTATCAGCGCGGAATCTTTCTTTACACTCCCTGCAATCCATCAGCGGGTCACTGAAACCACCGAGATGTCCCGAAGCTACCCAGGTCTGAGGATTCATCAGGATAGCACAGTCAACACCGACATTAAGGGTATTTTCCTGCACGAACTTCTTCCACCAGGCTTGTTTTACATTGTTTTTAAGTTCGACGCCGAGATTTCCGTAGTCCCATGTATTAGCAAGCCCGCCGTAAATCTCAGAGCCAGGATATACGAATCCTCTTGATTTTGCCAAGGCGACAATTTTATCCATTGTTTTTTCTACCATTATTACTACCTCCACGTTTCTTTTTATTATTTTCTGTTGATTGTTAATCATTATACAGTCTATAACCAATTTTTTCAAGCAATTACCTATGATTACCAGGTCATTACTTTCCCTTCCATCCCAATGTGTTCAGGAGTTAAGCACTTTCAACATCTCTAATGAATTAAACTCCCGGCCGACATAAATACTGACATAATACTCAACTATCGCTTTTAGCTCTTCAAAAACCTCATCGGACACAGTAAACGTATAAAGCTTTTCGATCGGTGAGCTGATGATATACTGCATCGTATATAAAGCTGACCCGCTGATCTTCTGTGCATCCTGGATAAGAGCCCGACATTCACTGCAGACAATACCGCCCTTCAGAGCGCTGAATACCATTGTCCTTTCATTATTGCCGCAGGATACACACTGAAATACCTGAGGCGCCTCACCATTGATACAGATTGTTTTCAATTCATATATGTAACGGATCAGCGGGAAAGATATACTCTTTTTTACCAACGCCCGCAGGGTCTGATAAAGCAGCTTGAGCATCGCTACCTCATCGTTCAACTCACGGGTATAATAATCGGTAAATTCAAGAAAATACATACCATAATATGCACTATTCATATCTTCTCTGAGTTCCCTGAAATAATTGGTGATCGATGCCTGCTGAATAGTGTAAGAGCTGCGCCCTTCATAAAGTACAAACTGACCAAAAGAAAAAGGATTTACAGCACCGATCAGGGAGCTGTTTGGTTTTCTGGCCCCTTTTGCAAATGCCGATATCTTTCCCATTTCTTTGGTCAGCATGACCACCCGCTTATCATAATCACCAATCGGTGCATTCTTAAGCACCATTCCAGTTACTGTTCTTGTCTGAATCACTGCTCTTCCTCTCCGACTGCTCTTTGCTGCGTATCATATAGTCATCAGCAACCTGCCTACATGCTTCCTCTTCCCGGTAAAGCAGATAACTATCCACCTTACCGGTATGAGCAAATTGTTCCCAAAACGAATTTCCCATCGAATCACCTCTTCATCCTACCTTCGAAGGTATGCTTATCATTAGGTTCTCCGATTCTAAACTAGCTATTCGTCTTTGGTATATCCAAAATTTCTCATTAGGAACTCACTGTCACGCCAGTCTTTCTTCACTTTCACCCAAATCTGGAGGTTTACCTTGCTTTCCAGCATCTGTTCAATCTCAAATCGGGCGTTGCTGCCAATTTTTTTCAGCATATTTCCCTGTTTTCCGATTATGATCCCTTTATGAGAATCACGCTCGCAGATAATAGTCGCTTCAATATCAATGATTTTCTTGCGCGTCTGCATTTTATCGATGACCACCGCAATTCCATGCGGGATTTCTTCATTCAGAGCATGCAGCGCCTTTTCCCGGATCAATTCCGCAACAATCTGCCGCTCCGGTTGATCGGTGACTGTTTCTTCATCATAGAATTGCGGTCCATAAGGCAAATGCTGCATCACCACTTTAATCAGTTCATCCGTATTGTCACCGCTTCTGGCACATACCGGTACGATCGCAGCAAAATCATAAAGCTTGCGGTAGGTATCAATGATCACCACCAGCTCTTCCTTTTTGACCATATCAATCTTATTGACGACCAGGATCACCGGTGTATTCACCCGCGCAAGCTGCCTGGCGATATGCTGATCACCGGCTCCGATGAAGGTGGCCGGCTCTACCAGCCAGAGCACGACATCCACTTCATTCAGAGTGCGTTCAGCAATATTAACCATATATTCTCCCAGTTTATTCTTTGCCTTATGGATCCCAGGTGTATCAACGAAGACGATCTGTCCGTCTTCGCCCGTCAGCACCGTCTGGATCCGGTTCCTGGTAGTCTGCGGCTTATTTGAGGTAATCGCGATCTTCTGCCCGATGAGATAATTCATCAGGGTCGATTTCCCTACATTCGGCCGGCCTATGAGTGTTACAAATCCTGATCTGAAATCTGTTTTCATGTTATTCCCCTTATCTTTTGATTTAGAATAAATTCTTCACTTCTTTAAACATGTCTTTTTGTGCAGTGATCTTACTTTCACTTCCAATGACACAGAACTGCTCTGCCTTCAGTACCGCTGCCACCACTTCTGACAAGCTGCGGATATCTTCCTGAGTGGCTGCCAGGATTTCTTTGCGTTCCTGCTTAAGCATCGCTTCCGATATCTTATTCATATAAAGGTTCATCGAGCGCTCACCTTTAACCAGCGGCGTCATCGGCTGATCTACATTACCCATAGTACCGATAATATACTTGGTCATATCCCGCTCATTGACGGTAAATGATTGTAAATATCCGGTAACCTCCTCATAAACGGCATTCGTCTTTTCCAGATTCGGATCCCGGTAAGATACGAAGAAGCCTTCCCCAATCCGGTTGAATCCGCTCATACAACCATAGGCACCACCTTTAACACGAACATTCTGCCACAAATAGTCGTAGCTTAAGATGACCTTTAATATCTGCAGTGCACCGCTGTATTCTGCTCCGCCATCAATAAAGTTCCCGGCGCGGGCCACATACTGTACTTTTGAGGAAGTCTTGAAACCTTCATTCAATTTATCACAGTACAGAATACAAGGTTCGTTCCGATCCGACTTTTCATACAGATGCTGATTCAGAACATCTATCAGTTCCGGCAGATTTTGAAGGCCTTCTTTTGCTGCCGTATAACTGATCATCATATTGGTCTGACAGAACAGGCGCCTGGTCAAAACCTCCAGCCGCTGGACAAGATCTTCTTTTTCTGTTTCAAAATTTTCGCTGATGCGTTTGACCACTTCATAGAAAGCGATTCCGCTGGTCATGTCCTTTAGCTTGGCGACCGGCGAAGCATAAGACTGCGCTCTTAACGCTGCGGTTGAATGCCCGGCCGACTGAAAACGCATCTGCAGCCGGGACTTGGTCATATCCAGAATCTCAACCAGACGTTTTTCATCGCCAAACCTGGAGCGGATCAGTATTTCTTCCATCATTTTAAATGCTACCGGCAGTTTATCATATAATGCTTTTGCTTTGATCTCAAATGTCGCTTTGAATTCCTTCTCGGCAACCCGGTTCACATCCGGATACACTTCCAGAGAGGTTCCAATACCGCCGGTGTGGACATTGATCTCATCGAACAGTTCGCCATATCCGTAATGTTCGGTATCAATAATCCCCAACACCGCCTGAAGCAGGCCGACATATGGCAGCCATTCAGCCGATACTCCCGACAGGTCGAATAGTACGTTAACATAACCGATGCCGTTGGTCGGGGTATTATGATACACTACCGGAATTCCGTTCATATTCAGCTCTTCATTGATGATCGGTTCAATCTCCGGGGAAATATCCTCCCGTTTAAGAACCGGAATCTTAGCCAATGCATCTTCGCTGGACGGCTCTTCCTGATAAGCTTCCAGCTCTTTGGTAGCCTTAACCAGCCGTTCTACTTCTGCCGGTGACAGGCCGGCTTTGTAAACCCGCAGTTTTTCGGTCAGCTCCTGATCCATCTTCGCCGTCCGGCCCTGCTCCGGCACAACCGCAACAAAAGATGCATGCTGATTATCCAGAAGCCATTTCCGGATCAGTTCTTCATAATATCCGGTACCATTTTTTCCCTTCAGGAATTCAAATGTTTCAAGCGCTTCTACATGAATAAAGGGCTTATCATCATCATACAGCCAGCTGCCGAACATTTCCAGACCGTACATCAGCCCCTTGGGATAATTACCAAAATCGGCCTCCCGGTAACGGAATTCATGGTAATTGATTCCGGCTGCAATGGCCCTGGTATCAAGCTTATCCGTCACAAGCCCCTTTAAAGTATCTTCGATCACCCGGATAAATTCCTCTTTCTGCTCCAGATCGGCATTCTTTGCCACTACTGAAAAGGTTGGCTGCAAAATACCATTATCATAGGAACCCATAATATCTTTTCCGATGCCGGCATCTAAAAGCGCTTTCTTCAGGGGTGCTCCCGGTGCTGACAACAGTACATAATCCAGCACCTGAAAAGCCAGATACAACTCTTTATCAAGATTAGTGCCGATAACTTTATTATAAGAAAGATAGGTATTATGCTCAAGCGGTTCATCTCCTGAGACCGAATAGGGCAGTTCTACTTCCCGCATTTTAGTAAATGGATGCTGCAGCCCGATGCCAGAATCGATGGCAATGGCATCAAATTGGCTGAGGTATTCCCGGTCCATCCACTCCAGCTTCTCCACCATATCCATATCTCCATACAGATAAATATAGCTGTTCGAAGGATGATAATACTTCTTATGAAAGTCAATAAACTGTGTATAGGTTAATTCGGGTATCACCTCCGGATCACCGCCCGACTCGTTGGCATACGAAGTATCGGGGAATAGTGAATTCAGGATGACCCGGTCCAGCACACCTTCCGGTGATGAAAATGCACCCTTCATTTCATTATAAACCACCCCGTTATACTCCAGTTCGTCCTCTTTTGATTCTAGACGGTAATTCCATCCTTCCTGACGGAATATCTTATCATTCACATAGATATTCGGATAAAAAACCGCATCCATATATACATGCATCAGATTCTGAAAATCCTTATCATTACAGCTGGCCACCGGATATACCGTTTTATCGGGATAGGTCATAGCATTTAAAAAGGTATTTAAAGACCCTTTAGCCAGCTCTACAAAAGGATCCTTCGAAGGAAAATTCTTCGATCCGCACAATACGGAATGCTCGAGGATATGAGGCAGTCCGGTGCTGTCTTCAGGCGGCGTCCTAAATCCAATCGTAAATACTTTGTTATCATCTTTATTTTCCATCAGCAGCACCCGGGCACCGCTCTTTTTATGCTTTAGCAAATAGCCTTCGGTCTGCAGATCGGCCAGCATCTTTTGTTGTATTAATTCATAAGCCTGTAAATTTTTGATAGTCATTTTGCCTCCTAATAGTTATTGGTTTATATCAGTTTAACCATATAGTGGATATTATATCATTATTTCCCCAAAGTTAAAAGGCACCGGATGGAATAATCAGCGGGCAGATGTGAAAGACTAATACCATTCATTAATAATAATGGAGAAAAGGGGAAAACTATGAAAGTCGATACAGATAATATACAGGGACTTCCGCTTAAGGCGTTCGAAGAGATACCGGAAGCTAAAAACAACGCAAAAGAAATTGTCGCTTTGGTAAAAGACAGCGGAAAAGTAACCGGCTATCAATTGTCCGATGGACAGGTTGTCGATAAAGAGCAGGGTGTGGAACTGGCAAAACAAGGCGATATCACCGGTGTCGGTATTGCCGTTAATAAAGGCACCGAATATTTGAAGTCTATTCCGGACGGAACCGAAGACAATAACCTTGGCAACCTCCCTTCCATCACTGACAAAAACTAAAACGGATGCTGTCGTATCAGGATGGCATCCGTTTTATATTATCACTTATTTTTTATTGTACTACGCTGAAGATTCTCATATAATACCAGAATTCTATTGACCGACTCTAATTCAGCATTGCAGAGCAGGCGCACCATCATTGATGAGTCTCCATTCCGCTCATATACGCGAAACGCCTGACGATACTTCGACTGCTTTTCAATCGACAGTGGAAGCAGTCCCTGATTAATCATCTGCTGATTCAAAATTAACCGGCCGGTCCTTCCATTCCCTTATGGAAAGCAAATAATTATGGAAAGTAAATCCTATTTTACTTTGTTTTTAAAGATAATTCAAGGTTTTACTTTCCATAAATTTTTCATTTATTCGTTATCTTTCTGAGCAGTGCA